>Ga0136846_1215633_pt1 | contig 13007 bp, 11 predicted proteins | sample HopSoiMetagenom2_FD_96841 | JGI IMG/M metagenome (GOLD analysis project Ga0136846, IMG submission 96841) | Grasslands soil microbial communities from Hopland, California, USA - 2 Assembly 2016 (version 4) | ecosystem: Environmental > Terrestrial > Soil > Grasslands | place: USA: Hopland... | reverse complement strand
TCGATCGAGAGGCTGAACGCGAGCAGTCCCGCGGCCAGGATCCCGGGGAAGATCAACGGAAACGTGATCTTCCAGAACGTCGTCCACTCGTTCGCACCGAGATCCATCGCTGCTTCTTCGAGATTGCGGTCGAAACCCGAGATCCGGGCCTTCACGGTCACGACCACGTAGCTGATGTTGAACATGATGTGGGCGATCAGGAGCGTCCCGAAGCCGAGGTTGAACGAGCCCCGCGGCAAAAGCCCGAGCCCGGGTGGGACGATGCCGCTCTGCAGGCCGATGTTGACGAACAACGTCAGCAGGCTCGCCCCGAGGACGATCTCGGGCGACGCCATCGGCAGGAAGATGAGGCCGTTGACTGCGCCGCGGGCGCGAAACCTGTAGCGCGTCAGCGCGAGGGCGATGAGCGTCCCGAGCACGGTCGCGAAGACCGTCGCGAGGAACGCGATCGTGATGCTCGTCCGGATCGCCTCCGGCAGCCCCTGCCAGTCGAGCGGGTGCAACCACGCCTCGAGCGTGAAGCCGTTCCAGATGAAGTTGAACTTGCCCTGGTAGTCGTTGAACGAGAACAGGATCATGACCGCGATCGGGATCAGCAGATACGCGATCGCGAGTGCCGTGAAGACCGGGAGCCACCAATGGCCGACCCGCGCACGGGCGCGCTGCTGTCGTCCGGCCCGGCTGCCCGTCCGCTCGACGGCGATCGTCGCCATCAGCCCGTCAGGTCCTCGGTGCCGAGCGCGCGGGCGTACACGAGCACCGCGAGGAGGATCGCCGCCATCAGCACGAACGACAGCGCCGACGCGGTCGGATAGTCGTTGAGCTGGAGGAACCGACCCTGGATCACGTTGCCGATCATCCGGGTCTTCGGGCTGCCGAGGAGCTCCGCGTTGACGTAATCACCCATCGCGGGGATGAAGGTCAGGATCGTGCCGGCGAAGACGCCCGGCAGAGCGAGCGGGAACGTCACCCGCCGGAACGCGGCCCACGAGCTCGCGTAGAGGTCGTGGGCGGCCTCGATCAGCCGGCCGTCGATCCGCTCGAGGGCGACATAGAGGGGCAGGATCATGAACGGCAGGAAGTTGTACGTCAGACCGGCGACAACGGCGATGGGGCTGTAGAGAACGGATGTGTCGGACGACAGCACCGGCACGGTGTGCTTCAGGAAGCCGAGGACCGGGCCCTCGTCGCCGAGCAGGATCTGCCATGAGATCGTGCGGATCAGGAAGCTCGTGAAGAACGGGGCGATGACGAGGAACAGCAGCAGGTTCTTGTACCTGCCGCCTCTGAACGCGATCGCGTACGCGACCGGAAAGCCGATCGCGAGGTCGAACAGCGTCGCGAGACCGGCGTAGACAAGGGAGTTCAGCCACTGCGGGCCGAACTTCGTGAGCGCCGCCTCGTACGCCTTCGTCGTCCCCGTGACACGGAACCCGTCATCCAGGTTGCCGGTCGAGATCGACATCAGGAACATCTGGACCGCCGGCCAGATGAAGAAGTAGAAGAGCCAGAGGAGCCCGGGCGCAAGCAGGATGTACGGCGCGGCGGCGACCAGCCAACGCCGGATCGACGACGGCCGTCGAGCCGGGGTCAGGGCGATGCTCGGGCTCGTCACGGGGAGCGGCGGCTCAGCCGCCGGTCAGGTCGAGGTACAGCTGATCGAGCGTCTGCTCGACGTCCTCCGGCAGGAACTGGAAGTTGTGCGTCTTGGCGATGACGTCCTCGGGTGGGAACAGCAGGTCGAGGTGGTACTGGTCGAGCGGTTCCTTCTTGTTGAGGTCCTTGAGAATGGCCTCCGCGCCGTTGACCGGGCACACGTAGTAGACGTAGTTCTCGATCTGCGCCGCGACCTTCGGGTCGTACACGAAGTTGATCATCAGCTCGGCCGTGTACTTGTTGGTCGCGCCCTTCGGGATGAGCATGTTGTCGGTCCAGATCATCGCGCCCTCTTCGGGCACCACGAACGTATCGCCTTCCGTCCCGGACGACGCCAGGTCACCGGACCAGACCATCGCGGCCCACGTCTTCTTGGAGGCAAAGTTCTTGAGGTAGGAGTTGTCGGCGAAGATCAGCCCCTTGTCGACGACCGGCTTGATGTCGTCGTGGACCGCCTGGAGATCGTCGGACGTGGTCTGTGCGGGGTCGGCGCTCTTGCCGAGCTTGAGCAGACCCAGGCCGAACGTGTCGCGTGACTCGGTCAGGAAGCTGAGGCGGTTGCCCTGGATCGCCCAGAGGTCCTTGAGGCTCTTCGGCTCCGGAATGTTCGCGCTCTTGAGGACGTTCTTGTTGTACCCGATGCCTGTCATCCCGGACTGCCAGGGGTAGTGGTAATCGTTGCCGGGATCCCACGTCTGGTTGCGAAGCGCATCGCGGACGTTCGTCTTTGCGTTCGGAACGTTGTTCTGGTCGAGCTTCTCCGCCCAGCCCTTGCTGATGATCTTCGCGGCCAGCCAGTCGGTGACGACGATCAGGTCCCAGCCGGTGGCGGCACCGCCCTGGAGCTGTGGCTGGATGGTCGCGTAGAAGGTCTTGTTGTCCTCGATCTTCTCTTCGTAGTCGACGTCGATCGCGTACTTCTTCTTGAACTGCTCGATCGTCGGTGAGCTGCCGGCCTTGTATTCCTCGGCTTCCGCTGCGGAGCCGGTGAGGTCGATGTAGGCGGGCCAGTTGGCGAACTTGAGCGGGCCCGTCGGCGACGGCTGCGGGGTTGCGGAGACGGCTGCCTCGCTCGCGGCCGCACTTGCCGAGGCAGGCGGGGGCGTCGGGACCGGCACCGACGCGCCGGTCGACGCGTTCGACGCTGCCGAGGAGCTCGTCGAGCTGCCGGTGCACGCCGCGAGGAACGCACCGAAGCCGGCGACCGCGGTCCCCTGCAGGAACCGCCGTCGCGTGATGATCGGTTTCGCGGTGTCGCCGTGATCGCTCATCGTGGTCTCCTCCTGCGACGTGGTCGCATCGTCTCGTCAGGTTCGGGGTTGGCCCTCTGCGGCCGGGCCGTCCGCCCGGATGACGAAGGAGTGTTCCGGGATCCAGCTCATGACGACCTGCTCGCCCGGATCCCACAGCTCTGAGCGCGTCGCACGCTCGACGTTCTGCTCGTAGACCGTCACTTCGGCGCCGCCACGCGACTCGACGATGTATTGGGTGCTCACGCCCATGTAGGAAGCGTGGCGGATCACGCCGTCCAGGGTGTTGCAATTGGGCGGGACCTCGCCCGTCGCCTCGTGCAGGCGGATCTTCTCGGGCCGGATCCCGATCTCGATGTTCGCGTCACCGTTCACGAACGCGGCCGGAACGCGGACGCGCGTGTCGTTCGTCAGGCGGACGACTCGATACGCATCGGCGCTTCCCTCGACGACCCCGGTGAGGAGGTTGCTGACCCCCAGGAAGCCGGCGACGAAGCGTGTCTTCGGCCGCTCGTAGAGCGTCTCCGGGTCGGCGAGCTGCTCGTACCTGCCGGCATTCATCACGGCGATGCGATCCGACATCGTCATCGCCTCCTCCTGGTCGTGGGTCACGTAGATGAACGTGATCCCGACCTCCTGCTGGATCCGCTTGAGCTCCACCTGCATCTGCTTGCGCAGCTTGAGGTCGAGCGCACCGAGCGGCTCGTCGAGGAGGAGGACGGCCGGCTTGTTGATGAGCGCGCGCGCGAGCGCCACGCGCTGCGCCTGGCCACCCGAGATCTGGCTCGGCTTGCGCTTCTCGAAGCCGAACAGCCTCACGAGCTGGAGCATCTCGTCGACCTGGCGCGTCACGTCGGCGCTGGGGACACCCTTGCGCCGAAGACCGAACGCGACGTTCTCGAAGATCGTCAGGTGCGGGAACAGTGCGTAGTTCTGGAAGACCGTGTTGACGTTGCGCTTGTACGGCGGGAGCCAGGTGACGTCCTGGCCCTGCAGCTCGATCACGCCCGACGTCGGCTGCTCGAACCCGCCGATCATCCGCAGCGTCGTCGTCTTGCCGCAACCCGAGGGCCCGAGGAGGCTGAAGAACTCGCCGTCGCGGACCTCGAGGTCAACGTGATCGACGGCCGCCACGTCGCCGAACCGCTTCACGACCTGGACGAGACGGACGTCGACCTCAGGCACCCGGACCTGTTCCTCCACGCGGGAAACCCGCGACAACGACGGCCCGAACGACCCTCGCCACTGCCCCCGGTCTGCGACGTCGTCCCGCGCACGGGTCCGGGCAGGATAGGCACCGCCCTGATTCAGTGTCAACCAGCGGACATCCGCGCGGTTCCGGTGACATCCGTACGAATTTCGCACCGCGAGAGGACATCGCGGCGGCGTGATCCGCCCTCCGCCACCGTCCACCTCTCGCTCGGGCGGCCGCCGAAAGCGGGCACGCTACGATAGGTCGGTCACGAATTCGCTCGAACCGCGCGCCATCGAGGGCACACAGCACGCAATGACAGTCGTTTCCGAGGCCGCCGTCCTCGACGCTCTCCGCACCGTGCAGGAGCCCGAGCTCGGTGGGGACCTCGTCACCCGCAACATGATCAAGGACCTTCACATCGATGGGTCGGCGGTCGCCTTCACCATCGAGCTGACGACGCCGGCGTGTCCGCTCAAGGACGAGATCGAGGCGGACGTCAACCGAGCGCTGACGCCCCTCGGCGTCGACTCGATCGCCGTGGCGTGGGGCGCGACCGTCCGCCGCGCCAGCGCGCGGACGCCCGAGCAGCTGGTCCCCGGTGTCAAGAACATCATCGCCGTCGCGTCGGGCAAGGGCGGCGTTGGCAAGAGCACGATCAGCGTCAACCTCGCCGTGGCGCTCGCCCAGACCGGCGCTTCGGTCGGCTTGCTCGACGCCGACATCACGGGGCCGAACATCCCGATGATGCTCGGGATCGACGGCCAGCCGACCGCGTCGCCGGAAGGCAAGATCATCCCGCTCGAGCGGCACGGCGTGAAGACGATTTCGATCCAGTTCTTCGTCCCCGAAGGCCAGCCGATCGTCTGGCGCGGGCCGCTCGTGGGCGGCGCGATCCAGCAGTTCCTTCGCGATGTCGCGTGGGGAGAGCTCGACTACCTCGTCATCGATCTGCCGCCCGGAACGTCCGACGCGCAGCTCACGCTGGCCCAGTCCGTCCCGATCAGCGGCACCGTCCTCGTCACGACGCCGCAGGAGGTCGCGCTCCAGGACGTGGCGAAGGCCCTCGCGATGCTCAAGCGTCTGAGCGTCCCGATCGTCGGCATCGTCGAGAACATGAGCGCGTTCGTCTGCCCCCATTGCGGCGAGGCAACCGAGATCTTCGGCCGGGGCGGCGGCGAGCGGTTCGCCGAGGAGCACGACATCGAGTTCCTCGGCAAGGTGCCGCTCGACATCACGGTTCGCCAGGGCGGCGATGTCGGCGTGCCGGCAGTGGCCCAGCGCGAGCCCGGTCCCGCTGCGATCGCGCTCGCATCGCTGGCGAGGACCGTTGCGGCCCGGATGAGCGTCCGCGCCGAGGTCGCGCGCACACCTCTTCTGTCGGTCTCGTGACGATCGGCGGTCGGTCGGCGCCGACGCCATCGTCCGCCGACACCGCAGCGCGACGCCCATCGTCGCCGTTGCCCGTCATCGACGCCCTCGCGCGCGTGCCGCTGTTCGTCGGGCTGCCTCACGAGGCTCTCGAAGCCCTCGGGCGCCAGGTCCGGACGAGGCGAACTGCACGCGGCGAGACGATCTTCCACCAGGGCGATCCCGGCGACGCGCTGTACATCGTCGCCTCGGGTCGGGTCAAGATCGTCCTGCACGGCGACCTGCGCGATGCGGCCATCGTCGCGACGCTGCGGCGCGGGGACTTCTTCGGCGAGCTGGCGCTTCTCGACGGCGCAGAACGATCCGCGACCGCGATCTCGATCGACGCGGCCGAGCTCCTCGTCCTCCCGCGCGAGCGGTTCCTCGAGCTCGTCGCCGAGTTCCCGCCGATCCGCGATGCACTCCTGATGGCCCTCGCTCACGAGCTGCGGCGGATCACGGATCACGTCGCCGAGCTCCATTTCCTCGATATCACCGGTCGGCTCGCCGCCCGCCTGGCTCGGCTCGTGGACGAGCAGGGAATGCTCGCCGACGACGGGAGCCTCCGCCTGGACGGGCCGCTGACCCAGGGCGACCTCGCGGCGATGGTCGGCTGCACCCGCCAGAGCGTGAACAAGGTCCTCGGCGAGTTCGCCAGCGACGGGCTGATCCGCCTGGAGCGCGACACGATCGTCGTTCGCGACCTTCCCGGACTGCGGCAGGCGGCTCGGCGCTAGGCTCCGCCGCCCGTCACGCCGGTCAGCCCCGGTCGCGGAGCGCCAGGAGGAGCACATGAGCGGCGGCGAGCGCCGCTCGCGTCCGACCCTGCGTCCCCCCGAGGAACGCGACACGCTGCTCGACGTGCTCGCCGGTCGCGGTGGCGACTGCGGTGCGGACGATTGTGTCGCCGCCCACGTGCTCTGCCCGCACGACAAGCCCGACAGAACGCTCGTCTCCGCGCCGGAGCCGCCGGGCCTGCGTCGCGAGCTCGTCGTCCGAGGCAGCTGGCGCCGCAACCGAGTTGCCGGTGGCTGTTCCGCTGGTCAGCCGATCCATCGAGCCGATGAGGCTGACGGTGGCGCCCCCGGTGCCCGTCTCCGCGATCGTCAGCGTCCAGCCGTGGCGCGCGAGCTCCTCGTCGATCGCCTCGGCCCATGTCGTCGTCCCGCGCGCCCAGACGTGGTCGCCGAGGGCGGCCGTGACGACTCGCTCGGCATCGTCCGCGACCTGCACGGCTGACCGCGCCGTGCCGCCCGCACCCTCGCCGCGTGACCCAGCGACTTGCGGTTCCGCTCGAGCGGCAATCCGGACGTCGACGGCGTCGACGCGCGCGTAGGTCGCCACGATCGGGTTGCTTGCCCGGAGGAGCGCGTCGCCGAGCCGATCCGCGACCACCGATTCGCCGATGCCCGCGAGACGGAGCGTCCGAACCTCGAGCCCACGGCCCGCTCCACCGTCGCGGAGCCGCGGTTCGACGTGCTCCGACCACATCGGTCGCATCTCGGCCGGCGGGCCCGGCAGCGCCACGATCAGGCCTCCGTCCGGACGCTCGACGAGCCAGCCCGGCGCAGTGCCGTTGGGGTTGGGGATTGCCGTCGCCGACGGGATCAGCCACGCCTGCTTGACATTCGCATCCGGGAACGGCATCCCGCGGCGATCCCACAGGCCGCGCAGCCACCCGAGCAGCTCGGGGTCGACGGCAGGAGTCTCGCCGCACAGCGCGGCGATCGCCTCCCGCGTGAGATCGTCGGGCGTGGGACCAAGCCCGCCGGTCGACACGACGAGGTCGGCCGCGGCGAGGCCATCCCGGAATGCCGCGATCACGACGTCGAGCGTGTCGGGGACCGAGGTCACGCGCTGAACCTCGACGCCGAGCGCCGTCAGCCAGCGGGCGATGTCACGACTGTTGGTGTCGACCGTTTCCCCGACCGTCAGCTCGGTTCCGATCGCGAGCAGCTCGGCTGTCTGGAGCGCGCGCCGACCGTCGGTGCCGTCGATCGCGGCCCTCGGCGTGGCTTCGGCGGACACGCCCGCGAGCCTACACCGGCTTACGCCGAGCTCCGTGGACGAGTACGATCGTCGCGGGTGCGAGGCGACGTTCGCGCAGAGGGGCGGCTCCTGCAACCTCGTGGACAGTCGCGGCAGGCAACGATGGGCTCAGGCCTTTCGGCAGCTCGAGGCTCGACACGATGACAGACGGCGACCGCAACCGGGACACGGGCTACCGCGAGTTCGATCGTGTGCGCGAGCTGGTGCGGCGGACGCGCGAGCTCCTCGACGCCGTCCTCGGCGAGGGCGCGCTGCCCGATTGGGGTCCCGATTTCCTCGCCGAGTTCACCCTGCCGCACCTCGAGACCGTCCAGTCGGGGTTCGTCGGCTGGCTCCGCGCCGAGGGTGTCGACATCGCGGAGCTCCAGTACCTGCTGCTCAAGGTCGGGTCGCTCCGCGTCGACCCTGCGGCCACACCGGCGGAGCGCCGCGCCGCCGTCGAGGAGGCGCTCGTCGAGGACCGGATCGCGCACGTTCGTCCGCGCGAGGCGATCCGGATCGCCGAGGCATGGGATCTCGCCGCGCTCGCGCACGCACGACTCGTCCTCGCCTGCCTGCCGCGGCTTGCTCCGGAGATGGTTCGCTGGCCGTCGGGTCGTCCGAGCTACGCCGACATCGCCGCCCCGCGCGGACCGGCCGAGTTCGTCGAGCGGATCGCCGAGCTCGAGCGCCAGCTGTGGCGCGCAGCGACCGGCCACGTCGCATCCGCCAACGATCCCGCGCTGCGCCGCACGTACGGCTTCTTCGACGCTGCGGAGCGGCTCGGCGAACGAGGCTTCGGCCTGGTCGCCTGACCCGGACCGGCCCGGCGACACAGGTCCGCCGACCGTGTCGCGGGCCGCCGTTCCGCTCCCCGTGCGCGGGCCGGGCTCGCGCGCGACCCGCTGCTATGATCGCCGCCCGCTCGCCGCACGGCAGCCCACGCCGCGGAGGCACGACCCTGGACGACCCAAACCAGCCCGGTGATCGCACGCGGCCGCCGACCGACGCAGGGACAAGCGGATCGCCGCCGGCCGGGGACGTGCCGGGTTCGCGCACCGGAACGTCCGCCCCAGACGCCGACCCACCGGGCCTCGGCGCTCAGATCGGCTCGACGCGGGCCGCGGTCGTCGCGCTCGGCAAGGCGCATGCTGACCTCGCAAAGGCTGAGCTGGCGGACATCGCCGACGAGGTCAAGCGCACGGCCGCGCTCGCGGGCCTTGCGTTCGGGCTGCTCATCGTCGTCGCCACGCTCCTCACGATCGGCACGATCCTGTTTGTCGGCGAGTGGCTGTTCGGGTCGCTCGGCTGGGGCGTCGTTCACGGCGCACTGTTCCTGAGCGGGCTCGCGGTCGCCGCCATCCTCGTCGCCCTCGGCGTGCCGGGCCGGCGCGTCGTCACCGACTACGCCGTCGCGGTGGTCGTCGCGGTGCTCGCCGCGGTTCTCCTCGGGCTGAACCTGCCCAACCAGCTCTGGACCGGGATCGGCAACGCGCTCGGGCTCGGCATCGATGTCGGAAGCAGGCCTCTTGTCGTCGGCGTCGCAGGCGGCGCGATTCTTATCGGGATCCTCGGCCTCATCGGCGGCACGGCCGCCGCCGGGGCGCGGGGAGGCACCGGCGGCCTCGTCGCCGGTCTGATCCTCGGTGCGATCCTGGGCGCCGTTTCGGCCGTCACCTACGGCTGGCCCGTCGCCGTCGCGCTCGGGATCGCCCTCGGTCTCGTCGTCTGGCTCGTGCTCCTCGCGCGTCGAGCGTCGACGATCGACTTCGCAAAGCTCCAGGAGCGATTCACTCCACGGCAGACCATCGACACCACGAAGGAGACGATCGAATGGGTGCGCGCGCGGACGCCGCTCGGGCCGAGGTCCTAGCCGCTCGCGGCGCGGCCGAGAGCGAGATCGAGCAGCTCGAGGCCTCGGCGCGAGCCGCCGTCGACATCCGGGCGAAGATCCGCCGGAATCCGGGGCGCACCGCCGGTGTCGCCGCGGGTGCCGGTTTCCTCGCGATCGGCGGACCGAGGCGGGTCGTCCGCCGCGTCCGGACTGCCGTGCTCGGACCTTCGGAGCCGCTGCCGAAGTCGATGTTGCCGAAGGAGATCGATCAGCGTCTTCGCAAGCTCGGGCCGGATGGCGAACGCGCACGCGTGGTCCTCGAGCGGGAGTTCGCGACCTACCTCGAGGAGAGCGAGCCGAAGCGCCGGGAGCGCGACCTCTCTGCCGTGATCGCGCTTGCCCTGTCGTCGTTCGCGCGGCCGGTCGCCCTTCGCGTCGGCCGCGAGCTCGTCAACCAGCTCTTCTCGCCGGATCGGCCAGGGTTCCAGGAGCAGCTCGAGCGGATCCGGGCTCGACGCCCGACCGACCCGGCGCCCGCCGACCCGACGGTCGCCGGCGCGCCACGGAGCGACCCACCCCGCGCCTAAGCGTCCGCGGTTGACGCCGGGACGAGTAAGCGGGCCACAGAACCGAAGCGCCGACGGCTAGACTCGCGACGGGCGAGTGGCGGAATGGCAGACGCGCCGGCCTTAGAAGCCGGTGCCCCGAACGGGGCGTGTCGGTTCGAGTCCGACCTCGCCTACCAGCTCGGCCGCCTCGCCTACCACATCGATCTGCGGTCGGTCGCCGTCGTCGACCGCACCGCGCCGGATCGCGCGGGCCGGTCGGCAGCCGCTTCGGCAGTCCTGCCACCCTATACTTCGCGCTCCGATGCACGTCACTGCCACACCCGCCCCGAAGAGCTCAATCAGCCTCGAGATCGAGCTGCCGCCGGAACGCCTCGATCGCGCCATCCGCGATGCGACGCAGCGGCTCTCGCGGCGGACCCGCGTCGCCGGGTTCCGGCCGGGCAAGGCGCCGCGTCACATCCTCGAACGCGTGCTCGGGCCGGGCGTCATCCTCGACGAAGCCGTCGACCACCTCGTCCAGGACGCGTACCGCGAGGCCCTCGTCGAGCAGGCCATCCTGCCGCTGACCAACGCCGACGTCGAGATCGTCCAGGCGGAGGAGGGCAAGCCGCTCGTCTTCAAGGCGAACGTCCAGGTCCGCCCCGAGGCCACGCTCGGCGACTACCGGAACTTCAACTTCCGGCCCGAGATCGAGACCATCGACGACGCCAAGGTCGACAAGGTCGTCGATGAGCTGCGCGACCAGAACGCGACGCTCGCGGCGGTCGAGGATCGCGGCGCCGCCGAGGGCGACTACGCGATCATCGGCTTCGAGGGGACGATCGACGGCGAGCCCTTCGAAGGCGGATCGTCGGAGCGGCTGCCCCTCGTCATCGGCCAGGAGCGCGTGCTGCCGGGGTTCCAGGAGCACCTCACCGGCCAGAAGGTCGACGAGGTCCGCGAGTTCGACATGACCTTTCCGGACGGCGAGGAGGTTGACGAGCAGCTCCGTGGCAAGCACGCCCACTTCAGGGTCACCCTGAAGGAGCTCCGCGAGAAGATCCTGCCGCCCGCAGATGACGAGTTCGCTCAGTCGGTCGGCGACTACAAGGCGCTCGACGCGCTGCGCGCGGACGTCCGACTGCGGCTCGAGCGGAACGCGATCGACCGCGCGCGCCACGAGTTCTCGGATCGGATCATCGACTACGCGGTCTCCAACGCCACGATCGACGTCCCGGACATCCTCGTCGACCAGGAGGTCGAGGTGATGCACGACGAGTTCCGTGTATCGCTCTCGCGGCAGGGGATCGGCGAGGCGGAGTACCTCAAGGCAACGGGCCAGACGGAAGCGGACCTGCATACCGAGTTCCGGCCGCGCGCTGAGCAGCGGACCAAGGTCCTCCTCGTCCTGTCGAAGCTCGCAGAAGCCGAAGGCGTCGTCGTTTCCGACGCCGCGGTCGAGGCCGAGGTCGATCGCGCCCGTGCGCGATACGAGGACCAGAAGACGGTCCGCTACTTCGAGTCGGAACGCGGCCGCAGCTTCATCCGAAGCACGCTTCGGCGAACGCAGGTCGTCGAGAAGCTCGTCGACGAGTGGCTCGCCGCACACCCCGAGCACCCTGCGCTGCCGCACCTCGAAGACATGGAGTCAGCGGTCGACGCGTCGTCCGCGGCGGCCGCGGCCTCGATCGGCGCAACGGATCCGGGGGCCATTCCGGGCTTCGACGACGTCGCGGATACGACGTCAGGGGGCGAGCCCGGCGAACCGACCGCCAGCAATGCACAGGCCGCAACGACCGCTCGCTGATCCGCCGATCCGCACGATGCTGCCCGCCGCCCGAGAGGGGAGACCGACGATGCTCGTCCCGATGGTCATCGAGTCCACGAGCCGTGGAGAACGCGCCTACGACATCTACTCGCGGCTGCTCCGCGAGCGGATCATCTTCCTCGGCGATGCGATCGAGGACCACCTCGCCAACCTGATCATCGCCCAGCTCCTCTTCCTCGAATCCGAGGACCCGGAGAAGGACATCAGCCTCTACATCAACTCGCCCGGCGGCGTCGTCAACTCCGGGCTGGCGATCTACGACACGATGCAGTACCTGCGCGCACCGGTGAGCACGATCTGCATCGGCATGGCCGCATCGATGGCCGCCGTCCTCCTCGCCGCCGGGTCGCCTGGCAAGCGGTACGCCCTCCCGAACGCCCGGATCATGATCCACCAGGGCTCCGGCGGCTTCCGCGGCAACGCCCCCGACGCCGTGATCCAGATGAAGGAATGGGAGTTCCTCGTCCAGCGCAACAACGAGATCCTCGCCAGGCACACGGGTAAGCCGCTCGACAAAGTGGTGCGCGACACCGATCGAGACTTTTTCATGTCTCCCGAGCAGGCCAAGGACTATGGCATCATCGACGCGGTCTACACCCTCCCGGGCGAGTCGTTGATCGCACAGGCGCACGACGCGGGGCTCACCGGTGGCGAGGGTTCATCGGTCGTCGAGCCTGCCGACGCGGAGATCGCGGCAATACCGGACAAGGTCCGCTGACGTAGGGGGCACGGAACGTGACGACGACGAGCGCGAAGGGTCCGAAGGTTCCCTATCGCTGCTCCTTCTGCGGGAAGAGCCAGGAGCAGGTCCGGAAGCTGATTGCGGGCCAGGGCGTCTATATCTGCGACGAGTGCATCAACCTCTGCCAGGAGATCATCGAGGAGGAGATGCTCGAGGCGCCCAAGACGCGCCCGGCTCAGGCGAAGCTCCCCAACCCGCGGCAGATCAAGGCCTCGCTCGACCAGTACGTCATCAGCCAGGAGAAGGCCAAGAAGGTTCTCTCCGTGGCCGTCTACAACCACTACAAGCGGGTCAACGCGGGATCCGCGGTCGACGAGGTCGAGCTCCAGAAATCGAACGTGCTACTGGTCGGCCCGACCGGCTCCGGCAAGACGCTGCTGGCCCAGACGCTGGCGCGGATCCTCGACGTGCCTTTCTGCATCGCCGACGCGACCTCGCTGACCGAGGCCGGCTACGTGGGCGAGGACGTCGAGAACATCCTCCTGCGGCTCATCCAGGCGGCCGACTTCGACGTCGCCC
>Ga0136846_1219768_pt1 | contig 13008 bp, 4 predicted proteins | sample HopSoiMetagenom2_FD_96841 | JGI IMG/M metagenome (GOLD analysis project Ga0136846, IMG submission 96841) | Grasslands soil microbial communities from Hopland, California, USA - 2 Assembly 2016 (version 4) | ecosystem: Environmental > Terrestrial > Soil > Grasslands | place: USA: Hopland... | reverse complement strand
GGCAAGTGCAAGGCTTTCGACGCCTCGGCCAATGGTTTCGTGCGCGGTGAAGGCGCCGGCATGGTCCTGATGAAACGCCTCTCGCAGGCGATCGCCGACGGCGACACGATCCACGGCGTGATCGTGAGCACGGCGTTGAACCAGGACGGCCACACGAACGGCATCTCGCTTCCGAGTCCCGAGGCGCAGGCGCGCCTGGTGCAGGATGCGTGCAAGGAGGCGGGCATTGACCCTCTGCAGGTCGCCTTCGTCGAAGCGCACGGCACAGGCACTGCGGTGGGCGATCCCATCGAGGCCCACGCCCTTGCCGAAGCGCTCTGCGCGAATCGCCCGGAAGATGAACCGCTGACCATCGGTTCGGTGAAAACGAATCTCGGCCATCTCGAGACTGCGGCGGGTGTCGCGGGCCTGGCGAAGGCGATGCTCGTGCTCAAGCGCAAGCAGATCCCGGCCAACCTCCACTTCGAGAAGCCGAATCCGAACATCGATCTGCAGAAGCTGAGGCTGCGCGTCAACACGAAGCTCGAGCCGCTGCCGGAAGTGAAGCACGGCACCCGCATGGTGGGCGTGAATTCCTTCGGCTTCGGCGGCGCCAACGCGCACGTCATTCTCGAGGAACCGCCGCATCGTCCGCACCCCGAGCACAACGACGATCCGGTCGAGGAGCGCCCCTGGCCGATCGTTCTCTCTGCGCGTTCGGAGAAGTCGCTGCGCACCTATGCCAGCACGTTCGCCAAGTGGCTGGAAGAACGTTCCCACCTCAATGGGGACGCACCCGTCCTGCCAGATCTCGTCTACTCGCTGGGCGCGCGGCGCAATCATCACGCCTATCGCATCACCCTCGCGGCGAAATCGATGGCCGAGCTCATCCAGGAACTCGAAGGCTACTCCGCCGAGCAGGAGAGCGTGAAGATTCGCTCGTCCTTCTCGCCCCGTCGCGAGACGACGCCACGCATCGGTTTCGTCATGAGCGGGCAAGGGCCGCAATGGTGGGGCATGGGCCGTGAGCTCATGCGCCACGAGCCGGTCTTCCGCAAAATGATGGAACGTTGCGCCAAGGCGATGAAGCCGTACGCGACCTTCGATCTGCTCGAGGAACTCGCCCGCACGGAGGAGACCTCGAAGATCACCCGCACCGAGATTGCGCAGCCCGCGATCTTCGCCATGCAGGTATCGCTGGCCGCCCTATGGAAATCGTGGGGCATCGAGCCCTCGGCCATCGTCGGTCATAGCGTCGGTGAAATCGCCGCAGCCTGTGTTGCTGGCATCTTCAGCGTGGAAGAAGGCGCCCGCGTCATCGTGTTGCGTTCGCATTTCATGGATGGCTGTGCACGTGGTGAGGGCACCATGCTCGCTGTGGGTCTGGGTGAAGACGAAGCCCGTGCGCTCATCGCGCGTCACGACCGCACGGTCACCGTTGCGGCCATCAATGGCCCCCGCTCGCTCACGCTGGCTGGTCCGCGCATATCGCTGGAAGCAATGGTGGCCGAGCTCGAGCCGCAGGGCGTTTTTGCCCGCCTCGTTCGCGTCGATCATCCTTTCCATCATCCGCTCATGCGGCCGGCTTCGGAGGAACTGGAAAAGGCCATCGCCGATCTGCAGCCGCAGGCCGAGACGGTTCCTTTCTTCAGCACGGTGACGGGCGATCGTTGCGCCGGTGAGGCCTGCGTCCCCGAGCATTGGGGCAAGGGTGTGCGCCAGCCGGTGCTTTTCGCGCCCGCGGTGAATGCCCTCGCCGAATTCGGCGTGGATGTGTGGTTGGAACTCGGCGCGCATCCTGCGCTCGTTCACTCCATCCAGGAATGCCTGACCGCTCGCGGTGGCGCCAAGGTGCCGGTGCTTTCTTCCGCACGTCGCGAGCGGGAACACGAGTCGCTGCTCGAAACGGCGCTCGACCTGCATCGCGCCTGCGTGTCGCTGGACTTCACGGGCATGACGCCCTCCCGCCGCCAGCTCTCCCTCCCGGCCTACGCTTGGGAAAAGGCTCGCTGGTGGAATGAAGCCGCCGACTGGCGCGAAGGTCGTCTTTCGCCCGGTGGTCGCGGTTTCCTCGAGCAGCGCCAGCCTCGCGCCACGCCTACGTGGACGGGCCGCCTGGATGCCCGCCACATGGCTTTCCTCAAGGATCACAAGGTCGACACGCACGTCATCTTCCCGGCTGCAGCGTTCGTCGACATGGTGCTCGAAGCGGGTGTGCAGCTCTTCGAAGGGCGCGCGTTCGTCGTCGAAGATTTCGAGATTCGCAAGCCGCTCATCCTGCCGGAGAACGTGCACGGCGTGCACCTCGAGCTCTCCTACGAACCGGCAGAGCGCACCTTCGCCATCCAGAGCCGTTTCGATCAAGGCTCGTGGTCATTGCACGTGGTGGGTTCGATGCGCGGTGAGCGCACCGAGTCGCCCTTTGCCGCGACGAGCTACGACGGTCATGTCGGCAAGGGTGTGGAGACGGTGGAGGTCGAAGGCTTCTACCGTTACATGAGCGATCTCGGCCTGCGCTATGGCGATGAGTTCCGGCCCATCCGCGAACTCGCGGCTGGGGCGGGTCACTCCTCGGGTCGCGTGGCTTTGTCCGAAGCGATCGAGGGCCGTGCAAATGAATTCGCCCTGCACCCGGTGCTGTTCGACGGCGCGCTGCAAACCTTCTCCGCTGGTGCGGCGACGATTGAAGACCGCCGTTCGCGCATGAAACTGCCGGTGCGTTTTGCCCGCATTCTTTTCCTGCGTCCGCCCGGAGCTTCCGTGCGCGTGCAGGCCAATGTCATCCAGTGCAACGAGGAATTCGTCGAAGGTCGTATCGGTCTTTACAACGAAGCCGGTGAACCTTGTGTGCTCGTTGATGGCTTCCGCGCCATCAGCGTTACCGGTGTCCGCCGGGCGGGCGCTTCGGGTGGCACGCGTGACGTCATTTACCACGTCGACTGGCAGCGTACCCCGTCGTCCACGCGTGCCGTCGCCCAACCGCCGTTGCCGCTGGATCAGCTGCACGCCGCGGCCGAGGAAGCGCTGGAGCAAGTTGTCTCCACACGCGGCCGCAAGGAACTCGAAGCCTCCATGCACGCGAGCGATGCCCTCGCCGTCGTGCAACTCGCGCGGGGTTTCAGCAGCATGGGCGTGAAGTCCGGGGCGAAAGTCACCGCGGCCTCGCTCCGTGTGGCGAAGCCGATGCTGCAGGCTTTCGGGCGTCTCATGCTCGGCCTGGTGAGGTACGGTCTCTTCAAGAAATCCGGTGACGGCTACGAAGCCGGTGCGGATTTCGACAAGATCGCCGCAACCGCCCAGGAAGCACAACGCTCCTACATCGCGCAACATTCCGGCCATCTGCCGGAAGCGCTCCTCTGCGTGGGCAACTGCGCCGAACTCGGCCCCATCCTGCGCGGGGAAAAAGATGCCGTGCAAGTGCTCTTCGCCGGCTCCGGCGCGGATTTGCTCGATCAATTTTACGGCGACGGCCTCTACACCAGCCAGTGGCTGGCGGCTATTGCCGCTGCGGTCCGCGAAGCGGCCCGGCAATTGCCGGAAGGCCGTGGCCTGCGCATCCTTGAAATCGGCGGCGGCACCGCCGGTCTCGGCGCGCAAGCTCTGCCATTGCTCGAGCGCGGTCTGCATTCCTACACGTTTACCGACGTCTCCGCCGGGTTCTTCCCGAGCGCGCTGCAAAAGCTCGCCGCCTTCCCCGAGGTGGAGTGCAAAATCTTTGATCTGGAGAAGCCGGGCACCGAACAGGGCTTCGAGCCGGGTTCCTTTGACTTCATCATCGGCACGAATGTGCTGCACGCCGTGAGCGACGTTCGCGCGACGCTCGGCTATCTGCACGATCTGCTCGTTCCCGGTGGCAGCCTTGCTTTCATGGACACGGCCACGCCGCAATTGTGGACCGAGACGGTGTTCGGCCTCACCAGCGGATGGTGGCGCTTCACCGATCGCGACCTGCGTCCAGAGCAACCGCTCATGGAACGCGCGCAGTGGGAGACGGTCATTCGTAAAGTCGGTTTCAGCGAAACGGCGTCGCTCCCCGGCCTCATCGGCCCGACGGGTGGCGAAGGTCAGTTCTGTGTGCTTGCCCGCAAGGCTTGGGAAGCTCCCACGGCCAGCGCTGCTGAGATGACTGAAGCTCCGGCCGAGAAGTCGTGGCTTATCTTCGCCGATGAAGGCGGAGTGGGCGAAACGCTGGCGGCGCAATTGCGCGCAGCTGGTGCTCGCTGCCGCGTCGCGCATCGTGCTGACGAATTTGCCACCACCGGCGTCGATACCTTCACTCTCCGCGCGGAAGCGCCCGAGGATTGGTCGCGCTTGCTCAAGTCCTGCGCCGATGCCGCTCCCGAGCGCATCGTTTACCTGTGGAATCTCGATGCCACGGAAGTGCGCGACGGCGATACACTCATGGGCACGGACGCTCTGCTGCATCTCGCGCTGGGGCTCGAAGCCATCTATCCCGCGGCGAAAATCCGTGTGGATTCCATCACCCGTGGTGCTCAGCCAGTCGGTCGCGACATGGGCGCGACCGCCGTTGCACAGGCGCCGGCCATCGGTCTGCTGCGCGTCATCCTCAACGAATACTCCAATCTGGCCTGCCGCAGCATCGATCTTCCGCCGACGGCCTCTGCCGACGATGTGAAGCTGCTCTGGAACGAACTCCAGCGCACCGAGGCCGAGCGCGAAGTGGCCCTGCGTGGCGAAGCGCGCTATGCGCAGCGCCTCGATCGTGGACGTCCTTCCGTGCAGCGCACACTCGATCCTTCGGTCACGCTGCGCCTGGAGTCGCGTGAGCGCGGCCATCTCGATACGCTTCGCTTCGCTCCGTTTGCCCTGCCGCCCTGCGGCCCAGGCGAAGTGGTCATCGATGTCAAAGCCGCGGGCATGAACTTCCGCGACGTTCTCAAGGCGCTCGCGCTGTATCCTGGTGAAGCTCCCGATGCCCGCATCTTCGGCGACGAGGTGGGCGGCATCGTCACCGCCGTCGGCGCGAACGTGAAGCACGTCCAGCCGGGAGACCGCGTCTACGGTCTCGCCGTCTTCGGCCTCGCGACGCAGACGCTCGCCCGTGGTGGCGATGTGCGCCGCCTGCCAGCCGATCTTTCCTTCGAGGAAGCAGCGACGGTTCCTGTGGTCTTCATGACCGCATGGCACGCGTTGAATAACGTGGCGCGCATTCGCAAGGGCGAGTGTGTGCTCGTACACGCGGGCGCCGGTGGCGTGGGCATGGCTGCGATTCAGATCGCGCATCATCTCGGCGCCACGGTCATCGCCAGCGCGGGCAGCGCCACCAAGCGCGCTCTGCTGGAGACGCTTGGTGTGAAGCATGTCATCGATTCGCGCCGCGGCGACTTCGCCGAGGCCGTGATGGAACTCACCGACCGCCGTGGTGTGGACGTGGTGCTCAACGCGCTCGCCGCCGAGGCGATCCCGATGGGCCTCGCCTGCCTCGCGGAATTCGGCCGCTTCATCGAGATCGGCAAACGCGACATTTACCAAAATTCGCGCATCCCGCTGTGGAATTTGCGGCGCAACGCGTCCTTCCACGTCGTGGCGATGGATGCGGTCTTCAGCGGCGACGAATCGCTCACTCGCGCGATGTTCGGCGAAGTCGGTGAACTGGTGGAAAAGCACGCGCTCACGCCGTTGCCCTTCCGCTCTTTCGCCGCAGCTCGTGTGGATGCCGCCTTCCGCCTCATGGCCAGCGGCAAGCACATCGGCAAGGTCGTCGTCTCCTTCCCCGAGGCCTTCGTGCCGCGGCGTGGCGAGCCGCTCCCGCCGAGCTTCGCGATCAAGCCGGATGGCTGCTACCTCATCACCGGCGGCTTCGGCGGCTTCGGCAAGGTGCTTGCCACCTGGCTGGTGAAGTCGGGTGCGAAACACCTCGTCCTCAGCAGCCGCAGCGGCGCCTCCACACCGGAAGCGGAAGCTTTCGTCAAGAGCCTGAAGGCTGGCGGCACCGACGTGCGCGTCGTAAAGGCGGACGCGGGCTCCGAGAAGGACATCACGCGGCTGCTCGCCGAGATCAAAGCCGGCCCGCAACCGCTGCGTGGCGTCTTCCATCTCGCCATGGTCATCGACGACGCGCCGCTCAGCGTGCTGACGCGCGAGCGTTTCGCCACCGTCATGGGTCCGAAAGCCTATGGCGCCTGGCTGCTCCACAAGGGCACACTGGATCAGCCGCTGGATTGCTTCGTCATGTTCTCGTCGGTCTCGAGTATCTTCGGGAATCCGGCGCAGGGTAACTACGGCGCGGCCAATTCCTTCCTCGACTCGCTGGCCCACCATCGCCACGCGCTCGGCTTGCCGGCGCTGACCATGAACTGGGGCGTGCTCGGTGGCGAAGGTTACGTCGCGCGCAATGAGCGCGTGGCCGAATTCCTCGCCAAGCAAGGCACCTACGAACTCTCGCCGGGCGAAGTTGTGTCGATTCTCGAGTCCTCGCTCGTGGCTGGTAATGCGCAGGTCGCGGCCATCCGCGTGGACTGGGCGAAGTGGCGCCAGTTCTTCCGCAGCAGTGCGGAAAATCCGTTGCTCGAGCGCATTCTCACCGCGGTCGAAGGCCAGGAATCGGGTGGGGGAACCAGCGATTGGCGTCCTCGCATCGAATCCGCCTCGCCCGAGGAGCGCGAAGGCGTCATCGCCCAGGCGGTGCGCGAAGTCGTTGGTTCTGTGCTGCGGGTCAAGCCCGACAGCCTGCGCGACGACCAGCCGCTGACCGATCTCGGTCTCGACTCGCTCATGGGCGTGGAAATCGAAAACTCGCTCGAAGCCGCCATCGGCGTCGCGCTGCCTCCGACCAGCCTCATGCGGGCGCGCACCATCGGCCAGATCGCCAGTCTCATCGCCGGCCACATGGGCGGCAAGACGGGCGCCGCTGCACCGGCGGCCGCCGCTGCAGCAGTCGAGACAACCAGCTCGGAAGACGTAGATCTCGAAGCTCTCTCCGACGAGGATCTCGACCGCCTGCTGGGCGACAGCTCGGCGGAGGACATCGATCCTGATCCGCAGGGAGCAGCGAAGTAGGGGAACCGGCCTGACATGTCCGGAGACAAACGCGCCTTACTCAAACAGCGAATGGAAAGCGGAGAGCTTCGGCTCCAGCCGTTGACCTTTCCCCAGCGCGAGCTGTGGGAAAATTCGCCCGTGCCGCCTGGCGACATGGCGAACCACATCTGCTGCCTCATCGAGGTGCGGGGCAACGTCACGCTGGAAGATGGCAAGGGCGCCTTCCAGCTTGTGCTCGATCGGCAGGAGGCGCTCCGCGTCTCCTTCCTCCCGGGCAAGGACGGGCCGGTGCAGATGATTCGCCGCGACGGCGTGCTGAATTTCCGCTTTCGCGAATTGCGCGAGGAGGAAAAGTCGCCGGAAGCGGTGGAGGAAATCGCCGGGCAGTTGTGCAGCGAGCCTTTCGACATGCTGCAGGGACCGATCTACCGGGTCGACTTGTTGCGGCGCGAGGTGGACGATCACATCTTCGTCTTCACCATCCATCACGCCATCGGCGATGGGTGGACCCTCGGACTCTTCGTCCAGGAGTTGTGCCTTGCCTATATCCAGCGCGTGCGCGGAATCAAAGAACCGCTGCCTGCGGTGCCGCAGACCTACAGCGCGTGGGGCGCGGCCGAGCGGGCGGTCTGGACGCCCACCGAGATGGCGCCCCGGATCGCCTTTTGGAAATCACACCTGGCTGGGCATCAGCGGCTGTGGAGCGCGCTGGAGGGACCGCTCACTACGACCGGTACGCACACGCGCCTCGTGTCGTATTTTCCAGCCGAGTTAGCCAAGGCGGCGCGCGAACTTGCCCGCAAATCCGGCGCGACGCTTTTCAGCACTCTGCTCCTGGCCTTTCAGGTGGCATTCTCCCGCTGGGCGAAGACGGATGACGTGCTCGTCGGCACGCCCGTGGCGAACCGATCGAGACAATCCTGCAAGGAGACCATGGGCTACTACGCGGGCGTCGTGCCGATTCGCGGGCGCGTGGATGCCGAGCGCACTTTCGCAGCCAGTCTGCGTGAGACCCACGAGACGACGGTCAACTGCTTTGGCAATGCGATGCCTTTTGCCGAGCTGGCCCAGGCCCTCGGCGACAAGGGCGCGCCGGGACACAATCCCATCTACGAGGTGCGCTTCGCCCTGCAGAATCATCCGATTCCCGATGTGGCGTTGCCGGGTCTCTCGGCAAAACTGCGCATGCGCTCAACCGGCACAGCTCGCTACCACTTGGCGTGCGAAGTGACCGAGGAAGGCGAGCAACTGGAGGTCGTCTGGCTTTTCCGCCCGCAACTCTTTCCGCAAGCGGAGGTGGAAAACCTCGGGCGCTTGTTCCAGAGTGTCTTGACCGGCGCCTGTCGAGCTCCCGAGGCTCGCGTCGCCACGCTCACCGAATAACTGTCCATGAACCCCGCGACGACCACCGAGATCGAAGTCGATCCTCACGAGCCTCACTGGATCGTGAAAATTGCGTTTCCGATTCTCGTGTTGCTCTTCGTCATCTCGCAAGTGTCGATGGGCGTCGCGGTGTATCATCACAACTATTGGGTCGCCGTGCCGCTGGTCTTCGTCACCAGCCATCTCATGCACGGCATGCTCATTGGTTTCCACGAAGCCACACACGGCTTGCTCCGCCGGAGCCGGCTGCTGAATGAACTCGATGGATTGATCATTGGCACATTGAGCCTGATGAGCTTTTCCCTGTATCGCGCGGCGCACCAGTTGCATCACGCGTATCTTGCCTCCGAGCGTGATGAGGAGCTGTGGCCGTTCATTCACCCGACGATGCCGCGGTGGTGGCGTGTGCTCGCGGCCATCCTCGAGCTCACGATGGGGATTTTCTTCACGCCGTTCCTTTTCGTCCGCACCTTTGTGCGCGGCGGCTCCCCGATCCGGAACAAGAAACTCCGCCGCCGCATCTGGAGAGAATATGTGGGCACGATTGTTTTCTGGGCCGTGTCTCTTTCGGTCATCGGCTACTTTCATTTGTGGACCTATTTCCTGTGGTTGCACGTGGCGCCGGCCTGGCTTGCGGCGAATATGCAAAGCGTGCGCAAGTATGTGGAGCATGTCGGCCTGCTCGGCTCGACGGTGAACAGCTCCACGCGCAGCATTGTGACTGAAGGCTGGATGGCTGCATTCCTGAATTTTACCCTGCTGCATGAGCCGTATCACGGCGTGCATCATTGGCGCTCCGGTCTCGCGCATCCCGAACTGCCACGGCATAAGGCGGCCCTGGAGCCGACCGTGCCGGAGGAACGTCCGCCCTTCCGCAGTTTCAGCGCGGCGGTCTACGACACACTTATCAGTCTCGCCAATCCGCGCGTCGGTGCGCAGTGGCGCGGCGTGACCGTGCTCACCCGGAAGGAAATGGCTGCCCAGCAGGCCGCGACGACGAACGCATGACTACATCAAGTAACGGCAGCGAGTGTGTCTTCGAGGCGGTTGCGCTGAAGAAGGAATACGACGAAGGACAGGTGCAGGCCTTGCGTGGCGTGGATTTCCGCATCCATGCGGGGGAGTTTGTGGCTATCGTCGGGCAAAGCGGTTCGGGTAAGTCGACGATGCTCCAGATGCTCGGCGCGCTGGATCATCCGAGCTCGGGGGAACTGCGGTATCGGGGGAAATCGCTGACCGACCGCAAGGAACTCTCCTCGTATCGCGCGCACGACATCGGGTTTATTTTTCAGTCCTTCCATCTGCTTCCGACGTTCACGGCTATCGAGAATGTGCAAATTCCGATGCTGGAATCGAGCCGAGGTCCCGCCGAGCGCAAGCAGCGGGCGAAGGAGTTGCTCAGCCTCGTCGGCTTGGAAAAGCGGCTGCATCATTTTCCATCGAAACTCTCGGGAGGCGAGCGCCAGCGCGTAGCCATCGCTCGCAGCCTGGCCAACGAAGCCTCCGTGCTGCTCGCCGATGAACCCACGGGCAACCTCGACAGCGAAAACGCGGCGCTCATCATGGACTTGATTGTCCGACTCCAGCGGGAGCGCAATTTCACGCTGATCCTGGTGACGCACGACATGGGCATCGCGCAAAAAGCGGGACGCGTGATCTCGATGAAGGACGGGCATATCGTCGCCGACACACTGAACTCGGTCCCGCCTCCGAACTGACAAAAATCATGGCATCTCACACACCTTCTCAGAATGACGGCGCGCCTTCTGGAGGGGAGTCGTCGGTGCAGGCGCGGGCGTTGGGCGAGATGAGCCCCGTGCGGCCGATGGATGCGGTGACGATCCTGTATTCCCACGGCGATGAGGAGCTGACCGAGGCTATCGTCGCGAGCCTGAGCCACGGCGTCTTTGAAGGAATACATTGTGGACCGGCCGGAGCCGGGCAGCGCGCCTTCGCCCGGTTCAGCTATCGGGTCCTGAAATTGACCACGACTCGTCGGAAGTGCACAGGGGAGGAGTATGGGGGCGTGGCTTACCACAACCCGATCATGGTGCGGAGCGGGCATCCCTACGCCCGGGCTTTGCTCGACTCGTCCCGCAAGGAAACCGAGACCTTGGTGGAGGGCGGTGATCCTATGAACGGCCCCTATATGATGATTTCCCGCGAGATCCTCGCGGGGAGTGACGTGTGGGATCGCATCTTCCTGCACTCCGTGCAGGGCAAGGACGTGCAGTTGCGCTTCATTGCCGAAACCCGGGCGACTTATGAAGCGGCGCGGCGGCGGCTGGACAAAGGAGAGCACGTGCGGCTGAAAGCGGTGGCCGCCGGCACGGGCCTGAGCATGATCCTCGCCTACGACCGCCTGATGAAGGAAGGGCGTGATCCAGACCGGCTCACCGTCCGGATCACGGATCGCGATCAGGTCAACGTGGAGAAGATGGGGCGCCTGCTGGCCAAATTGGTCTCCACCCGGAGCCGGGTCACCAAGGCCAGGACGGAAACCCCGGGCAGCATCTCCATCGGGACCGAGGATCTTTTCGAAGGGGAGCCGGGTTCGGATACCACGGGCGAGGCGAAGTACCAGGTCGTCACGGCCGTTGGCATTCTTGACTACCTGCAGGGCTTTACCTGCGGCACTACGGAGCAGTCCCACGGACTGCCGCACCCCGAGGAATTTGTGAAGGCCGAACATCTGGCGGCGAGGCTGGGCCACATGACCGCCCCCGGGGGCCACCTGATCGTCAACACCTATCGCCTCGACCCCAGCACCCGGATTCTCGAGCTCTTTGGCCGGAAGTTCCGCTATCGAAACGAGGACAATCTGACCATGCTGCTAGCGACCGCAAATTTCGGAAGTCCACGCTTGGTCGGGTCAGGGAACATGTATGATGTCGTGGTGTATGAAAAAAACGTCTAGCGGCGGCGCGGCGCGGCGCGTGCTTCGCAGTGGCGAGAGTCTTCGTCATTAGCGATTAGTCGCGCCCCGCATTCCCGTTCGACTCAGTCACCATGGAAACAGAGTCCATCCGGCCAGATCAGAACCCGGCTCCGCCATCGGCGGGAGATGGCGCCGCGGCCAAACGGACTTATCGGGTGGTTTCATTTCCCGGTGCGGGATTGGACACCGTCCTGCAGATGGGCGTCATTCACGCGCTGCTGGTCACGCGGCGCCGGCCGCCCGACATGGTTGCGGGCATCTCCGTTGGCGCCATTACCGCCACAGCCCTCGGTGAGGTTTTTCATGCGAACGCTGGCCCGGGAGCCTCGGACGAAGACGATGAAGAAGTGCGGGTGGCACGCTTCAGTGAGCTGCTCGAGGCGTTTCGCAATGCACCGGCCACAGTCCTCAAGAGCTTCTTTCCGGACCCGCTGGAAACGAATGCTGCGCATGCGCTGAAGCCGGTCGAGCTTCCACGTCATTTCAAGGAAGAACGCGACAGTCGCCAGGAATCCGTGGCCAGCCGCACGGGATTGATCCGGCTGCTCAATCATCTCATCCGACTGCGAGTCAGCGTGAAAGTCTTCGCGCAATTGTGCCGTGTGCTCATGGGATGGCGCGCCGTCAGCGAGGCAGACTGGACTCGACGCTCCGTCACGCGCGGACGTCTCGTGGCCCGCTTGTGGTGGATCGTCGCCAGCAACATTTTCTCCCTCAGCATGCCGGCCAGCCTCCTCGCTCGCGTGGGACTGAGCACGATCCTGGGAATGAATGGCCGGCGGCAGTCCAAAGGCGTCGAAGCCGGACACATCATGTTTGATCGGTGGATTCTGCTGCGTCGCCTTTGGCAGTTTGTCGTGCGGCTGGTCCTGGGCGTGATCCCGCTGCTCTTGCTTCTCCTGCTGGTGCCGGCCATGGTGATCCTGACGGTCTCGGCGTGCTTCATCTCTCCCTGGCCCGCGCACCCGCCCATCAGCGGCTGGACCGCCATTTCCGTCGGCCTCGTCGTCGTGGCCTCGCTGGTCGGATGGCTCTCCCTTTTGCGCCGACCGACCGTCTTCGGCGACCTGCTGAAGCATTACCAGATCTTTGCTGAACTGGGAGACTCATATGCGTTGAAGGAGGCGCTGGTGCAAAATTTCGACCCCGCTTACTACGGTGAGTTCAAGTTCGACGAAAATGTCCGCCGGGCGCTGAAGCAGGAGAGTCCGCTTTCCGGCGGCTGCGCCAACAAAAAACCGCTGACGGCCTACGCCAATGTCGGGCCGGAGAAGTGCGGCATGCGTGTAGTGCCGCTGGCGGCCAATTTGCGCACGGGCAAACTCGAGGTGATTCCCGGCGAGACATCGGTCGTGGATGCCTTGATGTGCGCGTCCGCCGTGGTTCCATTCTTTCGCGCGCAGACCATCCAGAAAGGGGGGGCGGCGACAACCTTCATCGACGGGATCAGTGTTTCGAATGATCCGATCGTGCCAGTCTTCGAGGAGGCGTGCAAAATTCTGACCGACCCCGCGGAAAGGAAGCGGGATCGCCTGCGCATTATCTCCGTCCCGCTGCTGCCCCTGCGGCACGAGAAGATTTCGCGACCGAGCGAACCCTACACCGGCTTGGTGGAGGTGATGTTGCGGGCCAAGGAGCTTCAGCGCTTCGAGGACATGCTGATGGACAAGGGGCTGATTGACCGCATCAGTCGAGTCCTCAATGGG
>Ga0136846_1238212_pt1 | contig 13010 bp, 14 predicted proteins | sample HopSoiMetagenom2_FD_96841 | JGI IMG/M metagenome (GOLD analysis project Ga0136846, IMG submission 96841) | Grasslands soil microbial communities from Hopland, California, USA - 2 Assembly 2016 (version 4) | ecosystem: Environmental > Terrestrial > Soil > Grasslands | place: USA: Hopland... | reverse complement strand
GCAACGGATGATGGCAACCTGCTTACGGAAACCGTTAAGATTCGGGTCGTCGCGCCGTTGTCTCAGGTCACGAACCAATTCGTGACCGTGAAGGTTTGGCTGGAAGTGACCGGGCCGCCGTAGCCGCCATCAGTGATGGCAGCCGCAGCCGGAACCGCAACCGCCGGAGCTCAAGTCTTCTTCGTTCGGCAGTCGTCCCAATTCGAGGGTCTTGGTGACGTACTGCTGAATGGTTTGCTGAACCTGGTGCAGTTCTTCCTGGGCATCGAGAAAGTCGCGCGCAACGGGATTGTTGAGCAGCGCTTCGCGGCGCTGTTCGAAATCGGCGATTTCGTCTCCGGACACCGGCATGGACATCTGCTGTTTCTGTTGCAGCGCCTGTCCTTTTTCGGCCAAGCCGTCGTATTGCTCCTTCGATTTTTCGTCGGCCATGAACGCGTCGATGCGGAGGCGGATGGACTGCATGTTGGGCTGCTCGAGGATCGCCTGGCAGAGTTCCCGGGTCTTCTGCATTATTGGGGTTTCTTCAATAGTCGTCGTCATAAAAGATTTATCTGTTTCCGTGGACCTCGCCAATGAGCGCGTCTTGATTAATACACCACAAAGAAGCGGAAAAAGCAAAGTGGTAAAAGGAGGGAAATTATTGGCCCGCCAATGGGGTAGCCCATCACGGACCGCCGTGCTCGGGATGGTTGTGGGGATTGACGCGTATGACCGAATTGAATACTCGATCTGTCAGCCAGCCCATTACCGTCGGGGATTTGAACCGTTTACCCCCGGTAAACACAGCAGGCTGTACAGGTTTCCGCGACGACGACCTCGGTTAAAAGTGGAAGCCTCGGCTTGAGTTTTGCCAAATCCAAATGGCGATGTTTTCGCTGGTGGGATTTTCCAGGCCGGGCAGGACGTTCAAATAATAGTGGTCGAGCTTTTCCCAGATCGGTTTGAATGCTTTTGTCATATCGGCGTAATCCATCACCCATCCGAGGCGGGAGTCGCATTCGCCGCTGACCACGATTTCGACTTTGAAGCTGTGGCCATGGAGGCGCCGGCATTTATGTGACTTAGGCAGCCGCGGCAATAAGTGCGCGGCTTCGAATTGAAAAGTTTTGCGTAATTCCATTTTCAGCGCTCCCAATCGGTCCAGGTAATCAGATCTCCGAGGGCTGGCCGGCCATCATGACGCCAGGTCAGCGGCGGCTGCTGCATTTGGCCCAGCGGACAAATTCGAGGCGCCCCCCAGCGGGCGAGTTGCAGTGCAATTTCTTTTTCCTGAGGTTCAGCGACAGCGATGCCGACGGTGGCCACTTTGTCGCGCACGGAATCAGCGCTTTGCAAAGCTTCAGTCAAATCTTTGACGGGTTTGACGTGAATAAAACGGTTGAGGCAGGAAACTTGAAAGCGAGAGTTGGCTTCATAAACAACGGTCCACGCAGTTGAGCCTTTGCTTTGCCAAATTTGCGTTTCGGGTCCGGCAGTCGCGCGGATTTCGTAAAGCGAACGCCGGGAGGCAATGACAGCCGCGTGTTCGACTGGAAGTTCGCCTCGGGGCTCGCAGAGCTCGAGCGCGGCCAGTTCTTCGGCGAGGAGTTGCGCGAATTGTTCGGGGGTGATTGGTCCGCCATCCTGCACGTAAATGACGTGCGGCGAGAGGCAGCCCAATTGGTTCCACGCCGTAACGTCCCGCGCCGCGCGCTGCAAAACTTCACGGCGTTTGCCCACGCCTAAAACTTCACTCGAAACAAAAGCAAAACTGAGACGATGTCCGTAGCCCAGGAATCTAGTGCCTGGGCGCAATTTTTGCCTGATGCTTGCCAGGCTTTCATCGGTGCCGGTAGCGGTGACGCAGTCCGATTCGTCGAAGAGCACTTGCTCGAGGGCGGCATTCCCTCCGCGCCATTCGGCGACTTCCAGGCAAGCGGCGAGTTTGCTGTCCACTTCATAAATGGAATGGCCGAACAGGCGGGGCAGGAAGGAAGCGCCGCTGGCGCATTTCACAAATTGCGCCGAGCGCACCAGCAATCCGAGCGCCATGCTCATCAGCGTGGGATTCGGGACATTGCCGGCGGCGAAGTGCACCAGAAACTCCGGCCCTTTCGCGAGTGACAAGCGATTACCTGTTGGCATGGAACCGCCGACACCCATCTGATCGAGGCGCTCCGCGTGTCCTAAATCCTGTTCCAACAGGTTTTGAATATTTTCCGGTGTGAGTTGTTTGAAAAAGTGCTCCAGCCCGTCAGCCAGGGTCGCACGTGAGAAGCCGGTCGCTTCCGGTCCCAACTCAAGTGCCATTTTCCGGAACGGATAATCCGGTTCCAACCAGTTCCGCGCCGCAGTCGTCAGCGCCACAAGGAGGTTTTGAGTCGAGCGACCGGCCAGGTAAAGTTCGCGGTTGCGCTTCAACGTTCGGCACGCCTCCGCCAGCATGGCAGGGCTGAGCGTTGCTTCAGGTGGCAGGTCGGCCAGAAAATAATTGGGCAAATTCATACTGCCATCAGGGAGCAGCCACGAGGTTCGGCGAGGGCCGCGCGTCCCTGAATTTCAAAGCCGTCGCGCCACCGTGTTGCGAGATCTTCCGTTTGGATTGCCAGCACGGAATAGACATTCGCCAGATCGAAAGCCTGAATGAGGCCGGTTTGACCGGGGAGGACCTCCTGGCCGCTTTCGGGGGAAATGATTCGGCAGCGTGCCCAGTGCGGGAATCGAAAACGACGTTCCTGTGTGGCAAACTTTCGAACTGGTGTTGCGTGTTCCAATGGGCCAGCACCCGTTAAACTATCATAGGCCTGAGAACTCAGTTCGCTCATGCCGTATTCGCAGACGATGTTTTGGGGAGCAATGCCGAGAACCTGGGCCAGCAATGCGTGGAGCTGCTCTTTGTCTAGCGCGCGCGAGCGGCCCTTGTATCCGCCGGTTTCCATGACTGTCGAGCCCGGGCTCAGGCGATAGCGAAGCTTTTGTTCCGCCAGATAGTCGAGCAGATGAACGAAATTGAAGGCGGTCCCGAGCAACAACAGCCGCTGTTCCGTTGCCTGTTCAAGCACGGTGACAGCCTTGGCGAAATCGATCTGCCAATCTCCAGAGTGATTCAAGCGGCCAAGAAATGCCGAATCAGCGCCACCGAATTCACGACGCACCAACTCAAACATGTGCACTAAAGAAGAATGCGGCGCAGCCGATGGCGGCGGCGTCAGGCATAGCACCCGGCGTTTCGGTGATTTACTTTGCAATACGTTGGGCTCGAACCAGCGAAGCACCGAGTCGCCGTAAATGGAGAGTGATTCTTCGTTGTGAAAATGTCGGCTGCGACTTTGGCCGGTGGTGCCGCTGGAATGAAACACCGATGTCCGCTCGTCAGGCGGAAGGCAGGAAAGCTCAAATTCCTTGAAAGCTGAAGCGGGCACGACGGGTATCTGCTGCCAGGTGTGGATTGTTTCGGGCGAAACCGCGCGAGCTTCACACAACGCTCTGAAGGGAAGGTTATGTTGCCGTTGCAAAGAAAACAGTTCGTGCGCGAGTTCGTTGAAGGTTGATTCCGAACTCGCGGAAGCCATGAAGTCGCGCAAACGCGCGGTGAACGCTAAAAAATTGTTCCTCGAACTCATGCGGTTTTTATTTACCCAGGCTGGTTTTCCGCTACAGCCCGGACGCAAAAATTACCTGAAGACGCAGCAAATCGCAACATTGATACTTTCCAAGAACGAATGGTTCTTGGTATTCGTGCTTATGCGCAAGAGCCATCCTGGGTTTGCCGCAGCGTTGCTGCTGGCCGTGACCGCCTGCGTTCCGGCAACTCGCCAACCGACGCAATCACAGACACCCGCCGCAACGCCACCTCTGACGACAGCTCCAGTTGCATCTCCCGCGCAGTCACGACCAATTTCCCCCGCCCCATCCCCGGCGCCGCCCCAAACAACCTGGCCAGGGCGGCGAGCGGATGGTTCCGTGCTGCTTCCCAACCAATGGTCATTGCGTCCGACGGGCAAACAAATCGATTTGGGAGATTTTCCCGTCAACATCGCAGTTCATCCAATGGGCCGCTACGCAGCCATCCTGCACACCGGCCATAGCGAACATCAAATCCTGATCGTCGATATCGCAGGCGCGACGGTGGCTTCGCGCGCCTTTGTGCAGGAAGCCTTTTACGGAATCGAGTTTTCTCGCGATGGCCAGAAGCTCTTTTGCAGCGGCGCCGGCGAGGAAGTCATTCATCAATTCGATTTTCAGGAGGGAGTGCTTTCGCGACATCAACGCATCGAGTTGCGACCGCCGGCCGAACGCGCGGTGCCCGCCGGCCTCGCGGTGGATAGCACGACCAAACACCTGTTTGTCGCCAACGTGTGGGGCCATCGGGTGAGCCGCGTGGAACTGGGCCCGGAACCGATGGTTTCTGATATCCTGTTGGGGACGAACGGAGCGACACTTCAATCAGCTCCCGTCCAGCCCTCACAAGACTTTGACACGGCGGCAGCGGAGAAGCGCACTGAAGCGATGCTTTATCCGAGCAGTCCTGGCGACTCCTTTCCGTACGCCTGCCGCCTGGATGAAAGACGGGCGCGACTTTACGTGAGCCTGTGGTCGCAGGCCGCGGTGGCGGTCGTGGATTTGAAAACCGAGCAAGTCACCACCCGCTGGCAAGCGCAGGACCATCCCTGCGAAATGGTGCTGACGAAGAACGGCAAATATCTCTATGTCGCGAATTCGAGCCGCAACACCGTTTCGATTTTCGATACGGAATCAGGCCGCTCACTCGAGATAATCTCCGCGGCGCTCTTTCCGAACGCTCCACCGGGCTCAACGCCAAACAGCGTGGCGCTGACCCCCGACGAGCAGATGCTATTCGTCGCCAACGCCGATAACAATATGGTGGCTGTGTTCGATGTCAGTTCACCCGGCAAAAGCCGTTCGTTAGGGTTCATCCCGGTCGGCTGGTATCCGACCTCCGTTCGTGTGACGCCGGATGGCAAACATCTGCTGGTTGCCAATGGCAAGGGGCTGACGCCGCTGCCCAATCCTCATGGACCGCAGCCCGGCGTAAACAATTCCAACAATCCATCTGTGGAATATATTGCGCGGCTTTTTCATGGCAGCCTCAGCATTATCGATCTGCCCACGCGCAAAGAGTTCGAAAAGCAGCTCGCCGGTTACACGGCGCAAGCCTACCAGTGCAGCCCGCTCAATGCAGAAGCCAAGGTCACCGCGCCGCATGCTGAAGATAGCCCGATACCTCAAAAGCCAGGCGGAGCAACGCCAATCAAATATTGCATCTACATCATCAAAGAAAACCGCACGTATGACCAGGTGCTCGGCGACATGCCCGAAGGTCATGGGGATACCAATCTGTGCCTTTTCCCCGAGCGAGTGACACCGAACCATCACGCGCTGGCTCGCGAGTTCGTGCTGCTGGACAATTTTTATGTCGAAAGCGAAGTCAGCGCCGACGGCCACGAATGGAGCATGGGCGCGTATGCGACGGATTTTGTTGAAAAGATGTGGCCGATGAATTATGGCCACAATCGTTCCGGGAAATTTCCGTATCCCGCCGAGGGCTTTTTTGCAGTGGCAGCGCCGGCAGGTGGATACCTTTGGGACCGCGCCCGGGAAGCGAAAGTAAGCTACCGCAGCTATGGCGAGTGGGTGGATAATGGCCGGCTGCTTACCCAACCGACCCGCGCCCGGGTCAAAACACTGGAAGGCCATATTGACGAGAGCTATCGGGGTTTTGATTTGAATTATCGCGACGTAAAGCGAGCCGAGCGCTTCATCTCCGAGTTAAAGCGTTTTGAAACTGAGGGCGGGATGCCCAAACTGCAGATCGTGCGGCTTGGCAACGACCACACGCATGGTTCTTCGGCCGGCGCGCTGACTCCCACCGCATGCGTCGCCGACAATGACCTCGCTTTTGGCCAGGTGATCGAAGCGATTACCAAATCGAAATTCTGGCCCGAAACCGCCATATTCGTCGTGGAAGATGACGCGCAAAATGGGCCCGATCATATTGATGCGCATCGCACGATCGCCTTCGTGATGAGTCCCTACGTCAAACGCGGAGTTGTGGATTCGACGATGTATTCGACCAGCAGCATGTTGCGAACGATGGAGTTGATCCTTGGCTTGAAACCGATGTCGCAGTTCGACGCGGCGGCACGTCCTATGTTCAATGCGTTTCAAAGCGTCGCGGAGCTGCGGCCTTATGAGGCGCGGCCGGCCAATGTGGACATGGACGAGCGCAACGCCAAGCGGGCGTGGGGCGGCAACATTAAAATGAATTTCGCGCGGGAGGATGCCGCCGACGATTTGTTGCTCAACGAAATGATTTGGCGCTCAGTGCGTGGCGCGGAGAGTCCGATGCCAGCGCCAGTACGGGCTGCATTCGTGTTCGAACATCCAAAAGACAACGACTAAACCGGGGCGGCGGAACCGGCGCGTGTTGCCGCGCCCTTCTCATCCCGCTGCGAAGAAGCGGGACTTGGCGGTCTGGCCGGCGGGGACATGGGAGGGACATTGGGCCGGCGACGAAGCTTGTTTTGAAACAGCAGTCGCCAAACCATCCAAAATGCCTCTCTCATGATGTCGCGCGACATCTTGGAACGGCCTTGAAAGCGGTCGGTGAAAATGATCGGCACTTCGACGATCCGCATTCCCTGGCGCCAAAGCTTGTGCGTCATCTCGATTTGGAAGCTATAGCCATTCGAATGAATGGTATCCAACTGGATGGCTTGCAAGGCGCGGCGGCGAAAACATTTGTATCCGCCGGTCGGGTCGGTGAAGGGCATGCCGGTGACAATCTGGACGTATTGAGCCGCGCCTTTGCTGAGCATCAAACGGCTGAGCGGCCAATTGATGACGCGGATGCCGTTCAGGTAACGGGAGCCCAGGACGAGATCGGCGTCCTGCGCAGCTTCAAGAAAAAGCGGGATATCGTCCGGGTTGTGAGAAAGATCGCCATCGAGTTCGAAAACAAATTCGTATTCTTTGGTCAGGGCCCAGGTGAAACCGGCTATGTATGCTCGCCCGAGCCCGTCCTTCTCCGTGCGATGCAAAACATGAATGTTGGCATGTTTCGCGGCCCATTCATCGGCCAATTTACCAGTTCCGTCAGGTGAATTATCATCCACCACGAGCAGGTCCATCGGGGTGGGCAACGATAAAAGGCGTTGGGCGAGCAAGGGAAGATTCTCCCTTTCATTATAAGTCGGAACCACGACAAGGGTTTTGTTCATGCAGTGCTGGCCCTCTTAATAGATTACTGGCAAAGACCCTGAAAACAAGCCCAGAATTGGGAGCTAGAAAAAGAGTGTCCGATGACAGACGCCAAGGAGGTGGGGGTGGGGAACCCCGCTGAGGAGAACACGTTCTGCCATCGGACGATGACAAGATTATTCCCGCCGATTATGGCAGACAAGGGATTTGTATTTTTTGCTCTGAAAACGAGCCACCGAATGGGTTTGTAATCGCGTTTTTACGGGACATTCACCCTAGGAACTTCCTTGGCTTTGTGGTAGAATCCAGCAACGGAGGAACAGCGTGAGAAACACAGCTCAGCAGAACTCAGCGATTGCACGGCTCCAACTTTTTTCCCGGCTCGCAACCGGCACGGTCATCGCTTTGGCTGCAGTTATCCTGCTCGGCTGGACGCTCGGGTTGCGGCAGTTGATTCGGCTTTTCCCTGTGCCGTTCGTGATGAATCCAATCACGGCTCTGGCGTTCATCCTAATGGGCATCTCCCTGCTGCGCCGCCGGTTCAACCAAAATAACGCCGGTATCGACTGGCTAGCCGTTGCTCCGGCCTTGCTGGCCGGACTATTCGGGCTCTTAAAAATCGCCGACTATTTCTTCAGCTTCAATTGGCAGGTCGAGGAGTTCCTCTTTCCCGGGCGCGTGTCGGCAACGAGTTTGTATCCTCCGAGCGAAATCGCGCCGAATACCGCGCTCGGCTTCGTTTTTTGCAGCCTGGCACTGTTGATGATCGATCTGGAACCGGCGCCTGCCGTTCGTCCGGCCCAGGGCCTGATAATCGGCGTGGCGTTGCTGTCGTTGCTGGCGCTCATCGGTTATGGCTATCGAATGATCCTGCTTTATCGCATCGGTTCGGCGGAGCCGATGTCCCTTGAGACCGCGCTCGCTTTCTCTCTTTTCAGCGCGGGCTTTTTGGGCGCGCGTCCGGAAAAAGGGCTCATGAGCATAGTGACCAGCAACACCGTCGGTGGAGTCGTTGCCAGACGGTTGCTGCCGACCGCGATAATTGTCCCCTGGCTGCTGGGGGCGATGCTGCTTTTGGGCGAACGGCTCGGCTACTACGAACGGGCGTTTGCGTTCAGTTTTTTTGCTGTGGCCAGCATCGTCACTTTCACGGTGCTTATCTGGTGGAACGCCAAGCTGTTATACGTGGGCGATTTGCAACGCGTCCGGGTCGAGCGCCACGCGATCGCACAGCATAGTTGCACTCGAGTGTTGGCGGAGGCTTCCTCGCTTGCCGATGCAACACTGGGAATTCTCAGCAGCCTGGGTGAAAACCTGCGATGGTCCTATGGCGCATTCTGGCTGACAGATAACGAAAGTGGCACAATGCGTCTGGTGGGGACCTGGAGCGCCGGCCAATTGCCTGACTTCGACGAGGCGACACGCACGATGAAAGGGACGAGAGATTCTGGCTTCCCGGGAAGAGTCTGGGCCGCCGGCACTCCTGTCTGGATTGAAGACATCCACATGGACTCAAATATGTCCAGGCGCGAGGCAGCACTTAAATCCGGTTTACATAGCGCTATTGGCGTTCCAGTGCGGGCAGGCCAGCAAATCTTCGGTGTGCTGGAGTTTTTCAAAACGGAAATCGAATCGGCTGACCATCCCCTCATGGACCTGCTTGCCGGCGTCGGCTCGCAGATTGGTTTGTTTATGGAACGCATTCGTGCTGATGAGCGATTGCGGGAAATGACGGCCAACCTGGCCCGCTCGAACAGCGATCTAGAGCAATTTGCTTCAGTGGCCTCGCACGACTTGCAGGAACCGCTTCGCATGGTGGCCAGTTACCTCGAATTGCTGCGCGGCCACGTACAAAAAAAATTGGAAAAGAAAGAGCTGGAGTTCCTCGGCTTCGCGCTCGAGGGCGCCAGGCGCATGGCGGCCCTGATTAACGATTTGCTGGCGTACTCACGCCTGGAACTGCGCGCCCAGCCATTCGAACCGACCGACCTCGGACAGGCGTTGCAAGGCGCGCTCTCGAATTTGAAAGTTGCAATCGAAGAAGCCAAAGCATCCATCGTGCAAAGTCCGATGCCGCAGGTATGCGGAGATGCTATCCAACTCACTCAGGTTTTCCAAAACTTGCTGGGCAACGCGCTGAAGTTTCGGGGAACCGAACCACCGCACATCGATGTCACCGCCACCCGGCGGGATAAAGAATGGGTTTTTTCGGTCCGCGACAACGGCATAGGAATAAATCCGAAGGATTTCGAGCGTATCTTTGTCATTTTTCAGCGTTTGCATACCAGGCAGCAATACGCGGGCACCGGCATGGGGCTCGCCATCACAAAAAAAATCATCGAACGCCATGGGGGCCGAATCTGGGTCGAATCGCAGCCCGGCAAAGGCTCGAATTTTTTATTTACGCTGCCCGTGCTGGAGCAAACTGCCTGACGAGGCTCCATTTCCACCCTACTTGCGCCGGGGCGGCGGACAGCTATCTTTTAGAGAGGTGGCTTGGGTGCTGATTCAGGCAGGCAGGCGGCCTGAATTTGCAATGTCCGTTGGTACAATCGTCAGGCTAGGCGCCGAAGCCGTGGAGGAGAGAAAATCTGCAACGGAGCCGGAACTTCACGTCCAACGGGTCAAAGCTCTGCTCGTCGAGGATAACCCCGGGGACGCCCGGTTAATCCAAATCATGCTGGAAGAGGCGGGCGACAATCTTTTCGAGGTTGAGCACGTGGAGACACTCGAGGAGGGTCTTCGCCGACTCGCTCAGGGCGGAATTGGTATCGTGCTGCTGGATCTGTCGTTGCCGGACAGCCACGGATTGGAAACGTTTGCCAGGATTCATTCCCGCGCCCCTCGTTTGCCGATCATCGTATTGAGCGGGCTGAATGATACAACCGTCGCGGTGCAGGCGGTGCACGAAGGCGCGCAGGATTATCTGATAAAAGGCCAGGTGGCCGACCAACTCCTCGTCCGGGCGATGCGGTATGCGCTCGAACGAAAACGCATGTCCGAGCAACTGGCGGCATACGCTGACGAGCTCCGCTCCAAGAACGCCCAACTCGAGGCGGACTTCAACATGGCGCGCGAGATCCAGGAAATCTTTTTGCCCCACCAATACCCGACCCTGCCGCCGCGCGTATCATCGGAAGAAAGCGCGTTGCGTTTCTCGCACCGGTATTTACCGGCAGCAGCAGTCGGGGGTGATTTTTTCGACGTGTTTGGGATCACCGACATGACAGCAGGAATTTTCATTTGCGATGTAATGGGTCATGGCATGCGCGCAGCGCTGGTAACCGCGATAATGCGTGGATTGGTGGAGGAATTGATGCCGGTCGCCGCCGATGCAGGGAAATTCCTGACCGAAATCAATCGCAGCCTCCACGCGATTCTCAAACGAACCAACGAACCCTTTCTCGCAACCGCTTTTTACCTGGTGGCGGATGCCGGTTGCGGTGAGATTTGCTTTGCCAACGCGGGGCACCCGAGTCCGTTCCGCGTGCAAAGGAAAAGCAAAGCCGTCGAAGCGCTTAAGTCGCTCGACCCGAGGCACGGTCCAGCCCTGGGGCTTTTTGAGCGAGCAACCTATCCCGCCTGCCGCGCCACGATGCAACAGGACGACGTTTTCCTGTTGTTTACCGACGGCATTTACGAAGTGGACAATCCTGCCCATCAGGAATACGGCCTTGAACGTCTGCAAAGCGCCATTCGCCGCTTCACGCATTTGCCAAGCGAGCAACTGCTCGACGCCCTGCTAAAGGACGTCCAACGCTTCTCCAGGACTTCAGAGTTCGAGGACGACGTTTGCCTCGTCGCCATGGATGTGCAGAAAGCACTAGTCAGTCATTGAAACGGCCCGCAGCGTTTATGGACGGTTGAGTAGTGCGTCTGGAAGTTTAGATTGTAGGCGTTCTGCTACGGCAAGCGCTCGCCGGTGAGAGGGACGCAGCTAAATTCGCCGAACACCGCAAAATCCGCTGGGTTCAACGTCAGGAGGGAAGCGACGCTCGCGCTTCGGAAGGTGCCCGCTAACAAGGTGTCCAGAATCCGCTTTCTGCCCAACTGGTGCTTGGTCATTGCCGTGAAAAACCAGGACAAGGCCGCCTCATCGGGCCAAACCCGTTCCACCTCGGAGGCGTTCCACCAAATCTGCCCGCGTTCCACGGCTTGCGGTATGGTTAGTGGCGCTGTGAATCGCTTCGGATCCGTGACGATGTGTACAAATTCCGCCAAGGCCTGCGGGGCGAGAGCGAAGTGATCTCCTTTCTGCCGAAGCGTGGTCGCGAGCATTCGTGCGGCAGCGTGATCGGCGTGGCATGCTACTTCCGCCGCGACCAAAAAGCTCGTGTCCAAGCCATGCGTCAAGCCCGACCCTCCAGCATTTCGTCATACCATTCGGCCCGCGAATCCAAAGACTTTAATATCCGGCCCAACTCCAATGGTGGCAGGTCAAGTGCGCTAGATCCACCCCCGTTTGTCCTTCTCAACCGGGCATTCCGCACAAACCGCTCCAGTTCGGCTAATTCCTGCGCTGACAACTGCGGCACCGCAGCTTCCATTTCAGCAAGAGTATTCATGCCCGCCAAAGTACCGCGCCCCCTTGTGTTCCGCAAGTTCAGCGGGCGAGGCCAAACTTGAATCCCCTTCGGCCCACTTTAACACGTTGGGCATTAATGTGCCTCGATAAACAGACGGTTCCACCTGCTTTACAATCAGACTACACCTCTCTTCTCCGCTCGTAACGGGTGTGGCTCGACCCCAAAATTCCTCAAAAAGTCGCTTGCAAAGCTGACTTCCCGCGTCTAGGCTCTCCGCTCATTTTGGTGCAACCCTGAAGAGCGCGTGGCTTGAATCATTGGCCGCCGCAAAGAAATTCGCGATTATGGCAGTTAAAATTCGTATGAAGCGGGTGGGAGCGAAAAACGCCCCAGTGTTCCGCATTGTGGTAGCGGACGGACGCAGCCCCCGCGACGGCAAGTTTATCGAAGAAATCGGCACGTATCAGCCGCTGAAGAAGGGCGATAATTTCAAACTGGACCTTGAGCGGGTCAAGTACTGGCTGAGCAAAGGCGCTCAACCCAGCGAAACGGTGGCCAGTTTCATCAAGAAAGCCGGCAAAGCTGCCCCAGCCACGACGCCAGTGCCGGCGGCGGCCTGATAACCAGCTGTCGTTATGCAACCCTTTCTGGAATACGTAGTGAAGGGGCTGGTTGAACATCCGGATAGCGTAACGATTACTCCCGTGGAACGAGAGGGCACAACGGTTTTTGAACTGCGGCTGCATCCGCAGGATGTCGGCAAAGTGATTGGCCGGCAGGGCATGACGATCAACGCGATTCGCTCGCTGTTGCTGGCTGGAAGCGCGCGCAAAGGTCTGCGCTGCACGCTCGAGATCGTCGAGGACCAGCCCCAACGTTAGGGGCCGCCAAGCAGGATTCGCTGCCGGGCGTCCATGCCTGGCACAGGCCGGACGGAATGAGAATCCAGGTATTGACTTTGTTTCCGGCCATGTTCGCCGGGCCGCTGGATGAAAGCATCGTGAAGCGGGCGCGCCAGGCGGGCCTGCTCGATTTGTCGGTTCACAATTTGCGCGATTACGCGCATGACCGTCACCGGACGGTGGATGATCGTCCGTTTGGCGGCGGGCCGGGCATGTTATTGAAGCCCGAACCGCTCTTTGAAGCTATTGAAGCGCTGAAAGGCGAGAAAACGCGGGTGATTTTGCTGTCGCCGGCGGGTCGCGCGTTTGGCCAGGCGATTGCCCGTGAGCTGGCGCAGGTCGAAGATCTGCTGTTGGTGTCCGGACACTATGAAGGCTT
>Ga0136846_1236078_pt1 | contig 13013 bp, 13 predicted proteins | sample HopSoiMetagenom2_FD_96841 | JGI IMG/M metagenome (GOLD analysis project Ga0136846, IMG submission 96841) | Grasslands soil microbial communities from Hopland, California, USA - 2 Assembly 2016 (version 4) | ecosystem: Environmental > Terrestrial > Soil > Grasslands | place: USA: Hopland... | reverse complement strand
CACCTGGAACAACATGCTCAATTACACCGTGCCAAACCATTTGTATGCAGGCCTGGTGAAGGCCACCGTGTTTGGCGGAATCATTTCACTCGTGAGTTGTTATAAGGGGATGAGCTGCGGCGAAGGCGCTGAAGGTGTCGGGCGGGCGACCACCCAGGCGGTCGTGATTGCCTCAATCGCCATCCTGATCAGCAATTTCTTTCTCACCCTGCTGCTCGGTCGAATTCTCGCGCCATGATCGAAGTCCGTGATTTACGAAAAAGCTTCGGTTCGCAGAAGGTGCTGGATGGCATTTCGTTCAAGATTGAGCATGGCGAATCGGTTGTGGTTATCGGACGGAGCGGCTGTGGCAAGAGCGTTTTGCTTAAACATCTGATCGGATTGCTTCACGCCGATTCCGGCAATGTGATCGTGGACGATATCGATATCACCAATATGCCGGAGCGCGAACTGCTGGAAGTGCGGCGAAAATTCGGGATGTTGTTTCAAAGCGCAGCGCTGTTCGATTCCTTAAACGTCGCGGAGAACATCTCCTTTGTCCTTCGACGCCAACGCCAGCTTTCCGATAAGGAAATAAACGAGCGAGTCGAAGAAGTGCTTGAAATGGTGGAACTGCCCGGCACTCAGGGCAAGAAACCATCTGAACTCTCAGGTGGAATGCGAAAACGGGTTGGTTTGGCGCGCGCGATCATCTATAAGCCCGAAATTGTGCTTTACGACGAACCAACCACAGGTCTTGATCCCGTCGTCTCGGACAGCATCGATCAGCTCATCATTCGCGTCCGGGAGCGGCTCCAGATTACAACCGTCGTTGTGACTCATGACACCAGAAGCATGCGACGCGTAGGGCAGCGTATCCTGATGATGGTGAATGGCAAAATTTACGCGGCGGGAACGTCGCAGGAAATTTTCTCATCGCAAGACCCGACGATTTATCGTTTCGTGAACGGAATATCGGACCCTAAGGAAATGACATTTTAGCATGAGCAGACAGAAACTCGAATGGAAGGTTGGCTTGTTTGTCTTGGTCGGCCTGGTGGTCGCGTCTCTCATGGTCATGCGTTTCAATAAAGGGCCGGGTCTCGCCGGCACTTATAAGTTGTACCTCGAAGCGCGCAACGCGGGCGGAATCATTCCGGGTGCCGGGGTCTTGATGGCCGGTGTTAAGGTTGGAAGCGTGAGCGATATCAGGCTGGCGCCAGATGGCAGCAAAGTGACCATGGTTTCGAGTATTTATAATAAATACAAAATCTCGAATGACGCGATCTTCGGCATCGCCACAGTCGGTTTTCTTGGAGATCGTTATATTTCGGTAAGCCCGGGCCCGACCAACCAGCTCGAGCATCCCGGCTTTCGGACAGACAGAGATGTCGTGCCGGTCCAGGAGGCTTTTGACATCACCCAGGTAGCCGAGTCCGCGAACACTCTGATGGATCGACTCAGCGGGACGGTGGTCCAACTGAGCAATGCAGTGAAGCGCCTCGACGCGAGCCTTCTTTCCGATCAAAGCCTGGGAAACCTGACCAATACGATTGGGAACTTTCGCGGAGTTTCCAGCCGGGCGCTCGATGCCGTGGATGCCCTCGACATCTTTGTCCGAACGAATACCCCGGCTTTGAGCGGCAGCATCAGTAATTTCAGCTTGTTCACGGAAAAGTTGAATCGCGTGACGCTGGAATTGCAGGAAACCCTCGCCACAAACCGCGTCGAGATCACAGCGGTGGTCAAGAACCTCGAAAGAGCAACCGATAAGGTCAACAGTATCCTGGGGGAGGTCGAACAGGGAAAAGGACTGGCCGGGAACTTGCTCAAAAACGAACAATTAGCCAGTTACACCTCCGAGACGTTGAGCAACTTGATGGTCTTGAGCAGCAATATTAACAATAAAGGTTTGTGGAGCGCGCTTCGCAAACCTAAACCGCCGAAGAAAGAAAAATAATGGCCTCTCTCTGGGTCATCCGGACTTTTTTTCTGATCCTTTGCGCGCTGGGTGGCTATTCTATCAGCCAGGTGCAGCCGCAATTGGTCCATGGCAGCGTGAATGGCGCCGTGATCGGATTCGGATTCGGATTCATTCTCATCGCGTTGGATGAAATGCTAAAGGGCTTTTCCCTCCGCGCCTTTTCCGCGGCCACCTTCGGGCTGATGCTCGGAAGTTTGATTGCATGGATGGTCGATCGTTCCGGTCTGTTCGTCTATGCCGATGAATTGCCCACGCGCTGGCTGATCCGGCTTTGCCTTTTCGTCGGCTTTAGCTACATCGGGATGATCCTCGCGATGCGCAGCAATAAAGAAGATTTCAGCCTGATCATTCCCTATGTCCGTTTCACGCGCCAGAACGCCCCGCCAAATCTTATTCTGCTCGACACCAGTGCAATCATCGACGGCCGAGTCGTTGATTTGATTGAGTACCGCTTTTTGGAAGGGACCGTTGTTGTGCCGCGTTTCGTTCTAAAAGAATTGCAAAACATTGCTGACTCGCCGGATCCAATTCGGCGGGCGCGAGGCCGCCGCGGACTCGAAGTGTTAGGTCGCATTCAAAAAATTCCCGGCGTCGAATTCAAGCTGCACGAAGGCGATTTTCGTGACGAACCCGCTGTGGACGCAAAACTGGTGCGCCTCGCGAAGAGTACCGGCGCAAAACTTTTTACGACGGACTTTAATCTGGGAAAAGTCGCGGAACTGCAACAGGTCCCGCTTGTAAACCTCGCAGCGATGGCGAACTCACTAAAAACGGTTTTGCTTCCGGGTGAAGTTTTGCAACTCCGAATCGCGCGTGAAGGAAAAGATAAAGGCCAGGGCGTTGGATACATGAACGACGGCACCATGGTCGTGGTGAACCAGGCCGCGAACATGATCGGGCAGCAAATCGACGTCCAGGTGCAAAGCACGTTGCAGACTGGCGCAGGCGTTATTGTTTTTGCCGATGTCCGGCGTTCGGCCGACACTGCGTTCATCCAGAAAGAACACGTCTGATGGAACCGGTTGTCGTCTATCGAACCTTTAGTATCGCGGACGCTCACGTCGTTCGAGCTTCTTTGGAATCCGCCGGCTTCCACGCCGAAGTGATCGATGAACTCGCCTCTCTCAGCATGGAAGGCTATTCCATGGCTACGGGCGGAGTTCGCGTGATGGTTCCGGGCGAAGAGGCTGAGGAAGCCCGCGCATTGATTGAATCGACACAGAGCGGCGCTTCAGAGTAATTTTTCGCACATGGCGAAGGAGATTGAACTGACACTCAAAGAGGGAGACAAAGCGCCCGATTTTTCCGCCGAAACCCAAACCGGCGAACGTATTAGCCTCAAGGATCTCAAAGGAAAACCAGTGATCCTCTATTTTTATCCCAAAGATGACACTCCGGGCTGCACCAAAGAAGCCTGTGCCTTTCGCGATTCTTATTCCGTTTTCAAAAAAACAGGAGCCGTTGTGCTGGGTGTCAGCACTGACTCGGTAAAGTCGCACGGAAAATTCGCCGAAAAGTTTTCGCTGCCCTTTCCTTTATTGAGTGACGAGAAAAAGGAAATCGTCCACGCCTACGGCGTCTGGGGCGAGAAATCATTCATGGGTCGCAAATACATGGGCACAAATCGCGTCACCTTTCTCATTGATCCGGAGGGCCGCATCGCGAAAATCTGGCCCAAAGTAAAACCGGAAGAACACGCGGCCGAAGTGTTGGAGGCCCTCAAGGCGTTGAAAGCGAAATAACGCAGGTCTAATGCGCCGGCCACTCGTTGGCTTCGAGTTTGCGCTTTTCGGCCAGAGTTTGCCCGCGTTCGACGGCCCAGTACTCGTCTTGAATCTGAAGGATCACTCGGCTGTGCGACAGGAGTTGCGGATTGCGCGGCAGCGGCATGGCGCGGTAATCCACCGCCACGATCTTCATATCTTTAAGTTTATCACCCGGGCGATAGCGGAAGGTTTCGTTACGGGCAGTGTCGCGGATGTGAACTTCAGGCTGGCCTTCCCACTCCGACAGCGAAACGACTTTCAAGGACTCGGGCCCCGGCGGCGGCGTGCCCGCTCCCGGCGCACCGGGCCGAGACGAAGCTGGAGGCGGAGGCGGGAGCTTGATGTACGGACGCAGAATATCTCTTTCCAAAATGCTGTTGTAGGCGAGGCGCTCAGGTGATTCCAGGTTGAATTTGGGTTTCAAATCAATCGGGTCCACTTCGGGAGCGGGCTCGATCACCAACGTGAGATAAACAAACCGGACTCGAATCTCCCCCGGCTTCTCGTACGAGGTGAGCGTGACATTTTCCAGGCGGTGGATTTGCGCGGACGTTTCGAGCAGGAACAGCAGATTCACAATTTTGGTAAGATCACCCTTTCCCTGAATACTCCAACCGATTTCGCTCGCGCCGCGCAATCTTCGCGAGCCAGCGGGAAGCCGTGTGAAGTCCGATTCGCTCAGGCCCGCGGCCGCAATCTGACGTGTAATCATCTCTCCGCAGCGCGCAGAGGCCTCATTGGGATCGGGCGAGAAAGTCTTTTGTGTGATACTCTTCAGGGCGTCTTCCGCGGAAAAATATTCTCGCCGTTCCTGGTTAATTTTCGCGATCTTCTCATTGATCGTTGCGGTCTGTTTATCAATGTCGCGGAGCGGTTTTAAAAAAAATGCCCGGATGCCGAACCCGAGAACAAACATTGCGACAATCCCGAGCACCGCTCCCGTTAGAATCTTTTCTCGCTTCTTCATGAGGGCAGGCGCGTGGAAATTTTGGCCGTTGATGCTGATTTTGCAGGACTATCATCCGCGGGCCGCGGTGGAGTTTTTTGTTTGGCCACGTCGGGTTTCATCTTTTTCGGAACACTGAGTTCGACCGTGGTCCGGAAATTATAGCCGTACTTGTCACTGGCAGGAGTGATCGAGAGCGGCTTCACTTCGTAGCCGGCCGCATGAAGCTTTTTATCAAGTTCAGCGAGCAGTTCTCCCGTCTTCGCCTGAACGGACAGCCGCACGATATGTTGCGGTGTCGTGTTGATTGCGCTCACATAAACCTGATCTGCGGGAGGCAGGATCGCGCTCAAATAGGCCAGGTGATCCAGCCAATTCTGACTTTCGGCAGTCCAACTCTGAACAACTTTGGTTTGGTTCTTAAGCTTCTTGTAAATGGGCAGTTTTTTTTCCGCTTCGGTCAGTTCCTGTTGCGCCGCGGCTTTCACCTTTAGCGTCTTTTTGATGAAGTGCATCCGAGTTCCAAAAAGTGAAATCAAAATAACGACGACCGCCGCGGCCGCAGTCAACGTCTTGATTCGTTTTGCACTCCCTTCAATCGCTGGTTTCTTTGGATTGGCGAAATCGATAGGCAGGCCCCCTGGAGCAAGAATCGAAGTTGCCAGACCGATTGGAGCCGTGGCGCCAAAAGCTTCAGATCGGTCTTCTTTTTTGAGATTAAGGCACCTGCCCGGATCCAGGATCGCGCCGGGGATCGTCAAGCGCGATGAAAGCAGTTCAATAATTTGCGCTTCCAAGCCGGTAACACCCGTCACGAAAAACTTCTGGATCGGCTTCGCTCCCGGCGTCCCGTCATAACTGTGTAAACTTCGGACGACCTCGACTCCGAGCGTCTCCAGCTTCTTTGCGAGCAGATCGTCGGCCGACGGAGTTTGAGGTTCGCTCTCAGACGGCGCCGCAGAGACATCCGAAACCGCCGCGACACGACTGAAGACAAGCTTCGTTTGTGAAATGACTTCGATTGTAATTTCGTCCTGCCGAACGCACAGAAGGAGAACCGCGTTCTCGAGGTCCGTTTCCTTGCATAAAGCCAGGCAGTCCGCCTGCGCCACCGATCGCAGGCCGAGTCCGGCCAATTTAAATCCGGCAGCCTTCGCCAGGTCGGAATAGTATTGGACAACTTCGGCTTTTACCGCGCCCACGAGCAACTCAAGAGCTTGCTGCGGCTGAGCTGTTTCAGTCTGGGCCTTCTCCCCCAGCGCGGCCTCCGCAGGTTTTGGGGCGTCAATTACACGCAGAACTTTGAAATCAACCACCGCGTCTTCGAGACGGAACGGAAGATCGCGAGCGATCTGGAAGCTCACCATTGCGGCAAGCTCTCGAACACCGGGCGCCATCGGCACTTGAAGAGGTCGAAGGACCACCTGGCCACGAGGCACGGCCAGAACCGCTTCCTTCGGTTTCAGGTGCAACTCTTCAAGCGCTTTTCTGATGGCTGCGGCATCGGCCGGAACTTCCCCCTTTTTCGCTGAATCCCAGGAAATCCTGGCGCTCGCGACTCGACTCACACGCGGAGCTTTGCCCGCGCCGGAAGCGACCACGATGCGAAGGATGTCGCCGTCAATATCCAGCGCCGTGATGCTAGACCGCTTCCGAAACGGCAACGTCTTTGGTTTGAGCAGGGCCGGCTCGGTTCCGTCTTTATGATTTCGTTTGAACAACATTCGATGTTTCATCGCCGGTCGGCAGCGCAAAAGGCAATCCAAACCGGCTGATATCGCGTAAATAAAGAATCTGCGGCTGTTTATCCGCCGTATCAATCACAACTTCAAAGACGCGGTACCGCCCTGAAGGCAAAGCGTAACCGACAACATTGAAGCGAAATTGCAAACTCTGCGTCGTGATCAATGGCGCTACTTTCTTAAACACCTGCGCATTCAATAAGCCCTCGCTGTAGAGCCACGCTATGGATTGACGCTGATCGACCGTCAATGACTCTCGTGCCGATACGATGGCTTCGGCCTTCGTCTGGTCGATGCCGGGCAGACTTCCAAGCACTTTGACGCTCGCGGTATTAATATTAATCAGCCCAATCAGCCGGGAATTGAATGAGGTAGTAAGTTTATCCAGAATGATGGGCAGTTCCTTGGCACCCACGCCAGACTCCACCTTCGCCTCTTTGCCTTTCTCATCCTTGAACTTTTCTTTCGCTTCCAGGAGATCCACAGGGGAGGAGAAAAGCTTTTTGTTTTCCCATGCCAGTTGGATGAATTCCGCTGTCTTTTCGGGCAGCAAACCTTCCGGCAATTTCTCCTTGCTCGAGTTAAGCTGAACCCGAGGGGAGCCGTCGCTCGCGCGATCAAATTCGTAGCTGTACACCGTCGCCACTTCCTGCAACCCAAGAAAAAGTTGGCCGTCACTATCGTCTGGGGGAAACTGAAGCTGTCCATCGTCCTCATTGGGATCGAGATGAAAATTGTGGTTCGCATCCTCTCCATAAATCATTCCTGGCGTAGCGCCCGGAACTTTCAGGAAATCATCAAGCGTGGAAAAATGCGGCCGGGGCGCAGTCCCGAAAATCAAATCTTCGACCGTGAGAGAATTGGTGTTGCTTGAAATATCGGGGGCGATTTGTTGAATCACGGTTGCCGGCAGCGTGGTGCATTTCTGCAACATTTCCGCGGTCGCGTTGTTCAAATGAATTTTCCGGTTTTCGTCGATCAGCCCGAAGCGAGCCTGCGTTTCCTCCGAAGGCCCGGCGCAATAAACGCTGAAGTACCATTTATCGCTTCCATCGTCGTAAACAAGTTGATGATGAAACGTCGGATTATTCTCCCACGCTGCGGGATCATAAACGGCCGATTTGGCGATCTGCATCGATTGCTGAATGCCACTCATCACCGCATACCATGCCTGTTCCGAACCAGCCGAAGCGGAAAAACTCGCCTGCTCCGCCTGCATCCGAAACATCAGGCTCAACGCCACCATTGAAGCAAGCATGGTGATGACCAGCACAGCGATCAGCAAAAATCCTTTTTCCTGTGAACGCACCTTCATGGCACTACCTCCTCCGGAACGGAGCTGGAGAGAGAGCGGTTCGCTGGATGGGCACTGTTTGGCAGATAAATGACACGTCGAAAAATTTCCGGGCCGGAAGATTGCCCTGGCTCTACTTGAACGGAAACCGGATCGTGACCGATTGTAATTTCGACACCGCCTGGCAGCTCAACTCCACTCCAATTATCAGTCCACCCGCGCCCATTCCAATACCGGAATTGAAGAAGCTTGATTTGGTCAGTAAGAGGAGGAGCAGTCGCCATCTGAACCCGATTGGTCAGATCAACCGTATTCGTCAGAGCGAGCGAAAAGATGTTCGTCGCTCCAGGCGAGTTCGTTTCGACCGCGCTGGTTTCCATCGATACTGATGAACTCAGCAGCATTTCTTCGGAGCGATCCAGGCCTTTTGCACTGACAAAGTTCGTTCCGGTTCCGCCTATCAACCCGTACCGCACGCGCTTTAGATCCGTGGCCGGCGGAAGAATCACCGGTTCGTTGCTGCTGGTGATCCACTTGGAAACCTGCGGCACGGTCGTGCAAATAAAGCTGATTGAATTGGAACTTCCTTCCAGGCCGGCGAACTGGTCCTCAACCGCGCGCGCCGTGCGGAGCTCCGTCGTGATTTGCTCCATGAAAAGACGGCCCACAGAAATAAACTCGCTTTCGTGCATCACCAGTTCCCGGCTCTCCGCGGCTCGCTGGTAAAAATAAAGCAGCACGGCCATAATTCCGGTGATGATCAGGATCGCAAGAATCACCTCAACCAGCGTGAAAGCGGATTTAGCTCGGCCTGTTTTCAGAACTCGCCCCCTCCCGCATCACTGCTCACCTCTGACATATTATTCGTAGCGCTCAGCGCAATCTCGCTCGCGCGAAAAAGTTGGCTGAGCCGTTGGACGGTGTTTTCTTCAGAGTGCGTGATGACCACTTCCACACTCTGAAGCGCATCCGTACCCATCGAGCTCTCTGCCGCTTCCGAGACGAGCACCTGGTACTTCCACTTTTCAAAAGGCGGAGAAAATGCCTCCGGGCCGGCATTGGCAATAGGGCGGATGTGCATCTGCATTTCCGACATCACAGATATTGCCAGATTGGCGGCATGCGTGCCCAGGCGCAGCCGTTGGGCTGCTTGAATTGAAGAATTGATCCCGGCGCTGATAACGGTGGCAGCGGCCACGAATAAGGCGAGGGCGAGGACCACTTCGAGCAGGACTGACCCGTCTGCTTTTGAAAATTGCTTTTGGCGTTTGGATTTGGACGCCGTCACAGAAAAACGCTAAATCGAACCGCGCGCCGTGGCGACGCTATTCGGTCTCGGCGAAGTTGTTTTCGGGCAGATCGCTCGTAGAAGTAGACTCCGGGGACTGATTGTCCGAAGATTCGACTTCCTCCGACGAACTCTCCGCATCCGAACTCACTGGATGACTCGATACCGATCCCAGAATGCCAGACAACCGCACTGCCATCAGTCGTTCATCCTCGGAATTGCGCGAAGCCAAAACGATTTCAGCAGAATCGCAAGACCCGTCCGGATAAAAAGTGATCGCCGGAAATGAATCGGCAGGAACTTGGTCAGCCTGCCCTTCCTCTTTCAAGGTTTGCGTCGAACTATCGGAAACGGCTGTTGAATCCTGCGACGGTTTCGATGGTGCGTACGGCGATTGAATTGGCTGGACTCTCGTTACCCCGACCAGTTCATTGACGGTTTCTTCACTCCACGCCTTATTGGTGCATTCCTGAAAAACCCCAGGTTGATGCAGAAAATCGGCTTCCCAAGTCACTTTGATCTGCCGCAACTCAGTTTTTTCCGGGCTGTCCGAACTTGCGGAATTACTCTCGTTAGCCATCGGTTGGAACTCAAGCCGCACCTTCCTGCCCGACGTAGCCGCTTCTGCTTGCGCAAATCGAATCAGCGATTGCAACCGGTTCGCCCCCTCATCCAGATTCGCGGACCGGTGTAAAGCTGTATAGCTGAACACGGATGCAGCAGCGAGGCAAAGGATCAACACCAGCGTGAGCAAAAGCTCCACCAGGCTGAATCCGTTCGTCGGTTTTGAATAAGTTAGCTTCAAAGCTTAATCCGATTTGGTAGTCCCCGCACCGGTACTATCGGTATTTGGCTCGCGAGCTTTAATGTCATCTGCTGTATCCGGCTGGCCATCAGGACCTACGGAGTAAAGTTTATACCGCGGACCGTTCTTGTTGCTTTCGTCCGTGTTGTCGATCGGCTCGTATTTAATCTTGTTTCCCCAGGCGTCTTCCAGCTTGGTTCCCGGTTTCACGTAGGGCCCGTTCCATTTGTCTCCGAGCCGTTCATTTTCAAAAGTCGGTTTTGTGACCAGAGCATCCAGCCCTTGTTCAGCGGTAGGATAGCGCCCCATATTCAGGCGATAAGTGTCGAGGGCAGTTTCAATATTCTGAAGAAGCAGCTTGGTCGTATTCTTTTCCGCGCCTTCCTGTTGCGGCAGCACGAAAACAACCAACGCGCCTGCAAGCATCAGAATGATGACAATGACCAGCAGCACTTCAATCAGCGTGAAGCCGCTGGCGCGACCGGAGGTTCGATTCTTCCTCGTATGTATAGTCAACATCATATTTTATCTACTTTCTAATGGACGTTTGGGTCTGATTGCGGATTCAATTTATTTCATAGCCGATTCTGACCTCGGGCACGTCATTTTTTGCCTAGGGAACTGGCCATGGTAAAAATCGGCAGCAGAAGGCCTAACGCTAAGAACCCGATAGCCGCCGCCACAACGCAAAGGATTAAAGGTTCCACCAACCGGACCGCCTGGTCAACCTGCCGATTGGTCCTCCGTTCTACCGTATCTGAAATCTGCAAAAGCACCTTTTCAAGCTGATTGGATTCCTCGGCCACCGAAAGCATCGCCAACACCTGTTCTGGAAACAGACCACCATTCGCCAGCGGTGCCGTCAGACTCTTGCCCTCCCGGACGCTTTCAGCCGCTTCCGTGATGCGGTCCGCCATTAAAGTTGAACCGGTCGCTCCTTTGGCAATATGCAGCGCTTGGAGAAGAGGCACACCGTTCGCAAGCATTGTTCCGAGAATTCGGCAAAAACGGGTTATCGCCACCATCCGCAAAGCCGTCCCAACCACCGGAATCTTCAAACGCCAATGCTCCATCAACCGTTTGCTGGACTCGGTCTTAAGCGTCGTCCAAAGCGCAGCGATTCCACAGACGAGCAGAATCGCGACAACGTACCAATAGCTCCGGACCACGACGCTCATCGCGAAAATGGCTTTAGTCGGCAAGGACTGCGGCACACTCGCCAGCAATGGCTCAAATTTCGGCACGAAAAATATCAGGGCACCCACCATCACACTCAAACCGACGACCACGAGCAGCGCGGGATAAATCATTGCGCCCAGCACCTTGCTGCGCAGTTCATCCAGGCGCTCCAGAAACCCGGAAAGACTCATCAGCACCGTCTGCAACATGCTCGCCCGTTCTCCTGCTTGAACCATCGAAGTATGCAACGTTGGAAACAGATCAGGGAACTGCCGCATCGATTCATTCAGCGACTTCCCATCCGCCACCGAATTCCGGATTTCGCGCAATATCACCACCAGATTCTGATTCGGCGTCGATTTAACCAATGTATCGAGCGCCCGGAGCAGCGGAACGCCAGACCCAATCAGATCCGCAAGCTGTCCGTACATCGTTCCCACATCGCGCGTGCGAACTCCTTTGCCACGCCGGGCGCGAGCGGTCCGTTGCGCTCCTTTCACCGTCACCGTGACGGGAAACAACGCCTTCTCTTCCAGGACACGCAGCGCCGCGGCCTCGTTTTCGGCTTCGAGTTCGCCGCCGACTTTTTGGCCTGCGCCGGTCAATGCTACGTATGCGTATTGCGACATGAACGAAATTGCGATCTGAGATTGCGCCTTTTTATTGCGCGGCGCAGCGCAGCACTTCTTCGGGTGTCGTGACGCCCTGCTTCACCTTCACCCATCCGTCTTCGCGAAGCAGGCGCAACCCGCTGGGACGTCCCGCCTCAACCAGTTTTGAAATCGGCGCGCGATTCATGATGCCTTCACGAATGTTATCATTCATCACCATCAGCTCGTAAATTCCTGACCGGCCGCGGAACCCGAGATTCCGGCACTTCTGGCACCCGACGCCACGAAATAGTTTTTGCGCCGGCTCAATCGGAAGATCCTTCGGCAGCTTGTGCGCGTCCGGCTGATACTCCTCTTTGCACTCGGGACAAATCTTCCGAACGAGCCGCTGCGCCATCGTGCCAATCAAAGTGCTCGTGACCAGATACGGCTCAATTCCCATGTCAATCAAACGCATTGGCGCCGAAGCAGCGTCATTCGTGTGCAGCGTGGAAAGCACCAGGTGGCCCGTCAGCGCTGCCTGCGTCGCCGCCTGCGCAGTCTCGAGATCGCGAATTTCACCAATCATCACCACGTCCGGATCATGCCGCAAAATCGCTCGCAAACCGCGAGCGAAGGTCATTCCCACATGCTGATCCACCGGAATCTGGTTTACTTTCTCCAGATTATATTCCACAGGGTCTTCAACGGTGATCACCTTGAGATCAGTCCCGATAATTTCATTCAATCCCGCATAAAGCGTGGTCGTTTTGCCGCTGCCCGTCGGCCCGGTCACCAGCAAAATCCCGTGTGGATGATCGAGCAACCCTTTGAACATCGCGTAGGTCTCTTGATCCATCCCCAGCTCTGGAAGCTTGTACAAGATGCTCGATTTATCGAGAATACGCATCACCACCCCTTCCCCGAAAATCATTGGAATAACGCTGACACGCACATCGACCTGCCTGCCACCGACCTGAAACTTAATGCGCCCGTCCTGCGGCAGCCGCTTCTCCGCGATGTTCATGTTCGCCAGAATCTTAATTCGGCTGATGATCGCGGCTTGAAATCGATGAATCTGCGGCGGCACTGAAGCGACCTGCAAAACCCCGTCAATACGATACCGAATATCCAGGTCATGTTCGTACGGCTCGATATGAATATCACTCGCCCGTTCGTTAATCGCCTCCAGAATGATTTCATTCACCAGCTTGATGACGCTCGCCTCCTGCGCCATCTCCAACAAATCCTCCGTGCTCTCCCCTGCCCCGCCCACCACCTGCAGATCGTCCGTCCCCACCATCTCTTCGACCGTGTCACCGCCCACGCCATAATGCGTCTTGATGACCTTCTCGATTTCCTCACGGGGCGCCAGCACCTGCTCGACCTGCAAACCGGTCACCAGCCGAATCTCATCGAGCACATAATTGTCGAACGCGT
>Ga0136846_1236060_pt1 | contig 13014 bp, 10 predicted proteins | sample HopSoiMetagenom2_FD_96841 | JGI IMG/M metagenome (GOLD analysis project Ga0136846, IMG submission 96841) | Grasslands soil microbial communities from Hopland, California, USA - 2 Assembly 2016 (version 4) | ecosystem: Environmental > Terrestrial > Soil > Grasslands | place: USA: Hopland... | reverse complement strand
GCTGTCTTCACTCCGGGATTCGGAAGAATGTGGCTGCTGAAAAAAATCCCGGCCAGACCGTAATAATCCTTCGTCAATATCGGATCGAACTTGTGGTCGTGACAACGCGCGCAAGCCAGCGTCAACCCAAGAAACGCCCGCCCGGTCACATCGATCTGATCATCGATAATATCCGTAAGCATCTTTTCCTTGTCGGCGTCGCCGGTTCCCCATTCGCCAATCACGTAAACGCCGGTCGCAATTAAACCATTCGTATTAAACGAGCCGCTCGCGCCCGGTAAAATATCGCCGGCGATCTGCTGCATGATAAACTGGTCGTAAGGCAAATCGCTGTTGAACGCGTTCACCGCCCAGTCGCGATAACGATATGCCTCCGAAATATCCCCTTCCCCGCCGATTCCGCGCGCGTCCAGCGAATCCGTATAACGCACCACATCCAGCCAATGCCGTCCCCATTTCTCTCCGTAATGCGGAGAATCCAGGAGCCGGTCAATCACCTTCGCGAACGCATTGGGCGATTTGTCCGCCAAAAACACTTCCACTTCTTCCACCGTTGGAGGCAATCCCGTTAGGTCATACGTCGCGCGTCGGATCAGCGTTCTCTTTTCCGCGGGAGGCGCAGGTCGAAGTGATTTGTCTTCTAGTTTAGCCAGAATGAAGCGATCCAAATCCGTTACAGGCCATGAACCCTCTTTCACCACAGGCGGCGAAACGGCTTCCGTTTTTTTGAATGGCCATCTCTTCCGCGCCTCGACCAATTGCTCCTCGCGCGAAAGAACTGCGGGCGTTTCGGGGTAAGTCGCGCCCATCGCAACCCACTTCTCGAAATCCGCAATCACCGAATCCGCCAGTTTTTTATCCTTCGGCGGCATCTGCAGATCCTTGTCCGTATAGCGAATCGCCTTGATCAGCAGACTCTCATCCGCTTTTCCGGCGACCACGGCAGGTCCGTTCTCACCACCTTTCAACAAACCTTCTCGGCTATCCAACAAAAGCCCGCCTTTAACCTTCTTGCTCGACGTGCTGTGACATTCAAAACAACTCTCCGCCAGCACCGGCCGAATCTTCTTCTCAAAAAAGCTGAAATCCTCTGAACGGAGGCGGAGCGAGCAAAGTATAAGCAGGCCAACTATGGCCAAAGACGAAGCCCACCTGCACCTGCTGCTCGGAATCATTTCGATAGATTTACCATAGGGAAGAGAGTATGCCAATGTCTGGAATTCCCGAGAAAAAGCTTTCTATGCGGCGAAAATTTCAGTCAGGACTCGCAAAACGGCAGCACCTGTCAATTGGTCAATAGTTCCGAGTTTTCGAACTAATCGCGACTTATCCAGTGCCGGATCTGATCCAGTGCTACTTCCCCTATCTTACCCTGAAAACTACATGGCATACGTGATCGATAATTTCGAGTCCGAGTAGTCATCGGCGCGATCAAGACCGTCTCGATGTGCCGATTCATTTCATTCGGCGAGATGATAAGACACGGCCGTGTCTTTGAATTTCACTCTCCGGGTTGGATCCAAACCAATCAGAAAAACATCGAAACGGTCGACTACCACTCCCACTCCTCAGAATCCCATTGATTGGGCGAGGCGTCGTTCAGGATGAGTCGGTCGTCGCCCGCGCTTGCCATCTGCCGAAACCGATCCTCCCAACCCGCCCGTGGCGAAGCGGAACTCCGAATAACGAGCGTGCCATTAACCGCCTCCAACTCGACTTCGTTCGTGAATCCGCAAGCATCCACCACGGACTGTGGCAACACAATCGCCGGCGAGTCAGCGTGTCGAACGATAGGAGATTTCACGATTTTCAAAAATAAGACCTGAACCCACCAAGGTCAATCTTTTCACCCTTCAGTCATACCACGCTACTTCCGCTGCATGAGCAATCGCAAAGAATTCAGCACCACGATCACGGTGCTCCCCTCATGCCCCACAACTCCCACCGTCAGCGGAATCGTTCCGATCAACGCGCACGTCACCAACAAAACTACTGTTCCCAATGAAACCAGCAGATTCTGATGGATTACTCGCCGCGCGCGCTTGCTGAGTTCGAGCGCGGTCAGAAAGTTTTCCAGTTTGTCGTGCATCAGCACAACATCGGCCTGTTCAAGCGCCGCGTCCGATCCACGCGCGCCCATCGCCACCCCCACGTCTGACGCCGCCAGGCTTGGAGCATCATTCACCCCATCACCGATCATCGCGACTTTTTCACCACGACGTTTATAATTGGTAATCACGCGCAATTTGTCTTCCGGTTTCAGTCCGCCTTTCACCTCCTGAATTCCCACGATATCGCGCGTCAACTCGGCCGTTGCCTGGCGATCTCCCGTCAGCAACACAGTGCGGATCTTCAATTGATGCAGCCGATCTACCATCTCCTTTGCTTGCTCGCGCACGTCATCGCGCAAAACGATTCTTCCCGAAAAACCGTTCGCCGTGAGCCACACTTCCGAATACCCGGGCGGGAGTGCTTTTCCATCAGCTCCCACTGCGGGTTGCGTCCAATCCCGTTTTCCAAGCCGCACCGGCACGCCGTTCACAAACGCGCTCACACCAGCGCCCGGTATCGATTCAAATTGCTGAACCGGAACAGCAGACATCGAGCAGCGCTTTCCGTAGGCGACAATCGCCCGCGCCAGAGGATGCGTCGAAAAGGCCTCCAGCGAATAAGCGAGCGATGCAATCTCGGCTTCATTCCCGGCCGGAAAACTCTCAATCCTTTCCACCTTCAGATCGCCCGTCGTGACGGTTCCCGTTTTATCCATCACGACCACGGTTGTATCGCCCAGCCGTTCCACCGCCGAACCGCCGCGAAATAAAATCCCGCGGCGGGCCCCAAAGGCGATAGCCGAAAGAATCGCCGACGGAATCGAAAGCACGAGCGCGCACGGTGAAGCCACAACCAGCAAAACCATGCTTCGATAAAACGCCGTCTTCTCGCCCGTTGCTTTGAACGGAGCATGCCCGTACCAAAGCCACCACACAAAAAACATCACGCACGTCAGCGCCAGGATCGAATACGTATAATACGTCCCGAAGCGATCGGTGAACCGTTGCGCCGGCGCCTTCAAATGCTGCGCCTCCTTAATGATCTCGATCACGCGGCTCAGAGCGCTTTGAGCGGCAGGCCGAATCGCGCGCGCTTCAACAGCCCCCCACAGATTCAGCGTTCCCGCATAAAGAGTTTCCCCAGGCTCTTTTTCCACCGGCGCAGCCTCGCCCGTGAGAGTCGATTCGTCGCACGCTGTATTTCCTTTCAGTGCTTCGCAATCGACCGGAACCAGATCACCCGGCTTAACCAGCAATCGCATTCCCGGAACGACCAGATCAACCGGAACGGTTCGCTCTTCCCCGTTTTCAAACAAACGCGCCGTTTTCGGGCTCGTCTTAAACAACGACCGAATCTCACGCTGGGTCCTCCCCATTGCGTATTGCTCCAGAGCGCCGGAAAATGAAAAAAGGAATAGCAGCGTCGCGCCTTCACCCCACGCCCCGATGCATGCGCTGCCAATCCCCACCAGCAGCATCAAAAAATGGACATCCAATATCCGTTCTGCGAGAAGCTCGACTACTTCCTTCGCCGAGAACCACGCCCCGGCGACATACGCACCGATATAGCACAGCAAACTCGCGTTGCTGCCGCTCGGCAAGAGAGCCCCCGTCAGGGCAAAAATTCCGCACAAACCAGCCGCAATGAATTCAGCTTTCCATTCGTACGTTTCCGCAAAATCCGGCGGAGCAGTCTCCCGAGCGCCGACGCTCAGCGAATGAGCTTCAGGAACTCCATCGAGTTTAAGGACAAGCCCATCCTTATCCTTCTCTGCCCTGGCGACCTCAATTGTATCAGTGCTTCCCTGCACCCCTCGAATGTAGCGGAATCCCCATTTTTCGCCATTACCTGCGGGACCGCTTCCGCTGAAGAGATTTCCACGCCTTCTTCACCACCCACCCATTTTCCTCCAGGCTCTGGTGCGCCCGTTCCGCCTCCACACCCGTCAACTCCTGCACAATCCGAACCGCGCGGTCCCGCAGTTTGATATTTGACGGATTCAAATCCACCATCAGGTTCGAAATAACTTTCCCAAGTCGCACCATCGCCAGCGTCGAGATCGCATTCAAAATCAGCTTGGTTGCCGTTCCCGATTTAAGTCGCGTCGAACCCGTCAAAACCTCCGGTCCCAGATTCGGCGCAATGACCAGGTCCGGCCCCATTCCCCGCTCTATTTTCAGCGCAGGATTAAAGCAGATCAGCATCGTTTTCGCGCCCCGTTTCCGTCCCTCCGCAATCGCGCCCCAAATGAAAGGCGTCCGCCCGCTCGCGGCAATTCCAATCACAATATCCTTTTCACTTACGCCCCGAAAACCAATCGCATCCGCCCCTCCCGCCGCATCATCTTCCGCGCCTTCAACCGCCTGCCACAAGGCCTGCTGTCCCCCCGCAATAATCCCCTGAATCATCTGCGGATCCGCGCGAAAAGTGGGAGGACACTCACTCGCATCCAACACCCCGAGCCGCCCGCTCGTCCCGGCGCCTACATAAAAAACTCGTCCCCCCTGCCGCAGCGCATCCGAAACGATTTTCACCGCCCGAGCGATTTTCTTTTTCTCGCGCAATAATGCGCTCGCCACTCCCGCTTCCTCCTTCAACACCAACTCGACTCCCACTAACATCGAGAGCTTATGGAGATTTATTGATCGCGGATTTCGTTGTTCGGTCGGTGATTCCTGCGGAATAAACTCCGGAAGATAAAATTCTGGTTCAGCCCCTTGATCTGATCTTGCTGTTTCGGAAACAGCCGAGCTCGCCGCAACCGAAACCGCCAGCTTCACCGCCCCCCAAGCCCCTTCGCGTTGCAATACTGTAATTTCTCCGCCCGGCGACGACTCTCGGAGCAACTTCCCCACCGCGTTCGCAAATCCGCGTTGCTTGAGCAGAACGCTCCCCGCCATCACGAACAAAACCTTTTCCTTTTTGCGCACCAGCCGCCGTGCGCAACTCACCGCATCCCTCGCCAGCGAATGCGCCGCTCCCTTCAAAATATCTCGAGCGATTTCATCCCGCGCCTTCGCCGCCTCAAAAACTTCAATCGCCAACTCCGCGATTTCCTTCTTCTCCGCGCGCATTACCCAATCAATCAACTGATTCGGCTCATTCAAAAGCAGCCGACGCAAAATCCGTTGTCCCAGTTCGCTCCAATCCCCATCACGATCATAATAATATACAATTGCCTTCAGTCCTCTCAGCCCAATCTCATACCCGCTCCCCTTGTCCCCAAGAATATGTCCCCATCCGCCGAGCTTCACCGTTTTTCCGTCATGCGTTCGTCCGTAGCAGCACGAACCCGTTCCGCTCAAAACCAGAATCTTCGTCTGCCTGGAATCCTTTGCCTCAACTGCCTCCAGCGCAATTTCCAGATCATGCGTAATTTTTTTTTTGACCGTGCCCCAAACCTTGCTCAGTATCCGGTCAATCCGCTTTCTGTCCTTTTCCTCCCTCGCCCCGGCCATTCCCACTCCTATCGCGCTCACCGCCGGAAATTCGCGCGCAATTTCTATGAAACGTTTCTCCAGTGCCTCGTCCGAGAGAAGCCGGATGTTGGCCGGACCAAATTCCTTCCGGCCCAATAGCTTCAGATCGGCATTCGCAAGAATTGCCACCGTCCGGGTTCCCCCCGCCTCAATCCCCAAAAAAAGTTGTCCGTCCGCTGTTGTTTCCGTCACAGCGCCATCTTACACCTCGCGCAAAAAGGAGGTAAGATTTTCCCCGACCATCCTGCGAATCTCTTACGTGCCGCATTTGCGGATTCTCCCCGATAGAAAAGCGTTGCTTTCTTTTGTTTCAATGCTACTGAAGTTCTATGGCACGACGAGGAATAACGAAACCTGCCGAAATGGAAGCCGCGATCAACGGAACAGACTCCGGTCACCCCACCAACGATGAAATCGCCCAACGCGCCTACGCCATTTACGTCCGCGAGGGCCTCGTCGATGGTCGCGACATGGATAATTGGCTGCGTGCCGAAGCTGAATTAGTTGCCGAACGCCAGAACAGGGCTCACGGAAATGGTTCCAGGGAAGAAACCACAGAGGAAAGAGGCAACGGCAAAACCAGCAGCAGCACTCGGCCCGCTACAGCACCGCGCCGCGCGGGCATTCCCGAAAAAGCGGGCGTCTAACCATCGGCCAGGCCAACGCAGTTTCACGCCAGCGGTGCTCAAACGCCTTGTGCAGCCTCTTGCGTCAAAAAACTTTAACGCCTCGGAGCATCCCTGCCCGCTTCGCGGCGCCACCCGAACACGCGGCTCGCTTCCAATTTACTTCGGAATTTCCCGCGTCGGTCGATATCCGCTCGCCAGCACCGCGTCATGAATCGCTGGAATATCCGTCTTCGTCGTGTCGAAAGTCACCGTCGCCGTCGCATCTTTTAAGTCCACGTTCACGTCCTTGATCCCATTCACCCGTCGCAACGCCTTCGTCAGCGTTTTCACGCAATTGTCGCACGTCATCCCATCGATCCCGAAGGTCCGCGTTTCCCAAAGGTCCGCGACAGGCTGTTCCGTATCGATATTATATTTCTGCATAAAGCTCCTTTCCCTCTACCATCGCATCTCAGGCAAGCCCCGCAACCCACTAACGCCCTTACACCTGCTTCTTCCCCAACACCACCTGCAACGGAATCCGCGCCATCATCTGCTCATCAATAATCACATCAATCGAATATAACCCCGCGCTCTCAAATTTAATCTGCTGCAAATTAAAAATAAGATTCCGCGAATAGAAAAAAACATTCTCCGGCAATTTCACCTGCATCTCCGGCTCGATATGCGGCAAAATATTTTTTCCATCCTCATTGATCAGCCGCAGCTTCAGCTTATGCGTCCCTTCATCCGAGTCCCGAAAAACAATCCGCAGCGCAATCGAACAATGCGGATGCGTCGAAGGCAGGCTCGGCGTAATGATCGTGTCGAACGTCCCCAGAATACAGAGCTTCCCTCTGTAATCCGCGGCCGAATCGCACAACACTGCGGCTTGTATTTCCATCGATGTTTCGGTTTTTGCGGCCCAACCTTATTCTCCCCAGCCTTTAACACAAGCTCGCAACCTTTCTCCACGAGATCCCGCAACGGCATAGAGCCGATACGTCGCACGAGGATGCGCCCGATCGACTGATTCCCGCCCTCAGGCATTCACGCAGGCAGCCTGAAGCAAATCCATGCTCTCCCTCTCGGCTAAATGAATACACCCGCTCAAGCCGAAAGGCCTATGGCAATAATCTTCTCAAAATCTACGCTTCAATTCATGAGACCCCGGCTATCGGTCCCTTTGATTTTGTTCACCTCTCTCCTGCAAGTGATCTCGGCTCCGACCGTCCAACTTACCTGCAAGATGACTCCCGCCGCTCTTGAGTTATCCTGGACGCCTCCGGCAGGAGGCTTAACCAACTCAGCCGAACTGAAACTCGAAAAATCCGACGACTTCACTAACTGGACGACCCATTCCCGTTCCATTCTCCCAAAAGCGTCCGCGACGCCATGGAGCACTCTGTTGCCCTCCGAAACCGGCCACCAATTCTTTCGTCTGCGCAGCAACTTCGAAATCCAATTAGTTCAGAGCGAACCCGAAGAAGCATTCGGCTATGGCCAGGAATTCAGAACAACCCTGGCAAAGCTCGGGCAAATCTCTCTCGAACAATTTTCCGCGATGTTTCCCACCCCGAGCAATTATCTCAAGGGCGTAAGTTGGGATGTCACCCAGGCGGCTTTCTTCCCGCAATTTAATAATCCGCCCGCCTCCGCGTGGGGCACGAATAAAGAGGGACGATTCTTTCTCAACAAAGACTTCAGCCTGAATACTGCCGAACTGGCCGCCTTCAAGAAAAATGGCTTTGTCGTAAGTGAACGATTAGGGGACTCCAATTTCGCCGATGTTTATTATGATGTTTTCCAGGGCGATCTTCCGGTCTTCGTCTCGAGCGACTCCGTCCTGCACGCCTGGCATCGTTCCTTCGAAGCCATTCTAGAGCAATTGGAGGAACTCTATCTTGCCGGCGCATTGGATTCCGTTCTGAACGGAATGGCCGAAGCCCTGCCGGAGCTCGCCAAGGACATTCCGGAAGATCTCCGTCAAAGCCTTGCCGATGCAGATTATTTTCTTGCCGTTGCACGCTCGCTTTCCGCTGGCACGCAAATCGACCCGAAGCTTTCCGACCCATCGCTCGTCACCACCACACTAAGCCTCGTCAACCAGGAGCAAATCGCGCAATTCAATCTCTTCGGCCGACTCGACCGGAATCCAGATTACTCGTTTGATTTTTCTCAATTCAAAGTCCGCTCGCATTACGTGAACTCCGCCCGGTTAACCACTTACTTCAAAGCCATGATCTGGTGCAGCCGGGTCGATTTTCGAATTGCCGGTAATCCTTCGGAATCGTCCGCTCGGGAGCTGGGAACCGCGCTGATCCTGAACGAACTGGCCCATCGCGCAAACATTCTCCAAGTTTGGGAACAGGTGGACACGCTGATTCAAAAGTTGATCGGCCCAAAGGACTCCATGGATTTCAGGCAATTGGATTTAATCCTTAAGGCGGCCGGAGTAAACACTTTCGCCAATATTCAATCGACTGCTCAGCTCGCATCCATTCAGGAATCGATCAATGAAGGACAATTCGGCATCCAGGAAATTCTGGGTGACCTTTACTACTCCCCGTTTGGCCCCCCACAAATCCTGCTGCCCCGCTCCTTCACGGTGCTAGGGCAACGCTTCACTATGGACTCTTGGGCCTTGGGCAAGGTCATCTTCGATTCCATCATCTGGGACAGCAACGGTATTCCCGAAATGGAAGACAAAGTCCAGCGGCGGATGGCGAGCGCCCTGGACGTTGCCTTTAGCGCTTTGGGAAATAATCTGGTCACGGACGACATCGCCGCCCGCATAAGAAATCCCAATGGCACGCCTTTTCGCGATGGTTTGCCCTATCAACACAATCTCGCCGCAGCCAGAATGGTCCTCAATTCACAAACCTCCAATGTTTGGACCGATAATCTCTATAACGATTGGCTTGCGACGCTGCGCGAACTCTCGCGGCCCACTCTCGAACGCAACTACCCGGATACTCTTCGCACCAAAGCCTGGGCTTACAAAAACCTCAGTACCCAGCTCGCCTCATGGACCGAATTAAAGCATGATACTCTCCTCTATACAAAACAGCTTTATGGCGGCATGATGGGTTGTTCTTATCCTTCCGGCTACGTCGAACCCGCCGCCTCATTCTGGGGGCATCTGAGCGCAATGACTTCCCGGACAGCGGCAATGCTCAATGCCCTGCCCATGTCAGGTAAAGCAACCTGGCACGCCCGGCTCGGCTACACCAACACTATCGAGTACGAGCTCACCGTTGTTCAATCAAACCAGGTTCAATTTCTCCAGCGCTTCAGCGACACGACCAGGAAACTCCAACTTCTTAGTGACAAAGAACTGCGCCAGGAGCCATTCAACGCCGATGACCTTAACTTCCTGGGCGATTGGATAGAAAAGATGTACACCTACATCGGCGAAAAAAAATACACCGGATGGTACCCCGGTTTGTTTTATCGCGATCGTGAAGGGTACGACCAGGCGACCCGCGACGGCGCGGGAGAGTTGAACCCCCTTGACGCTGATGCCGGAACTTCCTTTGCGCTTGTCGCCGACATTTTGACCGATCCTCCCGCTGAGACTTCGACAGATTACGATCCCGGCGCTGTCCTCCACGAAGGCGTTGGAAACGTCGATTTCATCCTTCTCGCCGTCGATCGCGGTTACGACCGAATGGTCTTTGGTGGTCCAGTCTTCAGCCATTACGAATTCGAACTCCCTGGCGCCCAGCGGATGAACGACGCCGAATGGCGAACTCAAATAAATTCGACAAACAAACCTCCTCACCCGGAATGGACCCGCGAATGGCTCGTTGGCCCGGGCCCGGGCGCGATTCAGGTCCACTAAGAAATTCCCTGCCGACATTGCTCATGACCAGCGCCTATCCACAACTTGAGCCAACCAATCCGCATCCAGTAATGCCAATTTTCATAATAGTTCGAGCCTGTCTCTGCGTCTGGGGAAAGTCCACTATCCATGCTGACGCATGGATGACCGGGCGATAATCTCAGTGGACCTCGTAAGCCTTATTCAGTTTTCGCGAGGTCAGCAAAAGCGATGCTCGAGGGATTTCCCACCGGAGTATAGTGGCCGGTAAAAGTGAGAGTCCCCTTTTTTGAATCCACGCGAAATACGGCCACGTTGTCACCTCGCTGGTTGCACGAATAGAGAAACTTTCCCGCCGGGTCGAAATTGAAGCTCCGCGGATAGTCTCCACGTGTCCATTCTTCCGTGATGAAGGTCAGTTCGCCGTTTTTGGCGACGGAAAATATGGCAATACTATCGTGCAAACGATTGCCGGCATAGAGGAAGCGGCCGTCGCTGGACACGAGGATCTCAGAGGTAAAATTACTCCCCGCAAAACCAGGCGGGAGGCTGGAGATGGTTTGTCTCGAAGTGAGCCGTCCAACCGCAGCGTCGTAGTCGAACAGGACGATGTTTGAGCCTTCCTCCTGAATTGAGAAGAGCCAGCGGCCATTTGGATGAAAGAAGAAATGTCGTGGGCCATCGCCCGGCGGGAACGCGACAAATGGCGGCTCATTAGGCGTCAAAACTCCTGTCCGCTCCTCAAATTTCCAGATGAACATCCGGTCCAGCCCGAGATCAGCGTGCAAAACAAAGTGGCCGGAAAAATCGGCGAGAATCATATGAGCGTGGGTGCGGTCGTGGCCGCTGAAAGCGAAGCTCCCCGGAGGAGCGTTGGTCGCTTTTTTTGGACCAACCGTGCCGAGATCCTCTTTAATATCTGTGGCGTTCCCGAGTCGTCCGTCCGGCATTATCGGCAACACTGCCACGGAACCGCCAAAATAGTTCGCAACGAGCAGATACTTTCCAGACGGATGCAAGCTTGCGTACGTCGGCCCCGCGCCTCCGGAAGGGACGGTGTTGAGGAAAGTTAATCCGCCGTTCCCCCGGTCAATGGCGAAGGCGCTGACCGTGCCTTGATTGTTTTCGCCTACGCGGTCGGTCTCGTTGGTTGAGTAGAGGCGCGTCCCGGCGGCATTTACAACCAGACAATTGGGGCTGTTGCCGAGTTCAAGGACGCCGCTGGGGCTCAATGCCCCCGTGGAGCGATTCACTTTGTAAAAGTGAATGCCTCGGCCATTTCCAGGTGGCAAATCCACTTGCGTAGGCAGCACATTGTGCAGCGGAGAGCTGAAGGTACCTATATAGGCCATGAGCGGCGCGTTTTGTTTGCCATTCTTTTTAACCGCGGCGATTAAGAACGGACTGCTTGACGCGAGCAAAGCGGACGCTTTCAGGAATGAACGGCGCGACACCACTGGTGAAGATGGACGAGCTTGCATGACTTTAGCCAGGACGATAAAGGCAGGCGACCGTTGCTTGCAATGAGACATTTTAGATTGACTTCCAAAGGAATTGTTAGATAATTGTCTAACATGAAAAAGCGAGTGAGTTCGCGTGAGTTTTTTCACAGTTTTGCCAGGCTGCACGCCGCGATGAAGCCGGGCGATACCCTCGTTATTACGAAACACGGGAAACCACTCGGCGAGTTCACCAAACAGCCGATAAAGAAATCATTTCCCCTTCCCGATCTCAAAACACTGGGGCTGGAGCCTGACGCAAGCCTGGCGGCGCGGGATCTTTTGTATAAGAAGGTCATGGGCGAGATCGAGCGTGAAGGCGTGGCTTGATACCGGTTTTCTGCTGACGATCCTGACGCATCGCAGGTGCGCCGACAAAGCATGGGCACTGCTGCGGGATAGTGAGATTCCAGTGGGAATCAGCTCGTTGCAGCTATTCGTGATTAAACACGGTTTGAGCCAAAATTTTACTGATCTGAATGCACCGAAAGAATTGCTGGATGTTTGCATCAGCGCGACGAAGCTTTTGAACTGGCTCCTTCAACAGGACGTGCTCAAAACAGTCGAACTGGATTATGAGGAAATGATCGCGGTGGCAGATTCATGGGCCAGCAAGTTACGAACTCCCCTCCCCAGTCTATTGTTATTATGGCCGGCGTGCGCCGCCGTCAGTGCAGCGAAAATATTTTTGAGCTTTGATCCGAGGACAAGGGCGTTGGCCAAAGCTGCCGGATTAGAATTGCTTCCACAAAAATTGTGAACCTGCCGAATCCCTCCGCACAGTACCTCAATCGCTTCCGAAGGCTTTAGCGTTCGTTTCCCTAAAGCCCTAAAGCCCAGCAGACACGAATTATTCTAAGATTCAGATCAAGAAATTACCGCTGCACTCGGGCATTGCCTTTCCAGATGCTCCAGACCTGCTCCTCGTCGGCGGGCTGGGCGTAATCAGTGAGCATGGTTGTGGCGAGCGCCCCGGTGGCCCAGCCGAATTGAATCCATTTTTCGGGTTCCCAACCTTTGAGAAGACCATAAAGCAGGCCACCGACGAATCCGTCCCCGCCGCCAATGCGGTCGAGCACGGTGATATCGCGAGGTTCGACGACATGCCATTCGTCGCCGGAGGCCATGATCGCGCCCCAGAGATGGTGATTGCTGCTTACCACTTCCCGCAATGTCGTGGCGAACGTGGAGGCATGGGGATAGGCTTTTTTGACGCGGCGAATCATCTCTTTGAAACCTTCGATTTCAGATTTTAATCCTTTGCCGCCCGACTCGGGCCCTTGCACGCCGAGACAAAGCTGGAAATCTTCTTCGTTGCCCACCAGGACATCCGAGATACTCGCAATCTCGCCGAAGATGGCGCTGAGTTCCTTTTCGCGACCCTTCCAAAATGAGGCGCGATAATTCAAATCAAAGGTAATTCGGGTGCCGTGCTTTTTTGCGGCGCGAGCCAGTTCGAGGCAGAACTGGCCGGTTTCCGGTGAGAGCGCGCCAATCAGACCGGAAAGATGCACGATCTGAACGCCTTCTTTCCCAAATATGCGGTCGAGGTC
>Ga0136846_1216069_pt1 | contig 13016 bp, 9 predicted proteins | sample HopSoiMetagenom2_FD_96841 | JGI IMG/M metagenome (GOLD analysis project Ga0136846, IMG submission 96841) | Grasslands soil microbial communities from Hopland, California, USA - 2 Assembly 2016 (version 4) | ecosystem: Environmental > Terrestrial > Soil > Grasslands | place: USA: Hopland... | reverse complement strand
TCCCAGATCGGCACCACCTTGGGGTCGTAGGCGACGGCCCCCACCATCACGCGATCCATCGTGATCACCCGAGCAGCGGCATGCCGGCCATCGCGCGGCCGGTCAGCTCGTACAGGACGTCGGTCGTCGGCGCCATCACCGAACCCGCACGCGCGTCACGGAAGTACCGCTCGAGCCCGAGCGCCGGGCTCATCGCGGCGCCGCCGCACGCCTGCATCGCCTCGGAGGTCACACGGATCGCCGTCTCGTTCGCGAACGCCTTGGCCGAAAGGACGGGCGCGGTCGCGTCGCCCTGCGCCATCCGCCCGGCGAGGTCGGTGAGGAACCCAGCGAGCGCATCGACCTCCGTCTGTGACCGGCCGAGGCGCGCTCGCACCGTCGGCAGGTCGGCAAGGGTTTGGCCGAGGTGCTCCAGCTTGGCAGAGGTGACGTGGTCGACCGCGATCTTCAGGGCACCCTCGGCGATGCCGAGCGACACGGCGCCCTGTCCCAGCTGGAACCACGGCAGCACGACGCCGAGCATCAGATCCAGGCCCTTACCGTCCTCGCCGAGGAGCTCGACCTTCGCGACCGGCGAGCCGAACGTCATCGGCGCGCTGGCGTTGCCGCGGAGGCCAAGGCCGATCCAGAGTCCGCTCGTATCGACGCCGTCGGCATCGGCGTCGACCAAGTACAGGCTCGAGGCGAGCGCGTCACCGCCGGTTGGCCGCGTGCTCACGACGTACGTGTTCGCGTGCCCGGCGCTCGTTACGAAGGACTTCTGCGCCGCGAGGTGCGCATCGCCGTTGGACCCCTGGATCTCGGAGACCGGCGCCCAGAAGTGCGAGCGCGAGCCCTTCTCGCTGAACGCCAGCGTCGACAGGCGATCGGTCGCCATACCGCGGAGCACCGCCCCGGACGCGCCACTTGCCTGGGCGACCGTCGCGGCGCACACATGCATCAGGTACACCATCGCGCTGGACGCGCACGCGCCGGCGACGGCACGCAGCGCCTGCAGGAACTCGCGGGGGCCGAGGCCGAGGCCGCCGACATCCGTCGAGAGCGTGATCCCGAGCAGCCCGGCGCGTGTCAGCGCGTCGACGCTCGGCTGGGGAAAGGCTCCGTCACGGTCCACGCCGGCAGCGTTGGCGTTCGCGACGTCGGTGACCGAGGCGATGCGATCTTCAAGGGTTGGCTGCATGAGCCAGATCCTTTCGAGGAGGCGCGTCGAACGCGAGCTCAGCGTGCGGCGACGCGCGAAAAGGTATCGGTGGACGCCAAGACCGGCGCCCAAGCTGCGGGCGCTCAGGTGCGACGCATCGACCGACACCTCCTCCGAAAAGCCTCGAAAGCAGGCGCCACCCTAGCGGACGGCGAACCGTTGAGCAGCGGGCGATGCCCTAGCCGGTGATCGTCCATTTCGGGCCGACGCAGTCCGTCCGAAGGGGCAACGGGTCGGGCTTCGTCGGCGTCTGCGAGAAATCGAACGCGTTGGCCAGGCTGGGCGCGTTCGCGTCACGCGAGGTGAGCGGCGCAAGCCCCCAGTTCTCCTCGATGAACCTGAGCATCGAGTCGAACTCACCCGTGCGGTGATCGACGTAGCCCTGCTTGGCGTAGGGCGACAGCACGATCAGCGGCACGCGGAACCCGTAGCCGAAGTGGTCGACGGTCGGCGGCTTGACGTGGTCGTAGAACCCACCCCACTCGTCCCAGGTCAAGAAGATCGCCGTGGACCTCCAGGCGGGGCTCTTCATGATCGTGTCGATCACCTGGGTCGCCCAGTTCTCGCCGTAGCAGAAGTTCGACCCGGGATGATCCGACAGCTGGAACCGCGGCATGATCCAGCTCACCGACGCGAGCGAGCCGGCGTCGATGTCGCGGGTGACCTGATCCACGGGGAACACGTGTCGCTTCCACGCCTTGCCATAGAAGACCGGCTTGATCGACGAGAACGCGGACCAGACGTACCCCGGTTGTGTCGACGTCGCGGCGTAGTAGGACCACGGGACGTCCGCGTCGCGCAACCGGTCCTCGATCGTCGGGATGTCGAAGCACGGGCGGACCCAGCTGGCGTCGCCGTGCTCGTCGACCACCCGGACCTTCTCCTGCGGGGGTGAGTCGCAACCCCACGTGAGCGAGCCGAGCACCTTGTGCCGCGAGGGGTTATCGTGCGCGCCGGCCGACTGCCCCGAGATCGCGTACAGGTGGTTCGCGTACGAGGGCCCGCGCTCTGCGGAGAAGAAGTGGTCGGCCAGCGTGTAGCGCGAGGCCCACGACCAGTAGTTGGGCTCGTCGGCTCGGTGCAGCTGCGTATAGGCGTACTGATCCGAGACCGGGTCCTGGTTGAACCCGTCCATCGCGCCGTGGTTGTAGTCGGTGGTGGCGCACACCCAGCAGTGCGGAACGTCGGGGATCCGTTGGTGCGCCAGGTGCGTCAGCGGACGTCGCTGCCCGTGGTCCCAACCCACCGTTGCACCGTCCGCGCCGGGGAACGTGCCGAACATGTGGTCGAAGCTCCGGTTCTCCTGCATGACGATGACCACGTGCTTTATCTCGGGCCACTTCGTCTTGAGGTCGTCGCCGGCGAAGACCGGCGCCGTGGACTGCACCGTCGGTTGGTCCTGTGGACTCTCGCCGGAGGGAGCGCCTGACTCGGACGTCGCGGTCGTGCACGCCGCGAGCACGACAAACGCACCGACGGCAAGGGCCGCCGAACGGCAGCTGCGGCGAACGATGGGGGAACGCATAGGCGTGAGGCTCCTCCGCGCACCTCGGCGCGGCGAGGGTGCGAGCGTAGCAACCGATCCGGGCCGCATCGCCCCTCGTCATAGGTACGCGAAGATCCACCGGTACCCTCGCGGACGATGACCGACGATCCGCATCCCCGGCCGGTCAGCCGGCGGCGCTTCCTCGAACGCTCCGCGATGGCGGTCGCCGGCGGCGTTCTGTTCTCGTGCACGGGCGGCTCCGTCACGCCGCGCGTGAGCCCGTCGAGCACACCGGCGATGCGCACCGACACCCGGTGGCCGGTGAAGCGCGTGATCTACCTGATGCTCGAGAACCGCAGCTTCGACAACCTGTTCGGCCGGTTCCCCGGCGTCCAGGGATCGACCGTCGGCAACATGCTCGGCAAGGACAAGCCGTTGCTGCGCTGTCCGGACTGGCTGCCCGGCGACCTGGGGCACGACCGCGGCTCGGCGCTTGCCGAGTACGACGACGGCAAGCTGGACAACTTCGGGATCAACCTGTACGGCGACCCCTGGGCATACACGCAGTTCCAAGGGCCGGAGATCCCCGCGTATTGGCACTGGGCGAAGGAGTACGCGCTGAGCGATCACTTCTTCTCCTCGGTGATGGGCCCGTCATTCCCCAATCACTTCTTCTTCATCGCGGGGCAGTCGGCGGGCGTGTACGACAACCCCGAGAACATCGGGACGCAGCCGTTCGACGCGACACAGGGCCAGCCCGGCGGCGGCCACTTCAAGAGCTGGGGATGCGACGCGGTGCCGCTCGGCGACCACAACGTCTACATCGTCGAGACCGACGCCAAGGGGAACGAGCACAAGCGGAACACGTGCTTCCATATGAAGACGGTCGGCGGACAGCTGACCGACGCCGGCATCGACTGGCGGTACTACGCGCCGCTACCGGGGTACCTCGGCTACTTCTGGAACCAGTACAACGCGATCGACGAGGTGTTCCACACCGACCTGTGGCACGAGCACGCGCAGCACAACATCGACGACCTGATCGCCGACATCCAGGCGGGAGATCTCCCCCCGGTCACGTGGGCGGTGCCGCACTTCCAGCTGTCGGATCACCCGCCGTCGTCGTCGGCGTTCACGCACAACTGGGTGCAGGACGTGGTCAATGCGCTGATGCGAAGTGAGATCTGGTCGAGCACCGCGCTGTTCCTGACATGGGACGAATGGGGAGGCTTTTACGATCATGCGGTCCCGCCGGTGGTCGACGAGGGTGGCCTCGGGTTCCGCGTGCCGTTGCTCACGATCAGCCCGTTCACGCGGCGCGGCCTGATCGACGACGAGGTCGGCGAGTTCTCGACGCCGCTGCGGTTCGTGTCCGAGAACTGGGGACTGCCGCCGCTCACATCGCGGATCGCGAAGGCACACACCATGGAGCACCTGTTCGACTTCAGGAGCGAGCCGCGCGCGCCGTCGGTGTTCACCGAGCGAGCGAAGACGTTCGGCAACCCCTACACGTACCCGTCGAACTTCCCGGATTGGCCCGCCGGCACGGTCCCCGTGACCGACCCGTTCGGATAGCGCCGGGTCAGGTGAGCCGGCGGTAAAGGCGGGTCGCCAGCGGCACGAAGATCACAAGCAGCCCGACGATCCAGATGACCGACAGGAACACCAACGAGTGGAAGCTGTTGACGGGCAGATGGGTGACCGGATCGACGATCGCGCCCGGGCCCACCGCGAGGTACCGCGCCAGGTTGCACCAGTGCGTGATCGGGTTGTTCCGCGCGATCACCTGCAGGAACGGCGACATCCCGACGACCGGGACGAACGCGGAGCTCACGAACACGATGGGGAAGATCATCGTGAACGTGGCCGCCTGGACGGCCTCGACCTTCTTGAGCGATAACCCAACGCACGCGCAGATCCACGAGAACGTGAACCCGACGGCCATCACCAGCACGAGCATCCACAGCGCGTTGATGAATCCGTTGGAGAAGCGGAATCCGACCACGTACCCGATCACCAGAACGATCGCGACCAGGATCATGTTCTTGGCGAGGTCGAACGTCGTCCGTCCGACGAGAACCGCCGACCGCGCCATCGGCAGCGACCGGAACCGATCGATGATGCCTTCCTTCATGTCCTCGGCGAGACCGATCGCGGTCGTCGTCGCGCCGAAGATCGCGTTCTGGATGAAGATGCCCGGCATCAGGAACAACACGTACGGGAACCCGTTGGGCAGGTTCGCGATGTTGTTCGCGTAGATGAACCGGAACAGCAGCACGAACATGATCGGCTGCACCAGCTCGAAGATCAGCACCGTTGGGACACGGGTGAGCGTGAGGATGTTGCGGCGCGCGACGATCAGCCCGTTGTTCACGGCTCGCGCGGCGCGGGCGCCGATGCCCGACGGTGCGCGGCGTGCGGTGGAGGACCTGGCGACCGTGGCGCTCATGCCTTCTCCTTGCGGCCGCGGCGGCCACGCTTCTGCTTCTCCTCGGGCTCCGGCTCGGAGCCGTCCTCGGCCGCGTGACCCGTGAGTGCCATGAACACGTCGTCGAGCGTGGGCCGATGCACCGCGAACCCCGAGAGCTTGATCTTCTGCTCGTCGAGGCGCCGGTCGCTCTCGCGGAGCGCCTCGGCGCCCTCGTTGCCGACGGGGATGCGGATCCGGCCATCGTCGACATCGACGTTCGGTGCACCGGTGCCGATGCCCTGCAGGGCTTCGGCAGCCGCCCAGGTTTGCGCGGTGTCGTCGACCGTGAGCTCGAGCACCTCGCCGCCGATCTGGTCCTTCAGCTGGTCGGACGTTCCCTCGGCGATGATCTTGCCGACGTCCACGACCGTGATGCGGTCGGCGAGCTGGTCGGCCTCCTCCAGATACTGGGTGGTCAGCAGGATCGTGGTTCCGTCGGCTTGCAGCTCGCGGACGAACGCCCACACGTCGACGCGGCTCCGCGGGTCGAGGCCGGTGGTCGGCTCATCGAGGAACAAGATGTCGGGGCGTCCGACCAAGCTCGACGCCACGTCGAGGCGTCGGCGCATACCGCCGGAATAGGTCTTCGCCTGACGGTCGCCCGCGTCGGAGAGCTGGAACCGCTCGAGGATCTCACCGCTCCGTGCGCGGGCCTCGGACTTCGACAGGCCGTAGAGCCGGCCGACCATCTCGAGGTTCTCGAGCCCGGTGAGGTTCTCGTCGACGGCCGCGCTCTGTCCCGCGAGGCCGATCCGGTACCGGAGCTCCTCCGCGTCCTTCACCACGTCGAGACCGTCGACCTCGCCGCGGCCGCCGGTCGGCAACAGCAGGGTCGTCAAGATGCGGACGCACGTCGTCTTGCCGGCCCCATTGGGCCCGAGGAGCCCTCGAACGGACCCGGCCTCGACTTCGAGGTCGATGCCCTTGAGCGCTTCGACGGTGCCGAAACGCCGTTCGAGCGCCTCCGTACGGATGATGGACCCCCCCGCCATATCGACCCAGACTATCGGCCGCCGCCGACAACGTCGGCGGTGAGGCTGCTGGGCCGAACGGCGCGGTTCACCGAAGAGCGCTCGGCGCGCCCGTGTCCGCAGCGGGCAGCACGACGATCGCCGACCGGGTGCCACGTTCCCCGAACGACTGCGACGGCCGCATCACGAGGCAGCCGCCGAGGGTCGGATACGACTGGCAGTACGACGAGCTCTTCTTCGAGACCCACATCGTCGTCGAGCCGCCGCCGTCCAGGTTGACCGCCGTGTACGCGCCCGCCTTTATCAACTCGTCGGCGAGGAGCGGCAGCCGTGCGCCGACCGACCAGTTCGTGCTCTTCTGGCGGCCGTCGATCGTCATCAGGATCAACTTGCACACCGTGTTGGTGTTCGTGTCGGCGCATCCCTGCGTGAGCCCGGCAGCGGTGCGCGGGTTGTAGTTGTAGATGTACGGGTCGCCGGTGGCGTACGGCGGTGCGACGTTCTTGCCGCCCTGTACCAGCATCTGACTCGCACCCATGACGTCGGTGACACCGGGCCAGCCGTTGAACCGCGTCGAGATCTTCACCGTCTGCCCCACCCGAAGCTTGCCCACGCCGCTGACGACGTTCTTGGCGGTTCGCGAGGCGACCACGACCTCCCCGGCGGTCGAGCCGACCGTGAGCTTGGTCTGCGGACACGGCTCCGGTTGCGCAACGACGGTGTACCGCCGGACGATCGCGGTCCGCCCGGTCGTCCACCGCGGACCGCCGGACGGGTCGAGCCGCGCCGCGCAGTAGTACGGGTCGGTCGACGTCGGGGCCGTCTTGCCGGGCGGTGTGGTCACGGCGCCGCCGCGCGCGGTATACGCCGAGACGGAGGTCCCGGTCGGCGCGTGCGCGTTCCAGTCGTTCACGTTGAACAGGTCGGTGCCCTTGCCGTTCGACACGCTGATCCGAAGCGCCGGGTCCCCGGCCGACATGATGTTCGCGGTCTCGCTCCACCCGATCGCGTTGCCCCGGACGTCGCCGCTGGTCCACAGCTCGCCGTCGATCATGAGGATGTGCGTGGGCTGATCCTTCGCGGTCCCGAAGTCCCCGTTGATGCCCGCGAGCGCGCCGGCGTGCGCGGCCATCGAGCTCGTGAGGTCGAACATCGGGTACTTCGCGGCCGCGGGAACGACGTCGGGCACCGAGGCCGTCGTCGGCAGCACTTTGAGCGTTCGCTCTTCGACCGGCTTGGTGGGGATCCGCGTGGTGATCAGCTGGATGTTCTTCGTGAGGGTGTAGGTCGAAACCACCGAGGCGGCGGGTGACGGCGCTGCGGCGAGCAGGCCGACACCGACGGCGGCGATCAGGGCAAGCGAAGACGTGGCGATGCGAGCGCGGCGACGCGATCTCAACTGAGCTCCCCTCCGCCAGACCGCGGACAAGACTGTGACAAGGCTGTGCAGTAAGGAATGCCACCGACGGGGTCGAACTGTCAACCAACGAAAGGCGACGGTTCGGTCGGCATCCGCCGGCGCTAGCGCAGACCAGCCGGCGCGCCCGTGTCGGGCGAGCCGAGCACGTCGATCGCCGAACGGGTTGCACGCTCGCCCGATGGCTGTGACGGTCGCATCACCAAGCAACCGCCGGCCGACGGATACGACTGGCAATAGGCAGGGTCGGTGATGGACGACCACATCGTCGTCGAGCCGCCCCCGTCGAGACTGATCGCGTTGTAGGCGCCGGCCCGCAGCATGAGCTCGGCGAGGAACGGGAACCGGACGCCGGCGGACCAACCGGAGTCGAGCTGGCGGCCGTCCACCGTCTCGAGGAACATCTGGCACGAGGTCGTGAGACGCAGGTCGCTACACCCCTGCGTGATCCCGACCGCCGTCCGGGGGTTGCGGTTGTAGATGTACGGGTCGCCGTCCGCGTAGTGCTCGGCCACGTTGGTGCCGTCGTGGACCAGCATGTGCAGCGCGCCCATCACGTCGGTGACACCGCGCCACGTCCCGAACCGCATCCTGACGACGAGGTTCCGGCCCGCCTTGAGCCGCTTCACCGGGTTTACAACGCCCGGCGTCTCCTTGGCCGCGACGACGACGGCACCCGCGGTGGTGCCGACGGCGAGCGGGGTCTGCTGACAGGGGTCGGGCTGGGCCTCGACCGTGTACTTGCGGACGATGACCGACCGCTTGTGCGCCCACCGAGCCTCGGTGACCGGTACCAAGCGCGCCTCACACCAATACGGATCAGCCGACGTGGGGCTCGTCTTGCCGGGCGGGACCGTCACCGCGCCGCCCCGGGCCGTGTACGCCGAGACGCTCGCGGTCGGCAGGGCGTCGGCGTTCCAGCCCTGGATCTGGAACAGACGCGTGCCGGTCGGCGTCGAAGCGGCGATGTGCAGGTCCGGCCGGCCGATGTGCGCCGTCGAGCCGTCCTCGCTCCACGCGACGGCGGCGCCCGGCTGGGCACCGCTGGTCCACAGCTCCCCGTCGATCATCAGCACGTGGGTCGGTTGCCGCCGCGGCGTGCCGAAGTCGCCGTTCACGGCCGCGAGCGCGCCCGCATGCGACGCCATGGTGCTCGTGAGCGTGTACAGCGGGTAGTGCGTCGACGCGGGAACGATGTCAGGGACGGCGTCGGGCGCCGGCGTGATCGTGAGGGTCCTGGCCTCGACCGGCTTGATCGGGAACCGGCTCGTCGTCAGCTGCAGGTCGGGATGGAGCGCGTACGTCGCGATCGTGGGGGCCGCCGGAGCCGGCGGGGCGGTCGTGATCGCGGCAAGCGCGAGCACGCCGAGCACGCCGATAGACGCCCCGATCGAACGCGTGCGACCACGGCCCACAGGTCGTTCCCTCCCCTCGACGACGCACGGAAGCCCCCTGCATCGCAGATGAGGCGGATCCTGTCAATGGCCGAAAGCCCGCATCTTCCCGTGGAGCCCCCGCACCGATACCCTTTGCGCGATGTCCGAAGGACTGCGAGAGCCACACATCCCGTACCGGGAGATCGTCGAGCACCTCCCCGTGGTGGTCTACGTCGCAACCGACGAGGAACCCGTCGCCCGGACCACCTACATGTCACCCAACGTCGAGGAGATGCTCGGGTACGGCCCCGAGGTGTTCCTGACGATCGGCCACGACTGGACGTCACTGATGCATCCGGACGACGTGGCGCCGATGACCGACCGGTACACACGGACGCGCGCAGCAGGGAAGCCGTTCGACATGGAATACCGGTTCGTGCGCCCCGAGGGGCGGATCGTCTGGGTGCACGACCGCGCGATGGCGGTGGCCGGGCGCGACGGCGGTGGCCGCGTGTGGCAGGGCGTGATGGAGGACATCACGCAGCGCGTCGAGGCGGAGCAGGCGGTCGAGGTATCGGCCGCGCGGTACGCGACGCTCCTGGAGAACCTGCCCGCCGTCGTCTACGAGATGGTGCCCGATGACGACCGCCGGACGCGGTACGTGAACCGCAAGATCGAGGACCTGCTCGGCTACACGATGGACGAGTGGCTCGATCAAGAAGACATGTGGATGGAGGTCCTGCACCCCGACGACCGAGAGGTCGAGCTCGCCGCCCACGACCTGCACTCCGCGACGGGCGACCCGTGGCGCCGTGAATACCGGCTGATCGGCGCCGACGGCAACGTCGTGTGGGTACGCGACCACGCGACGCTGATGCGCGATCCCGCCGGCCACCCGATGCACTGGCAGGGCGTGATGGTCGACATCACGGGCGAGAAGGAGGCGCAGCGCGCGATCGAGCGCGCGAACGACGAGCTTGAGTTCCGCGTCCGCGCACGCACGGCGCAGCTGGAACAAGCCAACGAGGCGATGGGCCTGGAGATCGCCGAGCGTCACCGGGCCGAAGACGAGCGCGACCGCGCGTCGGGGAGCCTCGTGCGGCTCCTGGAGAACGTGCCGGCCGTCGTCTACCTCTGGCAAGCGCGCGAACGCGAAGACGGCCTGTGGTTCACCTACGTCGGTGACCAGATCGCACAACTGCTGGGCTTCACGCCCGAAGAGTGGAACGACTCGAACTGGCGTGAGCGCGTGCATCCGCACGACCGGCTGCGCGTCCAGGACGCCGCCCAACGAAGCATCGACGAAGGGGTGCCGTTCCAGCTCGAATACCGATATTTCGCGCGGGACGGACGCGTCGTATGGGTCAACGACCGGGCGACGCTGGTGCTCCGCAACGACGTCGGTGAACCCCTGCTGTTCGAGGGCGTGATGGTGGACGTCACGTCCCAGCACGACGCCGAGTCCGCGGCGCAGACCGCGACGGAGCAGTTCGCGGAGCTCCTCGATCTCGGGACAGCCGCGCTGTTCTGCTATGAGCTCGAGGGCGACGACGAGCCGTCGCCGCGGATCGTCTACGTCAGCCCGAAGCTCGGCTCGTACCTCGGGATGACGGACCCGGCGCTCCTCGCCGATCCTCGACGGTGGTTGGACGCCGTCCACCCAGATGACCGCGGGGCGGTGCAAGCTGCCGTCCGGCATGCGTGGGAGACGGGCGCCGACCTGATCGGCGAGTACCGCGTGATCGACGCGAACGGGTCCGTCGTCTGGCTCGCCGACCGGATGCGGTGCGTCAGCCGCGATGACAACGGCCGGCCACGCCGGTTCATCGGCACGATCATCGACATCAATGAAAGCCGCACGGAGCGCGACGACCTCGCGCGGCGCCTCGAGACCGTGTGGACGAACGCCTCGAACGCACCCGCGGCGATGTGGACGGAGGTGACCGATCTGGCGACTGGCGTTGCGCGGTACACGTACATGTCACCGGGCTGCTTCCAGCTCGTGGGCTACACCGCCGAGGAGCTGCTCGGAGAACGTGAGCACTTCGGCAGGCTCCTGCACCCCGACGACCGCGCCTTCGTCGCGGAGCTCGACGCCGAGGCGAACGCGACGGGGACCTGGGACGGCGTGTACCGCGTGACCCATCGCGACGGCTCGGTGCGATGGCTGCACTCACTCGGCAAGCGTTCGCTGGACGCGCCGCCAGGCACGGTGGTGTGGCACGGGATCGGGATCGACGTGACCGCGCGGGTGGAGGCGTCGCGGGCGGCGGATGCCGCCCGCGACGCCGGGCTTGCGCCCCCCATCTAGCCGGCCGGCTGCTTCTCGTTCTTCGGCTGCAGCACGCGCGCACGCTCCGGCAGGTACTGCCAGAGGTGCTCGGGGGTCTCGACCGAGCCGTCGGCACGCTGGTGGTTCTCGAGGATCGCGATCAGCGTTCGACCGATCGCGGTCGCCGTCCCGTTGAGCGTATGGAGCGTCTCGAGGGAGCCGTCGTTCCGCCTGACGCGCGTCTGGAGCCGCCGTGCCTGGTAGTCGGTCGTGTTCGAACAGCTCGTGAGCTCGCGGTACTTGCCCTGGCCCGGCAGCCATCCCTCGATGTCGTACTTCTTGGCGGCGGGTCCGCCGAGATCGCCGACCGCGATGTTGACCACTCGATACGGGATCTCGAGCTTGCCGAGGATCTTCTCCTCGACGCTGAGGATGAACTCGTGGTCGTCGGCGCTCCGCTCGGGCGTGGTGAACATGAACATCTCGACCTTGTCGAACTGATGCACGCGGAACATCCCGCCGAGGTCCTTGCCGTAGCTGCCCGCCTCACGCCGGAAGCAGGTCGAATAGCCGGCGTACAGCAGCGGTAGGTCGGCTTCGTCGATGATTTCGCCCATATGCAGCGCGGCGAGCGGCACCTCGGCCGTCCCGACCAGATAGAGCTCGTCCTCGTCGGTGCGATAGATGTTCACGGCCTCCGACGGCAGGAACCCCGTGCCGTACATCGCCTCCTCGCGCACGAGCACCGGCGGGATCACCGGCGTGAATCCCTCCTGCGTGAGGATGTCCATCGCGTTGCGAACGAGCGCGAACTGGAGCAGCACGATGTCGCCGAGCAGGTAGACGAACCGTGAGCCACTCGTCCGCGCGCCGCGCTCGGTGTCGAGCACGCCGAGAAGCTCGCCCAGCGCGGCATGGTCGCGCACCTCGAAGTCGAACGCCGGCGGCTGATCGTGGTTCCGCTTGATCTCGACCGCGTCGTCCTCGCCGCCGTCGGGCGCGCTCGGATCGGGCAGGTTGGGCGTCGATGCAAGCAGCCCATTGAGCGTCGCCTCGGCATCGTCCAGCTGCGGCTCGAGCTCCCTCAGCTCAGCGCTTACGGTCCCGACCTCGGCGATCAGGCGCTGCTTCTCATCGCCGTCGGCCTTACCGATCGCCTTCGACGCCTGGTTCTGCGATGCGCGCAGCTCTTCGACGCGCGTGGTGAGCTTCCGTCGGTTCTCGTCGGCGGCGAGCAGTTCGTCGACCGCCTCGGGCATCCCACGCCGTGTCAGGCCAACGCGGAAGGGCTCCGGGTCATCCCGGAGTCGTTTGATATCGAGCATCTACCTCACACCTTCACGTGATCGGGGTCCTTCGTCTCGGTGCCGGCCGAACCCGTCGACGACGAGCCGGCCTGGCCGGACGATCGGGAACCCGAGGAGGCGCCTGCGTCCATGATGCTCTGCCCATGGAAGACGCCGCCCTCTTCGACCACGAGGGTCTTCGAGGTGATGTTGCCGTCGATCCGGCCGCCCTTCGCGAGGTGCGCGCGGTCCTTCACGACGATGTTGCCGTTGAAGCGGCCGGCCACGCTCACGTTCTGGGCGCGGATGTCCGCCTCGACCTGGCTCTGGGGCGACAGGGTGACGTCGCCGTCGGCGTTGATCTGGCCCTTGACCTGGCCGTCGATCCGCAGACTGCCGGCGGACACCACGTTGCCCTCGAGCCGTGCGCCCGCACCGACGATCGTGACCTCACCGTTGTTGTCCGCCATCTGCCTGTCCTTTCGTTCACGCGCGCGCGGCTCCATGTGCTCGCCGCTCGCCGTCTCGGCCTCGTCC
>Ga0136846_1235832_pt1 | contig 13017 bp, 9 predicted proteins | sample HopSoiMetagenom2_FD_96841 | JGI IMG/M metagenome (GOLD analysis project Ga0136846, IMG submission 96841) | Grasslands soil microbial communities from Hopland, California, USA - 2 Assembly 2016 (version 4) | ecosystem: Environmental > Terrestrial > Soil > Grasslands | place: USA: Hopland... | reverse complement strand
GTCGGGCTGCCCGTTTTTTTCCCGGTCGGGCTGGTGCTTCTCGTCCCAATCCTTTACGCAACTGCCCGCGAACACAAAATTCCACTTCTCGCTCTAGGGCTTCCCATGGTCGCCGGACTTTCTGCCGCCCACGGTTTTGTTCCTCCACATCCGGGCCCGCTCGCCGCGATCGAGTTTCTCAAGGCCGATATGGGCAAAACAATCCTCTATTCGCTTCCGATCGCATTGGTCTCAGGGATTTTTGCCGGCCCTCTCTTAACGAAATTGATTCGGCTGCCGCAGGCCGAAATCCCTTCGGAGTTCGCTTCCACGCAAAAGCATTCAGTCTCCTTCTCTCTCGCGCTCTTCGTCGTGCTCCTACCGATTTTACTCATGACCCTGAGCACGATTGCGGAGGTTCTCGCCGCAAAAGGGACTCTCGTGAAGAGATCCTTAGATCTGGTCGGCAGTCCAATTATAGCCCTGTTGATTGGAGTCTTGTTTGCCTATCTGAGTCTCGGCCGTCGTTTTTCAAAACAAGAGCTGCTGCGCTTCAGCGAAGAATCGTTGAGCCCCGTGGCCATCATTTTGCTCGTCATCGGCGCGGGCGCGGGATTCAGCCGTGTGTTGATCGAGAGCGGAGTGGGCAAAGCAATCGCGGACGTTGCAATCAACTGGCGCCTTCCAGCTTTGCCGATGGGTTATCTGCTCGCGGCTTTGATCCGCATCGCGACGGGTTCCGCGACTGTTGCTATTACCACTTCTGCCGCGCTCGTTAAACCAATCGCCGATGCGCAACCCGGCACAAATCTGGAACTGCTCGTCCTTGCCATGGGCGCCGGTTCATTGATTCTTTCCCACGTGAATGATGGCGGGTTTTGGCTGGCGAAAAGTTATTTGAATCTTTCCGTCCCTGACACGCTAAAGACCTGGACGATCCTCGAAACGATCTTGTCCGTCGTTGGTTTCGCCTGCGTTCTGATCCTAAACGCGGTTTTCTGAGGTGTTGTCCCGCAAAAGCCACTCCACCGCTTCACACAAATCATTCACAACCACAGCATCGCGCAGTTTCTGTTTCTCCTGCTGCTCGACTTCTTTTCCATATCCGGTGCGAACGAGAAGCGAGCGCCGCACCCCGGCGTTCCACCCGCATTGCAGGTCAATCAATTTGTCTCCAATCATATAGCTGCGCTCGAGATCGATATTGAACTCATCGCGCGCATCGAACAGGAATTGCGGCGAAGGTTTCCGTCCGCGACTCGGCGCGTCGGGAGCTTCAGGTGCAACGTAAATCTTAATGAATGAAACATTGTGCATCGCCATCTCCTTCGCGAGATAGGCGTGCACTTTCTCCACGTCCTCAAGCGCATAATAGCCGCGACCGACGCCGGATTGATTGGTCACCATCACAATCACAAAACCGGCTTCCACAGCCTTCTTCAGCGCGAGAATTGCGCCGCTGATAAATTCGACCATTTCGGGGCGATGCAGATATTCCTTCTCCAGGATCAGAGTCCCGTCGCGATCTATAAACAGCGCTTTTCTGCCTTTCATCGTGCGAAACTGCCCACGAGTTCCTCCTGAGTCAGCGTCGCGGTTCCAAGTTTTCCGACAACCACGCCCGCTGAATGATTTGAAATAGTCGCCGCCTCGATGGGCGAAGCGCCCGCGGCGATCGCCAGAGTAAAACTCGCGATGACGGTATCGCCCGCGCCGGAAACGTCGTAAACCTCCTGGGCCACGGTGGGAATATGGAAGGGCGGTTCATTGCGGCCGCAAAGGAGCATCCCTTGATCGCCGAGTGTAATGAGAAGCAGAGCCGGTTGGAGCCGCTGCAATATTTCATTAGCCACTTGCATCAGCGTTTTGTCCTCGAGTGGATTTGCTGAACGGAGTCCATCGTGGATTCCGGCTAATTCGTAAGCTTCTTTGCGATTGGGCGTAATCAACGAGAGGCCAGCAAGATTCAAACGATTCGCTGGTTTTGGGTCGACGCTCAGCCAAAGGCCGCGCGCCCGGCACATACCTTTCAGTTCATCCAACAGTGGTTGAGTAATCACTCCCTTCCCGTAATCCGCCACGATAACCGCATCTGCCTGATCCAGCCGTTCTTCGATACTCTTTAAAAGCCGCCGCAAAACGCGGGGCCCCAGTGGCGCGGTTGATTCCTTATCCACGCGGACCATCTGCTGATGTTGCGCGACGATTCGCGATTTGATGCTGGTGGGCCGCTGCCGATCACCCAGCACTCCGTCGCAAACAACCTGCTGTTCCACCAAAAGTTGCTTGAGCTTGCGCGCGGTGTCATCCCGTCCGACCACGCCAAACAACTCACAAGGCGTGCTCAACGCGGTAAGATTTCGGGCTACGTTTGCCGCGCCACCCGGCATGAAACTTTCCTTTTCAAATTCAACTACCGGCACCGGCGCTTCCGGCGAAATCCGCCGCACATTTCCCCATACGAACTGGTCGAGCATCAAGTCGCCGACTACTAAAATTCGAAGGTTTTTAGCCGTTTCCAGGATTTCGCGGAGGCGTTTAGTTGGAAGCTGTTTCATTGCTGATTGTCCAGAAACCCCGTCAGCGGGCTTGTCGCGCTCGCAGTCCATTGCGGCGCTCCGACACCTACTTCAAAAGCGGCTCGACCCGCCTCGACAGCTTGTTTGAACGCCACCGCCATTCGATTTGGATCCCGCGCGACGGCAATTGCGGTGTTGACCAGCACCGCATCGGCTCCGAGTTCCATCGCTTCGGCTGCGTGACTCGGCGCTCCGAGGCCAGCATCCACCACCACCGGAACCGTTGCCTGCTCAATTATTATTTGAATCTGTCCCCGTGTCTCCACACCGCGGTTCGAGCCGATGGGTGAACCTAAAGGCATGACCGTCGCCGTTCCAACTTCCTGCAAGCGCTTGGCGAGGACGGGATCCGCGTTGATATATGGCAACACAGTGAAGCCTTCCTTCACTAAAATCTCTGAGGCTTTGAGTGTCTCGATTGGATCGGGAAGCAAATATCTCGGATCGGGATGAATCTCCAGCTTCACCCATTTCGGCAAACCGGCGGCCGCAGCCAACTTTGCCAGGCGCACGGCCTCTTCCGCATTCATGGCGCCGCTCGTATTCGGCAGAAGGAGAAATCTTTTGGGATCAATGAATTCGAGAATGTTTGCGAAGGGATCTTTCTTTCCGGTCAAATCAGCCCGGCGCAATGCAACTGTCACCATTTCAGCGCCGCTGATTTCCAGCGCTTCGCGCATCGCTTGCGGAGAGGAAAATTTTCCCGTCCCGAGAATCAATCTCGAGCGAAACTCGCGTCCGGCGATGATTAATGGTCCTTTGCGTCCAAACATCTACTGAAGATTAGAAAGTGCACCGCCATTTTGACAAGCCGCGATGGTCATGAATAGTGGCCGCAAATCAACTTTCCAGGTCCTTTAGGGCCTTCAAGATCGCCTCACGTTTCGCCTCCCAATCCGCCAGCCGGGTGCGATGCTCTTCAAGAACATTTGGCGGAACGTTTTGGGTGAAATTGGGATTATTCAGCTTCTCTTGAACCTTCGCGATTTCAGCTTCGATCTTGATCATCTCTTTGTTCAGTCGGGTTTTCTCCGCTTCAATATCGATTTCTTCCAAAGGAAGGTAGAGGGTTCCGATCGGAGATTGGACTGACGGTGTGCCTTTCTTTGGCGAAAATTCGGCGGGAACGCTTTCAACATTCTCTGCATTCAGCAACAGTTTCAAAACGGCAGCTTCATGCGTGGGAAGCTCACCTTCTGGTTTCAAAATGAATTTCACCTTCTTTGCGGATGAAATGTTGAATTCGCGCCGAAGGTTGCGTGCTTTGGTTACGAGTTCATATTTGGCTTCGGCAAGCCGTTCGTCACTTTCGTCAAGTCCATAGCCTTCATAGAAATCCTGGCCGAGTGGCTTGGGCCAAGGCGCGAACATGATGCTCTTCTGACCTTGCGCCTCGGGCATATTTTCGTTGTATCCCAGGCCATGCCACAATTCTTCTGTAATGAAAGGAAGGAAGGGATGCATCAATCGCAAGGTGTGCGATAAAACGAAGTCGAGAACCGCCAATGTATTCCCCTTCTGGATAGCATCGTTTCCGAAAAGGACGGCCTTGGAAGCTTCCAGATACCAATCGCAAAGTTCGCTCCAGAAGAAGCGGTAAAGTGCAGAGGTCGCTTCGTTAAATTTATATTCCTTGAGCGCGTCGGAAATCTCGATGATTGCTTTATCCAGCCGGATCAAAATCCATTTATCGTCACTCGTCAGCCCGCTGGGATCAATCTCGGCCTGCACCTGGCCAGCCTGCATTTGCCGGTAGCGAGAGGCATTCCAAAGCTTTGTGCAAAAGTTCCGGCCGAGTTCAATGTGCTGTTCGTCGTAGAGAACGTCCTGTCCCAAAGGCGCCGAACGCATCGTGCCGAAACGCACTGCATCCGCGCTGTACTTTGCGATTAGGTCAAGGGGATCCGGCGAATTACCAAGGCTCTTCGACATCTTGCGCCCGATCTTGTCGCGCACAATGCCGGTTAGGTAAACGTGTGAAAATGGCTTTTCTCCCATGTATTCGAAGCCAGCCATGATCATCCGCGCGACCCAGAAGAATAAAATTTCCGGCGCGCTTACCAGCACTGTAGTCGGGTAAAATTTTTCCTTCGTTTCCTGATCCATCGTGGCGAATGGCCAAAGCCAGGACGAAAACCAGGTGTCGAGCACGTCCGGGTCCTGAACCCAATCCGGTCCCGGGCTCTCGGCCTGGCAACGCATTTCTTCGCCGCGATACCAAACGGGAATGCGGTGACCCCACCAAAGCTGACGGCTGATGCACCAATCCTGGATATTGCGCAACCAGTGCTCGTAAACCTTCAACCAGCGATCTGGAAAGAACTGCAATTCGCGTGTTTCCGCCACTTCCAAAGCCTTTTTCACGCTCGGATATTTTAGAAACCATTGCTCGGACAAACGTGGTTCAATGGGCACATCCGCGCGCTCGCTAAAACCAACATTGTTCTGGTAAGGCTCCTCTTTTTCGAGAACACCCAATTCCTTCAGTTTCTCTGCCGCGGTCTTCCGTGCTTTGAGCCGGTCCTGGCCCTGCAGATCCGCCCCGGCCAATTCGTTCATAGAGCCATCCGGTTTGAGCACATCAACAATCGGAAGTTGATGGCGCTGGCCAATTTCAAAGTCTGCTTTGTCGTGCGCCGGAGTGACTTTCAAGACGCCGGTTCCAAATTCAAATTCGACATGTTCATCTCCGATTATCCGAATCACCTTTTTGTCCTGCGGATACTCCGCCGGGAGAGGCCTGTACACATGTTTCCCGATCAACCCGGCATATCGCTGATCTTTCGGGTTTACAGCGACTGCTGTATCGCCCGGAATCGTTTCCGGCCTCGTGGTCGCGATCGTCAGCCACCGATTTGGTTCTTCCACGATCTGCACCTTGAAGTAATACATTGTGCCGTTCTGCGGCTTCATGATCACTTCTTCATCCGAAAGGGCTGTCTGCGTCACCGGACACCAATTCACCATTCGCTTTCCGCGATAAATCAGACCTTTCTTGAACAAATCGATGAAAGTATCGGTAACAGTTTTCGAATAGCCTGGATCCATGGTGAACCGCTCGCGCGTCCAATCACAGGAAGCCCCGAGTTTCTTCAACTGATCGATGATGATACCACCGTGCTTGTTCTTCCATTCCCAAACGCGTTCCAGAAATTTTTCGCGGCCCAGGTCGCGCCGGTTGATCTTCTCTTCCTTCTTAATCTTTTTCTCGACTACCACCTGAGTGGAGATTCCCGCGTGATCGGTCCCGGGAAGCCAAAGGACTTCTTTGCCTTCCATCCGTGCTTTGCGGGCGAGTATGTCCTGAATCGTGTTATTCAAGACGTGTCCCATGTGTAGAATGCCGGTCACATTCGGCGGTGGTATAACAATGGAATAGGCCGGCTTCTTCGAATGAGGATCAGCGACGAAACAGCGCTGCTCCATCCAAAATTCATACCACTTCGATTCAACAATCGATGGATCGTAGGTTTTAGGAATTTCTGACATGAAATCTTCCCTTGCGCGGGTGCCAAAGACTTAGACCGTCTTCAGAAGCGTATACTCGATACTATCCACCAGCGCCTGGAGGCTCGCCTCGATGATGTTCTCACTCACGCCGACCGTGGCCCATTCTTCCTTCCCATCCGTCGATTGGAGGAGAACCCTCGTCTTTGCCGCGGTCCCCGTAGCCGTGTCCAAAATGCGGACTTTATAATCAGTTAGAGTCACCTTCTCCAGCATCGGAAAGAATTTAACCAACGCAGTCCGTAGCGCTGCGTCGAGCGCGTTAACAGGACCATCGCCGTCCGCTACCGTATGCGCCCGTTTCTCCCCCACGCGCACCTCCACCGTCGCCTCGCAAGTTGAATTGTTTCCCTCGCGCCGCATCGAAACATGATACGCATCCACCTTAAAGGGCGCATGCTCATGTTTGAAAGTCTTGCGAATGAGAAGTGCCAGCGATCCTTCCGCGGCCTCGAATTCATACCCTGCGTGCTCCAACTCCTTGACGCGCGTTAAAATCGACTTCAACTCCGGCGTATCATTCGTCAGGTCAAATCCAAGCTCGCGCGCCTTCATCACGATATTGCTGCGCCCTGCCAGGTCACTGATCAAAATTCGTCGCGTATTTCCGACCAACTCCGGATTCACATGCTCGTAGCTGTGAATGACCTTCTGCACCGCATTAACATGCGTACCCCCTTTGTGCGCGAACGCCGCCGAACCGACCCAGGGCTGCCGCGGGTCGTGTCGGATATTGGCGATCTCATCTACGAACTGAGAAAGGTCCTTCAACTTCGCGATCGACTCCTCCGGAATGGAAGCCAGCTTCATCTTGAACGCGAGATTCGGGATCACGGTCGTCAAATTACAATTGCCAGTTCGCTCACCGTAACCGTTGATTGTCCCCTGCAGATGGTCGGAGCCGGCCTCGATGCCAGCCAAAGCATTCGCCACGCCCAGGCCACTGTCATTATGCGTGTGAATCCCGACGCGGCATTTCAATCCCGCCTTCGCCTTGCGCACAATGCTAGCAATTTCGCTCGGCAAGCTCCCGCCGTTCGTATCGCATAACACCACGAGGTCAGCCCCTCCTTTTTCAGCAGCCTGCCATGTCGCCAAGGCGTAATCCGCATTATCCTTGAACCCATCAAACGCATGCTCCGCATCGTAAACCACGATTTTCCGGTGCTCTTTGAGGAATTTCACCGTGTCGCCGATCATCGCGAGATTCTCTTCCGAGGTCGTATTCAACACCTCGCGGACATGCAACATCCACGTCTTTCCATAAATGGTAACCACTGGTGTCTCGGCTCCCAGGAGCAACAGTACCTGATCGTCCATCTGGACCGGGACATTCTTCCGACGGGTCGAACCAAATGCCGCTAACTTCGCGTTCTTAAAGGTCTTCCGGCGAGCCTGCTGAAAAAATTCGATATCCTTTGGGTTCGAGCCAGGCCAGCCCCCTTCAATATAATGAATCCCAAAGGTGTCCAGCCGCTCCGCAATTCGAAGCTTATCGGCGACAGAGAAGTTGATTCCTTCGCCCTGACTGCCATCGCGCAGGGTGGTGTCATATATCTCGACCTGAGGATTCATAACCAAAACAGAACGGCAACCTTACCCATCACACCCCAAAATGCAAAGAGGGAAAGCCAAGGGCTAGCCAAGGCTGCGGCCTCGATTGGCAGCTTCAGGTTGTGGAAACGCTATTAGGCAGCCTCGGCGGCGACGGCTTCGCGTTCGAGGACTTCGGAGATGAGTTTTTCGACGCGGACGAGCTGGAATGGCTTGGCGAGATGAGGATTACCGGTGGAGGCGAGGAATTCCTGGGTTTCGCGGGTGACGACATCGCCGGTGAGAAAGATGATGCGCCTGGCCAGGCTGGGACGTTTAGTGATGGCAGCCTTGTAGAATTGCTGGCCGTTCATGTGTGGCATGCGATAATCGGAGAGGATAATATCGAAGGTTTCCCGGGTAATAAGGTCGAGCGCGTCGCGGGGCGCGTTGCACTTCACCGCGGAATAGCCGAGCAGCTCCAACATTTCACCGAGCATTTCGGCGATGGTGATTTCGTCGTCGAGGATCAAAATGCGGGCCGGGTTTGTCGTCGTGAAGTTCATAGGGCTTTCGTTTTGTTGGGCAGGCGTGGAGGCGGGCTGAAAATTGAGTTCGGGATGCGCGGCGGGCAGTTCAAGGACGAATCCGGCGCCTCCAATCGTGGCAGGTTCATAAAAAATTCTGCCTTCGTGCTCCTTCAAAATGGTGTGAGCGATGGATAGCCCAAGGCCCGTGCCTTTGCCGACAGGCTTTGTGGTAAAGAAAGGCTCGAAAATCTTCGAGCGGTGCGCTTCGGGAATCCCGGGGCCATTGTCCTGAACGCGAATTTGGACGAGGAGATCAGAAAAGCGGACGGAGATGCGCACTCGTTTTTCGGGCTGGTCGTCCACGGCGTAGAGTGAATTGTTGATTAGATTGACGAGGACCTGCTTGATCTGGTCTGCGTTCGCTCGGACGGATGGAAGCTCATGAGCGAAGTCGAGGTCCAGTTCAACACCGCTGGCGCGCATTTCGAATTTGCGCAGGTCGACGGCGGACTCAATCAACTGTTTTACTTCCACGGCCCTGAATTCATTCGACTGTTCGCGCGAGAACGTGAGGAAATTCTGAACAATATTTGCGGCTCGATTGCTCTCCTCCGCGACACGCTGGAGATCGACCCGGGTTTGGCCGGGTAATTCGTGGCGGGCGAGGATAAGTTCGAGGTAGCCCTTGATGGAGGTCAGAGGATTGTTCAGTTCATGCGAAATTCCGGAGATCATCTGGCCGATGGCAGAGAGCTTTTCGACATGGCGAAGCTGTTGCTCGAGGCGGCCGCGTTCGGTCAGTTCGCGAAAGAAAAACTGGTAGGCCTTGCGTCCGGCAAACCAGATCGGAGAACCGGTGACTTCGGCCTGGACGGTGCTGCCAGTGGAACGAATCACCTGGACCTGGCGCTGTTGCGTAAGCCAGGTGAACCATTCCTGGGCTGAATTTTGTCCGCCCTGGCCGACAAGACAGAACCGGCTGAGGGTAATATCAGATTGATTGAGATTGGAAGCGGCGAGGAGGAGACGCGCGGCATCGTTCATCTCGAGGATTTTAAGATCGTCCGCAGACGCGATGACGATCGCTTCGCTGGCTTGCTCGAACAGCTTTCGATAGCGGTCTTCGCTGGAGCGGACGCGAGAGTGGAGAATCTTTTGGCGTGTCTTGGCGGTGAGAAGGCGTTTACGGTTGAATTCAGCGGTGGCGCGGACTTCTTCAAGCACGAGAACGATCATGCTGACAGCGATGAAGAGCTGGAGCATGGCGGAGATAAAAAATGCCATGCTGATCAGTTGTTTGGAAAGTTCGAGGAACGGATAACAGGTAAGATAGAGACCCCATAGGCTGAAACCGAACGAAAGCAGACCAGCCCCGACCATATTCCGCTTCCGTCGGACCTGCATATAAGCATAGGCGGTGACGCCACTGCCGGCCCCCAGGAGGAGAAAGGCTGGCGCCTGAACCCACAGGCCGGTTTCGCCCTGCCGTGCAGCGTAATAGCTCCAGACGCTTAAAAGGAGAACGAGACCAATAACGAAGCTTTGCGGCGCACGGAATTTAAGAAAGCGAAAGCTTCCCCAAAGAAGGAAAATTGCCGAAGTGCCGACGCTCCAGTTTTTCCACATCACGAGAAAGGCGTTGGGCGGGGTGCTTTGTAATGTGATATTGAGGGTGAGGAAAATGGCGTAGAAGAGCCACGCGGCGGTCCAGGTGCTAAAATAATTTCGCTGGGTGTATCGATTGAGATATTGAAACAAGCCGACAAGGACCCAAACCGTGAGGAGAGAAAGGGTGAGGGTCGCTTTGACGTAGCTATACGGCAGAGTAAAATCCAAACCGATATTCACAGCCATGAAGCGAACCGGCCCGAGGGAAAGCCAAGTCGTTTCGTTACTTTAACAGCGTGGCAAGCATCCGCTTTTGCGATCTCGGCGACACGACGGTTTTCACCAGGCGTTTCGTGCCGTTTTCGAAGGTGAATTCCGACGCCGAACTCCAGAGCAACCCGTAGGAACCTGCAACCTGTTCCGCGATTTGAGAAATATCCGAACCGCTGCTGACGAGAGCCGAAGTCGCACGGCTGTTGTAATCGAGATAGCCGCGTGATTGTTCGACGTAACAGACAACGTGAATCACGTTCGGCATGCGCACCGTGATCAGATGGGTCGTGTAGCCCTTCTCTTTTAAGACGGTGGAGGCCAAAGTGGAAAAATCATCGCAGTCTCCGGAGCGGCTGGAAAGGAAAGCATCAGGAGATTGAACCTCGCCGCGGAATTTGAAATCGAATTTGGCAAAAAGTGCGCCGAATTTTTCAGGGGTCAGATCGGGAGTGCCGCGGAGTTGATCGAAGGTGACGCCAAAACTCGAGAAAAGGCAAAAGAGTAAAATGATGAGCGCAATAATTCTGGATTTTGGGCTTGATCGGACGCGCATGCTGCGGAATAAGCAGCGGCTGTGCCATCCCCGTAATTTCGCAGAAATCAGCGGTTTACATCAACTTTCGGATGGAGTTTGTCTTGTTTCGGAACAGGGCGTCTTGCACTTGTTTTTCGGCCTGTTTATCCGCGCGTGACATGAAAGAGGCTGCCAAAGAGACTCGGAATGGTCTTGAGAAGCGACAAGAGAAGCCACTGACCGGGAGGGGTGAAAACACATTTTTGCAAAAAACTGGCGTAGCGAAGGCGCTTTCCGAAGCGATTGTCGCAAATGTGAGAAATACGGCAGCGGGCCTCATCCCAGGGAATGCACCCTTTGCTATAGCGCCCCAGAATCTCAGAAGCGCAACTGGCTGACTCGAATGCGAGACTCATGCCGTTTCCGGTTAAAGGTGCGATCATGCAAATGCTGTCGCCGATGCGGCATTCGCGGGAAGCGGTGGCTCTTTCTGGGGCCAAAGAAATCCCAGCGACGGCGCAAAAAGAATTCTCGTCCAATTCGCATCTTTCAAATTGACTCTGCATGCGAGAGCCAAAATGGGAAGCGATGAACGAGCGGCAGGTGGCGGCGGTGGGATGTTGATCCACCAGTCGAAACAGTCCGCAAATATTTACCTGACCGTAGGGGAGGCGGGAAAGACCGACGTACGCGCCCGGGGCGAAGTGCAGTTCGAGATCGGTGGAGAGTTGGAGATTCCTCGCGTGCACTTTGAGACCGATGAGTTTTGGATTTCGCGTCTTGTAGAGGCGGCGCCCAGTAGCGCGTACAGAACCTTCAGCCTCGAATGATTCGAGCCAGCGGCTTTTTTGATGGAGGCGTCCTCCGGCGGATTCGAAACGACTGGCCAGCGCCTGGTCCAATTCGAATCGCGAAACCGAGAGAGCGGGCCGGGGAAGGCGAAAAAGCCGTGTGGCGCGATCATTTAAAAAGAATCGAACGGTATGCGCAGAGCGGAAATCCGGACGTTCGGGCGAGTGGCTCGTAGAGAAGATTTCCTGGCAAAGCTCCGCGCCATTGCCACTGATGAATTCACCGCAAACACGGTGCCGCGGGTAAGAGCCGGCTTCCCAAATGCTGGCTGGAATTACTTTTTCGCGGAGCAGAATGCCCAAAGTCAGTCCCGCCAGCCCGCCGCCTGCGATTCGGATTTCGCGCATCTCCGTTTACTTTAACACAGGGTTGGCGGGATGCGATTCAGCAGGTGGTCGAGCACTCGAGAATTCACGTGCGCCGGGAAAAGTCCGAATTGGCGTCCAGCGCGCGGGCGATGTCAGTGATGCGGGAGCGGCGGCGCAGTTCTTCGAACGCGGCGGCGAAGTTATTTCACATCGGTGGGTAAAGGACGGACGCTGATTTCTTTGAACCAGACGATATCGCCCGGATCGTGATTTTGGAGACCGATGTAGCCGATCTGAGGACGCTTGGGCTCGCGTTTTCCCTCGGACCATTCCTTGCGGGCGGGAAGATTGGGAGCGGAAGAATCGAAATTGGTGATTCGTTTTCCGTCGAGATCGACCAGAACTCGATCACCTTTCAGAGCGATGATCATGGTTCTCCACTCGCCTGCGGGCTTAGGAGTGGCCGATGACGCGGCAAGTGAGTAAATGGCGCCGGTCCGATGCATTGGGTCGCCCACATTGGAAATCTGAACTTCATAGCCGCGATGGACCGCGAACCATGCACCTTCTTCGCGTTCGGCCGCGGCTTTCACTGCTTCCATGGATGTCTCGGAAGGCTTGCCGGCAGCGTCGCGGTCAAAGCCGGGCCCGGGTTTGCCGACCTTGTCCAGAATCTCGTCTGCGATCCGGACATAAACTCCGGAGTTCGACTTCGCTTCCGCGGGTTTGAAGACAACGCGAATCTGGCAATTACCGAGACGTTCTTTCTTGTAAACGAGCAGGCCGAGACCTTTCGGGTCGCACTCAGTTTTAATGCTGTGATCATCGACAGCAAAACCGCCGTAGCCCACGTGGACCCAGGCTGGATCTATTTTTCCTTCGGCGACCAAGTGGAGGGGACGCCAGGCCGCTTCGGCGCCTTCCGAAGTGCGGGCAATAGATAGGAGGGAGATGACGAGAATGGTAGACCGCGCTAACTGAATCAATCGAGGCGTCATAGCCAAAGCCTGAATCGGTCGCTCAGGGCCGTCAATTCACAATTAATCTCCAGTTTTCTCTCAGGTGTGGTTACGATTTGGTCCATGAAAATGAGCAGACGAGAGGCGTTGGTGATTGGTGGCATTCTCACGGGCAGTGCGTTCGTTCGAAAAACATCCGCGCAAGCCCCAGTGAAAAAGCGTGGCATGCGGCTGGGCAGTGTGACCTACAATATCGCCAAGGATTGGGATGTTCCGACGATCATCAAAAATTTCGAAACCGTTGGTTTTGAAGGTGTGGAGTTACGCACGACTCATGCGCATGGCGTCGAGATTTCTTTGAGCAAACAGCAACGC
>Ga0136846_1225855_pt1 | contig 13018 bp, 12 predicted proteins | sample HopSoiMetagenom2_FD_96841 | JGI IMG/M metagenome (GOLD analysis project Ga0136846, IMG submission 96841) | Grasslands soil microbial communities from Hopland, California, USA - 2 Assembly 2016 (version 4) | ecosystem: Environmental > Terrestrial > Soil > Grasslands | place: USA: Hopland... | reverse complement strand
GCGCCGTGCGTCGGGAGGACGTGCCGGATGTCGCGGTCGAGCAGCGGCCGCAGCCCCTCGATCACCTGCTCGCGCGTCACGTCGTCGGCGAGCCAGCTGTCCACGATCTCGATCCCCCGACCGCGGTCGATGAGCGTGTCGCCGATCGCGACGGCGCCGGCGCTCTCGATCAGGAGCAGGGCGTCGAGCGGCGGCTCGCGTCCCGGGAAGACCTCGACGCCGAACGGGAGCCGGTCGCCGTCCGTGAACCGCTGCGCCTCCATCTGGCCGTCCTTGTCGGGCGGCGGAGCGAACACCGTCGCGCCGAGGCGCGCCGCGAGGCTCGGCGCGTCGCGCTCGTGCCACGCGTTCGTCAGCAGGATGATCGTCTCGCGCTCGGGCGCGAGCTCGAGGACCCGCTCGGGCGGCGTCGTCGGGTCGATCAGCAGCAGCCGCTCCCCGTCGTCGACCGCGTACGACGAGACGTCGGGGCCCCACTCGCGGTTCGCTGCGTCGTCCTCCGCCGTCCATTCGGGATGGCGTGCCTCCCACCACCAGAGTCCCGGCTGCAGCTCGCGCACGGAGCGATCCTAAAGCTCAGTGGTCGAGGCCGACGCGCCACTCGCTGCGCGGGAGCACGGCGAACACCTCGCCGTCTGCCGGCTCGCGGCCGAGCACGTCCCGCACCGCCTGCGCCCGGGACTTGCGTGCGGGGAGGCCGGGCCGGCGGCCGACCTCGCCGAGCACGCGCCAGTCACCGGGCTCGGTCTGCTGCAGGACGACGTAACCGCCCGCGCTCACCGGCTCAGCCTCAGCGCGTGCCGGAGTGCGACGCGATTCGGGGTCGCCCCTTTGCCGTGGCGCAGCGTCTTCGACCTGAAGGGAAAGTCGTCCGGCTCGACGGTCAGCCGCGCGCGCGGGCGCACGGGCACGGTGCTCGTCAGCTCGCGGCTGTCGGGCGTCGGCACGAATGTCTCGCGCGGGAGGATGTAGACCGTGCCTGTCGCCCACGACTCCGCCGCCTTCGGGTCGGAGCCGATCGAGAAGAGATAGCGCGACGTGCCATCGCCCGGGTGCTCGCACCAGTTGATGTAGCTCTGGGCGACCGGCCGGTTGACGACGGCGAAGTAGAGCGGCCAGATCGCGTCGTCGGTCGCCCAGACCGCGTCGACCTGTCGCACGTTGTGCGCGTCGAAGTTGAGACGCGTGCGGAACTCGTCGATCGCGCGCTCGTTCGTCCCGTGCAGGACGTAGCCGTGTGTGACGAGGTGGTGGAGGAACCACCATTTCGGCTGCGGCAGGTCGTACTCCGCCTCGCCGCCCTCCGGAGTGCTCGCGAGCAGCGCGTCGAAGGATCCCGCATACGGCGCGAGGTCTGGGTGCCGCATGACGAGCAGGCGCCACAGGTTCAAAACCGCAGCTGCCGCCGTCGCTCGAACCGCTCGACCGCCAAGTCGGCGAGCCGCTGCAGCAGCTCGGCGTAGGGGATGCCCGACGCCTCGAACAGCCGTGCGTACACGCTCGTCGACGTGAAGCCCGGGATGGTGTTCAGCTCGTTCACGAGCACCTCGCCGTCCGCGCGCACGAACAGATCTGCGCGCGCCATCCCCTCGCAGTCCGTTGCGACGAACGCGCGTACGGCGAGCTCTTGCGCACGCTCGATCTGTGCGTCGCTCACGCGCGCGGGCACGACGAGATCCATCTCGCCGTCGTCGTACTTCGCCTCGTAGTCGTACCACTCGTTGTGCGTGACGACGATCTCGCCGGGGAGCGAGGCGATCGGCTTCAGGTTGCCGAGCACGCCGACCTCGACCTCGACACCTGCGACGAACTGCTCGACGAGCACTTTCTCGTCGTGCTCGAATGCGAGCGCGACCGCGCGTTGCAGCTCGTCGTCGTCGTGCGCCTTCGTGATGCCGACGCTCGAGCCGAGGCGTGCCGGCTTGACGAACACCGGGTAGTCGAACGGCGTGCGCGGCTCGTCGCCCAGTCGCAGCGTGATGTTCGGCGTCACCGGGACCCCGTGGTCGCGCATCACCGACTTGAAGACGTCCTTGTCCATGCAGAGCGCGGATGCCAGCACGCCCGCGCCGACGTACGGGACGTTCGCGAGCTCGAGCAGCCCCTGCACCGTCCCGTCCTCGCCGAACGGCCCGTGCAGCACGGGAAAGACGACGTCGACGTCGCCCAGCGTTCGCGCGACCTCTTTCCCCGGCAGGCGGTCGCCGGCCTCGAGCTGCTTCCGCCCACTCGCGAGCTCCCAGCGCCCTTCGCGGTCGATCTCGACGGCCACGACGTCGTTGCCACTCCGCTCCAGCGCGTCGACGACGCTCGCCGCCGACGCCACCGAGATCGCGTTCTCACTCGAGCGCCCGCCGAGGATCACGGCGATGCGCCGCGTCACGGAGTGGTCGTAGTGGTGGTCGCGCCGTCCCCGCCGGGGACGCCGTTCTGGATCTGGCCGACCGTGATGATCACGACCTCGCCCGCCGCCACCTCGCCGCCAGGCCCCGGATTCTGGTCGAGCACGATTCCGTCCTGGCTCGGGTCGGTCACCGGCTCGAACACGACCGACGGCGTCAATCCGGCGCCGCCGAGTCGCGACTCCGCAGTCGCCTCGTCCTGCTGGCGCACGTCCGGGATCTGCGTCGTCGCCGGCCCCTTCGACACCGACAGCGTGATCGTCGAGCCCTTCGAGACGTCCGTGCCCGGCGGCGGGTTCTCGCCGACGACGACGCCTTCCGCGCTGTCGGACTCGACGTCGACGCGGATCACCTTGAAGCCCTGCCCCGCGAGCGCCGACTTCGCGTTCGCGTACGGCTGCTGCGTCACGTCCGGCACCGGCACCGGCTTCGCGCCGCGCGAGACGTTGATACGCACGTTCGACCCCTTGACCACTCGGTCGCCCGGGGACGGGAACTGCCCCGTCACCGTGTCGGCGGGCTGCGGGGAGTAGACGTGCACGATTCGTGGGTTGAGCCCGAGGCCGGCGAGCGCCGCGATCGCGTCGGTGACGCTGCGTCCGCGCACGTCGGGCACCGCCACCAGTGGCTTGCCGGTCGAGACGCGCAGCACGACCGTCGAGCCCTGGCCGACTTTCGAGCCGCCGGCCGGGTTCTCGTCGATCACCTGCCCGGACGGGACCGTGTCGTCGGGCGACTGGACGAGTTTCGGCGTCAACCCGGCCTGGTCGATCTTCAGCACCGCCAGGTCCTTCTGCAGGAACGTCACGTCTGGCACCGCTACCGGCCGGTTGCTCTCGAGCTGGTCCTGGATCCGCTCGTAGAGGAACCACCCGCCGACGGCGCCGCCGAGGATCAACCCGAGGGCCAGCAGCCACGGCCAGATCGAACGGCCGCGCGGCGGCTCCTCGTAGTCGTAGTACGGGCGGGGCGAGCGGTAGACCGGCGGGGCGGGCGGCGGCGTGACCGCGCGCGGCCGCGTGACCATCGTCGCCGCAGTGGTCGCCGCGCCGACGCCGCTCAGCACCTGTGTCATCGCGTCCTCGGTCTCGCGGGAGACCGCGACGCCGCGCGCGACGCGCGCGAGGTCGGCGTCCATCTCCTCCGCCGAGCCGTAGCGCTGCGCCGGGTCCTTCGCGAGCGCGCGCATGACGACGGCGTCGAGGTCGTGCGGCACCTCGGGCCGCAACTTGGACGGCGGCTCGGGGATCTGCGAGAGGTGCTTCATCGCGATCTCGACCGGCGTGTCGCCGGTGAACGGGACCTCGCCGGTCAACATCTCGTAGATGACGATCCCGAGCGAGTAGAGATCCGAGCGCGGGTCGACCGGCGCGCCACGCGCCTGCTCGGGCGAGAGGTACTGCGCGGTGCCGACGATCGAGCCGGCCTCCGTCATCTGCGACGCGCCCGAGCGCGCGATCCCGAAGTCCGTCACCTTCAGGCGGCCGTCGGAGCCGACGACGATGTTGTGCGGCTTGATGTCGCGGTGGATGATCCCGTTCCGGTGCGCGAACGAGATCGCGCCGATGATCTGGCGCGCGTAGTCGATCGCGATCGGGATGGGCGTCGGCCCGTTGCGGACGAGCAGCTCCTTGAGCGTGCGCCCGTCCAGGTACTCCATCGCGATGTAGTAGGTGCCCTCCGCCTGGCCGCGGTCGAAGATCGAGACGATGTTCGGATGGTTCAGCCCGGCGGCGCTCTGCGCCTCACGGCGGAAGCGCTCGACGAACTGGTCGTCCGCGGCGTGCCGGTCGTTCAGCAGCTTCAGCGCCACGCGCCGGCCGAGCTCCTGGTCCTCCGCGAGATAGACGTCGGCCATTCCCCCCGAGCCGAGTCTGCGCTTGATCACGTAGCGCTTGTCGAACGTGCGGTCGATCAGGGTGTCGGTGGTGGTCATACTGGCCCGTCTTACTGCTTCGACGCCTGAGGCAACAGTGCCTGCATCAACTGCTTGGCGATCGGGCCCGAGACCGGGCCGCCGAAGCCGTTCAGCTGATGCTCGAGAACGACCGCGCCTGCGACCTTGGGGTCTTCGGCCGGTGCGAAGAAGATGAACCAGGCGTCGTAGACGTGATTCTCGCCTGTCTCGGCGGTCCCCGTCTTGCCGGCGACGGTGATCCCGGGGATCGCGGCCGGCGTGCCGGTGCCGCCCTTCACGACCGCCTGCATCATCGTGTTCAGCTCGGCGGCCGTCTCGGGCTTCATCGCCTGCTTCCAGACCTGCGGCTTCACCTTGACCACGGTGCCACCGCCCGGCCCCGTCACCTTGTTGACGAGGTGGGGCACCATCACCTTGCCGTCGTTCGCGACGCCGGCGGCGACGAGCGCCATCTGCAGCGGCGTCACGAGCAGCTTGTCCTGGCCGAAGGCGAGCCTGCCCGGGTCGGCGCGGCCCGCATCGTCGAAGAGCGCGTGCTTGCGGAAGTCGTACTCGCCGCTCGAGGCGACCTCGTTCGACGGCAGCTCGATCGGCGGCTTCGAGTAGAAGCCGAAGTCCTTCGTCTTGTCGAGCACGCGCTTCGCGCCGAGCTTCTTGCCGATGTCGCAGAAGACCGCGTTGATCGAGTGCTGGTAGGCCTGGAGGAAGTTGACCGGCCCGAACGTCTCGGGCGCCTCCGGGTCGCCCGCGTTCGAGACCCGCTGGCCGTACTCGATGCAGTACCCCTTGTCGACGAATCCCGAGTCGGGCGTGTAGACGCCCGAGTCGAGCGCGGCCGCCGCCGTCACCGTCTTGAACGTCGAGCCCGGCGGATAGAGGCCCTGCGTCGCGCGGTTCAGCAGCGCCGACGACGAGCCCGGGCAGGCGTTCGGCGAGTGCAGGATCCCGGCGAAGCCGTTCGGGGACTCGATCCTGTTCGGGTTGTAGCCGGGCGACGACGCCATCACGTAGACCTGTCCGGTCTTCGGGTTGAGCACGACCGCGGCGCCGCACTTGCCGCGCAGCGCGGTCTCGGCGATCTTCTGTGCGTTGACGCGGATGTTCAGGACGAGGTTGTTGCCGCGGATCGTCGCGCCCTTCAGGTTGTCGGTCAGCTTCTGGATGATCGTCCCGACGTTCGCGTTGCCCGCCGTCAGGTACGCGTTCTCCTGCCGCTCGATGCCGGCGCGTGACCGGCCCTGCGTCGAGTAGCCGACGACCTGCGAGGCGAGCCCGTGCGTCGGGTACGTGCGGAAATACAGCGTCTGCCCGCCCCCGCGCCGGCGCACGTTGGTCGCGAGGAGGGTCTTGCCGTCGGAGGCGTAGATCTTGCCGCGGTCGATCCGGAACTGCGCCACGCGCTGGATGGCGTTGTCCTGCTTCGCCCGCAGGCCTGCAGGCGCCCACGTCTGCCAGTAGGTGGTGGCGACGATCAGCGAGGCCAGGAGCAACAACCCGACGAGGGCGATGCGTGAGATCTGCTTGTTCACGGGCGGGCGGTCATGCGGTGTTGGCGCGGTTGGACACGAGCAGCAGGCCCGCGAGCAGCAGGAAGTTAGCGACGACGGACGATCCTCCGTACGAGACGAACGGGAGCGTGATCCCCGTCAGCGGGATCAGCCGCAGGACGCCGCCGACGATGATGAACGTCTGCAGCGCGAAGCCGAATGTCAGCCCGGCGGCGAGCAGCTTCGAGAAGCCGTCGTCGGCCTGAAGGGCGATCTTGAAGCCGCGCGCGACGAAGAGCATGAAGACGAGCAGCAAGGCGGCGGCGCCCACCAGGCCGAGCTCTTGCGCGAGCGCGGAGTAGATGAAGTCGCTGTTCACGAACGGGATCAGTGCGTGGCCGTCCGTCGTCGTGAACGTTCCCTTGCCGAGGCCGGCACCGCCGAAGCCGCCGTTCGCGATCGAGTAGATCGACTTGACGAGCTGGTAGCTCTCGCAGTCCTGGCGCAGCGCAAGCCCGCCGGTCGACGGGCAGAAGACCTTTGTCGACGTCCAGGGGTGCAGCCAGATCACGACGCGCTCGTGGACGTGCGCGATCTTCTCGTACGCTGCGAAGCCGCCGGCGAAGAAGAGCCCGATCCCGACGAGCACGAACGAGAGCCGTGCGGTCGCGACGTAGAGCATCGCGAGGAAGATCCCGAAGTAGAGAAGCCCGGAGCCGAGGTCGTTCGACGATGCGAGCACGAGCATGCAGGCGCCCCAGATCACGAGCAGCGGCCCGACATCCTTCAGCCGCGCCTGTGCGAGCAGCTCGCGCTTCTCGCGCAGGTAGGCCGCGAGGAAGACGATCAGGAAGATCTTCGAGAACTCGCCCGGCTGGAAGCGAAACGAGCCGACGTGCACCCATAGGCGCGCACCGTTCACGGTCGTGCCGAGGCCGGGCACGCGCGGCAGGAAGAGCAGCGCGATCGCGCCGATGCCGAACAGGTACTTGTACTGCTCGAGCACGCGGTAGTCGCGCCGCAGCGCCCAGAGCGCGAGCGCGTACAGCGCGACGCCGACGACGATCCACAGGCCCTGCTTGAACGCGTCTGCGTTGCCGAGCCGGTAGATCTCGGTCAGCCCGACCGCGGTCAGCAACGCCGCCATCGGCAGCAGGTACGGGTCGGCGTTCGGGACCGTGATGCGCGTGACGATGTGCGCGGCCAGGTAGAGCGCGAGGAAGAAGACTGCGTAGGTGAGCGAGCCCCAGTTCACCTGCGACTGGCGCGCGATGTAGACGGATGCGAAGCCGAGCCCGGTCAGCGTCCCGACGACCGCCAGATACAGGAGCTCCCTGTTGCGGTAGCCGAGTCTCAGCGCGCGAGCCCCCACCAGACGAGCACGACGATCAGCGCGATCAGCGCGAAGATGACGAGCAGCGCCAGCAATCGCCTGCCGAGCCCGGCCTGGGGGACGTCCTCGTGCGCCTCGCGCGCTTCCTCTGCCTCGTGCGCCGCAAGCGCGGCACCGATCTCATCCGCCGGCACGACCATCGTGTCCACGGCATGCGGGAGCTCGGGCGGCGGCTGCACCCCGTCCTCGGGATGGAGGGTGTCCTCCTCGTCCGGCGCGACGACGACCTCGCGTGTCTGCTCGTCGGGCTCGAGCGCCTCGCTCTCGTCGACGGCGAACAGGACCGCGGTGATGTTGTCGTCGCCCCCGCCCCGGTTCGCGGCGTGGATCAGGGCCTTCGACGCGGTCGGCAGGTCGGCGCGGTTGCGTCGCAGGATCTCCTCGATGTCGCCGAACTCGACCATCGACGAGAGGCCGTCGCTGCAGATCAGGTAGACGTCGCCGGGCCGCGCGTCGACCGCGAAGGTGTCCACGTCGACGTCTGGGTCGGTGCCGAGCGCGCGGGTGATGACCGAGCGCTGCGGATGCACCTCCGCCTCGCCCGGCGAGAGCTCGCCGCGGCGGACGAGCTCGGCGACGAGCGTGTGGTCGTCCGTCAGCTGCTCGAGCTTGTCATCGCGGAGCAGGTAGGCGCGCGAGTCGCCGACGTGGCCGAAGACGACGCGCCCGTCCGGCTCGACGAGCGCGGCGGTGATCGTCGTGCCCATCCCCGCGGTCGCCGCGTCCGTCATGGCGCGCTCGTGCACGCGACGGTTCGCCTCCTGGATCAGCTCGACGACGCGGCGCTCGCCGCCGTCCGCGGCGCGGCTCTCCTCCAGCGCGCCGGCCGCGAGCCCGGATGCCACCTCGCCCGCCTGCGCACCGCCCATGCCGTCCGCGACGGCGAACAGCGGAGGCGCGATCACGTACGAGTCCTCGTTGCGGCGCCGCTTGCGCCCGGGGTCGGTGCCGGCGTGTGAGGCGATGATTCTCATGACTCGAAGCGCAGGTCGGTCTCTCCGATTCGGACGACGTCGCCCGGCGTCAGCTTGCGCTCGCGCGTCAGACGGATCCCGTTGACGAAGGTGCCGTTCGTCGAGCCGATGTCCTCGACCCAGATCCCGTCGCGGCGCGGCTCGAAGCGCGCATGGCGGCCGGAAGCGTACTCGTCGTCGGGGAGCGCCACGTCGTTGTTCTGCGCGCGGCCGATCGTCAGCGCATGCGAGTCGAGCGCGAGCTCCTCGCCGTCGCCGAGCGTGGGGCTCGCAAGCACGACGAGCCGGCCGAGCGCGCGCGCGGGGGGCTGCGGGATCAGGCCTGCCGACGCAGCCTGCTGGGGCGCGAGGATCATCGACTCCTGCGGCAGCCGCAGGTCGCGCGCGGCCGAGCGCACGATCCGCCAGATGAAGAGGTAGAGCAGGATGAGGAAGGCGAGCTTCAGGACGAGCAGGGTCGTCTCGACCTGGGCCGAGGCGAGCGGCGCTCCCACTACTGCAGCTCCCGGGAGAACGCGATCTCCGTCGACCCGACCGTGAAGTGGGCGCCGTCCTCGAGCTTCAACCGCTTCACGCGCTTGCCGCGCACCTCGACGCCGTTCGTCGAGTCGAGGTCGACCAGCCAGTAGGTGGCGCCCTCCTGGCGCAGCTCGGCGTGGCGCCGCGAGACGTTCGGGTCGACGACCTGCACGTCGGCGTCCTTGGAGCGGCCGATCACGACACGGCGCTTCGAGATCTCGTGGCGCTGGCCGGCCCAGCTGAGCACGCCGATCTCGCGCTGGATCCCGAGGTCGACCGGCGAGGCCGCCTCTGTCGGCTGCGGCGGCGCGGCCGACGGCTTGTACACCATCGTCGCGTTCGGCTCGGCCTCGCCCTCCGGCGCCCCGTCGAGCTTGGGCCCTGCGGGTTGTTGCACAATCCGCGTCGCGATCCCGAAGACGCCGACGTCGAGATCCTCGTCGGTCTCGAGCTGCACGCGCGGGGCGGAGAGCAGCACGTAGCTCTCGCGGCGCGCGTGCTCTGCGAGGTAGTCGGACAGCTCGCCCTGCAGCTGCCCCTCGTAGCTCTCGAACTGCGAACGGTCGCCGGGCGAGAGATAGATCGTGTACTCGTTCGGCACGTAGACCCGCGACACCGACACGTTGCGGTGGTCGTCCATCTCCTTCACGAGCTTGCGCGCCAGCTCGACCGGCTGGACATTCGTCCGGAACGCACGGCCGAAGACGCCCTCGAAGAGCGACTCGAGCTTGGATTCGATATTCCGGAGGACGGACATGGGCAGACGGGGGTTTCCCCCGGTTGCCGAAGTCTAAGTATTGCCCTCGTTTGCCAGTGCTCCGAGCGCCAGTGCGCCGGCGGTCACCCATGCGGCGGCGACGAGCGGCAGCACGGCGGCCGAGGGCGCGACGAGCGCGGTCGCCGCGAGCAGCGCGGCGCCGAACGCGGCGGCGGGCCACGGGCCGCGGTTCCGGACGTAGGGAAGGAGGACGGCCGCGGCCGCGATCACGACGGCCTCGGCGACGAGCACGGGGTGCTGCGCGAGCTGCGACCAGAGCGCGTGTGCGACAGCGGCCGGCCGCGTCGAGCCCGCGATGCCGAGCCCGAGCGGCGGCGCCGACCCGTCGAAGGGCAGCGGCACCTTGCGCAGGCCGGCGACGACCGCGGCGAGCAGCACCGCCACGAACGCCTGCGCCGCGCGTCGTGCGCGTCCTCTCGTCAGCTGCGCGGCGAGCGGGATCAGGCCGAGCGCCGCGATCGGCGCGAGCATCGGCCCGGCGGCGAGGAGGAGCCCGGCGCGCGCGTCCTTCCACGTCAGCGCGACCCAGCCGGCGGCGACCGCGCCGTAGAGCACGGCGAGCCCCAGCGAGATGTTCGCGAGCGGAAAGAACGCGACCGCCAGCGCGAAGAGCAGCCCGGCGCGCGGCGCGCCGAAGCCGAGGACGGCGCCGATGCCCGCGATCCCGAGCGGCCAGCCCGGCGGGTAGAACGGCAGCCGCAGCGCGACCCAGCCCGAGGCGATGCCCGTCAGCGCCCCGGGCAGCAGCCGCTCGCCGAGCGCCTTCGGGGTCGGCTTCGGCGGCAGCTTCGGCTTCGCGCCGCCGGGCCGGCGGCCCCGCTTCGGCAGGTTGCGCAGCTCGCGGGCGAGCTTCTCCGCGGCCGGGCGGCGCTGCGGGTCGACGAGCAGCGCGCTCGCGACCGTGTCGAGGACGTGCCGCGGCAGGTCGGGGCGCATCGTCTCGAGCGGCGGCGCGCCCTCCTGGATCAGCCGCGAGGTGTGACTGAGGTCGCCGCCCCAGAACGGGTGCCGGCCGGCGAGCGCCTCCCAGAGCAGCACCCCGACCGCCCAGACGTCGGCGGCCTCGGTTGCCGTCAGCCCCTGCAGGCGCTCGGGCGAGATGTAGGCGAGCGTCCCCGGCACGTCCCCGAGGGCCGTCAGGGTGTCGAACTCCGCCATCTGTGCCAGCCCGAAGTCGAGCAGGCGGACGTCGATCCCGTCCGACCGAGCGTCTGAATGCTGTGCGAGGAGCACGTTCGCCGGCTTGACGTCGCGGTGGACGATCCCGCGGCCGTGCGCGTGCGCGAGCGCCTCGGCGATCTGCGCCGCGACCTCGAGGGCGGCCCGGTCGTCGATCGCTCCGGCGCGCATCGCCTCGCGGAACGTGCGTCCCGGCACGTACTCGTAGGCGATGTAGACGTGGGAGCTGTCGTGCGCGAGCGCCAGGATCCGCTGGCAGCGCCGGTGCCGCAGGGCGGCGGCGGCGCGCGCCTCGCGCTCGGCGCGGTGGCCTGCCTTGCCCTCGCGCGGGACGATCTTCAGCGCGACGTCGAGGCCGCTGCGCTCGTCGCGGGCGAGCCAGACGTGACCCATGCCGCCCGACCCGAGGGGGCGGACGGGGCGGTAGCGGCCCAGGAAGAGGTCGTGCGCGAGCGCCGTCGAGGACACCCTCCGCTCTTACGGCTTCACGGTGACATTTCCTTTGCTGGCCGGGCGAGCCGCTACATTCGGCCGAGCGATGGACACGCCAGAAGACGACCTCGAGTTCGATTTCTTCGAGGACGAGCCCGCTACGACGGAGGCGCAATCACAGTCGCGCGTCCGGCTGCCGCGTCGCGGCGGCCGCGGGCCGACCGTCCGCAAGCCCGCCGGGCCGCCCCGCGGGATGACCCCGCTGCTGCGCCTGCTCGCCCTGATCGCGATCATCGTGGCCGCGCTCGTCTTCTTCGGGCTCCTGATCCAGTCGTGCGCGTCGACGTCGAAACGCGACTCCTACAAGAACTACATGGCCAAGGTCGCGACGGTGGCGAGCAGCTCGCAGTCCGACGGCGCGGAGCTCGCGAGCGAGCTGACGACGCAGGGCGTGAAGGTCGCCGACATCCAGAGCAAGCTCGCCGGCCTGGCCGAGCAGGAGCGGCAGACGGTCGCCGTCGCGCAGAGGCTCAGCCCGCCCGGCCCCCTCCGCCCGGTGCACGAGAACCTGATCGAGGCGCTGCAGTTGCGTGTCAACGGCATCCAGGGTCTCGCCGACGCGTTCCGCCGCACGGCCGGCTCCAAGGCGACCGGCGACGCGGCGCTGCTGACCGCGCCGGCGCAGCGGCTGCTCGCGAGCGACATCACGTGGGACGACCTGTTCCAGGCGCCGGCCACCGCCGAGATGCGCCGGCGGGGTGTGACGGGCGTCGTCGTCCCCGGCTCGCGGTTCGTCACCAACGCGGACCTGATCACGGAGCGCTCGATGGCGCTCGTGCTGCAACGCCTGCGCGGCGCGTCCACGAGCGGCACGCCGACCGGGTTGCACGGCACGAACATCATCTCGACCGTCGTGCAGCCGGGCGGGCAGACGCTGCAGACCGACACGGAGAACACCGTCACCGCGACCGCCGACCTGCGCTTCGTCGTGACGATCGCCGACTCGGGCGACTCGCAGGAGGTGGGCATCAAGATCACGCTCACGATCCAGAAGCCCGGCGGCGCGATCGTGCGCACGAAGCGGATCGCGCTCATCAACCCGAAGCAGGAGAAGTCGGTCTCGTTCGGCAACCTCGGGCAGGTGCCGTTCGCGCAGAAGACGACCGTCCAGGTGGACGTCGCGCCGGTGCCGGGCGAGCACACGACGAGCAACAACAAGGCCAGCTACCCGGTCATCTTCTCGCTCGGGTAGCAGCGAGCGCTAGCCTCGGGGCGTGGATGTCTCAGCCGTAGACGCCCTCGTCGTCGCGATCGCCGGGTTGGTGGTCGGCGCGATCGGCGCCGGGCTGGGCTGGTGGGCAGCGGTTCGGGTGCGCCGCGTGCGAGAGGCGCAGCGGCAGCTCTTCGGCGGCGGGAGGCGCGATCTCGTCGACTTCGCGGTCTCGCTGCAGGGCCGGATCGACGACCTCCACGGTGCCGTCGACGAGGTCGCGGCCGGGCTCGCCCGCGTCGACCGGCGTGTCGACGGCACCGTCACGAACACCTCGATCGTCCGCTACGACGCCTACGAGGACACCGGCGGCCACCAGTCGGCGTCGCTCGCCCTGCTCGATTCGGCCCGCAGCGGCGTGATCGTGACCGCGATCCAGGGCCGCGACTACGCCCGGATCTACATGAAGGAGCTGGAGCGCGGACGCGCCTCCGTCGCCCTCTCGCCGGAGGAGCAGGAAGCAGTCGAGCGCGCCATGGGCCGCTGACGGCCTCCTGAAAATCTCGTTCACGAACACCGCTTACCTGGGTACATTGTCGGAAGGGTGCAGCAGGTACTCGTTCTCAATGCGAGTTACGAGCCGCTCAACGTGTGCTCGCTGCGCCGCGCCCACGTGCTCGTCTTCAAGGGCAAGGCCGAGGTGATCGAGGAGCTGGATCGACCACT
>Ga0136846_1237404_pt1 | contig 13019 bp, 11 predicted proteins | sample HopSoiMetagenom2_FD_96841 | JGI IMG/M metagenome (GOLD analysis project Ga0136846, IMG submission 96841) | Grasslands soil microbial communities from Hopland, California, USA - 2 Assembly 2016 (version 4) | ecosystem: Environmental > Terrestrial > Soil > Grasslands | place: USA: Hopland... | reverse complement strand
TTGGTTGCAGCTCCAAGCGATTTCCCAGTGTGGCGACGGCACCACGACCCGTGTCCGCTCGCCTGCCTGCGCCGTGGCGCTGGCGCCACGCGAGGGGCGCCGGCGCCTCACCTGGTGGCGCGATTCATTCCGTGCCGCTTCAGCTTCAACCAGAGATTTTTCCGATCGATGCCGGCCCTGCGCGCCGCCTCGGCCACGTTGCTGCCCACCGTCCTGAGCAAGCCGTCCAGGTACGCCTTCTCGAACCTCGCCAGCGCGTCGGCGCGCGCCGCGTGGAACGGCTCCACTTCGGCGGCCGCCGGCTGCGCTGCAGCGGCGTTTCCCACCACCAACTCGCAGTCGTGCCGCCCGATGCGCGGCCCCGAAGCGACCACCGCCAGGCGCCGCACCACGTTCTCCAGTTGACGGACGTTGCCGGGCCAGTCCTGCGCCGCCAGCAGCGCCAGCGCGTCGGAGGTGAAACCCTCGATGGCGCGATTCATCCCGCGGCTCACGGCGCGCAGGAAATGATCGGCCAGGAGCGGCACGTCCTCGCGCCTCTCGCGCAGGGGCGGCAGCACGATGGGAAAGACGTTGATCCGGTAGAAGAGATCCCTGCGGAACCGGCCGTTCGCGGCTTCCGCCTCCAGGTCGCGGTTGGTGGCCACCACCACGCGCACGTCCACGCGGGTCTGCCTGGACGCGCCCACGCGCCGGAACTCCTTGGTCTGGAGGAAGCGGAGCAGCTTCGACTGGAGCGACAGCGGCATCTCGCCGATCTCGTCGACGAAGAGGGTCCCGCCGTCCGCCTCGGCGAGCAGCCCGCGGGCGTGCCGCGACGCACCGGTGTAGGCGCCGGCCTCGTGGCCGAAGAGCTCGTTCTCCAGGAGCGGCTCGGGAAGCGCGGCGCAGTCCACCACCACGAAGGGCTTCTCGCTCCTGGCGCTGGACTCGTGGACGGCGCGCGCGGCCAGCTCCTTGCCCGTGCCGGTTTCGCCATAGAGCGCCACGTCCACGTCGGTCCGCCCCACGCTCTCGATCAGGTGGCGCACCTGGGCGATGGCGGCGGAGATGCCGATGATCAGCTCCCCGGACTGGTGCTGCTGGATCCGGAGCCGGAGCTTCGCCAGCTCGCGAGCGGTGCGGCCCATTTCCAGCGCCTGCCCCACCCGGGCACGGAAGAAGTCGATGTCGAAGGGCTTCTGCACGAAGTCCAGCACGCCGGCCTTCATCGCCTCCACCGCGACCGCCACGGTGGCCTCTCCGGAGACGATCAGCACCGGCGCTGTGACCCCCTGCTCGCGCAGCTTGCGCACCAGCTGCACGCCGTTGATGCCGGGCAGCATGTAGTCGGCGAGCACCAGGTGGACGCCGGTGCGGGCGAGCGAGAGTCCGGTCTCGCCGTCCTTGGCGAGGAGGATCTCGCGATCGCTTGCGGCCAGCAGCTCGGAGTACGCCTCGGATTGCTCCGCATCGTCCTCGACGATGAGCACGCGGATCTTGTCGCCGGCGCCGCGGCTGCTCACGATGCCCCCGGCAGCAGCACGGCGAAGGTGGTTCCCTCCCCCGGCCTGCTGCTGACCTGGATGTCTCCGCCGTGCTGGCGGACGATCTCGCGGCTGATCACCAGGCCGAGCCCGGTCCCAGAACCGCCGGTGGCGCGGAAGAAGGGCGTGAAGAGGCGGCCCACGTCCTCGGGCGCAATGCCGGGGCCGCGATCGACGACCAGGATCCTCGCGCTGGAGTGGGGCAGTTCCTCGGTCGGCTCGGGCGCGCCATCGTAGTCGATGCGGGGCAGCGCCCGCCGCTGCGGCAGCTCCTCTCCGCCCAGGACGCGGACGGCGACCTCGCGTCCCTGGCCGGAGTACTGGATGGCGTTTCCGACCAGGTTGGTGATCACCTGCACCAGGCGATCGAAGTCGCCGCGGACGCGGGGCGCCGCCGGATCGAGGTCCAGCGTGACCTCGATTCCTTTCATGCGCGCGAGCGGCTCGAGGATGTCGATGGCGGCGGCCGCCACCTCCCGCAGCTCGACGCCGGCGCGGCCCAGTCGGACCGCGCCCGCCTCCATGCGAGACAGCTCCAGGGTGCGGTCGACGATCTTCGCCAGCCGCGCGGCCTGCGAGGCGATCACCTCCAGGCCGCGCCGGCCGCGCGGGCCAAGGCCTTCGTCCATCTTCACGAGCTCCGCGTAGCCGGTGATGCCCTGCAGCGGCGTGCGGAACTCGTGGGCCATGTGCGCCAGGAGATCCGTCTTGCGCCGCAGGTCCTCGATCAGGCGCGCGTTCTCCAGGGCCGACCCGGCCAGCGCGGCGAAGGCGCTGAGGAGGCCCAGATCCTTCGCGGTCAGGAGCGATCCGATGCGGCGCGAGTCCACGTAGAGGATGCCGAGGCGCCGTCCGCCGAAGCGGATGGGCGTGCAGAGCACCGAGCGCAGGCCCAGGTCGAGGATGCTCTTGCGCGTGCTCAGGTCCTCGTTACCCACGATGTCGGCGATGGCCACCATCTCGCCGGTCTGCAGCACCCGGTCGGTCACCGTCCGCGAGATGCGCAGGGCCGCAGTGGCGTCCGGACCGCGCAACGCCGCAATGCGCGGCTCCCTGCCTTCCTCGGTGAGCAGGATGAAGCCGCGCTCCGCGCCGGTGAGGAGCAGCGCCTCGTCGAGCGCATCCTCCAGCAGCGCCGCGGGATCGCCGCGGGCCGCCAGCCGCTGCGCGGCCTGGGTCAGCGCCTCCACGTGCGAGAAGGACTTGCGCTGGAGCGCCTCCACCTCCTTCTCCAGCCGGTCGACCTCCACCAGATCCGGCGCCGCCCCCACGCGTTCGAAGACGCTGCGCGCCCGGCGCAGGGCAGCCGCGGCCTGCAGCGGCTCGCCGCGGTCCAGGTCGAGCAGGCACTCCACGCAGTCCACCCGCGCGTCCTCCAGGACGGAGGAGACGCCGCGCAGCAGCTGGTGCGCCTTCCCGATCGCAGACGCCGCCGCGACGGCATCCCCGCGGACCCTCGCCGCCATCGCCACCACGCGCCACAGGTTTCCCTGCTCGACCACGTTGGCGGACTGCACCGCAAGGTCCAGCGTCTCCGCCGCCCGCGCCGCAGCCCCGGCGGCGTCGCGGCGCAGCAGGTCGAGCTCACACCTCCGCCTCCCCGTCTCCACCACCTCGTCGCGAGCGCCGATGCGGCGGGCGATCTCCAGCGCCTCGCCGTAGAGCCGCTCCGCCGCCGCCAGGTCGCCTGCGCGCGCGGCGGTCTCGCCCAGGTTGCCGCGCGCCATCGCCTCGATGCGCGCATAGCCGCCGGCCGAGCGGATCTTCGAGATGGCGTTGTCCAGCAGCTCCCGCGCGCGGGGAAGATCGCCGCGCTCGCGGTAGAGGAAGCCCAGGTTGTTGAGCGTCAGCAGCTCCTCTTCCAGCGTCTGCGTCTTCTTCTGCGCGAGCCTCTCCCAGGCTTCCAGCGCGCCGCTCCAGTTGCCCGCCAGATAGCGCGCCACGCCCAGGTTGTTCCAGGCGATGCTCTCCTGCCGCTCGTCGCCCAGCGCGCGATAGAGCTCGACCGCGCGCGAGGTCTCCCGTGCGGACCGCTCGTAGTTCGCCAGCAGCTTCCAGGCCGTGCCCAGGCCGGCGCGTGCGTCGGCCTCGGCGCGCGCGTCGCCGATGCGGCGCGCGATCAGCACGGCGACGCGCTCCTCCACCGCCGCCCGCCGCCCGTCGCCGCGATGCCACGCGCTGGTCCCGAGCAGGTGGTGCAGCCTGGTCGCCTGTGCGGCGTCGCCGCGCTCGCGCGCCAGCGGCAGCGCCTCCCGGGCCAGCTCTTCCGCGCGCGCGTAGTTGCCGCGCATCGCCTCGGCCCGCGCTTCGATGGTGGCCACCGCCAGGGCGTCTCCGCCGCCTTCGCGGGCGCGGAGCAGGGCCTGCAGCACGCTCTCGAAGCGGCCTTCCTGCCAGTGCGCCTTGGCGACCTTCTGCCAGATGCGCCCGGGCGCTCCGCCGCGGCCGAGCGCCCGGAAATAGGACTGCCGCGCGGCCTGCGCGTGGCCCGCGAGCGCGAGGCAATCGCCGGCGCGCTCCGCCAGCACGGCAGTCCGCGGGTGCCAGAGCGGCCTTCGCGCGGCAGCCTCCGCCATCTCGTAAAGCCGGGCGGCGGTTCCGGGAAAGCCCCGCCTCAGCTCGCCGCGCGCCGCGGCCAGGCCGGCCCGCAGCGCGCCATCCTCTCGCGCGCGGAACAGATGCGCTGCGCGCGCGGCCGGATCCTTCGCCATTCCCGCGGCTCGCAGGTGCGCGTTCCTCCGTTCGCCCGGGGGCAGTGCGCCCTCTGCCGCGCGAAAGAGCGCGAGTTGCGACAGGTGGCGGCCCATCTCCTCGGCGATGCGCAACCCTCCGGCCACGGCATCCGCGTCCAGGCCGCCCAGCGCCGCCGCGTCGATGTCCTGCCACAGCACCGCCGCGATCCCCAGCTCCGCGCGGCGCTGTGGCGGCAGCGCAACCACGGCCTCGCGCGCCGCTCGCAGCGCGGGGCGAGGCACGCATCCGGAGCTGCCCGGACCGGCGCGAAGGCGATCCAGCTCCCATCGTCCTGCGCGGCGCCGGAGCAGCCCGCGCTGCTCGAGGTCGGCGATGGCCTCTTCCAGATCGCGCGGGCAGCCGCCCGATTCCGCCACGATCCGGTCGGCGACGCCCTCGGCCCAGTCTTGCGGCCCCAGGATCTCCATCAGCCTGGCCTTCGCTTCTGCCACAGCCAGCGGCTGCACCTCGATGAGCTCGACCGGAAGATCGGTCTGCAGCGAGGCCGTGGCGACGAGCAAGAGCGGCCTGCGCTTCCAGGCCGGATCGTGGGCGATGGCGAGCAGCAGCGCCGGCAGCCAGTCGTCGCTTCGATCGGCGTCGTCGATCAGCACCGCGAGCGGGTGCTGGGCGCAGGCCATGGCCAGCCGTTCCCTGCCCGCGCCGACGGAAGGGGTCAAGGGTGCCGCGGCCCCGATCAGGAGGCCGAGCCGCCGGCACAGCGCGGCGAGACCCTCGCCGTGGCAGAGATGGATGGTGCGCAGGCCGGCGAGCTCGGCGGCCACCGCGGCGGCACGCAAGAGGCGCGTCCTCCCCGATCCGGGAGCGCCCGCCAGGAGCAGCTGCTCGCCCTCTCCCGCCGCCGCCCGGCGCGCGGCGAGCTCCAGCCGGGCCAGCTCCGCCTCCCTGCCGTGGAGGGGGCCCATGCCGATGGCGTCGGAACCCAGGCCGGAACCGTCTGCCTCCAGCGACAAGCCGGTGGCCGCGGCCAGCGCCTCGATCACCTCGTCCGCCTGCGCGTAGCGCGAGCGCGGTTCGCGTGCCAGCAGCTTGCTCACCACCGCCTGCACGCCCGCGCTGGCGCGCGAGGGCGGCGGCTGGTGCTCGAAGCGCGCGCGGATGACCTCGGCGGCGGTGCTTCTCGCGAATGGATTGCTCCCGGAGATCAGCTCGTGCAGCGTCACGCCCAGGGAGTACAGGTCCGAGGCCATCTCCGGCGCCGCGCCCTCGATTACCTCGGGCGCCGCGTATTCGAGGCTGCCGCGAGCCACCGGATCCGCGCCCGCCAGCCCCAGATCCACCAGCAGCGCCCTCCGGTCCTCTGGTGGACCCGCCAGCACGGCGTTGGCGGGCTTGACGTCGCCGTGGACGATGCCGCGCCTGTGGAGGTGGCCCAGCGCCCGCGCGACGCCGGCGACGTGCCGGACGATCAGCGGCTCCGGCGCTCCCCGCAGCGCGGTCAGGTCCTCGGCGCCGTACTCGAACGCCAGCGCCGCCGAGGCCGGCCCCCGCCAGAGCGCGATGGGTTGCGCGAGGTGGGGATGGATCAGCTCCGCGCTCCTCCGGTACTCCGCCTCCAACCGGGCGGGAGGACCGATCTTCAGCGCCACTTCGCGGCCGCTGAACAGATCGATGGCGAGGTAGACCGTGGCTTCAGCGCCACGCCCGCGCAGCGAGAGCACGCGGAAGCGCCCGCCGACGATCTGCGGCACCTCGCGGGGCGCGCCGGCGCGGACGGCATCGGGGGCGAGGGAAGCGGTGGTTCCCGCAGGGAGAGGCTCGATCTGCATTCGGCTTGACTCCGTTGGAACACTGACCTTCACACCGGATGCACACCTCGGTAAAGATTGCCGCGTGCTGCGCGTCCGCGAACTGTCCGTGCGCTTTCAAACCGTGGGGGGATCCTGCACCGCGGTGGACCGCGTTTCGTTCGATCTCGAACGCGGCGGCTCGCTGGCGTTGGTCGGAGAGTCGGGCAGCGGCAAGACCAGCATCGCGCTTTCTCTGATGGGCTTGCTCCCGCCCGGAGCCGCCGCATCCGGTCGCGTAGAGCTGCAGGGCCGCAACCTCGCCGACCTGACCGGGCGCGAGCTGGCGCGGGTCCGCGGGCGGCAGATGGCGATGGTCTTCCACGACCCGCTGGCGGCGCTCAACCCCGTGCTCCGCGCAGGAACGCAGATCGGCGAATGCCTGCGCCTCCATCGGTCCCTGGCCGGGCACGCCGCCCGCGAGGAGATCGGGCGCGTCTTGAGGCGCGTCGGGCTCGATGCGGCGGTGGCGAGGCTCTATCCCCACCAGCTGTCGGGAGGGATGCGGCAGCGGGTGCTGATCGCCATGGCGCTCGCGTGCGGGCCGGCCCTCCTCGTCGCCGACGAGCCGAGCAGCTCGCTCGACCCGGTCACGCGGGCGGCGATGGTCGATCTGCTGCGGACGCTCCGGCGCGAGGAAGGCATCGCGCTCCTCGTCGCCACGCACGACCCCGGGCTGGCGGCTGCGCTGTGCGAGAGGATCGCGGTCCTGTACGGCGGCCGCATCGTCGAGCAAGCTCCCGCGGCGGACCTTCTCTCCGAGCCGCGGCATCCCTATACGGCGGGCCTTTGGAACAGCCTTCCCCCCGAGCTGGGCGCAGCGCGCGCCGGCCGCCTGCGGCCCATCCCCGGCTCTCCGCCCGACCCGTGGATCCGCTCGACCGGCTGCCGTTTTCGCGACCGATGCGCGCGCGCGGACGGCGATTGCGCGCAAAGCGAGCCCGAGTTGATTGCTTCAGGGCGCGACCACCAGTCGGCCTGCTTCCACCCGCTGGAGGCCGCGTGAGCGCGCCGCTGCTCGAGGTGCGCGAGCTCTGCGCCGACCGGAAAGGACGCCGCGTCCTCGACCGGGTCTCGTTCTCGGTGCAGGAGGGCGAGATCCTGGGGATCATCGGCGAGAGCGGCGCCGGCAAGTCCACGCTCGCCCGCGCCGTCGCGCGGCTAATCCCCGTCTCTTGCGGCATCCGCTGGAAAGGCGCCGATCTGCTTGCGCTCGAAGGCCGCGCCTTGCGGGCGGCCAGGCGGAATCTCCAGATCGTCTTCCAGGATCCCGGCTCGTCGCTCGATCCACGCATGACGGTGGGAGCCATCGTCTCCGAGCCGCTGGAAGTCCACCGGCTGTGCGGGCGACGCGAGCGCGAGGCGGCGGTGGCGGCGCTGCTGCGCACGGTGCGGCTCGCGCCGGAGCTGATGGAGCGCCATCCCCACCAGCTGTCGGGTGGCCAGGCGCAGCGCGTGGCGCTGGCCCGCGCGTTGGCCACCCGGCCTTCGCTGTTGATCGCGGACGAAGCGTTGAGCTCGCTGGATGTCTCGCTGCAGGCGGAGATGGCCAACCTCCTCCTCGAGTTGCGCCAGTCGCTTGGGCTCGCCTGCCTCTTCATCACGCACGATCTCCGCCTCGCCGCCTGCGTGTGCGATCGGATCGCCGTCCTCTGGCGTGGAGCGCTGGTGGAGTCGGGCAGCCCGGCGGCGCTTTTCCGCGATCCCGGCCACCTGGCCACGCGCGCGCTGGTGGAGGCATCGCGGTCTGTTGGTACGCCCTCGCCCATTGTTGGGAATCGTTCACTGAATCGGATCGGAGCGTGACGGGGATCACAGTCGGATCGATGGCGCCCGGGAGATACGCCAGCTACTGCATGGAGGGTATCGAGCGGGACCGGCGGGGGGAGATGAGGCGTCTTTCGCTAGAGACGGGGTACTACCTCAATCCGGCGATGCCGCAGCTTGCACTCATTGCCAAAGGAATCCCGCTTCCGGCAGGCCAGTGGCTTCGCGTCGGCGACGAGAGCATGGCCCCATGGGTCGCCGAAGCTTTCGTGGGCGAGCTGTTCCCGGCCCTGAGCGGCCGGAACATCCCCTTCGTCGCGCTGCTCACCGACTTCGACGTCGAAGAGTTCGAGCGCGGGCACCCGCCTGCGGCGGACTGACCTTCAGCCGAAGAGTCCCGCCGTCATGCCGCCGTCGATGGAGATGGTCTGGCCGGTGACGTAACCCGCCGGCGCGCTACAGAGAAAGGCGACCAGCGGCGCAAATTCGTCGGGTGTGGCGGCGCGCCCGACAGGCACCTGGCCCATCGCCTTCTCCTTTTTTGCGGGCGAATCGTAGATGGCGCGGAAGCGCTCCGTCTCGACCAGGCCGGTGGCGATGGCGTTGACGGTGATCCCCTCCGCCGCCACCTCGGCGGCGAGCGTTTTCAGCGCAGCCACCAACGCCGTGCGGAAAGCGCTGGAAAGCACGAGCCCCGGAATGGGCTGTTTCACCGCCACCGAGGTGAGGGCGACGATGCGTCCCCAGCGGGCACGGCGCATGGCAGGGAGCACGCCGTGGATCAGGTCGAGCGCGCTGCGCAGCAACAGATCGTAGGCCTGATCCCAGCCTTCCCTGCCGGCGGCGACGAAGGATCCCGGCGGAGGGCCGCCTCCATTGACGATCAGGATCCCGATGGGCCCGAGCCGCGCCTCCACGTCGGCGAGGAGCTGTGAGATCGACGCCCGATCGCGCAGCTCCACTGGGAAGGCCGCCGCCTCGGGCGCACCCAGCGACTTCGCGCGGCGCGCCACCTCCTCCAGCCGCTCGCGCCGGCGGGCGGCGACGGCGAGCTTCACGCCCTCGCGCGCGAGCGCCAACCCGACTCCTTCGCCGATCCCGGAGCTGGCGCCCGTGACCAGCGCCACCTTGCCGCGGATCCCCAGATCCATCAGGTCTTGCGCAGGTAGGCGTCGGTGCCGTCCAGCCAGTCCTGCCGGGGTGGATCGAAGACGTCCACGTCCAGCGTGTCCTCGAGCGCCTCGGCGCTGTGCGGCAGGTCCGGCGGAATGGTGAGCACCTCGCCGGCGCGCACGTCCACCTGCTCGTCGCCGGCCGGCCCCAGCCGGAAGCGGAGCGCGCCCTCCAGCACGTAGGTGATCTGCTCGTTGGCGTGCTGGTGCCGCGGGACCACGCAGCCCTTCTTCAAGTAGACGTGCGTGATCATCATCCGCTCGCCGGTGATCATGCGGCGGTCGAGCTTCTCCGAGAGCCGCTCCCTGGGCATCGACTCCCAGCGGAAATGCCTCGCCCTCTTCTCCTCGGGCATGCGGTCCCTCCCTGCCTACTTGGGCTGCTGGACGATACGCAGGTACGGCTTGGGGGACTTCCATCCCTGGGGGTACTGCTTCTTCGCCTCCTCGTCGCTCACCGACCCCGAGATGATCACGTCCTGCCCCTGCTTCCAGTTGGCGGGGGTGGCCACCTTGTGCTTCGAGGTGAGCTGCATGGAATCGAGCGCGCGCACGATCTCGTCGAAGTTCCGCCCCGTGGTCATGGGATACATGAGGATGAGCTTGATCTTCTTGTCCGGCCCGATGATGAACACCGAGCGGACCGTGGCGTTGTCTGCCGGCGTGCGCGCCTTGGCATCGCCGCTCACCGAGGCCGGCAGCATGTCGTAGAGCTTCGCCACCTTGAAGTCGGCGTCCGCGATCATCGGGTAGTTGGGCAGCGTGCCCTGCGTCTCCTCGATGTCCTTGGACCAGCGCTTGTGGTCGTCCACCGAGTCCACGGAGAGGCCGATGATCTTGGTGTTGCGCTTGTCGAACTCGGGCTTGATCCGCGCCATGTACCCGAGCTCGGTGGTGCAGACGGGAGTGAAGTCCTTGGGGTGTGAGAAGAGGACCGCCCACTGGTTGCCGATCCATTCGTGGAAGTTGATCTCGCCCTGGGTGGTCTGGGCCGTGAAGTTGGGCGCTTCTTCGTTGATCCGCATGGGACGCCTCCGCGTCGGGTTTGTGGCGCACAACCGTAGCGCCGTGAGGGCTGGGATGCCAGCCACTCTGCAACGATCCACGCCCGCGAATCAGGTTGGCCCCCTGCCGAGCCAGCGTCAGGTCTGCAGGCGGAGCCAGAACATCAGCGCGCGCGTGTCGAAATACCCGAAGTCGAGCCCTCTTCCGTCTCCGCTGTGGGCGACGTACCCATCGAAGGAGAAGCGTACCCCGAGATCCAGTGCCCGGACGGGGCTGAGCACCGCCTCCAGGCCGATGGGCAAGTAATGCAGCGCCGCCGAGGTCCCGCTGGTGACGATCACCGCGGAGTACCCGGCCTGCAGGGTGAAGGCGAAATGGGGATCGGGTTGTACCAGCAATCCCACCGGCAGGTTGAAGCCGATGCTGGTGCCGCTGTTGTCGCTGCCGCCCTCGAAGACGAGGATGTCGGTGGAGAGGTCGGTGAAGGGGCCGACGCCGAAGTAGATACCCGTTCCGCCGGAGCCCATGTTGTTGAAATGACCGAACTGGACGGCGCCGGTGCGGCCGCTGACGAAGGCGACGGCTGAGCTGAAGGACACCTTGAGGGGCAGGCCCAGCCCGCCGAAGTAGCGACCGACGTGGTCGTTCCTGACGTCCGCGCCGTTCACGCCGACCCGCTCGTAGCCTGCGTCCAGGCGGAGCGCGGCGTGCGGATCGAGTGCCAGGGACGCGCCACCCAGGATGGAGCCGAATGCGAATCCTGGGTGGACCGGCAGCGCCACGGCCAGGCCGAGTTGCACCTGGTCGGTGACGCCGAAGTCGACGCCGGCGGCGAGGGTCTCGCCCGCGAGCGGTGAAGGGCCGGGTTCGGTGAGGCCGGCGTTCACGTTGGAGAAATCCCAGTTCGTATAGGTGCCGTGCAGGGTGAGGCTGCCCTCGCCAGCCCGCAAGGTGAGCGGCCGCTGGATGAGCGGCTCCGCCGACTGAGCGCCAACCGCCGCGCTCCAGAGAACGGCGCCGAGGAGAGGGAGAGGGAATTTCATTGGATTCTCATCGTCGCGCAATCCCGACGTGGCCACCACGGCGGTCGCCGCAATCGCCCTGCTCCGGATGGGCCACACCGGCTCGCAGGGCGAGTTCCAGGCGAACCTGCGCCGCGCGGTCGACTACGTCAAGGCCGCGGTGGAGCGCGCTCCGGCGGATCAGATCGCCGTCCAGGCGCCAGGGACGTGCTCGAGGAGAAGAGCGGCCCTCTCGCGCGTGTCGAACGCTGATCACGCCGGCGATCCGCCCTGGAGCGGGCGGCAGGCCCGCCCAAGGTTGAACGCAAACGCATTCCGCAATCGCCAGCCGATGAAGGTTCCGTTCCACCCATCAGGCTGCTACGCTGGCTTGGGTGAAGCCCGCCGACGTGATCGCGGTCAGGGCGCTGCGCAAGGAATACGCGACGTCGCGGGGACCCGTCGTCGCGCTTGACGGCATCGACCTCGCCGTGGCCGAGGGAGAGTTCGTGGCCATCGTCGGCCCCTCGGGCTGCGGCAAGTCCACGCTGCTCAAGATCCTGGCCGGTCTTTCGCCCGCGAGCGGCGGCGAGGTGAAGCTCCGCGACGCCGTGATCCGCGGCCCCCGGCGCGACATCGGGGTGGTCTTCCAGTCGCCGGTGCTCTTTCCCTGGCGGACCGTGCTCGACAACGTGCTCCTCCCGGTGGACGTCCAGCGCCTCGGCCGGGAGAAGAATCGCTCCCGCGCCCTGGAGCTGCTCAGGCTGGTCGGGCTGGGCGGGTTCGAGCACCGCTATCCGTGGGAGCTGTCCGGCGGCATGCAGCAGCGCGTGGCCATCACGCGCGGCCTGATCCACAACCCGGCCATGCTCTTGATGGACGAGCCCTTCGGCGCCCTGGACGCCTTGACCCGCGAGACCATGAACCTCGAATTGCAGCGCATCTGGCTGGAGCGCCGCGAGACCGTGCTCTTCGTCACCCACTCCATCGTCGAGGCGGTTTTCCTCGCCGACCGCGTGCTGGTGATGACGCCGCGGCCCGGGAGGCTGCTCGACCGGATCGACGTGGCCCTGCCCCGCCCGCGCGCGCTCGACGTGACCGCGACGCCGGAGTTCGGCGGCATCGTCCGCAGGATCCGCTCGCACTTCCGCGCCGGGCCGGGCATTGAGGCATGAGCGCCTTGCGCGACCAGGCCTTGCGCGCGCTCCTGCTCGCGGCGGCGCTGGGTCTGTGGGAGGGCGCCGTCCGGGCCCTGCGCATCCCTGCCTTCATCCTGCCCGCCCCCTCGCAGATCGGCATCGCCCTCTACCGCGGCGCCGCCAGCGGCGTGTACTTCGAGAACTCCTGGATCACCCTGGCCGAGACGCTCTTGGGATTCGCGCTGGGCGCGGCGGTGGCCTTCGTCGCCGGCACGGCGCTGGCGATGAGTCGGCGCATCGAGTTCCTCTTCTATCCCTTCATCGTCATGTTCCAGTCGATGCCCAAGGTGGCGCTGGCGCCGCTGGTGGTGGTCTGGTTCGGCCTCGGCCTCACCTCCAAGGTGATCAGCGCGGCCCTGATCGCCTTCTTTCCCTTGCTGGTGAACACCGTGGTGGGCCTGCGCTCGGCGGACGAGGACCGCGTCGATCTGATGCGCTCGCTGGGAGCAAGCCCGCTGCAGATCTTCCGCATGCTCCGCCTGCCTTCGGCCCTGCCCTTCATCATGGCGGGACTGGAAGTGGCCATGGTCTTCTCGCTGGTCGGCGCCATCGTCGCCGAGTTCGTCGGCGCCGAGGCTGGCCTCGGCGTCCTCATCCAGAGCCGGAACTTCAGCATGGACGTGGCGGGCGAGTTCGCGGTGCTCTTCATCCTGGCGGTGATGGGACTGCTGCTCAACGCGCTGCTTGTCTCCGTTCGCCGCCGCGTGCTGTTCTGGGATCCCTCGCAGAAGGCGGGGCCTGCGGGCCCTACGCTGAAAGGCGGCAGCCCATGAAGAAGGCGATCCTGGTGGCCTCGCTCCTGGCAGCG
>Ga0136846_1217041_pt1 | contig 13020 bp, 13 predicted proteins | sample HopSoiMetagenom2_FD_96841 | JGI IMG/M metagenome (GOLD analysis project Ga0136846, IMG submission 96841) | Grasslands soil microbial communities from Hopland, California, USA - 2 Assembly 2016 (version 4) | ecosystem: Environmental > Terrestrial > Soil > Grasslands | place: USA: Hopland... | reverse complement strand
TTTCCGGCGGCCAGCGTCAGCGCGTCGCCATGGGGCGCGCCATCGTGCGCAATCCGCAGGTATTCCTGTTCGACGAGCCACTGTCGAACCTCGACGCAAAGCTGCGCGTCGCGATGCGCACCGAGATTAAGGAGCTGCACCAGCGGCTCGAGACGACCACGGTCTATGTCACCCACGATCAGATCGAGGCGATGACGATGGCCGACAAGATCGTCGTCATGCACGATGGTCTCGTCGAACAGATCGGCGCGCCGCTGGAGCTCTATGACCGGCCTGACAATCTCTTCGTCGCCGGCTTCATCGGCTCGCCGGCGATGAATTTCGTCAGCGGGCGCATCGATGGCGGCAAGGTCGTCACGCAGACGGGCGCGGACCTACCCTTGGTCAACGCACCGGCCGCTTCCGACGGCAAGCCGGTCATCTACGGCATCCGGCCAGAGCATTTCCACATTGCCGATGACGGCATTCCCGCCGAGGTCGTGGTCACCGAGCCGACCGGCTCGGAGACGCAGGTCGTCGCCCGCACCGGCGACCACGACATCGTTTGCGTATTCCGCGAGCGCGTGATGCCGAAGCCCGGCGAGACGATCCGCCTCGCGCCGAACCCGCGACTCGCGCATCTCTTCGATGCGGAGACCGGCAAGCGAATCCTGAACTGACAGCCGCTGCAACAAATCAAAGAACCGAGAACTAACGGGAGAAAAGAATGAATCATTTTTCAAGGCGCAAACTCGTCAAAGGCGCGGGCGCGCTCGGCCTCGCCGCCGGCGGCGGGCTGCTTGAATTTGCCCAGGCGTTTGCGCAGGACTCGCAGTGGAAGCCTGAAGCCGGCGCATCACTGAACATCATGCGCTGGAAGCGCTTCGTCGAGGCGGAAGATCAAGCCTTCCTCAAAATGGTCGATGCCTTCTCAAAGGCGACGAACGTCAAGATCAACGTCTCCAACGAAGCGTTCACTGACATCCAGCCGAAGGCTTCCGTCGCTGCCAATACCGGACAGGGTCCCGATCTCGTTTGGGGGCTGTTTTCCACGCCGCAGCTTTTTCCCGACAAGTGCATAAGGGTGAAGGACGTCGCCGATTATCTCGGCAACAAATACGGCGGCTGGCTCAGTGCGCCCGAATCATACGGCAAATACAAGAACGATTGGATCGCAATTCCCGTCGCCGTCAACGGCGGCTACATGAATTATCGCATCTCGTCGATGAACAAGGCGGGATTCAAGGAATTCCCGAAGGATTTTCAGAGCTTTCTTGAGCTCTGCAAGGCGTTGAAGAAGAACAATACGCCCGCCGGCTTTGCGCTCGGCCACGCCGAGGGCGACGGCAACGGCTGGCTCCACTGGGTGCTCTGGGGTCACAACGCCTGGCTCGTCGACAAGGACGACAAGATCATCATCAATTCGCCGGAGACCGCCAAGGCGCTCGAATACGCTAAGGCGCTGTCGGATACGTTCATCGAAGGCGTCGCCTCGTGGAACGATTCGAACAACAACAAGGCGTTCCTATCCGGCGACCTGCATCTGACGTCGAACGGCATCTCGATCTATGTCGCCGCCAAGACCGCCGGCGCCGCGGGCGACGCCAAGCAGAAGGCGATCGCCGAGGACATGGACCACGCCTTCCATCCGATCGGCCCGATCGGCAAGCCGACGGAACTGCAGCTCGCCTTCCCGATCTTTGCCTTCAACTATTCGAAAGTACCGAACGCCTGCAAAGCGTTCATGGCCTTCATGATGGAGGCGCAAAACTATAATCCGTGGCTTGAAGGCGCACAGGGCTACCTGACGCAGACGCTCAAAGCCTATGAGAGCAATCCCGTGTGGACCGCGGATCCGAAGAACAAGGTCTTTCGCGAGGCCTCCGCGCGCACGCTGCCGGCGAGCGGCGTTGGAACGCTCAGCCCGAAAGTGGCCGCGGCGCTCGCCGAATTCGTCGTCGTCGACATGTTCGCGCGTTACTGCACCGGGCAGGAAGACATCAAGACGACGATGCGCACCGCCGAACGGCAGGCGCAGCGAATCTTCCGGTAAAAGACAGCGAGCGGCGCGGTTGGTCCGCGCCGCTCACGTGGAATAGGATCGTAGGCTGCAATGAGCCAAGCGGCTTTAGTCTCCGGCCGGCAGATCGTCCCCGCCAGGCGGACGAACCTGCAACGCCTGATCGGTCATCGCGACTGGCAGGGTTTCTGGTTCATGCTGCCTGCCGTCGCGATCCTGATCCTGTTCCTCGCCTACCCGCTCGGTCTCGGCGTCTGGCTGTCGTTCACCGACACCAAGATCGGCCGCGCCGGGGAATTCGTCGGCCTCGATAATTACGATTGGCTTTCCGACGATACCACCTTCTGGATGGCGACCTTCTTCACGGTCGGCTACACCGTCTTTGCCTCGGCGATCAAATTCGCCATCGGCCTTTATCTCGCCCTGCTCCTAAACAAGAACCTGCCGTTCAAGGCGCTGCTTCGTTCGATCGTGCTCATCCCGTTCGTCGTGCCGACGGTGCTTTCGGCAATCGCGTTCTGGTGGATTTTCGATGCGCAGTTCTCGATCATCTCGTGGTCTCTGCGCCATCTCGGACTGATCGACCACAACATCAATTTCCTCGGCGATTCCTGGAACGCGCGCATGTGCGTGATCTTCGCCAATATCTGGCGCGGCGTGCCATTCATCGCGATCACGCTGCTCGCGGGTTTGCAGACGGTCTCGCCGTCGCTCTATGAGGCGGCGACGATCGACGGCGCCTCGCGCTGGCAGAATTTCCGCTTCATCACTTATCCGCTGCTGACGCCGATCATCGCCGTCGTGATGACCTTCTCGGTGCTCTTCACCTTTACCGACTTCCAGCTGATCTGGGCGATGACCCGCGGCGGTCCGGTCAACGCAACGCATCTCATGGCGACGCTGTCCTATCAGCGCGCCATTCTCGGTGGCAATCTCGGCGAGGGCGCGGCGATCTCGACGGCGATGGTGCCGTTCCTGCTCGCGGCGATCATGGTGTCGTGGTTCGGCCTGCAGCGCCGCAAATGGCAGCAGGGCAGCGAGTGATGCCGATGCGCACATCCGGCGGACCTTCGCGATGACCGACACCATCGTCCAGCCGACCGCGGGCGGCATCCTCCACGACTCAACCGAGGGGATGAGCTATCTCGACACGCTGCCGAAGCGCATCGTGACGACGTGGATACCGCTTAGCCTCATCCTCATCGTGCTCTTGTTTCCGTTCTATTGGATGGTGCTGACCGCGATCAAACCCGACGATCAGCTCATCGACATGGAGCATTTCAACCCGTTCTTCGTCATCGGGCCGACCTTCAAGCACATCTACAAACTGCTCTTCCAAACGAATTATCCGCGTTGGCTGTGGAACACGACCTACGTGTCGGTGCTCGCGACCGCGATATCGCTCATCGCCAGCGTGCTTGCGGCGTACGCGATCGTGCGCCTGCGCTATCGCGGCGCGCAATGGGTCGGCGGCGCGATCTTCCTCGCCTATCTCGTGCCGCCGTCGATCCTGTTCATCCCGCTTGCGACCGTCGTGCAAAGCTACGGCCTCTTCGATTCGCCAATGGCGCTCGTTCTCGTCTATCCGACGATTTTGATCCCGTTCTCGACCTGGCTGCTCATGGGCTATTTCAAAACGATTCCCTATGAGCTCGAGGAATGCGCGCTGATCGACGGCGCCAGCCGCTGGCAAATCCTGACCAAGATCGTTTTGCCGCTCGCGGTGCCGGGACTGATCTCGGCCGGCATTTTCTCGCTGACGCTCTGCTGGAACGAATTCATCTACGCGCTGACTTTCATCAGCTCGGTGCAGAACAAGACGGCGCCGGTGGCGATCGTCAACGAATTCGTCGATGGTGACATCTACCGTTGGGGATCGCTGATGGCGGGCGCGCTTGTCGGCTCGCTGCCGCTCGTCATTCTCTATTCGTTCTTCGTCGAATATTACGTCTCGGCGCTGACCGGCGCGGTCAAGGAATAGCGGCGCGCCTGACGCGCTCCGGCGTGAGATCGGCAATGCGGACGCAACCGAGCTGACCGAGAACGCGGTCGAACTCGTCGATGAGGATGGCGATCGCGCGCTTGACGCCGGCGCCGCCGGCGGCGCCAGCGCCATAGAGCGTCGCGCGTCCGACCAGCACGAAATCGGCGCCGAGCGCCAGCGCCTTGGCGATATCGCTACCGCGGCGGATGCCGCTGTCGAAAAGGATCGGCACGCGTTTCTCAACCGCCTCAGCGATTTCCGGCAATATCGCGATCGTTGCCGGTGCGCAATCGAGCTGCCGTCCGCCATGGTTGGAGACGACGATTCCGTCGGCGCCGATCGCGATGGATTGCTGCGCATCACCGACGCTCATCACCCCTTTCACAACCAGATTTCCGGACCATAGCGAACGGATATGCGCGAGGTCATCCCAGGTGATCGCCGGCGAGATCTGCGAGGCCATGAACGCGGCGAGTGAGCCGCCGCCCGATCCAGCTGCCACATAGCGCGCGTAATTGGCGAAGTGCGGCGCGCCGGCCTGCAAGGTCGCGAGGGCCCAGGCGGGATGCGACAGAATGTCGAAGACCATCCTGGCATTCGGGCGCAGCGGCAGGCGAAAGCCGTTGCGGAAGTCACGCTCGCGCTTCGACGGCAGCGGCACGTCAATCGTGACGAGAAGATTGCGTACGCCCGCCGTCGCGGCGCGGCGGATCAGGTCCTCCATCATGCCGCGATCGCGCGGCACGTAGAGCTGGAACCAGGCGCCGCCCGGCACGATAGACGCAATTTGCTCGATGGATGTCGTCGCCGGCGTGGACAAGCAGAACGGAATGCCCGCCTCTGTTGCCGCGCGCGCGATCGCCTCATCTGTACCGGGCCAGATGAGATTACCGAGGCCCGTCGGCCCGATGCCGAACGGCGCCGCGTAATCGACGCCGAACACCCGCGTCGCCGCGCTGCGCTGCGTGACATCGACGAGATAATTCGGAACGAGCGTCAGCGCATCGAAGGCGCGGGAATTGCGCGCCAAGCCGCATTCGCTTTCAGCGCCGCCATCGACATAGTCGAAGGCGATGCGTGGGGCGCGACGACGGGCAAGCGCGCGCAGATCCTCGATCGACAGCGCCCGCTCTACCGCTGTCATGCGCTACTCCCGCGCGTCAAGAACGTCGCCGAAGCGCACCCATTGCTTGCCGTCAAAACGTATCATCTGCATCTGCTCGACGGGCAGATGATCGGTCGGGCTCGTGTTGACTTTGATCCCCGGCAAAAGCATCGGCAGCTCGATGTCTTTCAAATTGAGCGCCTGTTTCAGGATGTTCTCGGGCGAAACCTCATCGCCGCACTGCTTCAGCACCTGCACCATCGCCATCGCGCTGTTATAGCCGTTGACGAAACCCTGGTCGCGGAGATCGCCATCGGGCACATATTTCTGCAGAAAGGCTTTGTAGGCCTTCACGCCGGGGTCATCGGTCCAGGCCGGATCATTCGGATCCTTCACGTAAGCCGTGGACAGAATGCCGACGCCTTTCTCAACGCCGGCAGGCTCCATCACGCTCGACACCCAAATCGACACGTTGGCCAAGAAGAACGTCGGCTTCCAGCCGATCTCGTAGACGCGGCGGATTGCCTGGGCCGCGAATTTCGGCGTCGCGCCGACGATGAGTACGTCGGCGCCGGTTGCCTTCAGATTGACGATCTGCGATTCGATCGTGGGATCGTTGAATTCATAGTTTGCGACCGTCGCGCGCGTATCGAAATCCTTGCCGAGCACATCGCGCACGCCCGCCACATAATCGCGGCCGAAATCATCGTTCTGCGCCAGGATCGCGAATTTCGCCTGCGGGTTCTGGGCAAGCGCGTAGCGCGCGTAGATGCGCGCCTCGGCACGGAACGTCGCCTGCACGCCGGCGACCAAGTTGGGATACTGTCTGTAATCGCCGAATTTGGAGGCGCCCGAGCCGATGAAGAGCTGCGGGACCTGCTTCATCTGCAGATATTTTGCCGTGGCGGTGTTATGCGCGGTACCAAGGCTCGAGAAAATGGCGGCGATCTCGTCCTGCTCGACAAGCCGGCGCGTCTGCTCGACCGTCTTCGGCGGCACATAGCCGTCGTCCAGGGTGATAAAATTGATCTTGCGGCCGTTGATGCCGCCTTGCTCATTGAACATCTTGAAATAGCCGACCTCACCCTTGCCGAGTGGGCTGAAGGCGGACACCGGGCCGCTATAGGGCATCGTCTGCCCGAGCTTGATCTCGGTCGCGGTGACGCCGCGTGTCTCCGCCGACGCAGCCGCCGCTGTAAGCAAGATCAGCGCCGTGGAAAGACAAAAACGCATCTTCAAAGCAACTTCCTTCCCTTTTCCGCTTTATTGCACAGCCGCCCCATATCGGTGAAGGGCTATGCTTCGTGCGTTCACCGCCCGTTCGTGAGGATGTCTGCATGTCGAAATCGATTGTTGTGACGATTCCGCACGATCTCGGTGCGGCCGAGGCTCGCCGGCGCATCGCCGAGGGGCTCGGGCCGCTGCAGCAGAGTTTCGCGGGAAAAATGACATCGGACGTCCAATGGAGCGGCAATCACGCCGACATCAAAGTCGGCGCGCTCGGCCAAAAGGTGACGGCCCAGCTCGACATCGAGGCGAGCCAAGTGCGCATTGAAGTGCAATTGCCGTTTCTGCTCGCCGCGCTCGCCAACAAGATCCAGCCTTACCTGCAGAAGTCAGGCACGGACATGCTGCGGCTTCCGCCAAAGAAGTGAGCTGTTTTAATCAATACGCCACTTCGTGTTCGACCCGATCGGCATTGCCGAACACTCTGAGGTAGCGCCCGACCTCGCGCTGATCGCCGACACCTTTGTTCGGATTGTCGGCGAGTTTGACCGCGGGGCGGCCATTCGCCTCGCTCACCTTGCAGACCAGCGAAATCGCCGCGAGGTTCTCGTTCGGCATCGGCGCGCAGTCGGCGAAATCGTTGGTGAGGTTGGTGCCCCAGCCGAAGCTCATGCGCACACGGGCGTGGAAGTGCCGGTATGTTTCCTCGATCGTGTCGACGTCCAGCGCATCGGAGAAGACGAGCAGCTTGTCGCGCGGGTCTTTGCGCTTCGATTTCCACCACGCGATGATGCGCTCGCCGCCTTCGATGGGCGGCGCCGAATCCGGACGAAAGCCGGTCCAGTCCGCGACCCAGTCCGGCGCGTCGCGCAGGAACGCGGTCGTGCCGAACGTGTCGGGCAAAACGATCAGGAGATTGCCGCCGTAATAGCGCTCCCAGTCTTTCAGCACGCGGTAAGGCGCTGCCCGTAGTGCGGTCTCGTCGGCCGCCAGCGCCGCGAGCACCATGGGTAATTCATGCGCATTGGTGCCGATCGCCTCGAGATCGGTATCCATCGCGAGCAGCACGTTGCTGGTTCCGATGAACTTGTCGCCGAGCCCTTCCTTCAGCGCCGCCACGCACCAGCGGTGCCAGAGAAACGAGTGGCGCCGGCGCGTGCCGAAATCGGAAATGCGCAGGTCCGGCAATTCGCGCAGACGCTCGACCTTCGACCAGAGTTTGGCTTTGGCGCGCGCGTAGAGAACGTCGAGCGTAAAGCGGCCGAGGCCGCGGAGCGCGGCGCGCGAGCGCAATTCGTTGATGATCGCCAGCGCCGGGATTTCCCACATCGACGTGTGCGTCCACGGCCCATGGAAATGCAGGACGAACTGGCCGTCTTCGCGCCTGAGCTCGTATTCCGGCAGCTGGAATTTTGCGAGCCAGCCCAGAAACTTCGGATCGAAAATCTGCGCGCGGCCGTAAAAGGTATTGCCGGCAAGCCAGATCATCTCGTTTTTGGTGAAGTGGATCGTGCGCGCGTGATCGAGCTGGTCGCGCACTTCCTGCTCGTCGATCTCCTCGGCGATGCGCACGCTGCGGGTGCGGTTCACCAGCGAGAACGTCGCCTCGACATCCGGGTAAAGCCCCCAGATCATCTGCAGCATGAGCAGCTTGTAGAAATCCGTGTCGAGCAGACTACGCACAATCGGATCGAGCTTCCAGGTGTGATCGTAGACGCGTTTGGCGATGTCGGTAAGGATCGTGCTCATGGTGCAGCCGGTGCCGGGCGGACAGTGTAGCGGGGAGCGCGGGAGAATTTCCAGGGCCGCGCTCCGACCGGACGGCAGGCTTGATCGCCGCTCACGCGCCTCGTTACGCTGCCACCGGCCCGCAGGAATCGAGGTCGAGAGCGAATGACCGATTTCGTCGCCGACCTTCTCACTCAGTTTCATGCGCGAACGCCGATTCGCGCCGGCTCGCTCGTCGTGACGCTGTTCGGCGACGCGATCGTGCCGCGAGGGGGGCATCTGGCGCTCGCCTCGCTGCTCGAGATCATGCGGGCGTTCCGGGTGAGCGAAACGCTGGTACGGACGGCGATGTCCCGCCTCGTCGGGGAGGCTCTGTTCGAGCGCCGCAAGATCGGCCGCAACACGTTCTACTCGCTCTCCCCACCGGGAGAGCAGGCTTTCGCGCACGCCGCCGAGAAAATCTACGGCGCGGCGCGCGAGCACTGGGATGGCCGCTTCGACCTCGTGTTGCTGGAGGGAAGCGCGGCGGAGCGGGCCGGCGCCCGCGCGCAGTGGCAGGCGCAAGGCTACGGCTCGCTAACGCTCGACCTGATGATCGGAATTGGCGGAAAGTCGCGGGAAGCGGGCCTGCACCTCCGCGCCGAGCCGACAGAGACGGAAACCGCGCGCCGTTTGCCAGGCCGCGCCTGGCCGCTCGAGGAGCTCGCCAGCCGGTATCGGCATTTCAACGGCATGTTCGCCCGCGCGCACGAGGCGCTCCATGGTCAAGGCGCTCCCGACGCTCTCGCCTGTCTCGTCGTCCGCGTTCTGCTGATCCACGAATATCGCCGGATCGTCCTCCGCGATCCGTTGCTGCCAAGGCCCCTGCTTGCGGAGGACTGGCCGGGGCGCCAGGCCCGCGCTCTCTGTGCTGCGATCTATGCGGTGGTTGCGGACCCCGCCGACTGCTGGCTCGGCAGTCACGCCACGGACGAGCGCGGGCCGCTGCCGCAGCCGACCGCGCCAATGAGCCAGCGCTTTGCCCACCAGCCGGTTTTATGCGTCACACAAAATGTTGACAAATGATTTTCTTGTGACATATTTCAAGATGCACGGGGAGCGGCGATGTACACCCAGGCGCTGAACGCGATTTCCGACGAGCCGGCCGATCAATCGGCCGAAGCCGCGCGGTTCCAGGCCCAAGTCGACGCCGAGCAAAAAATTGAACCGAATGACTGGATGCCGGAGGCCTACCGGCGAACTCTCGTTCGGCAGATTTCGCAGCACGCCCATTCCGAGATCGTCGGCATGCTGCCGGAAGGCAATTGGATCACCCGCGCACCGTCGCTGAAACGCAAGGTGGCGCTGCTCGCCAAGGTGCAGGACGAGGCCGGCCACGGCCTCTATCTCTATGCCGCGGCCGAGACGCTGAATGTCGCGCGCGAAGAGCTGATCGAGCAGCTCTTATCGGGCAAAGCCAAGTACTCCTCGATCTTCAATTATCCGACGCTCTCCTGGGCCGATATTGGCGCGATCGGCTGGCTCGTCGACGGCGCCGCGATCATGAATCAGATCCCGCTCTGCCGCTGCTCCTATGGCCCGTATGCGCGGGCGATGATCCGCATCTGCAAGGAAGAGAGCTTTCATCAGCGCCAGGGCTACGGGATCATGCTGACGCTCGCACGCGGCACATCAGGGCAGAAAGCGATGGCGCAGGACGCGCTGAATCGCTGGTGGTGGCCGTGCCTGATGATGTTCGGCCCGCCGGATTCCGAAAGCCAGCATTCCGATCAGTCGACGCGCTGGAAGATCAAGCGCTTCTCGAACGACGATCTCAGGCAGAAATTCATCGATGCGACGGTGCCGCAGGCGCATTATCTCGGCCTAGCAATCCCCGACAAAGAATTCACCTTTGACGAGGCGAGCGGCCACTGGAAAAGCGGGCCGATCGACTGGGCCGAATTCAAGCGCGTGCTGTCCGGCGGCGGTCCGTGCAATCGTGAACGCATGCGGGTGCGGCGCAAAGCGCATGAGAACGGCGCCTGGGTCCGCGAGGCGGCGCTGGCTTATGCCGAGAAGCGGCGCGCCCGGCGCGACGCGATCAAGATCGCGGCGGAGTGAAGCGATGAGCGAGAAGCATCTGCCGCTGTGGGAAGTTTTTATTCGCTCCCGCTCGGGACTCGCGCACAAACATTGTGGCTCGGTCCACGCGGCGGACGCGGAGATGGCGCTGCAGGCCGCGCGCGACGTCTATACGCGCCGCGGCGAGGGCAATTCGATCTGGGTCGTGCCGTCGGGCGCGATCACCGCGTCCGATCCAGCGGATAAAGACGAGCTGTTCGCGCCGGCGCTGTCGAAGATTTACCGGCACCCGACATTCTACGAGGTGCCTGATGAAGTCGGCCATATGTGATGGCCACGACCTCGATCTCCTTCAGCGAAACGCCGCTGTTGAACTTGACTCTGCGGCGCGCCGATGACGCGCTAATCCTTGGCCATCGGCTATCGGAATGGTGCGGCCATGCGCCGATCGTCGAGGAGGACATTGCGCTAGCCAATATTGCGCTCGATCTCATCGGGCAATCGCGCGCGCTCTACGATTACGCCGCCCAGGTCGACAGCTCTGGGCTTACCGAAGATCACTTCGCTTACCGCCGCGAGCAGCACCAATACCGCAATTGTCTTCTCGTCGAGCAGCCAAACGGCGATTTCGCCACCACCATCGTCCGGCAGGTTCTGTTCTCCGCCTTCATGGATTTGTACTGGCGCGAGATGATGAAGTCGGGCGACGAGTCGCTTGCCGCCATAGCTGCCAAGGCGGAGAAAGAGACCGCCTATCATCTGCGTCATTCCGCGGAATGGCTGATCCGCCTCGGCGACGGTACCAACGAAAGCCACGCGCGGGCGCAAGCCGCGCTCGATGAGCTGTGGATTTGTTCGGGCGAGCTGTTCGAGAGCGACGAGGTTGAGCGCTCGTTGATTGATGCCGGTCTTGCACCCGACTGCGGCAGCCTGCAAGAAAGCTGGCAAAACCGCATCCAGCCGATCCTGCGCGAAGCGACACTGAAAATCCCAAGCACCCCCTTCATGCAAAGTGGCGGCCGATGCGGGCGTCACAGCGAACACCTCGGCTACATCCTCGCCGATCTGCAATATCTGCAGCGGGCGCATCCCGAGGCGGTGTGGTGACCGCTACGGCTCTCGCCGAACTCGAATCGAAAGATGATCTCGTCGCGCGCGCTCGCGCCGCGGTCGAGCAAGTCTGCGATCCGGAAATCCCGGTTTTGACCATCGCCGATCTCGGCGTGCTGCGCTCGATCGAAGTCGCTGCCGACGGCGCGCTCGAAGTGGCGATCACGCCAACCTATTCCGGTTGTCCGGCGATGGACGTGATCGGTTTTGAGGTGAAAGCCGCGTTGATCAAAGCCGGCATCGACAAGACGCGGGTGCGCCAAGTGCTTGCGCCCGCGTGGACCACCGATTGGATGAGCGAAGCGGGCAAAGCCAAACTTCTCGCTTACGGCATCGCACCGCCGGCTGCGCGCGCCTCGCGCCGCGCTTTGTTCGGCGAAGACAGCGTCGCCTGTCCGCATTGCGGTTCGCAGGAGACCGAAAAGGTCTCCGAATTCGGCTCGACCGCGTGCAAGGCGCTGTGGCGCTGCACGGCTTGTCGCGAGCCTTTCGATTATTTCAAGTGCATCTGAACGCATGTCGCAAGCTTTCCATCCGCTCACGATCGCCGACATTCGTCGCGAAACAACCGAGGCAATCTCGATCCGCTTCGCCGTCCCTGAAGATAAGCGCGAGACTTTCGCTTTCACCAGCGGGCAATATCTGACGCTGCGCACCGAACTCGACGGCGCCGAGGTGCGACGCTCCTACTCGATCTGTTCCGGGATGGATGAGGGCGAACTCCGCGTCGCTATCAAACGACTCGACGGCGGCTTGTTCTCGTCTTTCGCGAATGCGCAATTAAAGACAGGCGACACGATCCAGGTGATGCCGCCGGATGGCCGCTTCGGCCTTTCGCCAGATGCGGCGGCCGAGCGCACTTATGTCGGTTTTGCCGCCGGCTCCGGCATTACGCCGATCTTCTCGATCATCAAGAGCGTGCTCGCGCGCGAACCGCGAAGCCATTTCGTTCTGTTCTACGGCAACAAATCTTCCGCCACGATCATGTTCAAAGACGAGCTCGACGATTTGAAAGACCGCTTCGTCGAGAGGCTCTCCGTTCACCACATCCTGTCGCGCGAAATGCAGGATGTCGATGTGCTGCACGGGCGGCTGACCGGCGATAAGGTGCCGGCGCTGATCCGCACGGCGGGCGGTATCGCGGCCGTCGATGACGTATTCCTTTGCGGTCCGCTGCCGATGATCGAAGAGGTGAGCGTCACTTTGGCTTCGCTGAGGCTGCCGAGCGCGCGGATTCACCGCGAGGTTTTCACGACGGAGACGCCGCCGCGCCCCCTCAGGCCCCTGCCGGCCTCGGACGCTCACGAGGAGGTCGGCGTTTCCATCCGAATCGACGGCGCGCTGCATAAATTGGCGATGCGCAAAGACGAGACGGTGCTCGAGGCCGCGGAGCGTCACCAGATCGATCTGCCGTATTCGTGCCGGGGTGGGATGTGCTGCACCTGCCGCGCCAGGCTCCTCGAAGGCGCGGGCGCCATGGATCAGAACTTCTCGCTGGAGGGCTGGGAGGAGGAGGCGGGCTTTGTCCTCACTTGCCAGTTCCGCCCGGGGACGGAGAAGATCGCGCTCGACTATGACGCGATGTAGCGGAACCTCTGCGGCGACTCAGATGGCGATTTCCTTAGCCACCAAGCCCTGGCGCAAATTCATGAAATGGCGAGAAGAACCGGGCAGGCGACGAGGAGAATCGCGTTGAAATCGAACGCAGTTGCCGCACGTCCGTATAACCGGCAAGACGGCCGGCGATGACCGGCCCGTGGGCCATCGTGACGTAAAACAGCGTGTAGAATACCGCCATCCCGCCCG
>Ga0136846_1216530_pt1 | contig 13020 bp, 12 predicted proteins | sample HopSoiMetagenom2_FD_96841 | JGI IMG/M metagenome (GOLD analysis project Ga0136846, IMG submission 96841) | Grasslands soil microbial communities from Hopland, California, USA - 2 Assembly 2016 (version 4) | ecosystem: Environmental > Terrestrial > Soil > Grasslands | place: USA: Hopland... | reverse complement strand
GGGGCAACCGTGATCACGTTCAGCAAAGAGCAGTAAACGCGGGCGCTTTGTGAGCGCCGGTCGCTCTGTCAATCTAATTGCAATCAGCGACTTACTATTCCGTTCTCAAGTAGTCACAATTCCACGTATCGCCGAGCATCTTGGGGTGCAATACAGATCGGCACAGTTAAATCTTGAAAGTCTCCTGAAAGTAGGCATCCTTAAAGAAGTTGAAGGAACAGCAATCCGCGTTATTTCCCTGCCCGAGAGATCCGCGACGTTATCAACGAATCGTTGAGACCTGAAGCTGAGGAGCAATTGACTTCCCTCACAGTTCATACCCTTCATAATTCATGCGATTCCGTGATAACGCGATCGTTTGTCGCTCGTGCCGCATAGGCAAGAGCCGCTGCGATATCGTCTTCTGTGAGATTATCGTAATCAGCCAATATGTCCGTCTTTGTTGCGCCGGATGCAAGCATCTCGATGAGATCTGAGATACGCATCCTGGTACCGCGAATGCAGGGGCGCCCGCCGCAGATTTCTGGATCAATCGAGATGCGCGCGAGAGCAGAGTCTTCCATCTCTAAGGATTTCCTAGCATAGAACGTCAAAACTGGCCGTCAACAAGGAGCTAGCTTTTAGCTACTTCGCCGCTACGCGTTCCTGTGCCACGAGCGCTTCGATCTGCGCCACCAGTTCAGGATGCGCCTCTTCCCAGGAGCGCAGCTTCGCGTGGTCTTCCGCAAAGCGCTCCGGCGCGACTGCTTGTTCGAGCGGCGTGCCAAAACCCGGCATGTCGATTGGCATTCGGCGATCGAGCAGACGTGCAACAATCATGTCTCCGACCATCGGGCCGGGATGTAGCGTTTCGAAAAAGAAGCGCGTGTGCTCATCGGAATTGGCCCGCGGAAAATCCTCGAGAGACAGCAACGTGATCGGTGAGAAATCGAAGGCGCGGACGCTCCCGCCGCCAGGCAGTTTCGCGGCGTCCACGAGGTTTTGCGCAAGCAGCTGCTTCCAGCTTTCGAACAGCGGCATCAAGCCACCGATCTGATATACTTCGAGCCGTGTTGCATGGACGGGCATCAGCACGATGTCGAGATCGACTCGATGCGCTTTGGCGTAAGCGAGCGTTGCATCGAGATCGGAGAGGTGCGCGTCAAGTAGATCGGTGTAGCGCGTTCGGCCGGAGAAAACGTAATGGGGATAGAAATTCCGCAATCTGGGCATCAACGAATAATCGAGGGTGCCCCTTGTCGCGTCCGATCGCCGGTGTATGTAGAACCCGTCGACATCGACGTAAGGAAAAAACCCGCCGCTCAGTGCCGACACCGCACCGTCGGCCGACTTCCGCAAAGCCTCATACGAGAGAAGATGCCGTAAATAGCCGAGCGCCAGCGGCGTGCCGGCAAATCCCGATTGCGCGAAATCCGCTTCGACGCTCAAAGGCCGGAAGAATTCCTCGAAATCGATGTTCCAGACGATGCGGTGGATTTTCGGGCCATGGTCGATCGCATAACGAACAACCTTACCGGTTTCATAAGAATGCGAGCCGTTCAAGCCCGCATTGTACGTACGCATTATCGCGAGAAAGGACGAGCGCGGATCGAAGGCGAAGGCGACGCGCGATGAGCCGACGAAGAGAATGTCAAGCGGCTCTTTGATACGTGCGATCTCGATCGCTTTGATCACGCGATCGCCGCTCGTCGTCATTCGCAGACTATCCGGGAAACGTTGCGCCGGTATGAGCCGCGTGCCGAAGAGCGCGAATGCATCAATCGACAGGACGAAAGCGGCAACGACGAAAATGGCCGCCAATGCGCATGCGAGTACCTTCAGAATGTAGGAGCGCATTCACGTCCTCAGAACTGAAAATACAAAAATTCCGACGTCTCCCAGGACAGAAGCATGACCGCAATTGCGGCGACGCCACCAAGCGCCGCGAACCGCATAGCCGGAGACCATTGCAAGGAGATGTTGGGGGCCGCGACCGGCCCGAGAACGGGACGATAGGCACGCGTGATCTGTTGCGTGTTAGGCAGAATCGCGCAAGCTGCCAACAGCGCGAGAGAGATTAAGATCAAGACAGGCGCTTCAACAACATTTGCGATCGGGTGATGCAGGCCTTGCGCGCCGGTCAGCCCAGCGAGAATGACGGCCGCGCTGTGCAAATCCGGCGCGCGGAAAATCACCCATCCCGCGATCACCGCGAAAAGCGTGATGATCCACGCGAGCGGCGCCGGGAGCCGCACGCGCGCGACGGCTTCCCAGGCATGCGCGATCAAGAGATAAATCCCGTGCAGGGTGCCCCACACGACGAAGGTCCAGCCGGCGCCATGCCAGAAACCGCCGAGGATCATCGTTGCCATGAGATTTACGTATCGTCTTGCCGGCCCGTTTCGGTTGCCGCCGAGCGGGATATAGACATAGTCGCGCAGGAAACGCGACAGCGTCATGTGCCAGCGCCGCCAGAAATCGACGATCGACAGCGCGGCATAGGGTGAATTGAAATTCGCAGGCAAACGTATACAGAACAGCCGCGCAAGGCCGATCGCCATGTCGCTATAGCCGGAAAAATCGAAATAGAGCTGCACGGTATAGCCGAGCGCTGCCTGCCACGCGAGCACGAACCCGACCGCAGGTTCATGTGAAGCCACGGCATAGATCGGCCAGACATAGCGGGCGATCTGATCGGCAATGACGACTTTCTTGACGAGCCCCATAAGAAAGATCGTCAGCCCAACCGCGCTGTTTTCCCAGGCGAGCACGCGCGATTTTTGCCGGTCATGCGCCTCTTCGCGCCCGAGCAGCCGGAATTGCGGCATCACCTCGGAATGGTGCACGATCGGTCCGGCGATCAGCTGCGGAAAAAAGAAAACGAACAGCGCGAAATCGGCCAGCCGGCGCGTTCGGGCATGATGTGCGTGAATGTCGGCGAGATAGGCGATCTTCTGAAAGGTGAAGAACGATATTCCAAGCGGCAAGATGACGTGCAGAAGCGGCAGCTCGGCGCGCGTGACATTGTTCAGAGTGTCGATGAAGAAATCCGCGTATTTGAAATAGACGAGCAGCGCGAGATTGCCGCAGATGCCGGCGATGAAAAGCATCTTCCGCGTTGGCCCCTCGGCGCGCTGGATCGCGTAACCGACATAGTAATTTGCCAGCATCGAGGCGATCAGCAGGACGAGAAAGTAAGGGCTCCACCACGCGTAAAACAGCATCGACGCGGCGAGCAGCCATAGGACGAGCAGTATGTTGCGGCCGAAGTGGCGCAGCACATGGAAGCCGAGCAAAACAACGGGAAGAAAACCGAACAGGAAGACGGGCGAGGTAAACAGCACGCGCTATTGCCTCGTGACGCCGCGGCGCCATGCATCGGCGATTTCGGCGAGCCGCGCGCGTGGTCCGGTGATAAGCGCACGCGCGACCTCGCGCACCCGCTGCTTTTCATCCTCGCCGACGATATATTCGACCGGCGACTTGCCATCGATGCGTGCGAGCGCGAGCGCCGGCAGGAGCGTCGCGCAACGTCGTTCCATATCATCGGCATTCTCCCAGTCGACGCGCGTAAGATAATGCGAGGCGAATGCGGCGAAGGCTTGCAAAAGCAAATCCGCACGCTCGCGCAGGGGAATGCATTTCAAGAGCAAATGATTGAGGCAGAAGGCCACATCGAATGCCGGGTCGCCATGCCAGGCGCATTCGGCGTCGAGAAAGACCGGGCCCGCCGGGCCGGTAAGAATGTTCTTCGGACTGACATCGCCATGCACGAGCGCGCGTTTCGTCGTGGCGGTACGCTCGGCGAGCGCGTGCAATCGCGGTGCGATATCCGCATGCGCACGCGCCGTCGCGAGGAGGTAAGGTTCGAGCCGGATCGCGTGAAAAATGCGATCGGAAGCGAACTCGGGCGCAATGCTTGCGTCTTTCGCGGTCGTGGAGTGGATAGTCGCAAGCGCCGCACCAACTTCGCCGGCGAAATGCGGATCGACTTCACCACGAAGCAGCACGTCTTTCCACAGCGGGTAATCGCGCGCTTCAAGGAAGGCCATCGCGAAGATCGCGCCGTCGGCGCTGCGGCCAAGCAAAGGCGGGACGGAATCCGGCAATATCGCTTGCACGCGCCTCATCCACGCATACTCATACGTGCTGCGCTCGATCGGCGCTTGCCAATCGGCGGCGACTCGCAAAGCCGGCAGCGCGCGCTTTACGCAGAGCCGCTGATCTGGCGTCTCGATCAGCCAAATGTCGGAGGAAACGCCGCCGGTCAGCGGCCGCACCGCGATAACCGTGTCGCCCACTCCTAGCTCGCGCAGAAACATGCGCATTTCCGGCGGTAGCGCGGTGTCGCTCACGACGAACGCCGCGATCATGTCGCGAGCACGTCGCCTGCGCCGGCGAGAACGCGCGCGCCGGGGTAGGGAAGGTTGGTGTCCTCCGCGATCCGCAACAGTTGATTGTACTTCGCCAGGCGCTCGCTGTTCCGCAGCGAGCCGAACTTGATCTGTCCGCCCGCGGTGCCGACCGCAAGATCGGATATAAATGAGTCCTCTGTCTCGCCCGAGCGCGCCGAAATCACGGTTGCGTATTCCGCCGCTCGCGCGCTACGAATCGCATCGAGCGTTCCCGTCAACGTGCCGTTCTGATTGAGCTTGATGAGCACGCAGTTCGCGGCGCCACGCGCGGCCCCCGTCTCGATGCGAGCTGGATTGGTGCAAAAGAGATCGTCGCCGACGATCTGGATGTTGTCCAAACGCTTCGTCAGCTCCGTCCAATTCTCCCAATCTTCATCGTGCAGACCGTCCTCGATGGAGAGGACCGGATAGCTCTCGCACCATCGTGCCATTCGCGCGATCATCTCGGCGCTCGATGAGGTCTTTCCCTCGCGCGCCAACACGTAATCGCCCTTGTCGCCGGCGAGGGATGTCGCAGCTATATCGATCGCGATGCCAACATCGTCACCAGGAACGAAACCGGCCGCCTCGATGCTCTCGACCATAAGAGCGAGCGCCGCCTCCGCTGTCGGGCAGCCCGGACTTAAGCCGCCTTCATCCGCAAGCAGCGTCGGTGTGCCGTAGCGGGCAACCACGGTTTCAGCAGCGGCGCGAACGCGCAGCATCATCTGCAGCGCCGAACAATAGTCCTCGGCTGAAACCGGCACAGCGAGAAAATCCTGCACATCCATGCCGCACCCGGCATGCAATCCGCCGCTCAGGATATTGACCATTGGGAGCGGCAGCGACATCTGCTTGGTCTCGCTCAACTCAGCAATGCGCCAATAAAGCGGCTCACCCTTGGCCGTGGCGACGGCGCGACATGCTGCGAGCGACACCGCGAGCACCGCATTGGCGCCGAGCCGCGACAAAGACGGCGTGGCGTCCACCTCGCGCATGCGCGAGTCGAGCGCGCGATGATCCTCCGCATCGAGGCCGCAAACAGCCCGCGCAATCTCACCATCAATATTCGCAACGGCGAATTTTACGCCGCGGCCAAAATATTCGCCCGCAATGCCGTCGCGAAGCTCATGGGCCTCGTTGTGTCCGGTCGAGGCGCCGGAGGGCACGGAAGCGCGGCCGATCGCGCCGCCTGCGAGCGACACATCGGCCTCGACCGTCGGCCTGCCGCGCGAGTCGAGGATCTGCCGACCCCTCACCCAACCAATCGCAGTTCGGCTCATCTCACGGCGCGCTACGGTAAAGCCAATGGTCAAGCCAAAACTCCTTACCCACGAAAACCATGCGACGAACTGGCTACGGCGCGGGTACCGGTCGTCGTTGACTCCTCCGATACATTCGCGCAGAACCCGCGACAACCAAAACCGCGCGTTCAGGGAGAGATTAAGACATGATCACGCGTCACCATCTGTCGATTCGTCAGGCGCTTTTGGGCGGCGCTGCGGCGCTTGCTTCGCTGTTTGCGGCTGCTCAGGCGCAAGCCGCCGATCCGATCAAGATTGCCGTCATAGCCGAGGCGCAGGCGATCGCCGGCAAGTCGATCCCGCAAGCGGCGCAGCTCGCAGCCGACGAGATCAACGCCAAGGGCGGCGTCGATGGAAGACAAATCCAGATCATCAGCTACGACAATAAGAGCTCCGCCACGGACTCGGTTCGCGCGTTCCAGCGCGCCGTTTCGGACGACAAGGTGAACGCGGTGATCGCGAGCTATATCAGCGAAGTCGTGCTCGCGCTCGAGCCGTGGGCAGCGCGGCTGAAGACGGTAATGATCACGCCCGGCGCGGCATCGAATGAAATCACTAAAGCCGTCCACAACGATTACGAGAAGAACAAGTATACGTTCCACGGCTATTTGACCTCGGCCGAGCTCGCGCAATCGGTTTGCGACGGCGCCAAGGACATCCTCGTCAACGATCGCCAGATGAAGACCGCCGTCATCTTCAGCGAGGATGCGGCGTGGACGACGCCGCTTGATGCCGGCTACAAGGAATGCCTGCCGAAGATCGGCCTGCAAATCCTTGACCATATCCGGATGTCGCCGGACACGACCGATTTCACCCCGATCTACAACAAGATCGAAGGGGAGAAGCCGGACGTGATGATCACCGGTATCAGCCATGTCGGCGTGCAGCCGACGGTGCAATGGAAGAACCAGCAGGTCCCGATCCCGATGCTCGGCATCGCGTCGCAGGCGACCAACTCGACCTTCTGGAAAGACACGAACGGCGCGGCCGACGGCGTGCTGTTCCAGTCGGTGTCCGGGCCTGGCGTCGCCGTGACATCGAAATCGGTGCCGTTCGCCGATGCATTCAACAAGAAGTACGGCAACTTCCCGTCGTATGCCGGTTACACCGCGTATGACGAGGTCTATTACATCTCCGATGCGGTGAAGCGCGCCGGGTCGACCGACTCCGACAAGCTCGTCGCAGCGTTGGAGAAGACGGACTGGGAAGGCACGATCGGCCGCATCCAGTTCTTCGGCAAGGAAGACCAGTTCACCCACGGCCTCAAATACGGCAAGGGCCTGATCACCGGCATGATCTCGCAATGGCAGGACGGCAAGCAGGTTGCCGTGTGGCCGCCGGAAATCGCCAACGGGAAAATTCGCTTCCCGAGCTTCATCAAGGCGCAAAATCAATAAGACACGCGCGAAACGGCCTCGGCATCTCGCCGGGGCCTTTTTTCGCGCGCGAGTTTGAGCGAAACGCCCTGGTCGCGACACCATGCTGGCTCTGCAAATCCTCGTCGACGGTTTCGCGATCAGCGCGCTATATGCGCTCGGCGCGACCGGGTTCACGCTGATTTTCGGCGTCTCCGGCGTGCTCAACCTGTCGCATGGCGCCCTCATGGTGCTCGGCGCGGTGGCCGCTTGGGCCGCGACCAATGAGCTGCATGCGGGCGCTTATTTTGCGGCCCTGTTCGGCATAGGCGTGACGCTGATCGGCGCCTTTGCCACCTATTTCGTCGTTGTACGGCCGCTACAGACTTCGCGCGCGATTCCCAAAGAAGAGACGGAGATTTTCGTCCTCACGGGCACGCTGCTCTGGGGCATCATGATCCAGGAGCTGATCGCTTACTTGTTCACCGACAATGCCAAAACCGTGCTCCCCGTCGTCGAAGGCGTCGTGAATATCCTCGGGGTCCGCACGCCGCAGAACGAGATTTTCACCGCGATCATCTGCTGGGTGGTCATCGGTGTGCTCTGGCTCATCGTCAACAAGACGCGCTCCGGCAAAGCGGTGCTTGCCGCCTCGATGAACCCCCGCGGCGTGACGCTGCTCGGGTTTGAACTGTCGCGCATCTACATCGCCATCTGGGCCATCTACGGCGTGCTTGCTGGGATTGCCGGCGTGCTCCTCGGCATGTTTCTCGGCGTCAGCTCGTATAGCGCTGGGCCGCTGACCGGCAGCGCCTTCTCGATCGTCGTGCTCGGCGGCTTAGGCAGCGTCTCCGGCTCCCTCGTCGCCGCTTATGTTGTTGGCTATCTCGAGACGGTCACGGCTTACATGATCAACCCCGCCTACCGCTTCATTCCGGCGCTGCTTCTGCTCGTCGTCGTCATGTATGTGCGGCCGCAAGGCCTGTTCGGGCGGCGCTGAACCATGCGCAACATCTTCCGCTCGCGCCTATTCTGGATCGCCCTCATCGGCTCCATCGTCGCGCTGCTGTTGCCGCTGAAAGTCTCCGGCTATATCCTCGGGCTTCTCACCGTCGCATATTATTTCGGCGTATTCTCCATGGCCTGGGACCTGCTCTTTGGCTTCGCCGGCGAGGTGAATTTCGGCCCCACCTTTTTGATCGGCCTAGGCGCCTACACTGCAGGAATCCTCAACGGCTACGGGGTGCCGGTCTATCCCTGCATTGCAGCCGGCGCTGTAATGGCGGTGATTGGCGGCGTCGTCCTCGCTTTACCGGCGCTGCGCCTCCGCGGTCCCTATTTCGGCCTGACGACGCTGGTTGCCGTTCTCATCATGATGAACCTGATCGTCGTCTTTGCCGGATTCACCGGCGGCGAGATCGGTCTCACCGTCCCGGACGTTCTCTCCGTCGACACGGATACGAATTATTACATCGCCCTGATCTTCATGATCGTCAGCGGCATCATTCTGTATGCCCTCTCGCGCTCGCCGGTCGGACTTATTCTGCAGGCAAGCGGGCAGGACCCGATCGAAGCGGGCGCGCTCGGCTTCAACGTGACGAAGCACAAGCTGACCGCCTTCGTGATCAGCGCGTTTTTCTCCGGTCTCGCCGGCGCGCTGCTCGTCTTCTACATGGGCACGGCCTCGGTCGGCACGCTCGTGTCGATCTCCGTCGGCGTGCAGGTGATCATCGCCGCGGTCCTTGGCGGCCGGCGCACGATCATCGGCGCGGCGATCGGCGCGATTTTCCTGATCGCGGCGGGTGAAGCGTTGCGGCCCTTCGGCGAGCTCTCGACCTTCATCGTCTCGGCGATCGCGCTTATCGTAATCCTGGTCGTGCCCAGCGGCTTGCTCGGCATTTTGATTCGCGGCGAGGAACACGCGTGACGCGCCTCTCGGTCGCCGGGCTCGTCAAACGCTATGGCGGCCTCGTTGCCGTCAACGGCGTCAGCTTCGAGCTGAACGGCGGCGAGATACTTGGGCTGATCGGGCCGAACGGCTCGGGGAAATCGACCGTGATGAAACTCATCATGGGCATCGAGCGCCCGACCGCCGGTTCGGTCAATCTCGACGGCATCGAGATGGCGAACTGGCCGTCGCATAGAGTTGCGCGGCAGGGCGTCGGCATTGTCTTCCAGCATTCGCGTCCGCTGCATCGCCAGACGGTGCTTGAAAATATCAAGCTTGCGCTGTTGCCGGACAGTTTGCTGAAGCTCATCGCCGACCCGCATGTCGACCGCCGCGCCCGCGAGATCGCCGCGAGCGTCGGACTCTCGCATGTCATCGATCGCCGTCCCGGCACGCTGCCCTTCGCCGATTTGCGCCGCATGGAGCTTGCGAAGGCGATCGCGCGCGACCCGCGCGTCGTTCTCGTCGATGAGCCCTTCGCCGGATTGACGCCGGCGGAGGTCGCGACCTTCTCCGAACTCATCCGCGGCTTCCGCAATGACGGCCGCGCCGTGCTGCTCGTCGACCACAATGTCAAAAGCGTCGCGGCGCTCGTCGATCGCGTCTTGGCGATGTATCTCGGCGAGCGCATCGCCGAAGGCTCCGCCGATGAGGTGATGCGCAACGAGACGGTACGCCGTGTCTATCTCGGCGGCTCGATTGAAACCGCGGCGCGGCCCGAAAGCACCTTTGAAGATGCCGACACGCCGCTCCTGCAGGTCGACAAAGTCAGCGTTCTCTATGGCAAGGCGCAGGCGCTGCAGGGCGTCGACATCCACGTGCACGAAGGCGAGTTCGTCTCGGTCGTCGGTCTGAACGGTGCCGGCAAGACCACCTTATTCAACGCGATTTCCGGTCTCGTGCCGCATTCCGGCGCGATCCGCTGGCGGGGAAGCGCGCTTCAGGGGAAGACGCCGGCGTCGATCGCGCGTGGCGGCATCGTGCAAGTTCCCGAAGGCCGCGAGCTCTTCCCCGACATGACGGTGCGCGAAAATCTGGACCTCGGCGGCAATCATCTCCAGGCGAAAGAAGCGGCGACGCAGCTCGATTGGCTATTTGATCTCTTCCCGATTCTGAAATCACGCCAGACGCAGATTGCGCGCACGCTGTCCGGCGGGGAGCAGCAGATGCTGACCATCGCGCGCGCGCTGATGATGAAGCCGAAGCTGCTCATCCTCGACGAGCCGACGCTTGGCCTGGCGCCCGTGATTTTGGAGCAATTGTCGAAGGCGCTGGAAAAGCTGCGGCAGACGACGCCGATCACGGTTTTGTTGGGCGAGCAGAACGTCACGTTTGCTCTGCCGCATGCCGACCGCGTCTATGTCTTGGAGCACGCGCGCATCGTCTGGCAGGGCCCGCCGGACAGGTTCGCCGCGGAGGCGGGGACCGGGTATTTGTGAGCTACCTTAATCCCAACAACTTGATCGCGTTCTCTTTTAAAATCAGCGGCCGGACGTCTGGCCTGATATCGATCGTCTCAAAATCCTTAAGCCACCGATCCGGCGAGATCACCGGGTAGTCCGAGCCGAACAGCATCTTGTTCTTCAAAATAGTGTTGGCGTAACGCACGAGGATCGGCGGAAAGTATTTCGGCGACCAGCCGGACATATCGATATAGACGTTCGGCTTGTGCTGCGCGACCGACAGCGCCTCCTCCTGCCAGGGGAAGGAGGGATGCGCGAGAATGATCGGCATGTCGGGGAAATCGACGGCGATATCGTCCATATACATCGGGTTAGAATATTTTAAGTGGACGCCGCCGCCGCCGCGGACGCCCGAGCCGACGCCGGTCTGGCCCGTATGAAACAAGGCCGGCAGCTTCGCCTCGGCGATCACTTCGTAAAGCGGATAGGCTATGCGGTCGTTCGGATAGAAGCCTTGCGTCGAAGGATGGAACTTGAATCCCTTGACGCCGAAATCCTTGATGAGGCGCTTCGCTTCGCGCACCCCGAGCATGCCCTTGTGCGGATCGATGCTGGCGAACGGGATCATGATGTCGTCGTTCTCGGCGCAGAGCCGCGCGACCTCTTCGTTGGAGTAGCGCCGCTGCCCGCTCGCCGCTTCGCTGTCGACCGTGAAGATCACGCAGCCGATTCTTCGCTCGCGGTAATATTGCGCGATTTCCGGCACGGTCTTCGTCTCGTAATCGTGCTTGAAATACGCCTTCATCGCCTCGCGCATCGGGCCTGCGTCCTCGTAGGCCTCGGTGCCGCAGGGTCCGTCGGCATGCGTGTGAATGTCGATGGCGACGAGCGAATTCAGATCGAGCATTGTCCACCCCCACGGAAGTCATAGCGCCGGTTCATCGGACGGCTAGAACCGGAGCGCCAGGCGTGCAACTCTTCAAGCCGAGAGCCAAGCCCACGAGAGGAACAGCGGTCACGCTTCGCGCGTTCCGTCAGGCATAGGGGAACGTTGCATGGACCCGAAAGACAAGCTGCAGAACGCCGCCAAGGGCAGCGTCGACACGGCGATGGCCGGCTTCACCACCGCGACCAAGAACATGCAGGTGATCGCCGGCGAGATTGCCAAAATGTCGATGGATTCCTACGAGAACTCGGCGCAGCTGATCGAGAAGCTGCGCGGCGCCAAAAGCTGGGAGGACATCGTCGCCATCCAGACCGGCTACATGAAGACGGCTTACGAGAATTTCGCGTCGCGGACTCAGAAGCTGGGAGAGATCATGGGGACGATGCCGCAGGAGATGACGCGGACCTACACCCAGCTCTTCAATCAGGGAAAGCAGGGCGCCGAGGCGGCCGGTGAGGCGACCAAACGAGCCGGCGAACAAGCAGCCGATCAGATTAAGGACGCGACGAAATCCTGAGCCCAGCGCTTTCGTTGACGAGCGCGCACGCTGCCCGTTAACTCGGCGGTCGAGCGGACGCGGGGGCGCGCAGGGCAATGGAATTCGTGACGCGCTGGTCGCTCAAGGACGCGACCGAAGCCTCGCCCGACATCGCGCCCGACGAGCGGCTGCTCTGGGGCAAGACCATAGTGCTCGGCTTTCAACATGTCGTCGCGATGTTCGGGTCGACGGCGCTGGCGCCGATCATCATGGGCTTCGATCCGAACACCTCCATCTTCTTCTCCGGCATCGGCACGCTTCTGTTCTTCCTCGTCACCGGCGGGCGGCTGCCCTCCTATCTCGGCTCGAGCTTCGCCTTCATCGCCGTCGTCATCGCCGCCACGGGATATGCCGGCAGCGGCCCCAATCCGAACATCCCGCTCGCGCTCGGCGGCATCGTCGCCGCGGGGGTCGTCTACGCGATCACCGGCCTCATCGTGCATGTCTCCGGCACGGTCTGGCTCGAGAAGCTGATGCCGCCGGTCTTGACCGGCGCAATCGTCGCGGCGATCGGGCTCAACCTCGCCGGCGTCGCGGTGAAAGGCGTGTCGGCCTCCGGCTTCGATACCCTGATCGGCTTGTGACGGTGCTCGCGGTCGCTCTGATCGCGGTGCATGCGCCTGGAATGGCGCGGCGGCTGCCGGTGCTCCTCGGCGCGATTTGCGGCTACGTGCTTTATCTGATCTGCGCCAATGGGTTCGGCCTGAGCAAAGCGATCGATTTTTCCAGCGTAGCGGCGGCGCCCTCTTCGGCTGGCCGAAATTCACCCACCCGGTCTTTACTGCCTCGGCGGTGGGGCTGATCGCGCCGGTGGCGATCGTGCTCGTCGCCGAAAACCTCGTCATGTCAAAGCCATAGCCGCCATGACGGGGCGCGATTTCGATCCGCTGCTCGGACGCGCGTTTCTGGCTGACGGTCTTGCGACCATCATTGCCGGTTTCGGCGGCGGCACTGGGGTCACCACATACGCCGAGAATATGGGCGTGATGGCGGTCACCCGCGTCTTTTCCACGCTCGTGTTTGTCGTGGCCGGAATTGTCGCCCTCCTGCTCGGCTTCTCGCCGAAATTCGGCGCTCTTATCATGACCTTACCGGGGCCGGTGATCGGCGGCCTGGCGCTGGTCGTCTTCGGCCTGATCGCCGCCACCGCCGG
>Ga0136846_1227682_pt1 | contig 13022 bp, 11 predicted proteins | sample HopSoiMetagenom2_FD_96841 | JGI IMG/M metagenome (GOLD analysis project Ga0136846, IMG submission 96841) | Grasslands soil microbial communities from Hopland, California, USA - 2 Assembly 2016 (version 4) | ecosystem: Environmental > Terrestrial > Soil > Grasslands | place: USA: Hopland... | reverse complement strand
ACTGGTCGGACGTACTCGCGCTGTATGCCGATCAGACGCCGGCGCGAGCGCCTGACGCGACCACCCGCGAGCTGGTCACCGGCTATGAAGAAGTGGACCTTGGGGAGGTGCTCGACTACTTCGGCTGCCGCGGCCTACGGACTGTGCGGATCGACTCGGCTGGTGCGTTGCTGCGTGCTTGCCTTGCGCTGGAGTTGGTCGACGAGTTGGCGCTGCTCGTGCATCCCGTCGTCGTCGGCGCAGGTGAACGCTGGTACGACACCGCCCAGCTCGGACTCCGCCATGCGGGCACGGAAGTCTTCGGCGACGGCGTTCTCTGGATGCGGTACTGCGTGGACAGCTGAGCGTGACGAAGTGTCGGTGGTCGCCGCTACTGTGAGCTGTGATGAGGAAGCAGCACGAGTGGTATGACGAGCATGATGCCGAGCGATGGGTGGCTGAGCCGGTCAAGCGACCGGGGCGGACGGCCTTCGCTCGAGATCGGGCGCGTGTGCTGCACAGTGCGGCGTTACGACGGCTGGCGGCCAAGACGCAGGTGGTGACGGCCGGCAGCGACGACTTCGTCCGCAACCGGTTGACGCACAGTCTCGAGGTCGCGCAGATCGGCCGCGAGCTGGCCTCGACGCTTGGCTGCGATCCGGACATCGTCGACGCGGCCTGTCTGTCCCACGATCTCGGCCACCCGCCGTTCGGCCACAACGGCGAGCGGGCGCTGGATCAGGTCGCGGCCGAGATCGGCGGCTTCGAGGGGAACGCGCAGACGCTGCGGCTGCTGACCCGGCTGGAGTCGAAGACGTTCGACGCGGGCGGGCGTAGCGTCGGTCTCAATCTGAGCCGGGCGACCCTCGACGCCGCGACGAAGTACCCCTGGGCACGACGGGCGGGTGAGCGGAAGTTCGGCGTGTACGACGACGATCTCGCGGTCTTCACCTGGTTGCGCCAGGGCGTGGGGGAGCGGCGCTGTCTCGAGGCTCAGGTGATGGACTTCGCCGACGACGTCGCGTATTCCGTGCACGACATCGAGGACGGGATCGTCGCGCACCATATCGATTTCGCCGCGGTCGATGCCGAGCGAGCGCCGTACTGGGAGACCGTCCGGCGGATGTACTTGCCCTCGGCAACTGACGCGGAGCTGGACGCGGGGTGGGCTCGTCTCCGCGCGCTCAACTACTGGCCGGCAGCGCCGTTCGACGACAGTCGCCGGGCGCTCGGCGGCCTCAAGGACCTCACCAGTCAGCTGATCGGCCGCTTCGCCACCGCCGCCGAGCAGGCCACTCACAGCGTCTTCGGGCGGTCCCGCTTGATCCGCTACGAGGCAGACCTGATCGTCCCCGACGGCATCCGTACCGAGATCGGCCTGCTCAAAGGCATCGGTATGTTCCACGTGCTCAATTCGCCGGAGCGTCAGGCCCGCCGAGCCACCCAACGCGAGCTCCTCACCGAGCTCGTCGAGGCATTGTGGAAGACGGCTCCACAACACCTCGACGTCCCGTTCAAGGCCGACTTCGCCGATGCCCCCGACGACGGCGCCCGCCTTCGCGTCGTCATCGATCAGGTCGCATCACTCACCGATCCTTCAGCGCAGGCCTGGCACGCCCAACTCGTCGGCAGCTCGTCATCGGATCGTGGTGAAGGGCAGGTCAAGGCCTAGCTGAGGTCGGATCAGTGTGTTCGTGAGACGGATCTGCGACAGCTCTGCGTCGGACAGCGCCCGCCGATAGACACGCACCTCGTCAAGCGTCCCCTGGAAGCGGTTGGCTCCGTCGACCCGCTGGCCCACGTGGATCCCCTGGACACCGAACTCCTTGCCCGCGGTGACGGATCCCGCCGGCGCCGCCGCCGAGCCCACCTCAGTGCCGTCGACCAGGAGCCGCAGTCTGCCGTCGACCCGCTGAAGTACGACGTGGTGCCACTGGTCGTCGTTGTACGCCGACGCGGACTGGACGGTGACGTTGTAGCGGTCGACCGACATGAGCGCGCGGATGCGCTTGCTTTCGGGTTCGGCGCGGAGCCACACCTGCGGCGTCGTACCCGAGCCGGTGCGATAGGCCCAGAGGATCGCGTGTGAACCGGTCTTCGCGGCGTACTTGATCCAGGTCATCAGTGTGAAGTCGTCCGCGCCGAGATCGATCGACCGGTCGAAGGGGACCTCGACGTAGTCGTCGACCCCATCGAGCGCGAGGCCGCCGCCGAACTTGCCCTGGGCAACAGTTGCGCCGCCGCGCACGTACGCCGGGTTGTGCGCCGGTCCCGCGTCCGGCGTCAGCGGACCCGGTGCGGGGGGTCCCGGGATGCCCGGCGGCGTGCCGTTCGGCGTCGCCAGGTACGCCTCGTTGAACCGCGCCCACCGAATCGTCTCGTACGGATTCGCCACCCCGGCCTCGTACAGCAGGCCGGCTTGGTCCCCGTCGAGTCGCACCAGGTCGGAGTACGCCGACGGGCCCCAGTAGAAGACCTTTCCCTGTTCCCACGTGCCGAACGACCGCGCCTCGTCGTACGACGACCGTACGGTAATCACCTCTCGCGCCGCCGGACGTGCGCGCGCCGAGAACAAGATCCGGTTCTGCCGGTCACCATCGCTTCGGGCGCTGAATCTGAGCAGCGACCCCTGCACATCCGGCATCACCAACCGCGGCAGCGTCCGGAACGGTGCGTCGAAGGTCGCGCCGCCATCGCTGCTGATCGCAAAGGCCCGGTTGCCCGGATCCGTGCCGCGCTCTCGCGCCAGGGCATAGATCCGGCCGTCTGTCAGTTCGACGACTGTGACTTCCTGCGCGATCACCGAGCCGTCGTCGCGCGAGGTCGTCGCGCCGATGTGCCAGGTGGCACCTGAGTCGTCGCTGTACAGCAGGTGCGTCCCGTACACGTGCTTGCCGACTCCGTCGTACGTCTCGAAGTTCGCACCGACGATCAGTCGACCGGCATGAGCGCCGTGCTCGAGTTGGATCCCGTGCATCGGCCCGGTCGCGTACCAGAAGTTCCAGCTCGGCAGCTTCGCGTCCGTCAACTCGCGTGGCGGGGTCCAGGTCGCGCCGAAGTCGTCGCTCGTCTGCACGTATGGGTCGCGATCGCACCCGTTCGTACACGGTTGGGGGCCGTTGTGGGTCGTCACCAGAGCGATCCGGCCGGTCCGGCGGTCGACAATCGGCACCGGGTTGCCGTGCGTACTGCCGTTGCCGTCGGAGACCACCTGCAGCGGTCCCCACGTCTTCCCGCCGTCCGACGACCGGCGCAGCACGATGTCGATGTCGCCGTCGTCACCGCAATCCGCCACCCGGCCCTCCGCGAAGGCGAGGACTTCGCCGTTCGTGGCGCGGACCACGGCCGGGATCCGGAAGCACGAGTACCCCCCGGTCTTCTGCTGGAACAGCACGTTGTCCTCGACGAAGGGTGCCTCCGCGCCTGCCTGAGCAGCGGGGGCGGTGAGGGTTCCGAACAACAGCAGGGCGGCGGCCGCGGCGCGGCCCGATCGGAGTGTGCGCATGACTCTCCCGGAGGACATAGGACGTCTGATGTCCTGCGACAAACTAGTGATCCGCGGCGCGCGCGGCAAGGGTTCGAGGCGTACTAAGGTCAAGGCATGGCTGATGCAGAGCAGATCGTGATCGTCGGTGCGAGCCTCGCGGGAGCGACCGCCGCCGGCGCCCTTCGCACCGAAGGCTGGAACGGCGGCATTGTCCTGATCGGCAGCGAGAACGCGCTGCCCTACGAACGACCGCCGTTGTCCAAGGGAGTCCTGCTCGGCAAGGACCAGACCGCGGTTGCGCAACTCCACGACCAGCAGTGGTACGACGAGCGGAACATCGAGCTTCGACTCGGTACGACGGTCACGGCGATCGACCCGGCCGCGCACACCGTCACGCTCGAGGACGGCTCGCAGTTGTCCTACGGCAAGCTCCTGATCGCGACCGGCAGCCGCGTGCGGACCCTCGACGTACCCGGCGCTGAGCTGCCCGGCGTGCACTATCTCCGGACTGCCGAGGAGGCTCAGGCGCTCACCGATGCGTACGCCGCGAAGCCCCGCGTGGTCGTGGTCGGCGCCGGATGGATCGGGCTCGAAGCGGCGTCGGCCGCCCGTGAGCGTGGCTGCGAGGTGACGGTCGTCGAGCCGCAGTCGACCGCGCTGGCGTCGGTGCTGGGTCAAGAGGTCGGTGAGCTGTTCGCCGAGTTCCACCGGCAGCACGGCGTGCAGTTCCGGTTCGGTACGGGCGTGGAAGGGTTCGAGGGGACCGACAAGGTCACCGGGGTGAAGGTCGCCGGTGGTGAGGTGATTCCGGCGGACCTGGTGGTCGTCGGGGTCGGCGTACGGCCGAACACCGAGCTGGCCGAGAAGGCCGGTATCGAGGTCGCCACCCCGGAGAACGGCTCGGGCATCGTGACCGGGGCAGATCTGCAGTCGTCTGCCGCGGACGTGTACGCCGCCGGTGACGTGGTCCGTTGGGACCATCCGTTGTTCGGGCGCTCGGTCCGGGTCGAGCACTGGCAGAACGCCATCGACACCGGCAACACCGTCGCGAAGGCGATGCTCGGACAGGACGCGGCCCACGACGCCATCCCGTACTTCTTCACCGACCAGTTCGACCTCGGCATGGAGTACGCCGGTGACGTGCCGCGCGGCACGACGTACCAGGTCGTCTTCCGCGGCGACCCGAAGTCCGGTGCCTACCTGGTGTTCTGGCTCGACACCGACCACCACGTCCTGGCCGGCATGCACGTGAACACCTGGGACACCATCGACGCGGTCCGAGACCTGATCCGCTCCGGCAAGCAGGTCGACCCGGCCCGCTTGGCCGACGCGTCGGTCGAGCTGTCCGAGGTCTAGAGCGGGTAGGCGACGTACGCGAACTGGGTGCTGTCCGGCGACCAGCTCGGCACGTTCATCGTGCCCTGGCCGCCGAACAGCCTCGCGAGCTCGCGGAACTCGCCGCTCGGCAACAGCAGCCGCAGGCGTACGTCGTCGATGTCGGCCGGATGCCCCTCGGTGCCAGGCGGGAAGCTGACGTAGGCGACGGACGACCCGTCCGGTGCCGGGTGCGGAAACCAGTTGACGCGCTCGTCGAACGTCAACTGCTCGATCTCGGCGTTCCCAACAGCGATCCGGAACAGCTGCGCGTGCCCCGGCACTGCCGCGGCACGCTCGGAGTTGAAGTAAATCCACTTCCCGTCCGGGCTGTACTCCGAGCCGTCGTCGGCGAACTCGTCATCGGTCACCTGTACATCGGCCCCACCCGCGGACGGAATCGTCCACACGTTGGTGACTCGTCGCCCGTCCACCCACTCGAGCCCGATGTAGGCGAGCGTGTCCCCGTCGGGGGACACCCCGTGCAGATAGTGATGAAATCCAGGCCCACGATCGTTCGTCACCCGCCGTCCGGCCCCGCCCGTCAGCGGGACGGCGTACAGCTGTCCGTCCTCGGCCGACACGTACACCGTCGTCCCGTCCGGGCTCACCACGTGATCGTTGTTGATCGCAGGCACTCCGCCGAGCTCGATCTCCTCGAGGCCGTCCGTCACCTGGAACAACCCGCCGTTCCCGTTGACGACCAAGTCCCCTCCCGGCGTCCAGTTCGGCGCCTCGAAGAGCACCTCCGACGACGCGAACATCAGCCGGCGCTCACCACTCAAGACATCAACGACGTACAACTCGGACCGCTGACCCGGGCGAAGAGTTCGTGGCATGGCAACAACCTAAGCCATCCCTGTCACCCGGCCCGCGGCGCTCAGGACCTCAGCCTCTGAGCGGCACGTCCCGGCCCTCCTAGCGTGAAGAGGTGGGAGGAACCATGACGACCACGATCCGGCGGAGCATCGGCGTACGTCGTCCGCGCCCGGTCCGGGCAGCTCTCGCTGTCTTCACAGGCAGTGTCGCGGTCGCGGTCGGCGTCGGGCTCGGCGTGCCGCATCTGATGAAGAACGACCCTGGCCTTCTGGCCGCCACCGGAGTCGTGATCCTCGCTGTAGGTGCGGTCTTGCTCCTGACCGGCTCGGTGGCGTTGGTCCGGAGCCTGCACGGCTGGTGGTCCCGAGTCCTCGCGGTTCTCATGGTGTTCGCGCTGGTCGTCGTCTCCTTGGTGTCGCTTGGTCAGGCCGTCGCCGCCACGAGCGTCCCCAGAATCGGCGTGGGACCGGACACCCCGGGTCGCCACGGGCTGACCGCAGTCGACGCCTCGTTCCGCACCAATGACGGAGTCACGTTGTCCGGTTGGTACATCCCCACCACCAACGGCGCGGCGGTCGCGCTCCTGCACGGCGCCGGCTCGACCCGATCGGCCGTCCTCGACCACGCGGCAGTCCTGGCCCGACACGGGTACGGCGTCTTACTGTTCGACGCTCGTGGTCACGGGCGCAGCGGCGGCCGGGCGATGGACTTCGGGTGGTACGGCGACTCCGACCTGGAGGCCGCGGTGTCGTACCTGCGCACTCGGACCGGAGTCGCTGCGGACAGGATCGGGGCGGTCGGACTGTCCATGGGCGGTGAGGAAGCGATCGGTGCGGCGGCCGCCGACTCGCGGATCCGGGCAGTCGTCGCCGAAGGTGCCACCGGACGGGTCGCCGCCGACCGTGCCTGGCTGTCCAACGAGTACGGCTGGCGTGGCGGCGTACAGGAAGGACTCGAGTGGCTGACCACCACCTGGACGGCTCTGCTCACGTCGGCCGACCGTCCGACAGTTCTGCGTGACGCTGTCGCAGCGACCGCCCCCAGGCAGGTGTTGCTGATAGCGGGCGGCGCGAATTCCGACGAAGTAGCGGCCGACCGGTACATCCAGTCCGCATCACCCACGAACGTCGAGCTGTGGGTCGTCCCTGACTCAGGTCATACCGCAGCGCTCAGGACCCACGCGGAGCAGTGGGAGCAGCGTGTCAGCACCTTCCTCGATGCTGCCCTGCGCTAGGTCCGGAAGCACTGGCTCGTTCGCGGTCGGGTCCTGTGGGTTTGCCGAGTTCGTCGTCCCGTGGGCGGGATTGCTTGGGAATGATCGTAGACTCACGGCGTGGCAGGCCGGATCAAGGACGAGGACATCGCGCTGGTGCGCGAGCGGGCCCGGATCGACGACATCGTCGGTTCGTACGTGACCTTGAAGAACGCCGGAGGCGGGTCGCTGAAGGGACTGTGCCCGTTCCACGACGAGAAGTCGCCGTCGTTCAACGTCACTCCCGCCCGCGGGTTCTTCTACTGCTTCGGCTGCCAAGAGGGCGGCGACGTCATCGACTTCATCCAGAAGATCGACCAGATCAGCTTCTCCGAGGCGGTCGAGACGCTGGCCGCGAAGGTCGGCATCCAGCTCCGGTACGACGACTCCGGCGCGCCCGTGCAGCGCGGCCCGGGCAACCAGCGGCCGCGGCTCGTCGAGGCGCACAAGGTCGCCGCCGAGTTCTACGTGGAGCAGCTGTTCGGCGCGGCGGAGGCAGCGACCGGCCGGCAGTTCCTGGCCAAGCGTGGCTTCGACAAGGACGCCGCGGTGTACTTCGGCGTCGGGTTCTCGCCGCGCGGTGGCGAGGCACTCACCAACCATCTCCGCGGCCGCGGCTTCACGAACGCCGAGCTGCTCGCGTCCGGCCTGTCGGCCGACGGACAGCGCGGTCTGTACGACCGGTTCCGCGGCCGGCTGATGTGGCCGATCCGGGACGCGTCGTCGGACGTGATCGGGTTCGGCGCGCGGCGGCTGTTCGACGACGACCGGATCGAAGCGAAGTACCTGAACACGCCCGAGACCCCGATCTACAAGAAGTCCAAGGTTCTGTACGGCGTCGACCTCGCCCGCCGGGAGATCGCCAAGGGCCGCCAGGCCGTGGTCGTCGAGGGCTACACCGACGTGATGGCCTGCCACCTCGCCGGTGTGCAGACCGCAGTCGCCACCTGCGGTACGGCGTTCGGTGACGACCACGCCCGCGTGCTGCGGCAGCTGCTGCTCGACCACGACCAGTTCCGCGGCGAGGTGATCTTCACCTTCGATGGTGACGAGGCGGGTCAGCGGGCCGCGTTGAAGGCGTTCGCGGGTGACCAGGCGTTCGCGTCGCAGACGTACGTCGCGGTCGAGCCGGACGGGCTGGACCCGTGTGACCTGCGGTTGCAGAAGGGCGATGCGGCGGTTCGGGAGTTGATCGGGCGGCGGGTCCCGCTGTACCGGTTCGTGCTGGCGAACGTGCTGTCGAAGTACGACCTGGATCGCGCGGACACCCGGATCGACGCCCTGCGCGACGCGGCGCGGCTGGTGATCAGCATCCGGGACCGGTCGAAGGTGGATGCCTTCACGCGCGAGCTGGCCGGGCATCTGGGCATGGACGAGGACCAGGTGCGATCCGAGGTGTACCGCGCCGCCTCCCGGTCCGCGAACACGCCGGCACCGACAGCAGTTGGTGATGCGGCGCAGGGGGCGGTCCGGCGTACCGACATCCCGTCGCCGCGGGACCAGCGGTACGTGATCGAGTGGGATGTGCTGAAGGTCGCAATGCAGCACCCGGCGTTGGTCGGGGTCGCGTTCGACGAGCTCGACGACCATGACTTCACCCATCCGTGGCTGGGCGCGATCCGGGCCGCGATGGCGAAGGCCGGTGGTCCGGCCGCGGCGCCGCCCGGTGAGGCGTGGGTGGTCGCCGTACGCGATGCCGTGGGCAACGATCCTGCGGCCGCGGTGGTCGGCGCGCTGGCCGTCGACCCGTTGCGGCTCGGGCGCGAACCGGACGAGCCGTACGCGCAGGCGTTGCTGGCCCGGTTGCAGGAGCTGACCTGTGCGCGGCGGATCCAGGACCTGAAGTCGAAGCTGCAGCGGACGAACCCGATCGACCGCCCGGACGAGTACAACCGGATGTTCGGTGAGTTGATCGCGCTCGAGGCCTACCGCTCCGACCTGCGCAAGAAGGCGATCAGCGGGGCGATCTAGTCGTTTCTCGGGCCGGTGGTCGGCGGGTCGGTCAGACCGGGCAGCGCAGTTCGAGGACTGTTCCGTGCGGCTGGTTCGGACAGATCTCGAGGGTGCCGTCGAGCGAGGCAGCGCGTTCGGTGACGTTCCGCAGTCCGCTTCTGCGTTCCGTCGTCGCAATACCGACGCCGTCGTCGGCGATCCGCAATGTCGCCGCCTGGCCGCTCACCGACAGCTGGACCTCGACCTGAGACGCGCGTGCGTGGCGGACGACGTTCGACAGGGCTTCGCGAAGCGTTGCGAGGATCTGCGGTCTGACCTTCACCGGTACGACGGTGTCGACCGGGCCGGAGAACACGAGTCGGGGCCGGAATCCGAGCGGCTCGACGTACTCGTCGACGAGGGCCGCAACAGAAGCCCGCAGCGACGCGTCCTCCGGATCACGGTGCAGCTCGAAGATCGCGTTCCGCAGGTCCTGGATCGTCGCGTCGATGTCCTCGACGGCCCGCGTGACACGTGCCTGGGCGGTCGCGTCAAGGGTGCGCTGCATGCCTTGGAGCTGGAGCCCGACGGCGAACAGCCGCTGGATGACCAGGTCGTGCAAGTCACGGGCGATGCGGTCGCGGTCGCCGAGGATCGCGAGCATCGCCAGGTCGCGGCGAGCCTGCGCGCGGTCGAGTGCGAGGGTGGTCTGGTTCGCGAACATCTCGAGCAGATCGGTGCCCGGGGTGACACCGAGTACCGCTGCCCGGTCGGCGGCGACGATCAGTGCGCCGCCGGCGTGATCGTTCCCCGGCGGCAGCGGCACCATGATGGTGCGGCCCAGCGACTCGAGCTCCGGGAGCTGCTCGGACTGGCCGCTGTCGGTGACCAGCTCGGCCAAGTCCTCGATGACGACTCGCTGCCGGCCGGCGAGGAGATCGGCGAAGATCGGCAGCTCCGCGGGGAACCGCCGGCCGAGGTACCGGTGAAACTCCGCCGGCGCGTCGAGCGCGGTGAGGACCAGTTCGCCGTCCGTGGCCAGGAAGATCGCGCCGACGCGCGACTCGGAGACCTCTCGGGCTTTCCGGACGACCAGGTCGAGACCGTCCTGCGCATCGAAGTCGCCGAGCATGAACTGGGTGATCTCGCCGGTGGCTTCGTGCCAGCGCCGGCGCCGTTCGGTGTCGGCGTACAGGCGGGCGTTGTCGATCAGCACACCCGCTGCGGCCGCGAGGGCGAGGACCACCCGCTCGTCGTCCGCCGTGAACTCTTCGCCGCCGGCCTTCTCGGTCAGGTAGAGATTGCCGTAGACACGGTCGCCGGTGCGAACCGGAACGCCGAGGAAGGTCTTCATCGCCGGATGGTTGGCGGGAAATCCGTACGACCGCGGATGCTCGGACAGATCCCGCAGACGCAGCGGCTCGGGGTTCTCGATGAGCAGCCCGAGGATGCCGTGGCCTTCGGGATAGGGCCCGATCTCCGCGATCTGGTCGGGAGAGATGCCGTGGGTGATGAACCGGGCCAGGCGCTTCCCGTCGGTCCGCAGCACTCCCAGTGCGCCGAAGCGGGCGTTGACCAGGCTGCAGGCCGCAGCGACGATGCGCTCCAGAGTGCTGTTCAGATCAAGGTCGGACCCGATGCTGACGACCGCGTCCAGCAGCGCGCGCTGGCGCTCCTGCAAGTCCATGATCTCGTCGACCCGACCGAGCAGCTCCGTCAGGAGCGCGTCGAGCCGGACCCGCGACAATTCGCCGATCCGCAGCGCGCCGTGATCCCACGAACTGTCGCTGTCACCAGGGAGCCCGGTCATGCTGCTCAGACTAGTCCGCTGCCGAGCCGCGGTGCGTGGTCCGCGCACATATGGGTCATCGGTCCTGTCTCCGAGGGGGCGATCGACTCTGCGCGTGCTACCGGCGCGAGAGGACTCTCGATGGTGAGTCTGCAGCCGGATCGTCCGTACCGCGGTCTCGGGAGGCGTGATGAGTAGCGCAGCCGTCGTCGTCGAGCTCGACGACCAGCAGGATGATCAGCGGGTCCTCGACTACGCGGTTCGCGAGGCCTTGCTCGGTTGCGGCGAGCTCGTCCTCGTTACGCCGTACCGGGAGTACCGAACGTCGCCGTCAGGGTCTGCGTCGGCGGAAGCGGCAGCCGTTCTGCGCGAGACCGCGGGACGACTCGAGCAGCGCTACGGTGCTCAGCTCACGGTCAGCGTTCTGCCGATGGAAGGATCCCGGGCGAAGGTCATGGTCCGGGCGGCCGAAGGAGCGCGGATCGTAGTCGTCGGCAGATCGGCCGGCGGCGGACCGTCTGGCCTGCGCGCGGCGCAGAGCAGTCTCAGGGTCGCGACCGCCGCGCACTGCCCGGTCGTCGTCGTTCCCAGACGCTGGAGGTCGTCGCCGGCCTCCAGTGGCGTCGTGGTCGGTGTGGACGGCACGCCGTTGTCGCTGGAAGCGGTCGCGTATGCGTTCGAGGTGGCGGCCGGGCGTGGCTCGGAGCTCCGGGTCGTCCACTCGTACTGGATGCGCTACGGAAGCCCCTATGGTGCCCACGACTGGCTGGGTAGTGCGCAGCTGACCGTCTCGGAGTCTCTGGCCGGGTGGGACGAGAAATATCCGAACGTCCGGGTCAGCCGATTGCTGACCACCCGACCGATCCTCGACACCCTGGCCAGTGAGAGTGCCTACGCCGAGCTCGTTGTCGTCGGCGCGCACGCGGGCGCCGGGGCGATCGGCGACCCGATCACCCGCCGGGCGATCGCCGAGACGAACTGCCCGATCGCGATCGTCGCTCATCCCGCGACTTCGGCTGCACCCGGTCAGCACGTGCGACTGGCCGTCACCTGACGCCGCACGCTCTCTCTTAAGGCTGGCTGAAGAGTCGCCCGGAGAGTGGTGGGTGAGTTTCAGTACCTCAGGGGAGGAATCGCGATGAGCGACGTTGTACCGGTCGACGAGTCCCAGTCCGTCGACGTGTTGGACGAATCCATGCTGCTGCCGCTGAGCGACTCAGCCGGCGCACTGGCCGACGACCCGAACCTCGAGTCCGAGCATTCCGAGTTCCCGAACCAGGGCAAGCTCGACGTGTTCGACCTCGAGCCGGACGAGGTCCCCGGCGAGGAGACCCGACCGCAGGATGCCGTGCTGTCACCCGAGGAGGATGAGTGAGATGGCGATCCGCATGGGGCAGGCAGCGATCGACTTCGCCAAAGGTCAGGTGACCAACCCGACGCCACCACCGGGGCAGTCCGACTGGTTCGGCTGGTGCCTGGTCTTCGTCCGGCGGTGCTTCAACGTCGGTCCGAAGTTCGGGTCGGCCGAGAAGGGCTACTACGGCACAGACTTCAAGCACGGCACCGCCGGTACGCCGCCACTCGGTGTGCCGGTGTGGTGGACGAACGGCGGGGACGGACACATCGCGATCAGTGCCGGCGACGGCAACTGCTACAGCACCGACATCAAGCGCCGGGGCAAGGTCGACAAGGTGGCTATCTCGTTCATCACGCGCACGTGGGGACAGACGTACCGCGGCTGGAGCGAGGATGTGAACGGCGTGCGGATCTGGCGCCCGGGCGCGCCCCAGCTGCCGTCGGTGGACCTGTCGAATGTCCAGGAGGCTGCCCGCAAGGACCAGTTCCGTCCGCAAGGACAGGGCTTGCACGAGTCCGACGTACTGATCGTCGAAAAGGCACTGCGCTCGCAGGGCCTCAAGCCTCCGCAGTTCGTCGACGGCTACGCCGGCACCGAGTTCCGCAAGGCGTATGCGATCTTCCAGAAGGCCACCGTGCGGCCGCCCTGGGACGGCATCCCGGACGCCGAAAGCCTCAGCCGGCTGGGCAAACGCCGCGGCTTCCGCGTCGTCAGCTGAGGTGGTGCCGCAAGATCTCCTGCACCTCGTCGAGCCGCTCGAGCATCAGCAACGCGCTCTCATGCCGAGCTCTCGCATAGGTCTCGAGTGACGGCGTCACCGCACCCGGATCATCGAGCGGCTCGGCCAACCCGCTGATCCATCCCTCGCCGAGCATCACCGTCCGCGGATCACACCCAATCCGCCCAACCTCCCACGACCTGAACCGCGGTGGTGGGCAAGCTGGGTTTATGACTTTTGGATTGTTCCGACGTGTCGATGCCGTGCAGGTTCCGGTTCCGAGCCTCGACGAGGGTCTCCGTTTCTACGCCGAGT
>Ga0136846_1237886_pt1 | contig 13023 bp, 10 predicted proteins | sample HopSoiMetagenom2_FD_96841 | JGI IMG/M metagenome (GOLD analysis project Ga0136846, IMG submission 96841) | Grasslands soil microbial communities from Hopland, California, USA - 2 Assembly 2016 (version 4) | ecosystem: Environmental > Terrestrial > Soil > Grasslands | place: USA: Hopland... | reverse complement strand
TACCGCGGGACTCATGATGTATGTCTGAAAAAGCCGTCAGACCCGTCAGGCCGTCAGGACCCCGGTATTTACAGGGGTTTTAAGAAGGGCGACCCGAAAGGCCTGACGGGTTGACCCGTAAGGAAACTGAGGTAGCGGAGGTCGGGCGAACTAAAACGTGTGGAAACCACGCATGAACACCGATGGACACTGACTGAACAGGAGGAAACTGAGGCAACGGAGGCACCCACAAAGGGAGACGAAGTAAATGAGACAACCGGAATCCACCTCACCCTTCGTCCCTCTCCCCCCGCGGAGAGGGAAACGCCGGCCTCAGATTAAAATGTCAAAGAGCACCGCGACTAGCGCGGAAAAGCTTAAGCCTCTTGTGGTGTCAAAATGGACCAAAATGGACAAAACAAAAAAAGTTGTAGGATGTACATTTTGGGGTCTAAGCGTATGCAAGTAGCACGAGCAGAAGCGTTTGGAGATAACGAATCAAATTGTACATTCGAGTGAAGCGAGAAAAGATGTCCATTTTGAAATACCACAACCTGTAGGGAGGATCGAGGACTGGATTGATGGATTTATGGATTGCTGGATTGCTGGAGTGGTGGAGTTGATGGGTAACTTGATCCTGGATTCTGGATGCTGGCTCGCTGGCGCAGCGTGACCTGACAAAAGACGACAAAACGCGACAAAAGACGACAAAACGCGACAGGTTTTTGAAATTTTGAAAAATGTCGTGTCGCTGGGAGCGGGAGCGATGGAGCGATGGAGTGATGAAACGTTTTCAGCATTTGCTAACTTTTGCTAAGTTTCGCTAACTTTTGCTAACTTTTCAGGCAGTGAGGCCCTTTGCCATGGGAAGCTCGGTGCTGGATTTGGATGCCGGTCCTGAGCACGCCGGAAATGCGCAGAGCTGATGGGCAAGGGCTGTTTGATGACTTTTGATGATTTTTGATAACTTTTGAGTACTTTTGAGTACTTTTGAGTACTTTTTCGGGGTAAGGGCGGGCCCTTTGGGAAATGCAGAGTGCAAAATGTAAAATGCCGAATGCCGGGCGCAGGCGCTGTGGTTTGCTCCTTTTTGCTCTTTTTTGCCACATTTTGCTCCTTTTTTGAGGCCGATCGGGGGCCCTTGGGGAAGTGGAGGCGCATTTGTGGAATGGACAATGCCGGTCCGGACCAACCCATAAATCCAGTTATCCACCATCCAACTCCCCGGCATGTCCTGGCTCATTGCCACCTCTGCTCAGTAAAGCAGTTAAATGGATTTCTGTCAAGAGAAGATTCGAGGGAAAACTGGGAGCGCTGGAGTGATGGGGAGGCGGAGTGTTGGATTGGCTTCACAAGTACGCCAAAAGTGGGGAAATCACTGGGGCTGTTCCGAGTTCTGTTTCAAGGTGAGAAACCCGCTGATCAGTTGCCTTCTATCTTGTAGTCGGTAAGCGGCGATTATTTGACGTGCCAGAAATAACTGATGAAGGCCACGAGCCAGGAAACCAAGAAGGGGAGTAGGATCATGGAGCCTATCGTCTGAAGGGCGGATACGAGACGGGTGTTGCCTCTCTTCGGAAAGAGCTGGATTAGCATATCGCCGAGCGGCATCACTGGGAGCGGCAGGATGTACAGCGTTGCGCCTTTGGCGGCGAAAAGACCATAGCCAGCCACCGGGGCGCGACTGGCGCTGGCGAAGAACCGGGCGATTAGAGGTGCCCCAAGGGCGATGGGATGGATGGCACCCTGTGATAGCTGCGAGAACGCGGAGAACATCTGGTTGATCGTTTCGTGAATTCCGGAGCTGGCGGCGGCTGAAAGAATGACGGCGATCGGGCCGGCGGCGATCATGAGCCACCTGGCAGAGAGCGGGCGGGTTGCAAAAGCGACCATATCACGAGATACGTACGCACCGGCGGGAATGTAGCCAATGTGTAAAGGGCAGAGAGGGGTTTGAAGTATGAATACAGGTTTGCCGAAGAAGATGGCAATCTTGTCGATCTTGATGTGCGTGAGTGCACAGGCCGCCACGGTGGCTGCGCTCCAAACAAATACGAGGACTGTCGCGAAAAGCAAGAGAAGACCGATTTGCTGGCAGGCCGCGACGATCATTTGTGGCTAATTCCAGCGGGTTTTTGGTTTGTCCGCTGCGGTACGCGTTTCGTGCAGGAAAAGAATCTCACGCTTGGCGACTTCTTGGAACCGCGGCTTTTTAATGCCGAGTTCTTTGAAGGCGGTGTCGCGGGTGGGGTCATCGCAAAACAGGACTGCGTAAAGAAGGTGGGCGGGGTAAACGACCGCGCCGCCAAGCTGGGCGAAATGCTCAGCGTCCGCAAAGACTTTTCTGGCGGCGGCTGCGCGGTGCAGGGTCTTGGACTCCGCCATTTCGAAGCGCCGGCCAAGCGGGGTACCGCGCAGCTTCCGGCGCAGTGGCGCCGGGCTTACTTGGGCCGCGTGGAAAATGGCCCGGAGCCGCCTGACTTCGCGCAAGAGCTCCTCAAGGAGGTCGTCGCGGCCGGGTGTGTCTTTGGAAAGGAGGCTCGGGAGGTCAAGGCTCACGGCTTTGCATAAACCGATGAGCAAGTGGATCGGTTCGATCTCTACTGCGTTTAAACGCTTCGCTTCGGCCTCTGCAATTCGCCATACGAGGATGAGGCTGGCGGAATGTCGAGCTTTCATGTGATCGCGGCGGGCGTCACGGCGCTTTGGCGGGGTTGAGATTCATTCAGATGAGACTGCGAGCACAATAGTGCGGTTGTTGCGGTTTGGGGTTTGAAAGGGCCGCTGGCTCGCGGTGCCCTTGATCGGAGTTAGCTTGTCCGGCGGGAAAATTCCAAGGCTGTGCAAATAAGCAGCGACCCGTTGGGCACGCTGAAATCCAAGGTCGTCCGGGGTTCGTGGGTGAGACCAAGGCCAAGTGGGCGGCTCGTCTTCTGCAAAGCCAAGGATTTGAATTTTGAATCGTGCTTGGGTTTGGACCAGCGCCTTCGCAACTGACTCAAGCCGCGACTTTGCGCCGATGCTAAAGTGTACATCGCGGTCGAAAAGCCCGGGTTCGAACCGGATAACCCAGTCGCCGTTCTGAAGCGCGGCGGTGACTCCAGGCATGGCGAATTTGAAGGCTGTGAGACCTGGAAGCGAGTGATGTATCGAAATGGGTTGACTGCTCGAGGCTGGCTCGGGCTGCTGCTGGGTTTGCGCTAGGCTCTTGAAATCTGAGCGTGCTATCTCCAGGAGTCTTTGAACCTTGCTTAGCTTCGCTACTGACGCCTCCGAGGACCGAGAGAGACTTGGGAGCCGTTCTTCTGCTGCTTTCTGCCTGTCCAGCGCGGCCGCTTGGTTTGTCTGAACTGCAGTAAGTCGGGAAAGGAGAAACTCGGAGTTATGCTCCAGTGCTTGGCGGAGTTGCTCAAAACTCCCTTGCAGCCGCTCCGCGATGGCCAGCAAAGCCTCGCGCTCCGGCGAGCTTGTCCCGGGCGCCGGCACCGCGCTCGCGGGAACCTTTGTTTTCGCGACATCCTCAGGACTCGGCTGTGCCGCCAATGCGATGGTCTTCGCCTGTCCGGATGCCGGATCGAACCGCATCGGTCGCGCTGAGAGTCTCAACCAAGCCAGAGCGATCAGGAGCAGCGCCATTAATACTCCTGCCCAGATGAAAGCGGTCCGGCGGCTCTGCGCGTGTGGCTGGTTCAATTCGAGGTCAGTTATCCGTGCCAAGCACTCTTTGTACTCGCGGTTTTTGGGATTTTGCTGCCTTGCTATTTCCCAGAGTCGGCGCGCTGTCTCGAAGTCGCCTTGGTTGGCGGCGATGCGAGCCAGTAAGTCAAGCTCTGCGGGCACCTTGGGTTCGCCGCCGCTGCGCGAGAGCAGCGCTTCGGCTTCGAGGTAGCAATTCGAGCGGGCGAGTTCAGTCGCACGGGCAAGACGGATTTGGTCGAGAAGGTCCTCGATTGGTCCTTCGGCGTGCTGTTGTGGATCTCGGCTGGTGTCCATTGGCGGGATTTACCGGACGACGCCAGACTGATAGCCGCGCTTGGCTGCCTGGACGAGTTCGTCGGGCACCAAGTCCCAAAGTTGGCGTACAACGTTTTGGAGACCTGTTGTGTTGCTTTTTGCCAAACACTCACGCCCCTGATCTAGCAGACGGGCGGCGCGGGCGACGTCTACCATTTCCTGCTCTTGTTTCTCCATTTGCTGGAACTGATAGACCCACCAGCCTGCCTGGGATGTGACTACGTCAAAGTAAAGCCGTGTGGTCTGATCGATCTTCTTCCGCAGTTTGTCCGGCTGCCGGTCGCGGATGATGTCGTCAATTTGGCTGGCGAGCTCTGCTGCTTTTTGCTTTTGCTGCGGCGTGCCGTTGCTCTCTACTACCCGGTCGAGGCGGCCTAGCCAGGCTCTCGACTCGGCAATGAGCGAGGGCCACTGGAGGGCATTTGCGGCCTCATCGAGCTTGAGCTTTAGCTCAAGCAGTCGCTTCTCGCACTTTGCTGCGGCATCGGCGTCGCCTCTGGCGGCGGCGAGCGTTTCACCGACCTCTTTGAGAAGTGGCGAATTCTCAACAGCTTCGACCAATTCCTCCGCGCTTTCTGCCTCGGCTGAGGCAGCCTTAGCCCTAGCCTCGCTAAAGCGTGTCATCTCCGCTTCAAAATCCAGCTTTAGGAATTCGTATGTCAGGTTGCGTTTCCCCATCTCGATTTTGCCGGCGAACTCCTCATCGAGCAAAGGAACGTAGGCGGTAATCCTGATTATGCGGTCTGTTGTGACTGAAACTGTGACCTCGATTTCGCTTCCGCCAGGCAGGTCGCGCCGGATGTTTTCCGCGCGGATTTCAAGCTCGCCTACTTTACGGTTCCGATCCGCGAGTTCCTGTTCACCTTCAATCAGGGGAATACGGAGAATTTCGCCGCTTTGGCCCTGGCGCAAGGCGTGGATGGTTTTGAAGTCGCGGGTTGCTTTTAGGGGAAGGCCGCGTCCTTTCTCAAAAAATTTATCGTAGTCATTATTCGCAAGGGCGATCCCCATCGAATTGATCAGTGGCTGTTCTTCCACGACGGCACCGATTGTGTAAGTCAGCGTATCTGGGCTGAGTTTCTGTTTCCGGCCCGTCGCGTCGAACAGTTCGATCAGAAAAGTGTTACGCTCGCCCCTCTCTGCGTGCAGGTTTGCCATAAAGACGCCATCTGCTTGGAGTGGTAGCTTCCCGCTGCGCCACTGAGTTTTGGTGTTTACGAGCTCTACAGTGAATCCGGCGAAGGTTTGTGGTGATGCGGCGGAAACTTTCCCGCCGACAATGGGAGCGCTGTCCAGCCCTACGGGCTTGTGCTTCAGGTCAACCGAGAACTCCCCGGCGAGCGCGATCTGTTTCCCGATAGAGGTGGTCTTTTGAGTTCCGGCGAAAACGGCGGCTCCCCTGGCGACAACAGTAAGAGGGTCAACGGTGTGATCGAGCGGAATGCCAAGGTTTGCTTTGAGAATGTCTCTGAAATAAGGTGCGAGGGTCGGACCTCCGACAAGAATGACTTTCTGGATGGCTTCTTTTTGCAGACCCTTTTCCTTTAGCACCCTTTTGCAAATCTCCACGGAACGGAGAATGACCGGCTCTGCGACCCGCAGAATGTCAATCCTCCTAAGCTCGCATTCGAATTCGATTTCCCCGCCGCTGCCGTCGCTGAGTTTGCATACCTCCAACGTTGCCCGGTCGCTTCGAGATAGGTCAATCTTGGCAACCTCCGCTGCCTGCTTAAGTTTAGCAAAGGACTGCCGCCAGCGAGTGTTGCCACGTGTAAAGTCTTCGAGGTCGTGCTCTTGAAGAACTTTAGGGGCCAAGAGTTGCTCCACAATTAGCCAATCGATATCCGATCCGCCGAGAAAGTTGTCACCGCCGTGGTTCACAACATTAATCGTTCCATCCTCAGCTTTAATGACAGCGGCATCAAAAGTGCCGCCGCCGAAATCGTAAACAAGCCAGTAGGCCTTTTCTCCCTCCACTTGAAAACCATAGGCGAGCGCCGCTGCAACGGGTTCCTGCAGAAGGGGACTATCTCTGAATCCAGCGAGTTGAGCAGCACGCCGAGTGGCGTCGCACTGGTGAAGTTCAAAGGCGGCGGGCACTGTTATGACGGCCGCCTCGACCACCTCACCTGTCCGCTGCTGCACGTCTGCGCGGAGGGATTTCAGAACCTCTGACGACAGGTCCTCTGCTTTTCGACTCTGTCCGCTGCTCCTGAATTGGTAAAGGTGGTCGGTTCCCATGCGGCGCTTGAACTCGACGTACGCGTCGTCCGGCGCATCAAGCATTTTATTCTTGGCCCGCTGACCTACTTGCGTAGCACCTTTTTTGTCTATGCTGACGGCCGAGGGTGTAATGTCAGCGTCCGCGTTGTTCTTGATAATCTCGGTTCCGACACCCTTGAGAAGGGCGATGGCACTGTTGGTTGTTCCGAGATCGATTCCGAAGTCAATGGTGGTACGCATGGTTGGTTAAATATTCGCGAGCCTGTGTTGAATAGGTTACAACGTTCCTCCGGCGGTAGGGTCGCTAGCACGCTCGGGGTTTAGATGCTCGTTTGCAACTGCGGGAGTGGCAACTACAACCTCGCCCATCTGGAGGATTTGTTTCTGCCAGTAGATCGTCGGTTTAATTGTTTCGAGCACGCGATCTTTGGTGATTCCTGGTATTCGCTGCGTGGTGATCACTTTCAGTGGTAAGCCGTAGTCAAAGGGGTCTTCGGTGTGATCCTTGATCTCAAGTCCTATTTCTTGGAAACTGCCGAAAATCGCTTCGATGTGACGAAAAACTCGCTTCATCTCCTCGCGCACTTCTCCTGAGGCTCCGTCAACCATCTTCATTTTTGCTTTCCAGGCGTTGGTCGCGATCGCGGCCATACCTCGCGCCACATTTTCAGGCACCCCGTACCTGATTTCGTTACCGGGACTCTGGGGTTTCGATAGCATTGCCTCCTGGTTCTGCGCAATTTTCTCGAGTAGTTTGTTTTTGTCTGGGAATTCGACTGGTGGAATTCTGAAGGCTTCGTTCGCTCGTCTTAGTTGGCGTAATTTGGATTTTCGTTTCATAAGTGGATTCAACGGCCAGACCTGGCGTTGTAATTCTCAACCTTTTGGTTGAAGGCGGCTGTGGCTGCTTTTGCCTGGCGAGCCAGCGTATTATACCTATCAACCTTGTTGTTAAATTGGTTCACTGCGTACTGACTCCTGCGGTCGAGGTAGAGGCGCTCGGATTCGATCTCTCGACCGAGTTGCTCGACTTGATTTTCGAGATCCTCGATCCTTGACCTCTCGGACTCGATTTCGCTGCGCTCGCTGGCGTACGACGGCCCCGGAGCGGGGGCGGAAACGGATGGTGAGGGAGCGGGCACGGATACGGATGATGGCGGAGTGTAGGAGCCATTACTTGGCGTGCTCGTTCTCAAATCGGAGTTGCACGAATTTGCTATGGCGATGACAACAAGAATCCCGATTCCGACGAGGCAGCCGAGTCCCGTCTTATTGGAATCTTGCCGCTGCCGCTGTGGGTTCTGCATTGAGACAAGAGCCGTATCATCCTCCAAGAGACGAGCCCTTAACTCAGGGCTAACTGCGTACTCGAGCGCCAGGTCAGTTGCGGCTAGGGCCGTATCTTTATCCTGATGCTTGTTCCAGGCGTCGAGGGCGATCCCGCGTAGAACTGCGGCGGCGAAGTTGGACAATTGCGAATGGTCCTCCGAGCCTTTTGTGAGACTGGCGGCAGCAAGGGACAGTGCCACCGTGGCCTCCAAATGGAATCGGTTTAGTTTCTGGGCTGGGCTGGCCTGGTCGTCCTGAATGGAGTTGAGCAAGCTGTAAGCCCGGTCGAGCTTCTTGAATTTTAGGTTACCTGCTAGTGTTTGGATGTTCTTTTCGATTTGCTGCCGTAACTCGACTGCCGTCGCGAACGGAAGGGCGGCTCCTAAAACCTCCAAGCATGTCGCGTCCTCCCCGGTGGCTTTGTGGTAGCTGACTTGCACCTGGTTGCAGGTGGAGGCAACTTCGTCGGAAAGTTCGTTGCGTGTTTCGCTCTTCCTGTCGAAAAAGAGGTCGAACAAGGCCAAGCAACGGTTTGCTTGCTCGATTAGTTCGCGGCCGGCCGATGCGCCATCAGCAGGATTTCTCTCCACGCGCTCGCGGGCTATTCTAAGGTGTTCCTTGAGCCTCGTCTTTGTCGGCGTAAGGACGGTCGCGGCTATTTTCTCCGATATGTACAAGCCATGGCTGGCTTGTCGCGTGATTTGTATATGAACGCGGGCTTCTTCCGGTTTTCCGGCCTCGGCATATGCGAGTGCCAGCTCAAGGTTGATTTTGCTGAGGGCCCACGGCAAGGAGGCCCGCATACGCCCTGCGAAACCCGTGCTCAATCGGGCATCGTCGGTCTGGCGGATGCGGTTCGTGACTTTATCCCAGAGGCAGTCATCGGCTAACAGCCGCTCCCAGCGCTTGAGACTGGCCCGCCAGTATTTTGTGGTCTTCGCTCGACGGGCATCATCGGCACCGGCGCAAACCGCGTGTGCGTCCCACTCTACGGCACAAAGATGGTACAGTACCGCGAGATTGTGCATCGCCACAATGCCTGTGCCGGGCTCGTCTTCTCGGGATGACCAAATCTCGACGGCCTGATCCAAGCCGCCGCGTAGCACAGCCTGGATTCCTGCGTCTGAATCTCTTTGGCCAAACTCCTCTGGCCAGAACCAAAAGAATTCGTCAATGAGACGCTTCTCTGGGTCTTGCAACTTCTGCAGTGCGACTCGGATATGATCCATCGTTGGCGGCGGCCTAAGGGCGACGACGCTGGAGTGGAAGTTTGCGCCTTGACCCAACTCTTCCATGAGCTTCAGCTTGTCTGCGTGCTTTGTTATTTCACGGGTCGTCGCATCAACAGGAAGGCCCGTGATACGAAAGGCGTTGTTCTGGAATAGGTTTGCCGTCGCCGATTCCATAAGGGCTACACACGGCCTGACAACGCCCTCGCGCGGATGCGACGTAGTGCTCAAATTCTTCTTTCCTTTTTTGGAGGCGGCTCGACACCGCTTCGGTTAATCTCCGAAAGCAGCTTTGTGACTTCCTCACGTTCCGCGGCGCGGATTCGATCACGGACGATCCGGTCCAAGGCGGTCTGGTCATCCTGCAGCCTTTGCGCTAGCTCTTGGCCGACGGCGAACTGAACAGCTTGCCTGTTTGCGGCGAGAGCCGTACCAATATCCTGGTGCGTATTCCAAGCATCTAAGCAGATTCCTCGCAGAACAACAGCGACCGAATCGCGCAAGTGGTCACATTGCTCCTTGCAGCCCGTCAACCTGGCGACAATCGAGTTGATCAACGGCAGCGATTTCGTCATCTCGCCGAGTCTCTCGCGCGGGCCCTCCTTAGCTTCTTGAATCCTGTTGAGCGTTACATAAATCGGGCCTAGCTGTTCCATTGTCAGATTGTGCGCGAGAGTTGCACAATTTTTTTCAATTCTCGCCTTAACTCTACGGGAGTCGGGGAGGCGAGCGCGGCATTAAGAATATCGATGCACGCCTTATTGTCGCTGGTCGCTTTATGATGAGCGGCTTGAAGTTGATTACAAACCACCGCAACCTCATCGAACAGCTCGCTATTAACCTCGCGCCTAATCAAGAAATGATCGAATAAGTCAAGGGTCCGGCGAGCGAACTCCAATAGCCGTTGGGCCGCGCACAGACTAGTGGTTGTGCCGTCAGGTCGATGGTTTTTTGCACATTTGATTTGCTCATCAAGGCCTCGCCTAAGTGGTCCTAAAGCGACTTCGATATCACTCTCGCAAGCGCCATCCGCTGATGCAGAATCGCGAAGAAGTGCGATGTGGATACTTGATTGCGGCTTTTTCCCGGAGGTTGCGAACGCCAGGGCCAATTTCGCGTTGATTTGGCGTAGCGCGGTGGGCAATGCTGCCCTCATCTCGCGGGCGAGGCTCGTTCGCAAGGTTGGCTCATTCAGCTGCCTGATTCGGTTTTCCACTCTCACCCAAATAGCCTCGTCCGCGACGAGCTTTTTCCAGCGATCGAGACCTTCCTTCCAGTAGCCTGAGACCTGTTTGCGCTGCCAATCTGATAAATCCGTCTGCAAGGCTTCATGCTCCCAGTCCAACGCGAGAATGTGATATAGCAAGGCCAGATTGTGGGTTGCTACGCTATAGTGCTCTGGACAACCCTCTCTTGAAGTCCAGAATCTGATCGCGCCGTTTAAATCGGACCTTACCAGGGAGCAAGTCCCTGGGTCGAGACCGGCCCCCTCAAGATCTTCGGGCCAAAACCAAAAAAACTCATCGATGAGCCGTTTTTCAGGATCCTTAAGTCTTTCAACGGCTTCGCGGATTTGGCTGAGAGTCGGCTGGGGGTGGAGCCGGAGTGGTGCCCCGTCGCTATAAAGATCATGTCCGAGCTCGGCGAGCAGCTTAAGCTTGTCACAGTGTTTGACTACCTGTCGGGGTGTCGAATCAACCGGAAGACCTGTAACGCGGAACGCGTTGTTGCGATATAGGTCTTTTGTCGATGCGTCGATTAGAGCCGTGCATGGAGGATGTCGGCAAGGGGCTCGAACATTCGCACTAATTTGACTGTTTAGATTATCCATGGTGGCTAACCGGTTACATTGATATTCCACAACGCCAGAGCTTTACTTCGTGGGCGTACCTGTTTCTCAGGTTAGGAGACTTGTTGAAGGCCTCCTCCATGAGGTCGGCAGCCTCAGCGAGGCGGCCCGTCTTTCTTGCTTCGAAGGCCTTTTTCGTTAAGTCTTGAGCGATTGCGTTGTCGACCGGTGAGGGCAACCCGAGAACCGTTTTCGATGGCTCGCTGGAGAGAGTTTTCGCCTTGTTGGAGAGTTCGTGTGTGGTGGGATGCCAGGTTTCCAAGGTGTTTAGGAATTCCTTGGCAGAGGGGAAGCGGGCTTCAGGACGTTTCTGCAGGGCCCTGAAGACGATGGCATCCAGTGCTTTGTTCGCGTCAGGGTTGATCTCGGACGGCGGTAATGGCGGTTTTTCGAAAAGATTCTTTGTAGCCCAACTGATCTCCGCGGGTATCTCGAACGGAAGGCGGTCAGTAATAAGCAGGTAGAGCGTGGTGCCGATGGCCCAGACATCTGCTGCGCAGGAGTCTCTCTTGCGATCCGTAAACGCCTCGGGTGGCTTGAAAGCGAGTGTGCCAGCAGCTGTGGCCAGGAGGGTGAGAGGGTTGACTTTTTTGGCGAGACCGAAGTCGCTCACGCGTGCTCGCAAACCTTCGGGCTCGTAGCCAACCAGGATGTTTTGGGGTTTGATATCCCGATGGATGATGGGCGGATTTTCGCGGTGAGCCTGGGTGAGGCCGCGACAAACCTGCTTTGCCAGATCCACGCTGGTCTCCAGGGGCACAAACTTCGTGCCGTGGGAGTGCCAGAATTTCTCCAAGCTGCCGCCGGGCACGTTTTCCATCGTGAAGTACCCGCATGTGCCGCCGTTCACTTGGATAATGTTTGCATCGAAAACGCGTACAATGTTCGGATGGCCAATCCGCGAAAGAAGAATCGCCTCACCCAACATTTCCTGAATTTCGTCGAGGCTCATTCCCACCCGTTTGAAAACCTTCATGGCCTGCCGGCCAAGAAAGCGGTGTTTCACGCGGTAAACTTCGGCAAAAGCTCCCTGCCCCAAGAAGCGTTCGACTTCGTAGGTGTCACGAATGATTTGGCCCTCATCAAGTAATGCCATGGGTGCTGAGCTAGATGCTACGCCGAACGGCAGGCTTGACAACGTGAAAACGGCTCAGGGGCTCAGGCGGGACTGCCAGTGAATTGGCATTATTTCCCCGGCTGCATGAAGCTTCGGCACGACGAACCCTCTGCGTGTATCGGCTTCGGTGGGCATGGGTCAGAGGGTGTGATTCAGACGCTGCGCTGCCAGGCGCGCATGCAGGAGATTTGCTCAAACAAATTCCCATCGCCTTAATCCTCGTTCGCGAGAATACGCCAAATCACTGTCCCGGCAAGCACATTATGGATGCTGGATAACTGGATAATTGGATTGGTGGAGCGGTGGGATTTCAGATTTCAAAATTTGAAATTTGAAAGGCGGGCAGAAGGAGATGGAGACACAGTGGAATGCGTCCTTACCGCTTCGACTCGTTACCTCGTCGCCTACAGGTTTGGCCGTGACGATTCACCGCGTCCCATGTCCAAATGGCAGCGACAACATCCGAATTGAACAATGAATTACGAGGAGTTCGCCTTTTTTAACCAGCAGCTTGCGGCGATGTTGCGGGACGGAATCCCGCTGGAGGGCGCCGTCAAGGAACTCGTGGCGGGGATGCGAAACGGCCCGGTGCGTACAGAACTGACGCAATTGGAGGCCGATTTATCGCGGGGTACACCGCTGAAGGAGGCGCTCGCACGCCGCAAGCTGCCGGAGTTTTATCGTCACATGGTCGAGCTCGGAGTCAAAAGCAACGATTTGCCAGGTGTGCTGACTTTGCTGGCGGACCATTACCAGCGCGCGAATGCACTGTGGCTGCGGCTCAAAGGGATCATGGTTTATCCTTTGATAGTCGTCATCGTCGCCGCGTTGTTCACGGCCTTGCTGTCGGTGGTGTTTCATCGTTTTCTGCCGCCATTGTTCGAGCAATTCACGCTGCCGGCGGCGACACAATTTCTTTTCGGAACGATGTGGTTGCCGCCCGGGTTGCTGGTGGTCATCGCCACTTTGTTTATCGCTGCAATAGCCATTCCGAGTTTGCGCGCGAAGTTGCGTTGGCGCGTGCCTGCCTTTCGCGAGGCGAGCCTGGCACAAGTGGCTTCGGCGATCTCACTGATGCTGAAGAACGGCGCGACGTTGTCGGAGGCGCTGAGCATGGCGCAGGTGCTCGAAGGTGATTCCCCCGCCGCGCCGGCGCTGGCGCATTGGCGCGCGCTGGTGGAAGCCGGCCACGGCAAGCCTTCCTCCTGGTATCGTCCGGTGCCGCCGTTCCCGCCGCTGTTCCTTTGGCTGGTGCAAAAGGGCGGGGAAAATGTCGCCGCCGG
>Ga0136846_1219241_pt1 | contig 13024 bp, 12 predicted proteins | sample HopSoiMetagenom2_FD_96841 | JGI IMG/M metagenome (GOLD analysis project Ga0136846, IMG submission 96841) | Grasslands soil microbial communities from Hopland, California, USA - 2 Assembly 2016 (version 4) | ecosystem: Environmental > Terrestrial > Soil > Grasslands | place: USA: Hopland... | reverse complement strand
GGACTCGTGGCACTCAACATCGGACAACCGGTCGTGCGCGGGCTGGAACAGTCATTCACGCTCGTACCGGGACTCACGTGGAGACCGTCTTCCGCCTTCAGCGTCTCCACGGACGCGCGCATCACGACGGATTCCGTCGCGTCCTATGCATTCGGCCTGAGCTGGAAATCCGGCGGCGGTCGCTGGCCGGTCGGCGTCATCGCCCGGCTCGATACCGATCAAGACCTGCGGCGCGGCGCCTTCGCGTTCGGGCTGTCATTCGGCGCGCGCGACCAGTTTGGTTTGATTGCGACGACACCCGGGGACGTATCCAGCATCGACCAGGCGAGCCTGTACGGCTTGTCCACCCGCGCGGCCGCTCCGGGGCACTAGGATCGGCGCGGGCGATTGCGCACGCGGATCCCGCTCCCTGACGCATCCACATCGAGGTCGTTGAGCCGCGGGGCCAGCGTCACCATGTCGCGGAACGACAGGCTGCGAAATACGGTGTCCGCCATGTGGTTCGTTCCCCTGCCACGAATCGCCAACCGGAACGCCAAACCCCCACGGAAGTCGAGATCGAAATCGGTCCTGATACTGTCACGCGCATACGAGCGCACCTGGCGGGGCGTCACGACCGCCAAGCGACGGCGCGTGAGCAGCAGGATCGTCGTGTCTTCCTGGCCCGCCGGCTGATAGACGTACTCCGCGACATCACCGGCGGTGAGCGCATGTCGATTGCGGAGGCGCTGCGCCAGGATATCCGGTATCGGACGCTGCGCCGCGATCCGCGGCGCTTTGCTGAACACCGTGTAGGCGACCACCGCCGCGCCCGCCGCGAACGCCACGAACAGCAGACAGCCCGCGACACCCAGGCCGAGCAGCGATTTGTAGAACATTGACGTGAGCCGCTGGCGAAGCGGCACGCGTACGCGATTCCGCGCCGCGGTCGGCAGTGCGTCGACGAGCGCACGACTCGCTTCGGTAGCCGTCTGGAATCGTTTGGCGGGATCCTTCGCCAGCATGCGATCGAGCACCGCCGATAGCTCTTCGGAGACATCGGAGCGCTCGCGGCGTATCGGCACCGGATACTGTGTCAGCTGCTGTGCCAGGATGGACGCCGAGGACGGTCCGTCGAAAGGGGGGTTCCCGGCGAGCATCTGATAGAGCACGATCCCCAGAGAGTAGATGTCCGAGCGACCATCGAGCCGGTCGCCCGATGCCTGTTCGGGGCTCATGTATTGCGGGGTCCCGACGATCATGCCCTCGGTGGTCAGCTGCGCGCCTCCACTTGCGGGCGTCGCGGCCTGCGCCGCCTGCGCCGCTTTGGCGATGCCGAAATCCGTGACCAGCACGTGGCCGCTCTTGTCGAGCAGGATGTTGTCCGGCTTGATGTCGCGATGCACGATGTCGTGCGCATGCGCGTAGGCCAACGCATCGGCTGCCTGACGCGCAATGCGCGCGGCATCGCCAACGGAGAGTTTCTTGTGCGTCTCGAGCAGATCGCCCAGCGATGCGCCGTCGATACAGCGCATGATGATGTAGAAGATTTCTTCCTGCCTGCCGACCTTGTAGATCGGGACGATGTGCGGATGCTCGAGCCGCGCCACGGTCTGGGCCTCGCGCAGAAACCGCTCGGCGACGTTCGGGGACGGCGCGAGCTCGACGTCCAACACCTTCACCGCGACATCGCGGTTCAGGCTCTGGTCGCGAACGCGGAACACGGCCGCGAAGCCCCCCTGACCGAGCAGAGGGCCGACGGTAAATTCCGGACCAAGCGCTTGTTGCAGGCGCTGCTGGAGGGCTTCGAGGTCCATGGCGGTGCCAAAAGCTAGAATTGGAGGCCGCGTTCTGCTAGTCGCGGGTGCGCTCTTCGTGGTGTGGTTGTTCGCCGTGTGGCCGCCACCCATCTGGTGGCGCGATCACGAGCCGCGCTGTACCGCAATGATGCGTTGGCGGGCCGATGTGCAGACGTGCCGACGTGTGGCTCGCCCAGTGCAGGACGGCATGTCTGCACGACGGCACGAGGACAACCGTGTCCTCGAAAGAATGGTAATCATCGCCGAAGATTCTCGATTCAGAACGCATCATGGCATCGACTTCATCGAGCTGCGGGAGGCCTGGGCCGCCGGCGGTCATCGCGGGGCAAGCACAATCACGCAACAGCTCGCGAAGAATCTCTACCTCTCGCCGTCGCGGTCGCTGTTTCGCAAGCTGAAAGAAGCGGTAACCGCGGTGCGGCTCGAGGGTGCGCTGAGTAAACCCCGCATCCTGGAGCTGTATCTGGACGTGGCGGAGTGGGGCCCGGGGATCTGGGGAATGAACGCGGCGAGCCGGTCATACTACGGCGTCTCGCCCGCGCGCCTCAGCAACGCGCAGGCAGCGGCACTCGCGGCGACGCTGCCGCAGCCGCGCACCTCGAACCCCGCATACCGCCCGGCGCGCATGCTCGCACGGCGTGATCTGATTCTCGCGCGCTACTACGGCGGGCGGGCGCCCGTGCCGCATATAGAAGAAGACTCGATTCCCAATCTGCCGGAAATCGAGCCTCCTGTGATTCCTGTGATTCCCCTGGATTCTGTTGCGGACTCGCTAATCCACCAGCCGTAGCGGCATCACGAGTGCCATGTACGAGGCGGGGTCGTTCCAGCCGACCGGCTCGATCGTCGCGGCGCGCTCGGGCGCCTTGAACGTGAAGCGCACCTCGTCGGTGGGCATGTACTTCAGAATCTCGAGGAGATACGTCGCGTTGAACCCGATCTCGAGCGGCTCGCCTTCGTAGGTGACGGCGAGCTCGTCCTGTGCTTCGCCAAGATCAGGCGTCTGGACGGAGAACTTCAAATTGCCGCCCGAAAAAGCGAGCCGAATGCGGTGCGTCTGGTCGCTCGCGACCACGCTCATGCGCCGCAAGGCCGCCGCCATCGCGGTCTTGTCGACCGTCGCCTGCTTGTCGTTCTCGCGCGGGATCACCTGCTCGTAGTTGGGATACGGGCCTTCGATCAGGCGCGAGAATACGAACGTCCCGCCCGCCCGGAAGCCGATGTGGTTGTCGCTCTTGGCGAGCTCGATCTCCGCATCGCCCGCATACAGCCGCCGGATCTGCTCGAGCGCCTTTGGGGGCACGATGAGATCTGCCGTCGAGCCGCCCGTCGCCGGGACATCCATCTTGGCGAGCCGATGCCCGTTCGTCGCGACCATGCGCATCCGGTCGGGCCGCAGCTCCCACAACACGCCATTCAAGATGGGCCGGCTCTCTTCCGTCGAGGCCGCAAACGCCACGTGCCCGACGAGCTTGTGCACCACGCCGGCCGCCGCCTTCCACGCCTTGTCGAACTTCACGGCGGGGAAGGAGGGGAACTCTTCGCGCGGCAGGCCGAGCAGCTTGAACTTGGACCGTCCGGACTCGATCGACACGCGCGCTTCGCCGGCTGCCGTGACCCGGACGGGCCCGGACGGGAGCTCGCGTGCGATGTCGACGAGCTTCTTGGCCGGGAGCGTCACCGCGCCATCGGCATCGACTTCGGCTGCGACGGTCGTGCTGACCGCGATGTCGAGGTCCGTCCCCGAGAGGCGCAAGCCGCCGCCTTGTTTGGACGATTCGACCAGAACGTTCGCCAGGACCGGGAGGGTCGTCTTGGCGGGGATGGCGGCGGCGACGGCCGCCAGTCCTTCCTGTAGTTGTTCGCGTGTAATCGTGAACTTCATGACTGCTGCGCCATCTCCAATTGGGGAAAGTCTTACTACTGCTTCTCTATATAGAAATACTAGTAGTAGTAGTAGACATCGGGGATATGTGGGCGATGTCTGTAAACCGCAACCAGTGAATCACCTGTCGTGCGTCACAACATGTTCGTGCACTGTTGGCACTGTTGGCACTTTGCGGATACTCGGCCGCTTTTCACCACTACCCCACATGCCGCGCCGTTTTCCCCAAACACCAATGTTGGCTACAGTGCGGACAATTCCTGCCGCGCCATTTCCACGCGTTCCTTGAACGTGCGGTCGCGCATCATCTGCCGCTCGACCTTGTCCACGCTGTGAATCACGGTGGAGTGGTCGCGCCCGCCGAATGCCTGGCCGATCTCCACGAGCTGCATTTGCAGCATGTCACGGGCCAAGTACATCGCCACCTGGCGCGGAACGGTGAGCGTCTTGGTGCGCGCCTTGGAGCGCAGCCCTTCCGGCGTGACGCCCCAGCGGCGTGCTACCACTTCCTGCACCCGGTCGATGCTCGGCGCCGACTGGCTGGAGCCGTAGCCCGATCCCTCTTCTCCCTGGCGGATCTTGTCGGACAGCGCGTCTCGGGCCAGCTCGATCGTCACCTCGCGGTTCTTCAGTGACGCGAACAGGAGCAGCTTGATGATGCAGCCTTCCAGCTCCCGGACGCTGGAACGAATGTGCTCGGCGATGAAGCGCAGCACATCGTCCGGAATCGTCAGCTCGAGATGATCCTGCTCGGCTTTCTTGCGCAGAATCGCGACGCGGTGCTCGAGATCGGGATGGCCGATATCGGCGACCATCCCCCACTCGAAGCGCGAAATCAGCCGCTCTTCGAGGCCCGGGATCTCCTTCGGCGGCCGGTCCGAGGTCAGCACGATCTGCTTGTGGGCCTCGAACAGCGCGTTGAACGTGTGGAAGAATTCCTCCTGGGTCATTTCCTTGCCTTCGAGGAAATGGACGTCGTCCACGAGGAGCAGATCCACGTCGTTACGGTAGCGCCGGCGAAACTCCGACATCGTGCGCGCGTGAATCGACTCGATCACGTCGTTGATGAATTGCTCGGCGCCGAAATACTGCAGCCGAGTCTCCGGGTTGCGCTCCAGCACCGCGTGCGCGATCGCCTGCATCAAATGGGTCTTGCCGAGTCCGGTCGCGCCGTAAATAAAGAGCGGGTTGTACGTTTTCCCCGGCGCTTCGGCAACGGCATGCGCGGCGGCGGCGGCGAGCTCGTTCGACTTCCCGATCACGAACGTTTGAAACGTGTAGCGCTCGTTGAGCGGAGTCGTCGCCACCGACGACGCGGTCGCGACGCCGGCGGTCTCCCGCGGCGCCACGAAGAAATCCATTTGCGGGCGGCGCTGACGATCTTCCTGCACGCGGAACACGACGGTCGTCGGCCGGCCCAGCACGCGCTCGGCCGCGCGCGCCAGCAACGACGCGTGCTTCGACTCGTTCCATTCCGCTGCGAATTGATCGGGCGCGCCGAGAATCAGGCGCCCCTCGTCGAGGGCGATGGGCTCCGACGGTTCGAGCCACGTACGTACCGTCGCCTCGGGAAGTTCGCGTCGAGCTTCGTCGAGGAGGCGCTTCCAAGCTTCGTTTACCGATTGCTCCATTACGATTTTCTGATTTTGGAAGGACGTCCAGCAAGGGCGGCCCGAAAGTACGGGCCGCCTGTGGAAAAGTCAACCTTGACCGTCGCGCGTCGCGGCGGGTAACTTTCGCGGCCTTACTCTGAGGAATTTATGGGTCCGACGTATCGGCCGCGAAATCGGCGGCGCATCAACAAGCATGGATTTCGCGCGCGGATGAAAACGGTGTGGGGCCGTGCCACGCTGTCGCGCCGGCGTAAGAAGGGTCGCAAGAGTCTCACCGTCCGTACGCCATCCAAACATCGGAGCCGGTAACGAGCGAGCGGTACCCGCGTCGTGTTCGTATCACACGCGGTTCCGAGCTCACCGCTTGCTGGGAGGCGAGTGGGGGGGGCCACCGTCGTCGCACGCAGCACCTCGACCTCGCGTGGCGTCACAATCTTTTGGGTCACGCGCGACTCGGACTCATCGTGCCACGCCACCAGTCGTCCGCCGTCGCACGCAACCGCCTCCGACGACGGCTCCGCGAAATTCTGCGCCGTGAAATTCTGCGACGGCTCCCCGCGATCGATCTCGTGATCCGCGCCAAGCGTTCTGCCTATGCCGTCACTTTTGCGGCGCTGCGTGCCGAATTGACGGCGGTGGTGGAGACGCTGACGTGACGCTGCTGCGACTGCCGCGCCTCATCGTCATGGGCATGATCCGCGCCTATCAGCTCACGCTCTCGTACCTGGTATTCACGCAGTGCCGCTTTGAACCGTCCTGCTCGCGCTACACGTATGAAGCAGTCGAGCGCTACGGCGCCGTGAAAGGATCCTGGCTCGGCGTGAAGCGCATTCTCAAATGCCATCCGTTCCACGCTGGTGGATACGACCCGGTACCATGAGCGATCGCCAGCGTCTCATTGTCGCTGTACTGCTGATCCTCGTCGTCTGGTTCGTCCCCATGCTGATCTGGCCGGCGAAGCGGCCGGTTGGGCGCGTGGGCGGTCGGGCGGACAGCACTGCGGTCCGCGATACGGCGCAGCGCGCGCCCGCGCGACCGTCAGCGCCAACCGCCGCAACGCCGAGCCGCCCAGCCGCCACTGCGGCTCCTGAAGACACTGTGTGGGTTACCGGACCGCGGCAGCGGCTCGGCTTCAGCACGCGTGGCGGCCGCCTCGTCTCGGCAGAACTGACGCAATATCAATCATTTGCGCCCGGTGATTCGGCGCAGTCGGTCCAGCTCGTGCCCCCCGGCGGCTCGTTCTTGCGGCACCGCCTGGCGCTGCCGCGCGGCGACACCCTATCGCTCGACGATTGGGTGTTTACGCCCACCCCCGCCGCGCCGGGCCTCGTCGTCTATGCGGGACAAGGGCCGAAAACCCTTCACCTCGAAGCGGACCGCGGCGGATCGCGCGTCACGCTCGATTACCGCTTCTTTCCGGACGAGTACCGTTTCGAGGTCGGCGGCACGGTGACGGGATTGAGCAGCACGGGCGCCGTGCTCTTGCTCGACCTCTCGGACGGACTGCGGTCCGCCGAGAAGGATTCACTGGACGATTATCGCCACTACGCCGTGGTGACCAAGGCGTCGAAAGCCGAACGCACCGACTTCTCGAAAATCAAACCGGGTGTGCGCGCCCTCTTCGACGGTCCGTTCGAGTGGGTCGGCGTGAAATCGAAATACTTTTTCACCGCCGTCCTCGCGCTGCAAGAGGGGCAACCGGCGTTCGGCGGCGCGATCGCGGTCGGCGGTGATCGCACGGGCAAGATGGCCTCGCGTGCCGCGGTGACGGTCACGATGCCGGTGCCGCCCGCCGGCGGATTCCGCTATCAGGTGTACGCCGGACCCCTCGACTACCGTCAGCTGTCGCCCATGGGACACGGTCTCGACGACGCGAATCCATACGGCGGAATTTTCCGGCCCATCATCCAGCCCGTCTCGGTCTTCGTCACGAACATTCTGCTGTGGATGCACGAGCGCCTGCACCTCGCGTACGGCTGGGTGCTGATCCTGTTTGGTGTCATCATTCGTCTGCTGCTCTGGCCGTTGAATCAGCGGGCGATGGAGTCGGGAATTCGCATGCAGGCTGTCGCGCCGCTGCTCAAGGAGACGCAGGATCGCTACAAGAACGATCCGGAGCGGCTGCAGCGGGAGATGCTGCGCATCTACAAAGAGCACAAGGTGAATCCGTTCGGCGGCTGCCTGCCGATGGTGCTGCCGATGCCGGTCCTGTTTGCGCTGTTCTTTGTATTTGCCAATACGATTGCGTTCCGGGGCGTCCCATTCCTCTGGCTCCCCGACCTTTCACGCCCTGACCCCTATTACATCATTCCGATTCTCATGGGTCTCTCCATGTTCGGGTTGTCGAAGGTCGGGCAGATGGGCGTCCCGCCCAACCCGCAGGCCAAGATGATGCTGTATTTCATGCCGGTCTTCATGACCATGCTGTTCCTGAAATTTGCTTCGGGACTGAATCTGTATTACGCGGCGCAAAACCTGTTCAGCATCCCGCAGCAATACATGATCGCGAAGCGCCGGATGCGAGAGGCTCCGGCCAGGACCGCAATGACGCCAACCAAGACCTAGACTGCTCTCCGACAGCATTGTTGCACTCGCCACGCCACCGGGGCGCTCGGCCCTCGCGCTCATCCGCCTGTCGGGCACCAATGCCTTCGCGCTCGTTGCCCGCTGTCTCGAACCATTTCAGCCCACGCCGGCCCGCAGCGTGTTTCGCGCGCTCCTCGTCCATCCGGACACGCGCGAGCCGGTGGACGACGTGCTCGCGGCCTGCTTTCCCGCTCCGCACTCGTATACCGGTGAAGACGTCGTCGAGATCTCGACACACGGCGGCCTCATGGTGCCGGCGGCAGCCATGGCCACGCTCGTCGCAGCCGGCGCGCGGCCCGCGCAGCCCGGTGAATTCACGCGGCGCGCGGTGCTCAACGGCAAAATGGACCTGCTCCAGGCCGAGGCGACGGCAGACCTGATCGACGCGGGTTCGCCGGCACAGCGGCGCCGCGCGCTCCAGCAGCTCGAGCGCGGGCTCTCGGACCGCCTGGCCGCGCTGCGCAACGAAATCCTGGAGCTCGAAGCGCTGATTGCGTATGACATCGATTTTCCGGAAGAAGATGAAGGCCCCGTGACACCCGACCGCGTGCGCAGTGCATGGTGCGTCGTGCGTGATCGCCTGGCGGATCTGCTGAAGACCGCCCCCGAAGGCGAACGGCTGCGCGAGGGCGCGCTGCTCGTCATCGCGGGCCGCCCCAATGCCGGCAAGTCCTCGCTCTTCAACGCGCTGCTCGGGACCGAGCGCGCGATCGTCACGGAGATCCCGGGTACGACGCGTGACGCAATCGAAGCGCACGCCGTCATCGAAGGCTTTCCCTTCCGGCTCGTCGACACGGCGGGACTCCGCGACAGCGAGGAACGGATCGAACGGATGGGAATCGCGATTTCGAAACGATACCTCGAGACCGCGGATCTGGTCCTGTTCTGCCGGGACTCAGACGAGGATCAGTTGCCGGACGTGGGAGACACGCCTGTCGTCGAGGTGGTCACCAAGGCCGACCTGCCCAACCGTCCAGCAGTCCACCCCTCCGTCTCGGTCGTCAGCGGCACAGGCCTCGCCGAGCTGCGCCGCCGTCTCGCCGAGGTTGCGTTCGGCCGTCTGCTCGCTCTGGGCGATGTGGAGCCCGTGGTTACGCGCGCGCGCCATCGTGCGGCGTTGGAGCGCGCGGTACTCGAGCTTGACAACTTCTGGGGCGCGCGGGAGTCGGGAGTGGACGCGGCGGCGGCCGCGACTCACCTGCGCGCGGCGGTCGGCGCCCTCGACGATCTGATCGGCGCGGTTACACCGGAGGATGTGCTCGACCGCGTGTTCGCGGCGTTCTGCGTGGGGAAGTGAGCGCCTCGATCATCGTGCGCGCCTTGGCGAGCGTCTCCTGATATTCGGCCGCCGGCTCGGAATCCCAGACGATGCCGGCGCCCGCATGGAATGTCGCCGCTCCGTCTCGCAGCACGATCGTGCGGATCGGGATGTTGAAGTCCATGGCGCCCGTCGTCGAGATGTACCCGATCGCGCCGCAGTACACGCCGCGCGGCGCCCGCTCCAGCTCGGCGATGATCTGCATGGCGCGAATCTTCGGCGCGCCGGTCACCGATCCTCCGGGAAACGCGGCGCGCAGCAGGTCGAACCCGTCGGCTCCCTCTCGCAGCACTCCCGTCACCGTCGAGACGAGATGATGAACGGTGGGATGCGACTCGAGCGCGAACAAGCTCGGCACGGCGATCGACCCGGGGCGGCTGACCTTGCCGAGATCGTTCCGCAGCAGATCCACGATCATCACGTTTTCGGCTCTGTCCTTTTCGCTGTCGAGGAGCTCCCGCGCCAGCGCGGCGTCTTTGTCCGCCGTGCTGCCACGCGGCCGCGTCCCCTTGATCGGGCGCGCCTCCGCCACGCGCGTCGTGCCGTCGAGCCGCAGGAACCGCTCCGGCGAAATGCTCGCGATCGTCGTGCGGTCAAACTCGAGGTAGGCGCCGAATGGCGCTGGATTCCTGGCGCGCAGCCGGCGAAACAGCGCGAGCGGGGAGCCGGTGAAGGCCGCGTGGAACCGGTGCGAGAGATTGACCTGATAGACGTCGCCGGCCGCGATGTACTCGCGGATGCGGGAGACGTGAGCCTCGAACTCCGCCCGCTCGACGTTGGAGCGCGGTGGCATCGCCGCCGTTGCAACGTGGTCGTGGACCGCTGGCGGTGCGACGGCCAGCCGGTCGCGCACCCAGGCGGCGCGTGACGTCGCGCGCTCGTCGCTGCGCCCGCTGCCGCCCTCGCCGATCCCCGTCGCGACGATCCAGGCCTTCGCGTCAAGATGATCCCATGCGATCACCCAGTCGTATAACGCGAGCAGCACGTCCGGGATCTGCGGTGTGAGGCGGTCGGGGGGGCGACGCGCGACATGCTCTGTCACGGCGCCCCACTCGTACGCCAGGTAGCCCGCGACGCCGCCCTGGAAGGGTGGCAGCCCGGGCATGGGAGCGACACCATGGGACCGAAGCAGGTTGGCCGCGGCTTCGGGCGTACGCATGGTGGCAACGGGGTCGGCAGCGAGAAACGAATAGCGGCCCGGCGCGCCGCCGATGCCCTGTGACGAGCTGTCGAGAAAGAGCAGGTAGGGGCAGCCGCTGAAACGAACGCACGTCCCGAATGGATCGGGGGGCGGTATCAGCGGAACGACAACCGTCACGAGCTCACGAACTTTTTCGTCGTCCCGCGCAAATCGCTCTTGCCGGCCTGCGGCCGCCACAGCGCCGTCTGTTCGATCACGCGGGCCAGCTCCATGTCACTGGCGGTCACGCCGCCCGCGCTGTGCGTCCAGAGCTTCACCTGCACCTTGCCCCAGCTGACGGCGAGGTCAGGATGGTGATCGGCGGCTTCGGCAAAGAACCCGATCGCGTTCACCAGCATCAGCGTGGTCGGCCAGCCGTCGGTGGTAAAGTCGCGCACAATCGCGCCGCTTTCCACGCGCCAGCCGGGGAGCGCCTTCAGCCGCTCGGCAATTTCGGACGAGGACAGCGCTTTGGGATTGGGCATGGGGTGCTCGATTCAGTCGAGTGTTTCGCGGTAGCTCGCCGACTGTCCGAAGTTCTCCTCCACTTCGACTTCGATCGTTCTGAGACGCGTCGGGCGCAGCTCGCTGCGCACACGACCGGCGAGGTATTGGGCCAGCATTTCGACCGTCGTGTTCGGGATGGGGAGAATGACGCAGTCGCCGGCCGGGAACACGTAGCGCGGCTTGCCATCGAACGCGACGTGGACGCTGTCATTCTTTTCCGCGATCGCGAGCTTGGGGTTGTCGCGGGGCAAGAGGACCCGGTGGTCGAGCTCCGCAGTCAGCGCGCGCATCACCTTCTTGACGGCCGAGAAGTCCACCACGAACCAGCTCTCTGCTTCGAGGCCGCCTTCGACGAACAGGCTGGCCCGATAGTTGTGGCCGTGGAGTTTTTCGCAGCGGTGTCCGGCGAACGTGATGAAGTGCGCGGCCGCGAAGACCAGGTCTTCCTTCGTGATGGCTACTTTGAATTCGCCGCGGGTCTCCATACTGCGCGTAATCTACTCGGGGGGCGTAGCCTCGCCGGTGGCGACCCGCCAGACCTCGTCGGCCAGCCATTCGAGGCGCTGCTGGGCGTAGTCCAGCTCGGCGGAGGTCATGGCCTTAGCGCGCCGGGAGATCTCGCGGGCGTGGCTGAGCAGATCGTCCAGGACCTCCCGGAGCGGCCGGTTGACCCGGCGCTCCGAAGTCGAGCCCGGGGTCCCAGCGGCCGGCCTTGCAGCCGGCGACTTCTTCCCGCGCGTCGTCACGCCGTCTGGATACCCGCGGCGCGGTCGTCGGCGTGCCGCACCTCTTCCACGGCGGCCCGCACCGTCGACGCCGCGCCATGCTCCGCGAAGTAGTTCTCGACGAGACGGAGGCCGAGGTAGTAGCCGGAGCGCTCGGGCAACACCTTGCCCGCAAGGAGGCGCGCCGACGGGCTCATCCCGCCCGACAGGTAGCGTAACCGCAGACCGAGGCCCGTGGTGTCGAGATCCTTCGCGGATGCCCGCCGCAGAAATGCGTCGAGCTCGCGCAGCCGGCGATACTGGCGCCGGTTATAGCCGAAGTACTCCCACGGCTCGGACCCGGGCGCGATTGCCTGCGACGCGGCGATCGCCACACCTTCGTTGACCACCAGCTCACCCAGCGTCGCCCGCGAACCCAGCTCCCAGGCGTCGTAATAACCCTCGAGCTCGCCCACGAGGCGGCGGATGGTCGCCCGGCTCGATGGCGATGTGTAGCGCAGTGCATGCGCGACTTCGTGCGCGATCCAGAGCGGCAACAGCTCGGGTGCGAGGCCCATGCCGTACGTCTGCGCGTTGGCGCGGCCGGTGAAATGCTCGAGGCACACGAACGCAATGCCGCGGCCGCGGACCACCAGCTCGCCGGCGTTGGCGGCGCCCACGCCAACCATGAGGTACAGATCGATCGGGCAATCGGCCTCGAGCAGCTCCATCGCGCGGCGCAACGCGTCTTCGGCGATGGCGACGACGTCGACATCGTCGAGCATGCGCTTGAGATCGGAGCGCTCGGCGCGCACCGCGGCGGCGATGATCGGATCGGCGTGGGGTGATTCCGGATCGATGACGTAGTTGTGCCAGTACGCGGATAGCACAGGACGATGGCGGTCGAGATACTCGTGATAGGCCGCGGGGGGATCCGCCGCGGTGAGCGTCGCGAGAAACTCAGGAACGAGATTGACGAGCATGTCGCTGGTTGCGCCCCAATTTGGGAACGCAGTCAGCGGATTTCAATCTCGAGTGCGACGGACTCCGACTTGACATTTCTGGTCCTGTCGGTCACCGCCAGCGTGACGCGATAGCGGCCGGCCGGCAACCGATCGGGTTGGACGATGAGGCGCTCGAACGCGGTACTGCTCGCTATTTCGCGGTCGAACTCGAACGCAACGGTCCGTGTGGTCGAGAACAGTTTGCCGACGAGCGACCGAATCGGCTCGAACGCGTAGCGCACGTGGTACCGCGACCGGCCGCTCCGGTCGGACGTCAGTCCGTAGATTTCCACATACGACGCGAGCGGTGTCGCCGCGGGATAGACGAGATCGACGGGCATCGCGCGCAGCGCCGCTTCGCGATCGAGTAACACCGTGCTCGGTGCGAGCACGAGGCTGGACAACCCGAGGTCGACGGCGGAGAAGCT
>Ga0136846_1216685_pt1 | contig 13024 bp, 10 predicted proteins | sample HopSoiMetagenom2_FD_96841 | JGI IMG/M metagenome (GOLD analysis project Ga0136846, IMG submission 96841) | Grasslands soil microbial communities from Hopland, California, USA - 2 Assembly 2016 (version 4) | ecosystem: Environmental > Terrestrial > Soil > Grasslands | place: USA: Hopland... | reverse complement strand
TGCGGCGCCCGGAACGAGCGAACGGACCAGCAGGCGCGCGATCGACGCGTTGCCGTCGGGGAAATGATAGATGTAGGGCTCCTGCCATGCCGCGCTGGTGCCGCCCGGGAGCTTCAGGCCGGCGAAGCCGGGATAGCCGAGATCGCGCACGTCGCCAGCTGGTACCGCGTCGCTGCCGAGCCCGAAGAAGCCGAGCGGGCGGCCCTGAAAGTAATTTGCCACCTCCTCGCTGCAGCCGCAGATATTGGTCAGATAGTCGCGGTAGCTGGTGCGTTTCAGAATCTCGCGCTTCTCGTCCGCCGACTTGTCCGCCAGTGGATCGACCGCGCCGGAATACAGCGCCAGGATCTGCGCCTTGCTCGCCTCCGCAATCGGAAACGCCGACACGAACTCGGACAGCGGCCTGACGTTGGCCCGCGCGTTGTCTTCATCGCGTCCCGGGTCGCCGGTCACCAGCACGTCGCGGCCGAACGCCTCGCGGTTGAAGAAGGTCCCGCGAGAGAGACCGAGCGACGGATAGAGCCCGCGCTCGAAGGCGGTTTCGAAACGGGTGATGTCCACGCCAAGATCGCGCAACAGGCCCTTGGCAACGGGGCTGTAAAGCGAGTTCGGCGATTGCAGCGACTGGCTGCCGCCATAGCCGATGATACGGCGGCCATCGAGAGTGAACTCGTTCCGCTTGGCATGGCCGCCAAAATCGTCGTGGTTGTCGAGGATCAGGATGCGGGCGGACGGCTTGGCGCGGCAGTAGAACCAAGCCGCCGCAAGCCCGCTGATGCCGCCGCCGACCACAACGAGGTCATAGGTCTCGTCGATCGGCAGATTATCAACCGGAAATTTGCGCCCTTCGCGCGCCAGCGCATGGGCAATTTCGAACGAGCCTGCGTGCTGGCCGCGCAGCCCGGTCAGCGCCGGCGGGTAGCGGTTTGGCTGCGCCGCGAGTTGCGCCGCCGGTGTCAGGCCGGCCGCGACCGTCAAAGCCGCGCCGTTGAGAAAATCACGCCGGGTGATCGACATCCCGGAACCCTAGCACCGGATTCGGGACGGCTAGAAGCGTCCGAAAATCTGGATGCTAAGCGACACCATGCCGGGGAACAGGATCACCAGGATCACCATCAGCACCATGATGACGACCCAGGGGATCGAGCCCATCAGGATATCCGAACTCTTGATCGAGGGCGGCGCCACCGAGCGCAGATAGAACAGCGCGAATCCGAACGGCGGGTGCATGAACGAGGTCTGCATGTTGACGCCGATCAACACGCCGAACCAGATCAGATCGATGCCCATCTTCTGCGCGACCGGCGCCAGCAGCGGGATGATGATGAAGGCGATCTCGAAGTAGTCGAGGAAGAACGCCAGGAAGAACACGAAGACATTGACGAAGACCAGGAAGCCGACAACGCCGCCGGGCAGATTGCTCAGCATGCCCTCGATCCAGAGGTCGCCGTCGACGCCGCGGAAGGTCAGGCTGAACACGGTCGAGCCGACCAGGATGAACATCACCATCGTGGTGAGCTTGAGCGTGGTGTCCATGCCCTGCTTGAGCAGGTCCCAGGTCAGCCGGCGATGCATGATGGCGAGCGCCAGTGCGCCGACCGCACCCATCGCGCCGCCCTCGGTCGGGGTCGCAAGGCCGACCAGGATGGTGCCGAGCACCATGAAGATCAGCACCAGCGACGGCACCATCGAGACCATACAGCGCACGAACAGCACACCGACGCTCGCGGTGCGGACTTCCTTGGGCAGCGCTGGTACCTTCTCCGGCCAGATGATGCTGACGATGAAGATCCAGGCGCAGAACAGCCCGACCAGGATGAAGCTCGGGATGAAGGCGCCGGCGTACATGTCGCCGACCGACTTGCCCATGGCGTCGGCCAGGACCACCAGCACCAGCGAGGGCGGGATGATCTGGGTGATGGTGCCGGATGCCGCGATCACGCCGGTCGACACCCGCGGATCGTAGCCGTAGCGCGACATGACCGGCAGCGAGATCAGGCCCATGGCGATGACAGAGGCCGCAACCGTCCCGGTGATGGCCCCCAAAAGCGCACCAACCAGGATCACCGAATAGGCGAGCCCGCCGCGCATTGGCCCGAACAATTGTCCCATGGTGTCGAGCAGATCCTCGGCAAGGCCGCAGCGCTCGAGGATCGCCCCCATGAAGGTGAAGAACGGGATCGACAGCAGCAACTGGTTGCCGGCGATACCGAAGATCCGCTCCGGCAATGCCTGGAGCAAAACGAAATCGAAGTGGCCAAGAGCGATCGCCAGGAAGCCGAAGCCCAACCCCACGGCGGACAGCGAGAACGCGACCGGATAGCCGATCAGCAGGACCACGATGAGCCCCGCGAACATCAACGGGGCCATGACCTCGAAGGACAGCATCATTGCACGGGCCGTTCGTAATGCTTGCCCGGTTCGCGCCGGCCCGTGGCGACCGCGTATTTCTTGATGATCTCGGCGATGCCCTGCACGGCGAGACAGACGAATCCAATCGGGATCATGATCTTGATCGGCCAGCGCAGCAGGCCGCCGGGATCGGACGAGTGCTCCCAAATCTTAAACGAGTTCACCACCATCGGAATCGACAGCCAGGCGATGATGACGGCCATCGGCATGAGAAAGAAGATACCGCCAAAGACGTCGAGCCAGGCCTGCTGCTTCGGCGTCATCTTGCTGAAGAACACGTCGACGCGGACGTGCTCTTCGTGCTTGAGCGCATAACCCGCCGCGAGCAGGAACATCGCGCCGAACATGTACCACTGGATTTCCAGCCAGGCGTTTGAGCTGTAATGGATGGTGTAGCGCATCAGCGCGTTGAACGCGCTGATGACGCTTGAAAACAGCACGAGCCACTTCAGCCACTGACCGAAAGACTCGGTCAGCCGGTCGACAACATCGGTAAAGGCCAGAAGGCGGCGCATAAACCCGGATGACGCGCGGCCGTCAGATCTTCAGCTTGGAACTATAGAACTGATCCAGCGCCGACTCGGTCAGCGCGAACCACTGCGCCTCCTCGGCGCGGAAAATCTTCCATTCGTCGTAGATTTTCTTGAACTTCGGGTTCTTGGCGGCTTCCTCGTCGTACATCTCGGTCGCGGCCTTATAGGAGCCTTCCATGATGTCGTCGGAGAACTTGTGGAGCTGGACGCCGGCGGCCTTCAGCCGGATCAGCGCCTGCCGGTTCTTGGCGTCGTACTCGGCCACCATGTCGAGGTTGGTCTCGCGGGCCGCGCTGATCATCGCCTCCTGGTACTGCTTGGGCAGCGTGTCCCACTTCGCCTGGTTGATCATCACGTGGTACATCGAGCACGGCTCCCACCAGCCCGGGTAGTAGTAGTGCTTGGCGATCTTGTAGAAGCCGAGCTTCTCGTCGTCGTAGGGGCCGACCCATTCGGTGGCATCAATGGCGCCGCGCTCCAGCGCGGGATAGATGTCGCCGCCGGGCAATGCCTGCGGCACCGCGCCGATGCGTGCCATCACCTGACCGCCAAGGCCGGGGATGCGCATCTTCAGTCCCTTGAAGTCGGCGAGCGTGTTCACCTCGTTGCGGAACCAGCCGCCCATCTGCGCACCGGTGTTGCCGGCTGGAAACGCGATGACGCCGAAATCCTTGAAAAAGTTGTTCATCGTGTCGATGCCGCCGGCGTGGTACATCCAGGCGTTCTGCTGGCGCGTGGTGAGCCCGAACGGCAGCGCCGTGCCGAAGCCCATCGTGAAGTCCTTGCCGACGTAGTAGTAGGTCGCGGTGTGGCACAGCTCGACGGTGCCCTGCTGGACGGCATCGAGCGCCTGGAATGCGGGGACGAGATCGCCCGCCGCGAACACGCGGATGTTGAACTTTCCATCGGTCAGCTTGTTCACGCGTTCGGCGAAGAACTCGCCGCCGCCATAGATCGTCTCCAGGCTTTTCGGGAAGCTCGACGTCAGCCGCCAGCGGATGGTCGGCGCGGATTGCGCGATGGCCGGCGCAGCCACGGCTGTGGTCCCGGCGAGCACGAGACCGGACTTCAAGACATCACGACGCTTCATGGTGGTTCTCCCCCCGTTTGTCCCGCGTTTTTCTGCAAGGACCACGCCAATTCGACCGGGGGGTATTGTCGCCCAAATTTAGCGCCGAGCAAGGCGGCTTGCCTGTTTTATCAGCACTTTGGCCAGCCTGTCGTCGGCTGGCGCCCACGAATGCTCAGTTCGTCGGCACTCGAAACCGGAGTATCTTCGGGCCGATCAACCTCACGAAGTCGCCCTCACGCCGCCAGTTGGTCACCGCGTTCAAGGCCTCGATCAGCTCCGCATCGCCCCTCGCCCGCTCTGGTGGGCATGAGCGGTCGGTCGGTGAACCGGTCATCACCGTGATGGTGTCGCCGGCCACCACGACCTGACCGTCGACGCGGTTGCACCACATCTCCAGGGCGATCTTGCCGTCGGCGGCGATGTCCATGTTCGGGATGCGCTTGGAGCCCGGCATCGCCCGCACGTCGAGGATGAGCTCGCCATCGAACGGAAATTCGTTGGGCTGGGCGAGACCGGAAACCACCATGCCGGCCGTCATCACGCCAGAAACCAGACACAAGCCAAATAACCTACCGAGCATCACGCTTTCCTTCCCAAGCACTGGACTTCCGCTAACCGAGGAAATGTTGATACGCCGCCGCAAGCTCCCCGGAGCCGAGGTTGTTGGCAGCAAGATAAGGCTGCATGCGCCTGACCCAGGCTTTCTGGGAGGCGATCACCTTGGCGAAGAACCGCTCCTTGGAATAATCCGCGATCACCTTGTTCCAGGCCGCAAGCTGGGCCCGAAGCAGTGCTTCGCCGGTGCGGGCGACGACGACGCCGCGCTTCCTGATCTCGTCGAGATCCTTTGGATAGCGGGCATAGGCAACGCCAAGCTGGGTGGTCGACGCCGCCAATGCGGCGTGGCGCAGAATCGATTTGATCTCTTCCGGCAAAGCGTCGTGCTTGCCCTTGTTGAATACGATCTCGAAGGCGCCCGCGACCCTGTGGTGGCTGCCCATCATGTAGACTTTCGCCACTTCGGGGAGACCCAGCTGCAGATCAGAGCTCGGGTTGTTCAACGCAGCGGCGTCGAGAAGACCGCGGTCCATGGCCTGCACGATCTCGCCGCTGGGGAGAACGGTCACCGCCGCGCCTAGCTCCCGGAACAGATCGGCCGCAATCCCTTCCGTCCTGTAGCTGATACCCTTGAGGTCGTCGACGCCCTTGATGTCCTTCTTGAACCAACCAAGCGGCTGGGACGGCATCGGAAAATAGAGCAAGCCGACGACGTTGAGCTTGAGGATATCGTTGACCAGTTCACGGTACAGCGCCTCGCCGCCTCCCGCGTAGAACCACGCCAGCATGCTGTGAGCATCCCAGCCGAATGGCGGCGGACTGCCGAATAGCGAAGCCGCCTTGTGTTTGCGATACCAGATGTCGCAGACGCCATGACCGCCATCGAGAATTCCGGCATGCACGGCGTCCTGCATTTGGAACGCTGGAACGACCGAGCCAGCCGCGAGCACATCGAACTTCAAGCGGCCCCCGGTCATCTCTTCGATTTTCTTGGTGTAGTCGACGGCAAACTCGTGGAAAATATCGCGCGGCGGCCACGCCGACTGAAACCGCCAGACCGCTGTCTGTGCGCGCGACACCTGCGGCATCGCCACCGCGAGGCCCGCGGCCAGCAACAGCCGGCGGCGCGACAGCGTTGCTCCAGCGGTGATTCGCTTGGCCATACCTATCTATATCGCCAGTTCGTGGCGCGGGAAAAGCTGTTGTCGCTGCATGCGCCATCAACCGGCGCATCGATGCCGAATGGTGCCGGTCAGCCGCCGTAGAGATAATTCGGCAGCCATAGCGTCATGCCGGGCCAGATGTACATGATGATCATGCACACGATGATGACCGCCATGTAGGGCATCATACCGCTGAAGATCTGGTTGAGCGTGACGTGCGAGGGCGCGACGCCCTTGAGATAGAATGCCGACATCGCGACCGGCGGCGACAGGAACGCCGCCTGCAGGTTGACGAACACCAGGACGCCCCACAGCACCGGGTCGATGTTGAAGTGCTTCAACAACGGCAGGAAGATCGGCACGAAGATGACGATGATCTCGGTCCATTCGAGTGGCCAGCCGAGCACGAAGATGATCGCCTGAGACAGGATCATGAACTGGATCGGCGACATGTTCAGGGAGAGCACCCACTGCTCGACCAACGCCTGCCCGCCGAGGATCGCGAACACGCCGGAGAACAGCGCCGAGCCGACGAACAGCCAACACACCATCGCAGTGGTCTTCGCCGTCAGGAACACCGCTTCCTTGGTCCGTTTCCAGTCGAGCGTCCGGGCGTGGAAGGCCAGCAGGAAGGCGCCGGCGGCGCCGACGCCCGCGGACTCGGTCGCCGTCGTAATACCGAACAGGATGACCGCGAGCACAACCACGGTCAGAATGCCGAGCGGCATGACCGACGAGGTCAGGAGCTTGATGACCTCAAGGCGATCGGCGTCGAGCCGCCAGTAATAGCGGATTTGCATCACCGCGCAGACCGCCGCGACGATGCCGAACCACAGATAGAACCCTTCCGGTGGGCCAAGCTCCGCCGCCGTCGCCGGTCCCGTGCTCAGCCCCGGCGTACCGAGCTGCTGCACGCCGCTGACAGCCTCCTGGGCCGCCACCTGCTGGTGAATGACGACGTACCACCACACCAGCCAGAGCGTGCCGGCGACGATGATAAACGGCACAAGAGCCGCGCCCATGTTCTTGACCAGCAGCCAATAGGTGACGCGTTCCTTGTCGCTCTGGATGGCCAAGGCGCGCGACGGCGAAACCAATGCGGTCGCAAGCCCCACCAAGGGGTTCCTGGGATAGATCGCCTGAAATTTCCGCATCCAGTCCGGCACCGGGACCTTGGTCTGCTCTTCCGGGAGCTTCGGCGCAATCTTGGGATTAATCATCGCCCAGCCGATGATGTAGATGAGATAGAGCAGCGACAGGAAGAAGCCGGGGAACATTGCAGCCGCATAGAGCTTGACGACCGACTGCCCCGCCACCGCTGCATAGACGATGATCATCACCGACGGCGGAATCAGAATACCGAGCGTGCCGCCGGCCGTAATGACGCCCGAAGCGAGCTTGACGTCGTAGCCCGCCTTGAGCATCGGGTTGAACGCGATGACGCCCATCAGGACGACCACCGCGCCCACGAGGCCGCTGGCGATGCCCCAGAACGTGCACACGATCAGCGTTGCCACGGCGAGCGACGCCGGCACGCGCCGGAACGCGAGCTGGATCGAATAGAACATCTTGTCGACCAGCGCGCCGCGCTCCATCACATAACCCATTAAGACGAATAACGGGATGGATATGAGGACGTCATTGGTCATCGCACCGTAGGTGCGTTGGACCATCAGGTCGAAGACCTTGTTGTCAAGCACGCCGTGCGAAGGATCATGGAAGGCGATGTAGCCGAAGAACATGCCGAGGCCCATCAGCGTGAAGGCCGTCGGGAACCCCATCATGATCACGATCACGATGAGGGCAAGCATCAATAGACCGAGGGCGGGATCGCTCATGTGTTGAGATCCCCGCCCATGCCGCGCTGACGCGCGATCTCGTCGATGTCCTTAGCGTGTTCGATGGCGATCTTTCGCGATTCCTCGTCGACATATTCGCTGTGCGCGAGCTGTTCCTCGATGACGTCAATCTCGGCAACGTCATGCAGCCGGCTCGGCCATTCGCCGGTCTTCAGGCAGACCGCGCAACGCACGATCTCGGCGAAACCCTGGAGCATCACCATGGCGCCGGCCAGCGGTATCATTGCTTTGAACTGATAAACCGGCGGTCCGTTCGCGGTCACGGTCGAATGCTCGCCGATAGTCCAAGACTCCCCGGCAAAGACGTAACCCGAGTAGATCAGCGCAGCGATGCCGGGAATGAAGAAGACGACATAAAGCACGATATCCAGCCCGGCCTGCATCCGCGGCCGCATCGAGCTGTAAAGGAAGTCGCCGCGGACGTGGGCGTTTTGCGCCAGCGTGTAGGCGCCGCACATCATGAACAATGTGCCGTACAGCATATTGTCGAGATCGAATATCCAGGCCGTCGGCGCGTTGAGGATATAGCGCTTGAAGACCTCGACGCAGACCACCGTCATGAGGACGACGATCAGCCAGGCGAATACCTTGCCGACCCAAGTGCTAATACCGTCAATCGTATGCAAGAAAGATTGGACGTTCATTCAATGGCCGTTGCGGAGTGGCAGTTAGGTAAGACAAAGCACCATTCGGTCGCCCAGCCGAATGGTGCTTCGCCAGTTCAGCGTGTCGTCAGATCGGCTTCTTCGCGTTCGGGCCCCAATAGTGCTGGAACGCGATCTCGCGGCTCACAACGTAATCGTGCTCCCACTGGGTGGCGCGCTTGGCAAACGCCAGTTGCGATTCGACGATCTTCTTGAACATCGGGTTGGTACCCGCGTATTTCTTAGCGACCTCGTCGTAGATCTCAAGCTGCTTGCGTAGGATGGTGTCCGGCGTCTTGTAGAACTTCACCTTGTCCGTGGTTTGGAGCGTGATGTAGTCCTGCGAATTGCGGTCGATCGCCTTCCACTGCATGTCCTGCGATGCCGCTTCGACGCCGTTGGCGATGATCGACTGCAGCTTGGGCGGCAGCGCATCGTACTTCGTCTTGTTAAAGCTGATTTCGAGTTGTTCGGCGTTCTGGTGGTAGCTCTGCAGCATGCAGATCTTCGAAACGTCGGCGAAGCCGAGCGCGCGATCCGACGACGCGTTATTGAATTCGGCCGCGTCGAGCAGGCCGCGATCGATGGCGGCGACAATTTCGCCGCCGGGCAGCGCGTTGACGGCGGCACCCATGCCGGTGAACACGTCGATCGAAATGCCTACGGTGCGATACTTCAGGCCCTTGAAGTCATCTGGGTTTTGCATCGGCTTCTTGAACCAGCCGAGCGGCTGCGTATAGAGCGGCGCGTACGGGAACGACACGACGTTGGCGCCGATCGTGGTGAAGATTTCCGCGAGCAGTTCTTTGCCGCCGCCGTACTTGTGCCAGGCCAGAAGCATGTTGGCGTCCATGGCGTAGCCCGGGCCGGAGCCCCACAGCGCCAGCGCGTTCTGCTTGCCGTAGTGATAGACCAGCACGCCGTGGCCGCCATCGAGCACACCCTTCGACACCGCGTCGAGCAGTTGGAAGGCGGGCACCACGGCGCCGGCGGGCAACACTTCGATCTTGAGATCGCCGCCGGTCATATCGTTGATCTTCTTGCCGAAGTCGAGTGCGTATTCGTGGAAGATGTCCTTCGACGGCCAGGTGCTCTGGAAGCGCATGTTGACCACGCCCTGCGCACTGACGACGCTCGGAGCCGTCACAGCGGCGGCGGTGGTGGCGCCGGCCGCCATCAGGAATTTGCGGCGGGTGGCGGTCTTGGAGTCTGGTTTGTTGGTCATGTCGTCCCCTCCCAGGGTTTGGGCCGCGCTGACCGCAGCCCTGTTGTATTCACGAACCTCCAGCGGCAGCGTGTTATTCCACCGGATAAGGCAATAGTTTTACCGGCTTGGTCGTGTTTCACAAGCCCGTGGGGCTCCCGCAACGCCCCGAACCAGCCTATTTAGCAGGAGATCGTCGGCGCCGAATCGCCGCAGGGCCGGGCCAGCGGCCCAAGTCTTGATCCCGTCCCAAGTCTTGATCCTGTCCCCAGTTTTAATCCGTCTAAGACCTAAGTCTGAGACCGCCGCATCGTCCTTAAGCCGTTCCATGGGAGACTACTCTTGAAAGGCATCGCCTCGACGCTCGCCATCATCTGGCGGCTCGCCACCCCCTATTTCTATTCCGAAGACCGGCGCGCCGGACGGCTCCTGCTGTCGGCCGTGATCGCGACGGAACTGTCGCTCGTCGCCATCAATGTCTTGCTGAACCAGTGGAACAACCGGTTTTATAACGCGCTGCAGGACCACAACTGGGACGCCTTCGTCAGCGAGTTGATGTTCTTCTGCCTTCTCGCCGGCGCCTATATTTTACTCGCCGTCTACCAAGTTTATCTCAATCAGTGGCTCCAGATCCGTTGGCGGCAATGGATGACCAAGGCCTATCTCGGCCACTGGCTCGCCGCCGCCAACCACTACCGCATGCAGCTCCTGGGCGATGCCGCCGACAACCCCGACCAGCGCATCGCCGAGGACATCCAGCTGTTCGTCGAGCGCACGCTCACCATCGGCATAGGGCTGCTCAGCGCACTGGTGACACTCGGATCGTTCGTCGTGATCCTGTGGACGCTGTCGGTGGCGGCGCCGCTTCACATCTTTGGCACCGAGTGGAATATTCCGGGCTATCTGGTGTGGGCCGCGTTGATCTATGCGCTGGCCGGCACCTATCTCACCCATCTGATCGGTTGGCCGCTGGTCACCCTTAATTTCAACCAGCAGCGCTACGAAGCCGACTTTCGATTCAATCTCGTGCGGGTGCGCGAAAACTCCGAACAGATCGCGCTGCTCAAGGGCGAACCCGCCGAGACCGAACGTCTGGTCGACCGTTTTGGCCGCGTCGTGGCGAACTGGTTGCTGATCATGACGCGCACCAAGCGGCTGACGTTCTTCACGGCGAGCTACTCGCAGGTTTCCATCGTGTTTCCGTATGTCGTGGTCAGCCCCGCCTACTTCGCCGGCAAGATGCAGCTCGGCGGGCTGATGCAGACTGCCTCCGCCTTCAACAGCGTGCAAACCTCGCTGTCGTTCTTCATCAACGTCTACCGCTCGCTGGCGGAGTGGCGGTCAGTCATCCAGCGCCTGGACGGGTTTGGCTTGTCGGTGATCGCGGCGCAGGCGGCAGCACATACACCGCCGGTGATCGAGGTCCAGGCCGGAGACGAGCGCGCAGTCGAACTCAACAACGTCGCGGTAAATCTGCCGTCCGGCGTGCCGCTGGTATCGGCCGATCACGTCAAGCTGCCGCGCGGCGAGCCCGTGCTTGTCAACGGGCCGTCCGGCTCCGGCAAGTCGACGCTGTTCCGGGCCATTGCGGGAATCTGGCCGTTCGGCTCCGGCCGGGTTGTGGTGCCGAAGGACGCCCGGCTGATGATGCTGCCGCAGCGGCCATACTTTCCGGTGGGCTCGCTCGCCGCGGCGGTGACCTATCCGGCGGAAGCCGGTAGCTACGACACCCAGCAGATCAGGGAGGCGATCAACGCAGTCGGCCTGCCGGCGCTGGCGCAGCGGCTCGACGAGGAGGCGCATTGGAACCGGATGCTTTCGCTCGGCGAGCAGCAACGTCTCGGCATCGCCAGGGCACTCCTGCAGAAGCCCGATTTCCTGTTCCTCGATGAGGCCACGGCGTCGCTCGACGAGCCGTCGGAAGCGGTGCTGTACCGGCTCATGCAAGAGCGGCTGCCGGGTGCGGCCATCATTTCGATCGGGCATCGCTCGACGCTCGCGGCGTTCCACCGGCGCCGGCTCGCACTCGAACGCGACGCCGGCGGCTATCGTGTGCACGAGGCGGGCCTGAAGCCGGACTAGGTGCGCCCACCGCGATGCGCAATCGCGGTGCGCCCACCGCAATGCACCAGCCAAATGGACGCAACGGGTTCCACAAAAGAAACGGGCGGCAGCCTTTCGGCTACCGCCCGCGACAGGATTGGGCTTACTCAATCTTACTTGATGTTGGTGTTGACCGTCAGGTCAGCCGAGAGCCGGGCGACGAAGCGGCCACCGCACCAGTTCGAACCGAGACCACCCGGGTTGATCGGGGTGATGTTGGTCACGCCGGTCGCCGTGTGATCGCTTGTGAAGGCGTTGCAATTGCCCTTGCTCAGGTTGGTGTCGACGTAGCGCAGATCAACCGTGAACACCTTCCAGGTCCAGCCGAAACCAACGTTCCAGGTGGTGTAGTCGGCGAATGGGATGCCGCGGGGGAACGCGCCGCCGCAAGCAGTACCAGCAACATTCGTCGTGCAGTAGAACGCGTCGCTGGTGCCGAGGCTCCAGTGGCCGACTTCGCCCGAGAGGTAGGGCTGCACGCCGTTGGCAAAGGCCGCCCAAGTGTACTTGGCGGTGCCGCCGAAGAATACGCCATCTGCGCCCGAATTCAGCACCGACGGGGAATAGTAGGCGTAGGCACCGAGCACGATGTTGTCGTTCACCGTGTAGTTCACTTTGGCGTAGGCTTCGACGAAGCTCAGGTTTTTCTTAATGACGTTGCCGTTTGGCAGATTGATCGGAACACCCCCGCCGGCGACATTGTTCGCACTGCAGCCCGGCACGATCGCATTGAAGCACTGGCCGCCGGGATAGTAGTAGTACCAGACGCCGAAATCGAACGCGACCGGGCCGACGGTCGGACGCCAGCCGCCGTAGAAGTCGACCTCGCCCGCGGCGCGGTTCGGGAAATCGATGCTGGCGCCGCCGAGACCGACGTACAGCTGGTTGTCCTTGTTGATGTTGTAGCGCGGCTCGAAATACGCCGCGACTGACGGCTTGTGGTTCGACTGCGTGACGCCGCGGAAGAGATAATCGCTGGCGATCGCGGAACCGAACGCCAGATCCCACGCCGGGGGATCCGGGGGCGCCGCGACCGGCTTGGCCTTGGTGACAAGATCGGCCGCCGAAGCGGATCCGGTAGCAAGAGCAAACGCAGCGACAGCTGCGATCGTAAACTTCTTCATGATTCAGCCCCTTCCCGTCGTGTCGGTTCGGGACTTAGGAGCTGACGTTCGCGGACGGCCTCGAACAAACGAGAACACGACTGGAAACATCAACCCGGTGTCCCTCACCACTTGAATTATTATGGCCACAATTCAGCATCCGACCGGGATGGGCGAAAGAGAAATCGCGCGGCACTTGCCGCCTTTTTAGGCGATTCAGCCTGGATTCACAGAAGAGTCACAGAGTGTGGCAGCGAAGCCACATTTTTCCTGGGTTATAGGGCATTTGGTTCGGCCACCCTGTGGACAACACTGGGCTTTTTGGCCCGCTGTTTTGGACCGGTTCAGCGTACAAAAACGCTCGCGCCTTAGC
>Ga0136846_1229078_pt1 | contig 13026 bp, 11 predicted proteins | sample HopSoiMetagenom2_FD_96841 | JGI IMG/M metagenome (GOLD analysis project Ga0136846, IMG submission 96841) | Grasslands soil microbial communities from Hopland, California, USA - 2 Assembly 2016 (version 4) | ecosystem: Environmental > Terrestrial > Soil > Grasslands | place: USA: Hopland... | reverse complement strand
TGGCGCAAGCGGTCTTCGGATCACGCGAGACCTTTGACTGCACAGCCTCCGCTTCAGGCCGGGGATGCCGTGCAGTCATGGGTTTTCGGCCGGAGTCTTTTCACATGGAAGCTTTCCTCGTCTCTACGGGCATCGTCGCCCTCGCCGAAATGGGCGACAAGACGCAACTCCTCGCGCTTATCCTCGCCGCCCGCTTTAAAAAGCCCTGGCCCATAGTTGCCGGGATTCTGGTCGCGACCCTGGCCAATCACGCTCTGGCCGGCGCTGCCGGCGCCTGGGTAACCACACTCATCAGTCCACAAATACTTCGCTGGATCCTGGGCGCCTCGTTTCTGGCCATGGCGGCATGGATGCTGGTGCCCGACAAGCTCGACGCCGCGGATGAAGAAAAGCCCCCGCGCTACGGCGTGTTTTTTACGACCGTAGTGGTGTTCTTCCTGGCCGAGATGGGCGACAAGACGCAGATCGCCACCGTGATGCTGGCGGCGCGCTATGACACCATCGTGGGCGTGGTGGCGGGCACCACGCTGGGCATGATGCTGGCCAACGCGCCCGTCGTCTGGCTGGGCGAGCGCGTCACGCGGCTGGTGCCGCTGCGCATCGTGCACATTGTGTCGGCGCTGATCTTTGCCGGCTTGGGACTGGCTGCACTTCTGCTGGCATAGAACATGAAACAGTCGTTGAGGTGGGCTCTTCAACCCAGCAGGGGCCGCGGAACCGGCTTTGCCGGGCCGCAGGCGCAGCGCCCCCTCGGGGGGCAGCGACCCACACGCAGTGGGGGAGCGTGGGGGTATACTTTCCCCAGCGCCGATTTGCTCAGCTTGCGGGCGCTTAAAAAGTACAGCTAAAGACGAACTCCAGACGACCCGGACTCGCTTTAGCGATGCCGGGTTTTTTGTTTTCTGCAGGTGATTTTTTGACACTTATTGCCACCCCGCTCAGCATGCATTTTGTAGAGGCGCTGCCTCTGCAGAGTGGCGCGTCGATACGCGCCTACGACCTGAGCTACGAAACCTACGGCGAACTCAACGCCGACAAATCCAACGCCGTGCTGATTTGCCACGCGCTCAATGCCTCGCATCACGTAGCGGGCGTTTACCTCGATGCACAGGGCCAGCCGATTGACAAATCCGAAGGCTGGTGGGACACCATGATCGGCCCCGGCAAGCCGGTGGATACCGACCGCTTCTTCGTCATCGGCGTGAACAACCTGGGTTCATGCTTCGGCTCCACCGGGCCCATGCAGCCCAACCCCGACACGCAGGAGCTTTACGGCGCCGACTTCCCGGTTGTCACGGTGCAGGACTGGGTCAGCGCCCAGGCGCGCTTGCTGGACCGCCTGGGCATACAGACGCTGGCCGCCGTGATGGGAGGCAGCCTGGGCGGCATGCAGGCCCTTGCCTGGACGCTGCAGTACCCCGAACGTGTGCGCCATGCCGTGGTGGTGGCCAGCGCGCCCAACCTCACGGCCGAAAACATCGCCTTCAACGAAGTGGCCCGGCGCGCCATCGTGACCGACCCCGACTTTCACGGCGGCCACTTTTACCGCCACGGCGTGCTGCCCAAACGCGGCCTGCGCATTGCCCGCATGATCGGCCACATCACCTACCTCAGCGATGACGTGATGAATGAAAAATTCGGAAGGCAATTGCGGCAGGCGGTGGCAGAAACCGTGAATGCCGATACGCCCTACAAATACACCACGCAAGACATCGAGTTCGAAATCGAAAGCTATCTGCGCTACCAGGGCGACAAATTCAGCGAATACTTTGATGCCAACACCTACTTGCTGATCACGCGCGCGCTGGACTACTTTGACCCGGCCCGGGCTTACGCCGGCAGCCTGACCAAAGCGCTGGCCCACGTGTCAGCCAAGTTCCTGCTGGTGAGCTTCACGACCGACTGGCGCTTTTCCCCGGCGCGCAGCCGCGAAATCGTCAAGGCCCTGCTCGACAACCAGCGCGACGTGAGCTACGCCGAAATCGACGCGCCACACGGCCATGATGCATTTTTGCTGGAGGACGATCGCTACCTCGGTGTGGTGCGCTCTTACTTCCAGAGCAAGGTGGCCGTATGAATATCCCCGTCGAACTCAACGTGCCGCCTTCGCCGGACCTGCTGTCCATCGCGCGGCTGGTGCCGCAGGGCTCCCGCGTGCTTGACCTGGGCTGCGGCACCGGCGAGTTGCTGGACTACCTGATTCGCGAGCGCGGTTGCTCGGGCTATGGCGTCGAGATCAACGACGCCAATGTGCAGGCCTGCGTGGCGCGCGGCGTCAACGTGATCCAGCTCAACCTCGAGGCCGGGCTGGCCTTGTTCGGTGACCACTCGTTTGACGTGGTGCTGCAGATCGACACCCTGCAGCACCTGCACAACGCCGAAACCATGCTGCGCGAAACCGCGCGCGTGGGCCGTGCCGGCATCGTCGTGTTCCCCAACTTCGGCCATTGGCCCAACCGCCTTGCCGTCGCGCGCGGCCGCATGCCGGTGACCAAGGTACTGCCTTACCAGTGGTACGACACGCCCAATATCCGTGTCGGTACGCTGCAGGATTTTGAAGCGCTGGCACTGCAGAACCGGCTGCAGATCCTGGACTCCTTCGGCCTGCAAGACGGCCGCGAGGTCCGCTTCTGGCCGAATGCGCGCGCCAGCCGGGCCGTGTTCAAGTTCAAGCGCGGTTAGGGCTGTTATCGCGCTGCCGCCGGGCCGGCGGGCGCGGTATGCTCAGGCCCTTGTGATGGAACCTTCCGCCCCCAGCGCATCCCTATCCTCAACGCCGTTCCTGGAGCGCCTTTTTGGTGACTGGGTGCGCGAGGTGTCGCCCGCCACCTTGCGGGCCGATGCGATGGCGGGGCTGCTGGGCGCGGTGCTGGTGCTGCCGCAAGGCATCGCCTTTGCCACGCTGGCCGGCCTGCCGCCGGCCTACGGCCTTTACACCGCGGTCATTCCCTGCATCATCGCCGCGCTCTTCGGCTCCAGCCGGCACGTCATGTCGGGGCCTACCAACGCCAACTCCCTGGCCCTGTTCGCCATGCTCTCGCCGCTGGCGATAGCCTTCAGCCCGCTCTACATCCAGTTAGCGCTGGCCGTCACCGTGATGGTGGGCGTGATGCAATGGCTGATAGGCGCGCTGCGGCTGGGTGTGTTGGCCAACTTTATTTCACCGGCCGTGCTGTTCGGCTTTACGTCGGGCGCCGCGCTGTTGATCGCTGTCCATGCCTTGCCTGACCTGCTGGGCCTGGCCGCCGCGCCCGAACACAGCGCGGCGGCAGTCTTGGGACATGTCCTTGCACACGTCACTGCCGCCCAGCCCATGGCGCTGGGCGTTGCGGCTATCACTCTGGGTGTCGCGCTGTTGCTGCGCCGCCTGCGCCGCAACTGGCCCTACATGTTGATCGGGCTGGGGGTGGCCACCGCGCTGGCCTGGATGTGGAGCAGCCTTCTTCACCCCGGCGCTGCGCCCTCTGCCTCGTTGCGCACCGTGGGGCAGATTCCCATACCCTGGCCGCGCTTCGAGGTGCCGCGCATCAGCTGGGCGCAGGCCGCCGACCTCATCGGCCTGGCCTTCGCGCTGACCATCGTCGCGCTGGGCCAGGCAATCTCGATCGCCAAGACGGTAGCGCTGCGCTCAGGCCAACGCATTGATGCCAACCGCGAGTTCCGCGGCCAGGGCTTGTCCAACATCGTCGGCGGGTTCTTTTCAAGCTATGTCTCCTGCGGGTCCATGAACCGCTCCATGCCGAATCTGGAAGCCGGTGCGCGCACGCCGCTGGCCTCCGTGTTTTCAGCCTTGTTGTTGCTGGCGCTTGTCGCCGTGAGCGCGCCGCTGCTCGCGCAGATCCCCATGGCCGCACTGGCGGCACTGCTGGTGCTGGTTGCCTTCGCGTTGCTCGATATGAGCCGCTGGCGCCAACTGTTTACTCTGAGCCGCAGCGATTTCAGCGTGGCGCTGGCCACTATGGTGGCGACGGTCACCATACGGCTGGAAGTCGCGATCTTGCTGGGCATGATCCTGTCGTTGATGTCCTTCCTCTATCGCACCTCAAAGCCCGCGATGCGCACCATGGGCTTTGACAGCCGCGGGCTGGACCGCCAGTTTGTGGTGATTGACAACTCGCCTGATGCGGGGCTGGAGACGACCAAGACAGCCCCTGCGGAAAGACCCGAAGAAGCGCCGCGCCAGGTGCTGCCGGAGTGCCCGCAGCTCAAGCTCTTGCGCATGGAGGGTGAGGTCTACTTCGGCGCAACCCAGCATGTCGCGGACATCCTGCATGCGCTGCGCACCCAGCCCCAGCCGCAAAAACACCTGCTGGTCATGGGCAAAAGCATGAACTTCATCGACCTGGCCGGCGCCGAACTGTGGGAGGCCGAACTGGCCGCTCGCCGAGCCATGGGCGGCGACCTGTACTTTCACCGGCCGCGGCCTGAGGTGATCCGCATGTGGCGCAAGACAGGCTTTACCCGCGTGCTCGGGCCTGAACACCAGTTCCCCGACAAGTTCACCGCCATCTCCACCATCTTCGGCAAACTGGATCCGGAAATTTGCCGCCGCTGCACCGCGCGAATATTCTGGGAATGCAAAACCGCGCCCGGTCCTGACACCCCCAACGCCTGAAACCATGCCTCAATTTGCCGCCAACCTCAGCTGGATGTACACCGAGCTTCCCATGGCCGAGCGTTTCGCCGCCGCCGCGCGCGACGGTTTTACGGCCGTGGAAATCCTCTCGCCTTACGCCTGGGCGCCGCACGAACTCAAAGCCATCCTGGAGCACCACGGCCAGCAGCTGGTGCTGTTCAACGCGCCGCCTGGCGGTGTCGATGTGGCCAGTATTGAGAAGGCCTGGGCTTCCTCGCAAAAAGGCACGGCTTGCCTGCCGGGCCATGAGGCCGAGTTTCGCGCCGGCATCGCCATTGCGCTGGAGTACGCGCAGGCGCTGGGCTGCCCGCGCATCCATGTGATGGCCGGCGTGCTGCCTGCCGGTGTGGAGCGCGAAGCCGTGCAGCCTCTCTATGTGAACAACCTGCGCGAGGCGGCCCCGCTGGCGGCCAAGGTGGGTGTGGACCTGCTGATCGAGCCGATCAACGGGCGTGACATTCCCCGCTTCTTTTTGAACCGGCAAGACCATGCGCACGAAATCATCTGCGAGGTCGGTGCGCCCAACGTCAAAGTGCAGATGGATCTTTACCACTGCCAAGTCGTTGAAGGCGACCTGGCCATGAAGCTGCGCAAATACCTTCCCACGGGCCACGTCGGCCATCTGCAGATTGCCGGCGCCCCTGGCCGCAACGAGCCGGATGTCGGCGAGATCAACTACCCCTATCTTTTTGCGCTGCTTGATGAACTCGGCTACAGCGGCTGGGTGGGGTGTGAATACAAGCCCTTGGGCGGCGTGGAGGCCGGCGCTACACCGGCGGGATTGGGCTGGCTGAAAAACTTTCGTTGACGTTAGCGTGCGCAGCGAAACGTCAAGTTGATGCGCTGCGCGCCCAAGCGAGCGTGCTCGCCCCTGGCCAATGGCGCCACACCGTGGTAGGCCAACCGGGATGGGCCACCCCATACCGCCACGTCGCCATGCTGCAGCCGATACCGCGCAGGGCGGTCACTGCGGCTCAAGCCGCCGAACAGGAACACGGCGGGCAGGCCCAGCGACACCGACACGATGGGCGCGTCCATACTGCCCTCGTCCTTGTCCTGGTGCAGTGAAAGGCGGGCCCTGGGTTCATAACGGTTGATCAGGCAGGCGTCCGGACGAAAATTCTCGAAGCCCGCTTGCGCCGCTGCGCGCAGTGCAAGTTGGGCAAAGCCGGCGGGCATGGGCGGCCAGGGCTTGCCGGAGAGCGGGTCTCTCGCGTCGTAGCGGTAGCCGCTGCGGTCAGACACCCAGCCCAGCGCGCCGCAATTGCTCATTGCCACCGACATGGTGTATCCGCCTGGTGTAACGAGATGACGCAGCGGCGCGGCCGCGGTGACGGCTTCAACGGCTTGCAGCAAGACTTCGTCCATCTCCAGGGCGAAGCCGCGCAGCAGTGCTGCGCCCGGCGCGATCACTTCGGGCGCCGTATAGGGTGCCGGCGCCTCATCAAAAAGCCCCAAGGTCAAGCCATCTCCTTCACTGCGCGTCATGAAAAATAATGCCTAGCGTGTGCCGGCGGCCGCTGCGCACCGTACTCACGCCGTGCCGCATATTCACACGGTAAAACCCACGGCTGCCTTGCACCGGGCGGTGGTGCACGGCAAACACCACGGCATCGCCCTGCTTTAACGGCACCACCTCCGGCCGCGACTGCATGCGGGGGCGTTGCTCGGTCAGCACAAACTCGCCGCCGCTGAAGTCTTCGCCCGGGCGCGACAGCAGTACTGCGACCTGGATCGGGAACACATGTTCCCCATACAAATCCTGATGCAGGCAGTTGTAGTCACCGGGGCCGTATTGCAAGAGCAGCGGTGTGGGGCGCTGCTGGCCAGCTTCATGGCAACGTGCGAGGAAATCGGCATGGTCGGCCGGATAACGCACGTCAATCCCCATGGCCTGGTTCCAGGCATTGGCCACACCGACCAGTTGCGGGTAGAGCATGGTGCGCAACTGCGCCACGATGTCCGGCAACGGGTAACTGAAGTACTGGTATTCGCCCTGGCCAAAGCCGTGGCGCTGCATCACCACGCGGCTGCGGAAATGGCGCGCGTCGGCGTAGGCTGCGGCGATGGCCTCGCAGTCATGCGCGCTCAACAATTGCGGGATTACCGCACTGCCGTGGCGGTTCAGTGTGGCTGTGATGTGAGCCCAGCCGTCCATGCCGGCATCCGTTTCGCTGGACTCGGGCAACAGGGTGGGTGCATCGGAAACAAGTGGCATGCGACAGTCCTTTGAAGCGATGGAGCATCCATCAACGCCTTCAGGATAAATCCGGCGGCTCGCTGGCGCTCGCCGGAATCGGACATTCCATCCAGGCCATGAACAGTCCCTCAGGCCGCCAGCTCGGTCAGGATGGGGCAGTCGGGCCGGCTGTTTCCCTGGCAGCCATGCGCCAGGTGCCCCAGGGTCTGCTTCATCGCTTCCATCTCGGCGATGCGGCGTTCCAGGTCGGCCACATGGGCTAGTGCGATGCGCTTGACGTCGGCACTGGCGCGGCGTTTGTTCTGCCACAGTTTGAGCAACTCGGCGATCTCGGCCATGCTGAAACCCAGGTCGCGGGCCCGGCGTATAAAGCGCAGCGTATGCACTTCTTTCTCGCCGTACTGCCGGTAGCCTGCGTCGGTGCGGTGCACCGTGGGCAGCAGGCCCAGCGACTCGTAGTGGCGGACCATCTTGGCCGACACGCCGGATTGCGCGGCAGCCTGGCCAATGTTGAGCGGGCCGGTGTTAACGATGGCAGCGGTGTCAGTCATGGGTGCTTCCTTTCCAGCGGCGCAGCAGCAAGGCATTCATCACCACGCTGGCGCTGCTCAGCGCCATGGCGGCGCCTGCGATGACGGGGCTGAGCAGTCCCAGCGCAGCCAGCGGGATACCAACTACGTTGTAGACAAAAGCCCAAAACAGGTTCTGGCGGATCTTGGCGTAGGTGCGGCGCGAGATGTCGATGGCGTCGGCCACCAGCGCCGGGTTGCCGCGCATCAGCGTGATGCCGGCCGCGTGCATGGCCACGTCGGTGCCGGTGGACATTGCAATGCCCACGTCAGCCGCGGCCAGGGCCGGTGCGTCATTGATGCCGTCGCCCACCATCGCCACGCGCCCGCCTTGTGCCTGCACGCCATTTCGAAGCTGCCCGACGATGGCGGCCTTGTCTTGCGGCAGCACCTGGCTGTGCACAAGGTCTATGTCCAGTTGCTGCGCTACTGCTTCGGCGCTGCCGCGGTTGTCGCCAGTCACCAGGGCGGTTTGGATGCCGAGAGCGTGAAGGCGGGCAATCGCTGGCGCGGCCGTACTTTTCAGGGTGTCGCCAAACGCCATCAGCCCTAGTAGCCGGGGGGAAGCGGTGATCTCGGCCACCCAGGACACCGTACGGCCCTGGGCTTCGAGTTCTTTGGCACGCGCGTTCAGCGCCGCAAAGGTATCGAGGTCCACGCCCAGCTCCTGCATAAAGCGCGGGCTGCCCAACCGGAGTTCGCGGCCCCCAACCAAGGCGGCCATGCCGCGTCCGGCGACGGCGCGCAGCTGCGTCGCTGCAGGAATCTTCAGCGACTGCTCCGCCGCGCTCCGCGTCACGGCCCTGGCCAACGGGTGTTCGCTGCCGGATTGAATTGCGGCGGCCCCGACCAGCAACTCATCAGCGGTGATGCCACTGGGCTCAAGCGCCACCAACTCAGGTTTGCCTTCGGTCAACGTGCCTGTTTTGTCAAAAGCCACGACCTTGACACTGTGCGCTACCTCCAGCGCTTCGGCGTCCTTGATCAGGATGCCCTGGCGGGCAGCGGCCCCGGTGCCCACCATGATGGCGGTAGGCGTGGCCAGGCCCAGGGCACAAGGGCAGGCAATCACCAGCACCGCAACGGCATTGAGGATGGCAGCCTCCCAATCCTGCGTTGCCAGGCCCCAGCCCAGCAGCGTCGCCAGGGCAATGCCGATGACCACGGGCACAAACACGGCGCTGACCTGGTCCACCAGCCGCTGTATCGGCGCTTTTTTGGCCTGGGCCGACTCCACCATGCGTACGATACGGGCCAGCGTGGATTCCGCGCCGATCGCCGTGGTGCGCACCACGATCAGGCCTTCGGCGTTGACGGCGCCGCCCGTAACGCGGTCGCCCGTGTGCCTGGCGACCGGCAGGCTCTCGCCGGTGATCAGCGATTCGTCCACCTGCGTGGAACCCTCGACGATGTCGCCGTCGACCGCGATGCGTTCGCCAGGGCGCACTACCACCAGGTCGCCGAGCTGTATGTCCTGCAGGGCCACATCCTCATCTTTCCCGTCCCGCCGCCGGCGTGCGGTATCGGGCCGCAGCGCCTGCAATGCGCGGATGGCGGCGGTGGTTTGGTGTTTGGCGCGCGCCTCCATCCATTTGCCCAGCAACACCAGTGTGATGACGATGGCGGAGGCTTCGAAATACAGGTGAGCCATGCCGTGGCCGCCATGCCGCAGCAGTTGGTAGACACTCAGGCCGTAGGCGGCCGACGTGCCCAGGGCCACCAACAAATCCATATTGCCGGTGCGGGCGCGCAAGGCGCTCCAGCCCGCGCGGTAAAAGCGCGCGCCCAGCCAGAACTGCACCGGCGTGGCGAGCAGCCATTGCAGCCATCCGTCCAGCATCCACTCCCTACCGAACAGCGCGCCCACCATGGGCAGCGCCAGCGGTGCTGACAAGGCCGCAGCCAGTGCGATGGGCCACCAGGCGGCAGCGGGTTTGTTTGCCAGGCTTTCGCCGGCAGCCGGAATTTCCCGCGCCTCGTAACCCGCCTTGGCTACTGCCGCGATCAGCGAAGGCAGCATGGCCGTGCTGCCGGCGACGCTGACTTCGGCGGTCTCAGTGGCCAGATTGACGCTGGCCGACAGCACGCCCGGCACCTGCCTGAGCGCTTTTTCGACCCGCGACACGCAGGAGGCGCAGGTCATTCCGACTATCCTGAGCCGCACGGTTTGTTCGGCCACCCGGTAGCCCGCTTTCGTAACGGCGGCTTTGAGCGTGTCCATGCCGACTTCGCTGCGCGCCTTGACGCTGGCCTGTTCGGTCGCGAAATTGACGCTCACGTCCTGGACACCCGGGACATTGGCCAGCGAGCGTTCCACGCGCGCCACGCAGGACGCGCAGCTCATACCTTCGATGGGGAGTTGCCAATCAGTCAGCCCGGGTGCGGCCGGAGAAGTTTTCAAGGTGGATGAGATGTTCATGGCAGCAGTCTGAACCTTACCACCATGGGAGGGTCAAGCCGCTTGAGGTAAAACCCTGGATCGAAACAGGGCTTGGCCGGCCCCGCTTGACCCTGCCCCCATGGGAAGGTTCAGACTTCCCGTATCGTTACTTACCCCCGGCAGACACTTCAAGGACTTTTTATGGAATTCACTATCCCCGCCATGAGCTGCGGCCACTGCGTTGGCGCCGTCACCCAGGCCGTCAAGTCGCTCGATGCGGCCGCACAGGTCAATGTGGACCTGGCCGCCAAAAAAGTCGTGGTGCAGTCCTCGCAAGACCGGCAGGCGGTGGCGGCAGTGCTCGCGGAAGCGGGTTATCCCGCACAGTAAGTCGTCTTCGGACGACGGCGATGGCGTTTGGGCGTCGATAGAATGGCCCTTCCTTCCCTATTGAAGCCACCTAGTGTCCGACCGATTCGCCGTTCTTCCCCAATACCTGTTTCCCAAACAGGCGCTGACAAACTTTGCCGGTTTCGTGGCTTCGCGTGAGCGCGGCTGGGTCACCACCGAAATCATCCGCCGCTTTGTCGCCAAGTACCAGGTCAACATGGATGAGGCGCTTGATTCCAACATCGCCAGTTACCTTACCTTCAACGATTTTTTCACGCGCGCGCTCAAGCCCGGCGCGCGGCCCCTGGCAAATGCCGACCTGATTTCGCCGGTGGACGGCGCGATCAGCCAGTTTGGTTTGATTGAGAAGGACCAGATCTTCCAGGCCAAAGGCCACAGTTATTCGACCACCGCACTGGTGGGCGGCGACGCGGCGCTGGCGGCGCACTATGAGGACGGCCATTTCGCCACGCTCTACCTGAGCCCCAAGGACTACCACCGTATTCACATGCCCGCAGCCGGCCGGCTGGCGCGCATGATTTACGTGCCGGGTGATTTGTTTTCCGTCAACCCCGTCACCGCTCGCGGTGTGCCGGGGCTGTTCGCGCGCAACGAACGCGTGGTGTGCGTTTTCGAATCCGCCCGTGGCCCCTTTGTGCTGGTGTTGGTCGGCGCGACGATTGTCGGCAGCATGGCCACGGTTTGGCACGGCGTGGTCAACCCGCCGCGCGGCAAGGTTGTAAGGGAGTGGAACTATCCCGATGAGCCGACGTCGGCGATCCGTTTGCAACAGGGCGAGGAAATGGGGCGCTTTTTGCTCGGCTCCACGGTCGTTATGCTGTTTCCCAAAGGGCCGCTCAAGTTCAATCCCGAGTGGGCGCCCGGCCGTGAGATTCGCCTGGGTGAGGCCATGGCCTCTTACATCTAAATCCGCCGACTACGCTGTCGGCTCAAAGCCCAGCCGGTCCAAAAAGGCCATGGCGGCCGCAGGCGCCCGCTCTTTGGCGCCGTTGATGAAGTACACAAACACGTCTCGCGGTTTGCCTTTTGGCTGCGCGTCTTCCAGCGCCGGCAGATCCGCCGGCGCGGCGCCTTCGGCCCACTGTTTCGCCCGGTCAGCCCAGGCGTCAAGCGCGCTTTCTTCATAACCGGTTTCCAGATTGGCGTCACTCATCATCAGCCGTGCATAGGCAAAGTCGCCCGTGAGATCAGCAAAAGAGGGAAATTTGTCAGCGTCGGTAAAGACCGTGGCCACCTTGTAACGCCGCGCCAGCGCCAGGTAGCCGGGCGACATAAAACTTTCGTGGCGAACATCGACCACATGACGCAGGGAGTGGCCGTCGACCTGCTTGGGCAGCAGGGCCAGGAACGCCTCGAAATCTTCCGCGTCGAACACCTTGCCGGGCATGAACTGCCAGACGATGGGCCCCAGTTTGCGGCCCAGCTCGCTGATGCCGCTGTCAACGAATCGCTGGATGGAGTCACCCGCTTCGGCCAGCACCCGCCGATTGGTCGCGTAGCGCGTGGCCTTCAGGGAAAACACGAAGTCATCAGGTGTCTCGTCATGCCATTTTTTGAAACTGGCCGGCTTGAGCGTGCCGTAATAGGTGCCGTTGACCTCAATGGCGCTGAGCTTGCGGCTGGCATATTCCAGTTCGCGGCTGTGCGGCAGTCCGGGCGGGAAGAAGTTGTTGCGCCAGGGCTCAAAGGTCCATCCGCCCACACCTGCCCGGATGCGGGGCGAGCTTGCTGGATGTGTTGCAGGCTGGGTCATGGTGGCTCCGTGGATGGCGTGCTTCGTACTTGTCTGTTCTCTCGTCCAGATAGAGCGCTATCTTTGCCGCTGCCCGCAACGGGCCATGTAGGTCGAAATCCCCAATTGCGGGTCTTCTGCGGTGCAGTGGCGCTGCTTCTGCCGGAAGCGTACAGTAGCAGGTGCCGCAGCAAAACGCTGTCCTAAAAGCCGATTTTCTCCCGGAGTCTTTCCATGAACGCCCCCCTGCACCGCGAAATCCCCGCCAGCATCCTCAACGCCGCCCAGGCTCTTTCACAGGTCACCACGCAGTGGGACGGCGACATCGTCAAACAGATCACCGACTACATTTCCATTCCCGCCAAGTCCCCCACTTTCGACAGCGACTGGGCGCAACACGGTTATATCGACACCGTCATGCGCAATGCCGCCGCCTGGGTTGAGGCGCAAAAAGTTGAAGGCCTCACGCTCGAAATCGTGCGCCTCGAGGGCCGCACGCCGGTGCTGTTTTTTGAAATCCCGGCGACGCGCGCCGACTCCACACAAACCGTGCTGATGTACGGCCATCTCGACAAGCAGCCCGAGTTCACCGGCTGGCGCAATGACCTCAGCCCGTGGACGGCCAAGTACGAAGACGGCAAGCTCTATGGCCGCGGCGCCGCCGACGACGGCTACGCCGTCTATGCCAGCATCGCCGCTGTGCAGGCGCTTAAAAGCCAGAACGTGCCGCACCCGCGCATCGTCGGCCTGATCGAGACCTGCGAAGAAAGCGGCTCCTATGACTTGCTGCCTTACGTCGATGCGCTGCGCGAGCGCCTCGGTGACGTCGCCTTGGTGGTGTGCCTGGACTCCGGCGCCGGCAACTACGACCAGCTGTGGCTGACCACCAGCCTGCGCGGCAACGCGTCGGGCGTGCTCAAGGTCGAGGTGCTGACGGAAGGCGTGCACTCCGGCGACGCCAGCGGCCTGGTGCCGTCGAGCTTTCGCATCATGCGCCAGGTGCTGGACCGCCTCGAAGACAGCAAGACCGGTCGCCTGCTGCCGCAGAGCTTCCATTGCGAGATTCCGGCGGATCGCCTGGCCCAGGCGCAGGCCACT
>Ga0136846_1218074_pt1 | contig 13026 bp, 13 predicted proteins | sample HopSoiMetagenom2_FD_96841 | JGI IMG/M metagenome (GOLD analysis project Ga0136846, IMG submission 96841) | Grasslands soil microbial communities from Hopland, California, USA - 2 Assembly 2016 (version 4) | ecosystem: Environmental > Terrestrial > Soil > Grasslands | place: USA: Hopland... | reverse complement strand
TCCATTCAATCGTACCGATGTTAAAAAGCCACTATTTGGTTTAGGGTTTACACCCGGATGGTAGCCAAACATCACATAAAAGTAATAAAAGCAAAAGCGGCCATAAAGTCGCTTTTTTTATTTAAAACCTAAACGGCTTAAAATAGTTATCAAATAATATCTGTTACATTTGCAGCCTGATATGAAAAAAATACTGTTATTGAGTTTGGCTCTGATGATGTGTAGCTTCGCCGTACTTGCCCAGGCAGCTGATACCGACCCGGTTAGTAATATGCCGGCTTTAGGCACGATGCACACTATTGCCGGCGACAGTATGCAACCCACTAATGATATTGTACAAAATATAGCCTCAGACAAGGATCTGTCCATCTTCTATAATTTTGTTAGTTCGGCCAACTTAGCCGAGACTTATAAAAGTAAAGGACCTATTACCATATTCGTGCCCGCTAATGATGCGTTTGAAAATTTATCTCCCGGTAAGCTCGATACGCTTTCAAAACCCTCGCATGTTTGGGAGTTAACCCACATCCTTGCTTATCACGCTGTTGCCGGGAAATTTAGCGCCAAGGAATTACATAAGCTGATCAATAAGCATAAAGGGGCAACTACTTTAACTACGCTTAGCGGAGGCAAACTGATCGCTAAAATTGATGGCAATAATAATATTGTATTAGAGGATGAAACCGGTGGTCAAAGTATCATTAGCCGGTTTGATATTGCACAAAGCAACGGCGTAGTACATATCGTCAACAAAGTGCTGTTGCCCAAACCCAAAGCCGTATAATAATACAGGCGAATGACAATCTGCCTAAAACAGTATTACGTATTTAAGATATAATATTTGTAAGGTTTTGTTGCTATTGGCGACTAAACAAACAAAAGCACAATGAGTGTAATAGCTCATCATTCTATTTATATTGATTAAATACTTAAAAATGAAAAGATCAATTTTAGTAATAGCGATATTATTTGTTGTGACTGCATTTGGTTGTCAGAACAGCAGTGGCCAGATTGCCAAAAAGAAGCTGAGCAAACCAGCAGAAGAGTGGAAGAAAACACTAACCCCCAACCAATACCATATTATGGTTGAAAGCGGAACAGAACCGCCATATAAAAACGACTACTGGAACAATCACCAAAAAGGTGTTTATGTAAGTGCGGCCACCGGAGAGGTACTATTTAGCTCCGATGATAAATTTGACAGCGGCACAGGCTGGCCAAGTTTTGTAAAACCCGTTGACTCCAAAAAAGTTGCCATTGTACATGATGACAGTTACGGCATGAGCCGCGACGAAGTTATCGAAAAAAGCACTGGTTTGCACCTGGGTCATGTTTTTGACGACGGCCCTGCAGACCGTGGCGGCAAAAGATACTGCATGAACTCGGGTGCATTAAAATTTATTAAAAAGTAACCGCCCGGCGATTAGCATTTACAGATGGGCGCAATTGCGGCCTTACCCGTAAACCACTTTCAAACTTTAAACCAATGGTCAGATCTATCCAGTCCGGATTAACAGGTCTGATCATTTTTTCTTTTTGCGGGCGGGTGTAGGTGCTTACTACTTTGAAACGTTCCATGGCCTGTTCTTCAGTATTGATCTCTTCAAAATAAACCAAACGGTTAAGCTGCTGTGCGCTGTCGAAAAATAAAGTGGGCATATCGCTGTAGAATTGCAGTGTCTTTACCAGATCTGAGCATAAACCAACGTGAAGATTTTTCCTGTTTCTGTCGGTGATGATATATACAAAACGTTTCATTTTATGATAAAAATTTTGGTGAACCAATATTTATTACTAACTTTATGAGCATAAAATTACTAATAATTTTAGCAAATGCAAATTTTATGTCAATAATTTCACAAAATATTAAGTTTCTCCGCAAAAAGAAGGGTTTAACCCAACAGCAATTTGCCGATCAGTTAGGTATAAAACGTTCATTAGTAGGCGCATATGAAGAAGAAAGAGCCGAACCCAAATACGAACTACTAAAAACTTTAGCAATATTTTTTGACATTACTATTGATGATTTTATTAACGAAACCATCGATGAAAAATGGGCGCCAAAACCCAAAGGCAGTGCGGCTAAGCTGCGCATACTGAGCAGCTCTGTTGAGAAAGAGGATAACGAGAATATTGAAATGGTACCGTTAAAAGCAAGCGCGGGCTACCTAAATGGCTATGCCGATCCGGAATATGTATCTCAATTACCTAAATTTTATCTGCCTATGTTTAAACAAGGCACCTACCGTGCTTTTGAAATAAAAGGCGATTCAATGCTGCCTATAATATCAGGCGATATTATTATAGGTGAATACCTGGAAAACTGGGCCGATATAAAAAGCGGCGAAACTTATATTGTGATATCTAAAAACGATGGGGTTGTATATAAACGTATCGGTAATAAATTTAAAGAAAACAAAAAGCTCAAATTAATATCGGATAACCCTGTTTATGAGCCCTATGAAATAAACGGCGAGGATGTGCTGGAAATATGGAAGGCAAAAGGCTATATCTCCACACAATTACCGCAACCCACACCTGAGCCTACCATGGAAAGCCTCACCAGTATGATGGCTCAGATGCAGCGCTCCATATCCAATTTACAACAAAGCAACAATTAAGTTACATCAGCTTATTTAAACCTTTACGGCATATCTTTATCCTAAGATTATAAAACGTAAATAAATTAAAAGCTATGAAAAAATTGTTGTTAATGTGCTGTTTCCTTATCGGGATTTCAGCGGTAAGCCGTGCACAAGGTGGCGGTATGAGAAAAAGTCCGGAAGAAAGGGCTAAAGCTCTGCAAACACAGCTAAAGCTTTCTGACGATCAAACCACTAAAGTAACCGCCATATATAAAGAACAGGCTACCAAAATGGATAGCGTCAGAACAGCAGCAAATGGCGATAGGGATGCGATGAGAAGCGCTATGATGCCAATGATGAAAGCAACTAATGATAAGATCAAAGCCGTTTTAACACCAGAACAAGCTACTGCTTATGATGCCGCCATGAAAGAACGCATGGACAGAATGAGACAAGGTGGCGGCGGAGGCGGCTCACAAAATTAAGTCATGCTAGAAGCGGCTTAGCGCCGCTTTTTATATTTTTGCACAAATCATTTTCATTTGACGGCTGCAGAAATATATTTAAAAACCAGGCTTAACGAAAGGCAATCATCAGGAACGTACAGGACATTAAAACCCGAAAACGATCTTATTGATTTTTGCTCTAACGATTATCTTGGCTTTGCACGATCTGCCACCCTAAAGAGCAACATTGAGCAGGAAGTACAAAATCACCCGCATAGCTTTAATGGCTCAACCGGGTCCCGGCTGTTATCTGGTAATTTACAATATGCCGAAGACCTGGAAAAAACCATTGCTGTTTATCATCAATACCAGGCTGGTCTCCTTTTTAATTCCGGGTATGATGCCAACCTGGGTTTGTTATCATCTTTAGCACAGCGTGGCGATACTATTATCCTGGATGAACTGATCCACGCCTCGGCAATTGACGGCGCCCGACTAAGCTATGCCAATCGTTACAGCTTCAAACATAATGATACCGAAAGCCTGGAAGCTAAATTAAAACTGGCTAAAGGGAATTGTTACGTGGTGATAGAAAGCGTTTATTCTATGGATGGGGATACGCCACCGCTATTGGATATACTGCATATTACAGAAAAATACGGCGCTAACTTAATTGTTGATGAAGCTCATGCAGTAGGGTTATATCCAGCGGGGTTAGTTGCCGGACTCGGCTTACAAAAACGGATTTTCGCATCAATCGTTACTTTTGGTAAAGCACTGGGTGGTCACGGGGCCATTGTATTGGGCAGTGAGATATTAAGACAATATCTGATCAACTTTGCCCGTCCTTTTATTTATACTACAGCTGCCTCCTTTCATCAACTGGCATCTGTAAAAATGGCTTACCAATTGCTAAATAGTGCGGAACAGGAGGTCATAGATCTCAAAAACAATATCAAACTGTTTAAAGAACAGATCACCTCGAAAGGCACATATCCATTATTAAATAGCGACAGCCCTATTCAATGCATCGTGCTTGGCAGTAATGATAAGGCTCGAGGTATGGCCAATACTTTGCAAAACAAGGGGCTTGATGTAAGGGCTATACTTAGTCCAACCGTTGCCGCCGGCACCGAAAGGATCCGTATCTGCCTGCACTCATTTAACACAAGCGATGACATTATAAAACTTACTGACACTATTAATCAATTTATAAATGCCCGATAAACAACCCATATTTATTACCGGTATAGGCACCGGGGTTGGCAAAACAATTATTTCGGCCATCGTAACAGAAAAACTAAAGGCTGACTATTGGAAACCCATACAATCCGGCGATCTCGATAATAGCGATACGCTCAAGGTGCGGGACCTGGTATCGAACAAGACCACCCGCTTTTATCCCGAAGCTTATCGTCTGACCCAGCCATTTTCGCCGCATAAATCGGCCGCTATTGATAACGTAGTGATCGATATTCAAACTATTATTCCACCCAAAACCGACAATCAGCTGATCATTGAAGGAGCCGGTGGACTCATGGTACCGCCTAATGATAACGCGTTGATCATTGACCTGATCAAACAATTAAATGCTCAGGTGATACTGGTATCGCAAAATTATTTGGGAAGTATCAACCACACCTTGTTGTCGCTTAGTATGCTTAAACAATATGAAATACCTGTGCGCGGCATCGTATTTAACGGGGATAAGGATATTTACTCAAAAACATTTATCCTCAATTACTCCGGGGTAAAAGAACTGGGTCATGTACCTGTTTTAGATACCATAAACTCCAAAAAAATACGCGGAGCAGGGAGCTATATTACCTTATAGTAGCGCAATCATTTTGCTAAGCAAATAATTTACCTCAATTTAGCTTTTACCATTTTAGAAGCACATACTATGAAAAACATTACCGTAATAGGTTCAGGAACAATGGGAAATGGCATAGCGCATACCTTTGCGCAGCATGGCTTTATAGTATCATTGATTGATATTAACGCCGAAGCTTTAAACAAGGCCGTACAAACCATTGCCAACAACCTTGACCGGCAGGTAAAAAAAGGATCTATCGACGAGCAACTAAAAATCGATACACTAAGCCGTATCAAAACATATACGGATCTGTCATCCGGAGCAGAAAATGCTGACCTGGTAATAGAGGCTGCAACTGAGAACAGGGAGATCAAACTAAAGCTATTTAAACAGCTAAGTAATATTTGCAGTAACGAGGTGATCCTCGCTTCTAACACATCATCCATATCCATCACCCAGATTGCTGCTGTTACTAAAAATCCAGGCAACGTGATAGGCATGCACTTTATGAACCCGGTACCTGTAATGAAACTGGTAGAAGTGATCAGAGGTTATGCTACTACGGATGAAGTTACGCAAACCGTGATGCAATTGTCCACAACTTTAGGTAAAGATCCGGTTGAGGTAAATGACTACCCCGGCTTTGTGGCCAACCGGATCCTGATGCCGATGATCAACGAAGCCGTTTATACCTTATATGAAGGGGTTGCCGGTGTTGAAGAGATTGATACCGTGATGAAATTAGGCATGGCACATCCCATGGGCCCCTTGCAACTGGCCGATTTTATTGGGCTTGATGTTTGCCTGGCCATTTTAAAGGTATTATATGATGGTTTTGGTAATCAAAAATATGCGCCATGCCCTTTATTGGTAAACATGGTAACAGCCGGTCACCTGGGTGCAAAAACAGGAAGCGGCTTTTATAAGTATACACCGGGCAGTAAAGACCTGGTTGTGGCGACCAAATTCACCAAAAATTCATTAAACCAATAAATATTCCAACTGTCTATAAATCTGTAACTGCTTTAAATTAAAACATATTACAGATGAAAAAGATAGCAAAAATAGGATTATTACTGGCCTTAACCGGCACCTTATTCAGTTCATGTGCTGCTGATTATTATGTTGCCGAACGCCCTGCAGAACCCGTATATGTGCGCCCGGTAGCTCCCTATCCCGGCGCTTACTGGGTACCTGGTGAATGGGCATGGCGCGGCGGAAGATATGTTTATATAAATGGTTATTATGCACATCCACGTCCCGGTCGTACTTACGTACGAGGCTACTGGCACCCGGTTCGTCGGGGATATGCATGGCACAGAGGCTATTGGAGATAGCCCCCCAGCCCCCTGAAGGGGGAGTTTTTTTTTAAAATCTAATTTCAAACACTAAGGCCTGGTTCTAAAAAGAACCAGGCCTTAGTGTTATATCTGCACATCTGTAATCTGCACATTAAAAGCTCCCCCTTCAGGGGGTTGGGGGGTTACATCCGCTCGGGCACATCAATGCCCAACAGGTTCATAGCCCTGTTGATCACTTTGGCCGATGATTCCGATAACTGCAACCGGAATTGTTTGGATATCTCATCCTCAGCCTGCAGGATTGATTTTTCGTGATAGAACTTGTTATATACTTTAGCCAGTTCATAGGCATAATTGGCTATAACAGCCGGACTGTAATCATTTGCTGCTGTACGGATGATATCAGGGAATTGAGTTAACAATACGATCAGGTCGCGCTCTACATCTGCAAGTTCGGTGACTTCAACTGTAGTATTAACCTGATAATTCGCTTTGCTCAGTACCGACTTGATACGGGCATGTGTATATTGTATAAATGGCCCGGTGTGCCCCTGGAAATCAACCGATTCATTAGGATCAAACAATAAACGTTTTTTAGGATCAACCTTGAGCAGAAAATATTTAAGCGCGCCCATACCTATTGTATGATATAATTGCTGCTTATCCTCCTCGCTAAAACCATCAACCTTACCCATAGCTTCGGTTTGTTCTTTGGCAGTAGCTTCCATTTCGGCCATCAGATCATCGGCATCAACTACAGTACCCTCGCGCGATTTCATCTTACCCGATGGTAAATCAACCATTCCGTACGACAAATGGAACAATCCATCAGCTCCGGCCTTACCCAGTTTACGTAATATCAGGAACAGTACTTTAAAGTGATAATCTTGTTCGTTGCCAACCACATAGATAGATTTATCCATGTGAAAGTCGTTATATTTTAATTGGGCGGTACCCAAATCCTGGGTAATATAAACAGAGGTACCGTCGGAACGTAGCACCAGTTTCTCATCCAGGCCATCAGGTGTCAAATCTATCCAAACGGAGCCATCCGGCTTTCTGAAGAAAACCCCTTTTTCCAGGCCTTCTTCAATAATATCCTTACCTAAAAGATAGGTGTTTGATTCGTAGTAATATTTGTCGAAACCGACACCCAGTTGCTTATAAGTTTCAGCGAAACCTGCATATACCCAGCCATTCATGGTTTTCCACAAATCGATCACTTCGGCATCACCTGCTTCCCACTTTTGCAGCATTTGCTGGGCTTGTTTGATAACAGGCGCATTCTTTTTGGCCTCATCTTCACTTTGACCTTCGGCTTTCAGCTCTTCTATCTGAGTTTTATAAGCCTTGTCAAACAGTACATAATATTTACCTACCAAATGATCGCCTTTCATGCCTGAGGATTCAGGTGTTTCACCATTGCCAAACATTTGCCAGGCCAGCATGGATTTGCAGATGTGGATACCGCGATCGTTCACCAGATTGGTTTTTATAACCTCGTACCCGGCCGCACCCAATATCTGCGCCACCGAGTAGCCTAACAGGTTGTTACGGATATGCCCAAGGTGCAGTGGCTTGTTGGTGTTTGGTGATGAATATTCCACCATTACTTTGTGTCCGTTGGGCTTAGCTATGGCAAAATCATCCGGTAGTATATGGTTATATAGTTGTTCTATCCAGTATTCGTCGCTTATGGAGATATTCAAAAAGCCTTTGATCACATTAAAGGCGGCAACCTCTTTCAATTCATTTTTCAGATACTCCCCTATTTCGGCGCCGGTTTGCTCTGGCCCCTTGCGCGAAAATTTGGTAAAAGGAAAAGTGACTATGGTTATTTGCCCTTCAAATTCTTTCCGGGTTTCCTGTAAACTTATAGCAGCCGGGGCTACATCTGTTTGATATAGTTGTTTTATTGCTTTAACAGCTGCCTCAATAATAAAATCCATCCGGCAAAATTAATTAAATTGCCAATATCCTTGTTATAATAAAATGTTGATTATTCTGAATAGATTTGTTCTTCTTATATCCATTTATGACACTTAAAAACAACGATTTTAGAATAGATGTAACCTCCGAAATTGGAACGCTCCGCACCTTACTCATCCACAGCCCAGATAGTGGCCTGGGTAAAGTAGTACCATCAAAAGCCCAGGACTGGTTGTTTGAAGACATTGTGCACCTGGATACCATGCGTAAAAACGAGTATGATTATTACGTAAAATTGTTGCTTTATTTTTTGGATCCGGATAAGATCAAATGCAAGTTACAGCAAATTGATCATGACCATCAACGTACATTTTTTAAGCCCGACAACCCAGGCTTTCACGCTTCGGGTAAAGTAATTGAAATACAAACTTTACTGGCCGATATTTTAAAGCAGGCCGATATCCGCGAAAAACTGGTAGCATCCGTTTGTGCTATTGAAAGCTGTAACTATCGCTTGCAGCAGCAACTGATAGATACCGATCCTGTTGAGCTGGCCAAAATATTCATATCGGGTTCATTAAGTACCGAAGAGATGATCTTCGCCCCTATACCCAACCTCATATTTTCGAGAGATATTGGCATTGCCATCAACAATCACATGTTGTTGAATAAACCCGCAAAAAAGGCACGTTTCCGCGAAACGCTGCTGGCACGGTATATATTCTTTAATCACCCCCTATTTGCGGAATACCGCAACAATATTCTCGAAATTCCCGAAACCGCCCAACATTTTTTACGCCCGGGCGAAGACAATCTTGAGAAAACAACGCTGGAAGGCGGTGATGTGATGATGGTAAGTCCGCAACATTTGGTTATCGGCTGCAGCGAACGCACATCCATCAGCGGTGCCAATGAGGCTATTAAGCTTTTGTTTGATAACGATGTCGTAAAAAAGGTAACCATTGTAAAAATTCCGCACAAGCGCGATTACATGCATATTGATACGGTTTTTACACAGGTTAAGCGAGATACCTGGGTACTGTTGCGTTCCCTGGCAGTAGCAGAAGCCCCTATTGAAGAACAGGAACCTATCTCCTGGTTTGCCGATAAAAAACAAAAAGAACGAGCTGAAATTGTACAGTTTGAAAAAGGCGAGAAGCCCAGATTATTCGGCTGTATCGAAGATCTGCTGGCTGATATCAGTGAAAATGATCTGGAAAGCGGCCATAAAACAAAGTTCATTTATTCGGGTAATAATACTTTCCCATTTGATGCACGCGAGCAATGGACAGATTCATGCAACCTGCTGGCTATTAAAGAAGGTGTGGTTTTGGGATACGACCGTAACGATAAAACCGTGGAGGCATTTAAGCAAAATGGGTTTAATGTAATCAGGGTGACCGATTTGTTACAGAAATTTGAATCAGGCGAGCTTGATCCGCAAGAATTGACCAATACTTTAATTTTAATGCCATCAGCAGAACTTTCCAGGGCTCGTGGTGGTTTTCATTGCATGAGCATGCCGCTTTTAAGAGATAAAGTTGTCTGAATCAGATTTACAGAATTAAAGGATTTGCAGAATAACGAAATGACATTCAATTAATTTTCTAATTCTGTAAATTCTGATTCAGGCAAAAATAATCTAATGATTAAATAAAATGACCAATAATCAATCTACCAATAATATATTAATGATCAGGCCGGTCAATTTCGGCTTTAATGAACAAACAGCAGAGAGTAACGCTTTTCAGAACCGGGATGCCAATCAACTGGCCGTTCAGGATAAAGCCCTGAACGAATTTGATGGTTTTGTAAAAACGCTGAAAGAAAACGGAGTAAATGTTACCGTGGTTGATGATACCCCGCAGCCACATACACCTGATTCTATCTTCCCGAATAATTGGGTATCATTTCATGCCGATGGTCAGGTATTTTTGTATCCCATGCAGGCCGAAAACCGCAGGCTGGAACGCCGGGAAGATATCATCAGCAAACTGGAAGATCATTTTAAGGTAGATCATATAGTTGATTTAAGTCGTTTTGAAGCTGAAAATAAATTTCTGGAAGGTACCGGCAGTATGGTACTGGATAGGGAAAATAAAATAGCCTATGCCTGCCTTTCTCCCCGTACAGATAAAGAAACACTGAGCGTCTTTTGCGAGCAGGCAGGTTATCAGGCCATCAGCTTTGACGCGGTCGACGAACATGAGAAAGCCATTTACCACACCAACGTGCTAATGTGTATTGGAAGTGGGTTTGCTGTGATTTGTACTGATAGTATCCCGAACCCACATGAAAAAGTAGATGTTCTGGAATCATTACGATTAACCAAAAAAGAAATTATTGAAATATCATTTGAACAAATGAACCAATTCGCTGGCAATATGCTGGAGGTAAGGAACAAGGCCGGCGAAACCCTGGTGGTGATGTCTAAAAATGCGTACGAGGCCCTTTATGAAGATCAAAAAAGCACGCTCAAAAAATACGGTAAACTGGTTTATGCTGATATCAATACGATTGAAACTAATGGTGGCGGCAGTGCCAGGTGTATGATGGCTGAAGTGCATTTACCCGCTGTATCTAATCATTAGTTTACCCTTCTGTTATTTTGCACCAAAATATATACAGCTTTCTGACACTTTGCGCAAAAAAACTTCCTTACAGGCAAAAAGAATAAAATATTTTTAACAAACCAGTTTCTGTGCATTTGATAATGAAACTGTTTTTTGCAGGTAGAGCAGCAGCGCTTTTTTTTATTATTATCCTTTATCTCCATATTTAATTAAAAGAAATTAATTAACTATGGAGATAAAAATAAGAAAATGATTTACAAAATTTTACTATAAAGAATAAAATCTGTGCAAACACTTATAACAAATGTATCTTTTAAATGGCAACCAAAATAAAAAAGTTTTGATTATTGTGCCTCTCGGAATCCTTTCAACCCGTTCTGCACCACATCTTGCGCAGGATAGTTGTTTCTTATTGAGATTACCTGAATGATCTGTTGTTATTGATTGTAGCGACATAAATTATTCTTTTATGCAAAAATAACTACAGGTGAACAAAATGAATGCCACATAGTAAATATTTTAACTATAGAATAAAAATATTACTTTATCAAGACAACTTTTTTGCTTTTTCCTATGTCTTTTTACATGACTATCAGACAAAACAGATACATACAAACTGCGATTTATCCCTTGTTAAATAAATTACATTCAAACCATAAAAATTATCCCAACAATTAGCAGTTAATTCCGTTTAAAAATCACATTTTTGCCCCAAATTTTTTAAGGATGCAGAGTTACCAGGAATTTCTTGATTTAAGTGTAGGTTTTCCGCAGGATGGTTTTGAGATCATCGACGATGAACTATACTTTCAGGACCTTAATTTAATGGAGATGATCGAAACGTATGGTACGCCACTACGTTTTACTTATCTGCCCATGATAACCAAGAAAATACAGCAGGCTAAACTGTTGTTTCAGCAGGCTATCATCAAAAATAATTACCGTGGCAGCTACAAATACTGCTATTGTACCAAAAGTTCGCATTTCAGACACATTGTGGAAGAGGCGTTGAAAAACGAGATCCACCTGGAAACATCATCGGCCTTTGACATGCCCATGATTGATGCACTGGAGAAAAAAGGCGCGGTAAACAAAGACATTACGGTGATATGTAATGGTTTTAAAACCTTTCAGTATAAAACCTATATTATTGACATGCTGCATGATGGATTCAAAAACATCATCCCGGTACTGGACAATAAAGAGGAATTTAACCTGTACGATGATGAGATTGAGATGGACACCCCTTGTAACCTGGGTATCCGTATAGCTGCTGAAGAGCAACCCGACTCTCAATTCTACACCTCGCGTTTAGGTGTACGTATGGAAGATGTGATTGATTTTTATCATAACAAAATTGAAGAAAACCCTAACTTCCAGGTAAAGTTATTACACTTTTTTATCAACTCAGGTATATCCGATACGCCATACTACTGGAATGAATTGGAAAAATACGTAACACTTTATTGCAAATTCAAAAAAGTAAACCCGGCTCTGGATACACTGGATATTGGTGGTGGTATGCCTTTCAAAGATTCGCTGGTATTTGATTTTGATTACGAGTATATGATCAACGAGATCGTAAGCCGTATTAAAGAGATCTGTGCTGATAATGACACCATCGAACCGGATATTATCACTGAGTTTGGTAAATACACCGTTGCCGAAGCTTCGGGTATTTTATATAAAGTATTAGGCCGTAAACAACAAAACGACCGTGAAAGATGGTTGATGCTCGACGGTTCATTCATTACCAATTTGCCGGATGTTTGGGCGCTGAACCAAAAATATATCCTGCTGCCCATTAATAACTGGGATTCGGAATATGAGCGTGTAAATTTGGGAGGCATTACCTGCGACGGACAGGATTATTACAACCAGGAAGCGCACATGAACAGTGTGTTTATGCCTAAAACCCGTAAGGTACAATACCTGGGCTTCTTTAACACGGGAGCTTACCAGGAAGTATTGAGCGGATACGGCGGTATACACCATTGTTTACTTCCTTCGCCCAAGCATGTGATCATTCGCCGCAATCGTGATGAAACATTCAATTTTGAGGTATTTGGTGAGGAGCAGAATAGTAAACAAGTGCTAAAAATTCTGGGCTATACTACATAAGCAGTTGGCAGTTTTGAGTTGCCGTTGGCACAACTCTTATTATATTATTTTATAGCGATGAGTTTTATACTTATCGCTATTTTTTGACCGTTGATTTTGGTGATGGCGTTGATTCCGTTGATTTTCTGAACCCTGATTCAAAGGATTAAGGGATTTCTTGATTTTTTATCTAATTTGTTTGCCATTTTCTTTTGCAAACTGCAAACTGCAAACTGCAAACTGCAAACTGCCAACCTTTATGACTGCACCGCAGAT
>Ga0136846_1236545_pt1 | contig 13027 bp, 8 predicted proteins | sample HopSoiMetagenom2_FD_96841 | JGI IMG/M metagenome (GOLD analysis project Ga0136846, IMG submission 96841) | Grasslands soil microbial communities from Hopland, California, USA - 2 Assembly 2016 (version 4) | ecosystem: Environmental > Terrestrial > Soil > Grasslands | place: USA: Hopland... | reverse complement strand
GCCACCGCTGTATTAACAGGCATTTACATGAATATCAGCCAGAGCAGTTTTGCCGGTGGTAGTTTTTTTGCCGGTGGAAGTATCACTTCAATGTCACTTTTTCCTTCCCTGTCTGCTGATGAACTGACTTTATTTTTCCAGGGCACTCCATTCCTTAATTATTATAAAAATGCCCTGAGCAGCTTTAATACAGGTACCTCTGATTTCTGGACAAATATTTATAGTATTGTGGCCGTTACTAATGCGGCTATTGAGGGCCTCACCAAATCGACAAAGCTTACGCCTAATGTCAAAAAACAATTGCTTGGCGAAGCCAGATTTATCCGGGCTTTTTGTTACTTCTATCTCGTGAATCTTTATGGAGATGTTCCACTTGTGCTTGACACCGATCCGCAGGAAACGAGGTTACTGGGTCGCATGCCAAAGAACGAGGTATATCACCAAATAATCGCAGATCTTAAGGAGGCAGTCGAGCTGCTGAACAGTAATTACGTAAAAAATGATCTTGTCACTACTTCTACTGAAAGGATACGGCCCAATAAAAGCGCAGCCCAGGCACTACTTGCACGTGTATACCTGTTCAATAAGGAATATGCAAATGCAGAGGCATCGGCCAGCAGCGTTATCGTCAACACCTCATTGTATGACACTGTCTCACTCGATCAGGTTTTTCTGAAAAACAGTAAGGAAGCTATCTGGCAAATACAACCTGTGCTCACCAGCCCTTCCAATACACAAGATGCCCGATTTTTTGTATTGCCGGAAGTCGGACCCAACTATATCAATCCTGTGTATCTCAGTGATAATATTGTTAACAATTTTGAATCAAACGACAAAAGGAAAACACAGTGGGTTGGAAGTGTTACACCCACTCCTCCGGGTAGCACCACGTTTTATTTTCCCAATAAATATAAGGACATAGGGATTTCTTCAACCGTCACAGAATATTTAATGATGCTCCGGTTATCAGAGCAGTACCTGATAAGAGCTGAGGCAAGAGCTCAGCAAAATAATATAAGCGGTGCACAAAATGATCTGAATCTGGTTCGTAAAAGGGCAGGACTTCCCAGTACTACTGCAGCAGATAAAGCCTCATTACTAACAGCTATCCTGCGGGAAAGAAAAGTGGAACTGTTCACAGAATGGGGGCACCGGTGGCTGGATCTCAAAAGAACAGGAACTATTGATGCGATAATGACAGCTGTTGCTACCCAAAAAGGATCAACCTGGAACAGCAACTGGCAATTATATCCAATCCCCGCGGGAGATTTGGATAGAGACCCAAATCTGAAACAAAACCCGGGATACCAATGATCCCTGTCTGAACCCAACTTATTATCTGAACCACATTTAAAAGGTAGAAATTCTGACTGTAACAAGCGGTCCTGCCGGTCTATTGAATAAAAAATAAGTATAGCCATGAAAAAGATTATCATCAGTTTTCTGATTGGACTTCCTTTTCTATTGAAAGCCCAGGAAAATAAGGGGGTTCGATTTGAAGAATTGCCAGGCTGGAAGCAGGTACTTGCCAAAGCAAAAGCGGAAGACAAATATATTTTCCTGGATGTGGTCGCCACCTGGTGTGCACCCTGCAAAATGATGGACAGGTTTACTTATCCCGATGCAAATGCTGGTAAAGCGATCAATGGTCAGTTTATAGCCGTGAAGGTTCAATTGGATTCAACTGCAGCGGATAATGAACAGATTAAAAGATGGTACGGGGATGCTGCGCTGCTGGTGAAAAAGTATAACATATCAGCATTACCCACTTTCCTGTTTTTTTCACCTGATGGAAAGATACTTCACCGCGGTACCGGATTAAAGAACGCAGAACAATTGATCACACTGGCAAAAGAGGCATTGGACTCAGATAAGCAGATATATAGCTTACTGGAAAAATACCGAAAGGGGGAAAAACAGGATCCAGGCCTGCTACCAGAACTGTTCCAGACGGCGAAGGCTGCGGGAGATGAAATACTTGCCCGTTCCATAAAAGAAGAATACCTGGATAAATATGTTTTCAATAAAGATGTTGCTTCAATAACGGTACGTGAAATTCAATTCATGGCTGAGTATATGCAAAGCTCCAGTGAGAAAACCTTTGTCCTGTTCAGAAACCCGGCTAGCGCCAAAGTGATCGACCGTATAATGCAGCAGGCTGGATTCCGCATCCGGTTTACGCAAAGCATATCAGATGACATTATCCTGCACGAGTTCGCAACACAGTTAATGGAAGTAAAGCCAGGAGCCAAAGAACCTGATTGGAAAAACCTGCGTAGCACCATAACGAAAAAATTTGATAGTGAAACTGCTGACCGTGTAATACTGCAGGCTCAACAATACTTTGCATTGGGTAAAAAGGATTACAATGGTTACAGCCGCTATGTCTTGCAGAAACTGGATAAATATGGAATGGACCCGACTGAAATGGGCAGAGTTGATCTGAACAATACGTTTTACGGTGTGATATTTCAACATGTCAGCGACAGGCAAACAATAGAACGGTCTGTTAAATGGATGCGGAAGATCGTTGATGCAGATGCTGCTGATACTGCACTGTCGGGGCTCCTCCGTGCCAATAATTTGGATACATACGCAAGCCTGTTGTATAAGGCAGGCAGAAAGAAAGAAGCAATTAACTGGGAAGAAAAGGCAATAAAACAGGAAGAACAGGATGCATGGAAAAATAAAAGAGAAATACGCCCGGAATTCCGTAAAACCCTTGTGCAAATGCAAAACAATGAATTTAATCATTAAAAGAAACAATATGAAAGTCAGATCCTTCACAATGTGGCTTGTTATAAGTTTTTGGTCATTCGCCACTCTAAGCGCACAAACAGCTGATGAAATTATCAATAAGCATATTGATGCAATTGGGGGTGCAGGCAAACTCACTGCTATAAAGACAGTTTATTCAGAAGGGGCAGTAGCCATACCCAACAGTGTGCTTGGGGAAGGCAAGGCAAAAACTTTCCGGGTGAATGGGGAGGGTCTGCGAGATGAAATGATATTTGGAAGTTATGATATCATTGAGTCTTATACTGCCAGGCAGGGATGGTGGCTGCAACCCTTCCTTGGAAAGCCCAGGCCAGATACATTGTCTGAACAAAGGACAAAAGCGGGCCAGGCACAACTTTCCATTGGGGGGCCATTATTTAACTATAAAGCATCGGGAAGTACCGTGGAATTGTTGGGGAAAGAAAATATAAATGGCACAGATGCATTTAAATTAAAACTGCTCACAAAGGATGGCATTGAATTTACCTACCTGATTGACCCGGCAACTTATTATATTCTGAGATCAACAATCCGGTTAAAGAACGGCGAGCAAATAAAGACAACCAGCTTTTCCGATTATCGCAAAACAGATGAAGGACTGGTGATGCCGTTTGCTGCTGAGTTTACTACCGGCAATAGTAACGCAATGTATTTAATTGTAAATAAGGTAGAGATCAATAAAGACATTGATCCGGAAGTCTTTAAAATGCCTGAATAGTATGAGATCAGTAAAACTGTTTTTGTTGTGGATAGGATGTTGGCAATGCATGAGTGTAACAGCCCAGGAAAAGCCAGCTATCGATGCCAGTGTTTATGGTACCTGGCCAACCATCCAGTTTCCGGCTATCAGCAACGATGGGAAATATGCAAAATATGTTATCGATAACAGGCCATTGGGAAGTAAGACACTGGTAATCCAATCTACAGACGCAAAATGGAAAATGGAATTGCCGGGACTTTCCAATGTCAGCTTTTCACCGAATAGCAGGTTAGCTGTATTCCCCAGGTCTAATGATAGTCTGGCTGTATTAACGTTGGATACCCATACAGTTGAATATATTCCTGCGGTCAGTTCATTTCAATTACCGGAGAAGGGAAACTGGTGGGTACATCACTTAAACTCAGCCGGTAAGGTTTTGGTAGCCCGGAATTTGAAAACTGGTAAAGAGCGAAGATACCAACAGGTCAATCGCTACTGGCTAAGCAATAATGGAGGAACATTGGTGCTACAGATACCTTCACTGAATAATAATTCTTTACAGCAGCTGATCTACATAACACTTGAAAGCGGCGAAAAAAGAACTATTTGGGAAGGTACTGAGATTGGTTCTGTAATTTTTGGCGATCAGGACCGCCTTGCTTTTGTAGGGGAACAAAATCAAAAAAGCATGACGTTGAGGTCCATTTGGTATTTTAAACCAGAATTGGAAAAAGCACTGTCTGTTGTGCCTGAATTAGTTGAATCTGCAGGCAGGAAATTTAATATTGAGACGGTAAACCAATTCAATAACAGCGGCGATCGCCTTTTTATTACGCTTCGGGAAAACAAACCTTTCCTGCCTCCAACACGCCCCAAACCAGGCGCTGCGAAGCTTACCGTATGGAGCTATAACGATACAGTATTACAATCAAGCCAGCGATTGGGTAAGGGATCAATCGCCATGTTTGGGCAAATTAAAAAGCAGTACCTGGCAGCCATTGACCTGGAAAAGAAAACTGTTATTCGCCTGGAACAGGAGCCCGGAGAAATAAGCTTCAGTTATGGGTATTATTTTCTGACCAGGAAGATCAGGCCCGATGGAGATGATTTTGAGGATTACTGGAATAGTGCGGTTCGTCAGCCACTGTCTCTGATTTCAGCACGGGATGGCAACCGAATAAACATAGATCAATGGAGAAATAATATGGCGACACCTTCTCCGGAAGGCAACTACCTGTTATATTTTGATGATGCACAGAAGAACTTCTATACCTGGGAAATCGCAACCGGAATTGCCCATAACATCACCGGAAATATACACACCAGCTGGATACGCCCCAATGAAAATTCTATGAACGCATTTCCTGATGCCCCAGCCGGCTGGCTGGAAAAGGATAAAGCAATCATTCTATACGACGCAAATGATATCTGGAAGGTAGATCCCACCGGCAAACTGCCTCCCATTAATCTGACCAACGGCTATGGTCGAAAACAGGGAATAGTATTCAGACTGGCGATGAAAATGAATGTAAAGGGCCAAGTGTACAGTGTCATGCCAGACAACGGCAAACTTTTACTCAATGCATTCAACCGGGAAACAAAGGAAAATGGTTTTTATTCCATTCAATTAAATAGCAGAGCAGATCCCGAAAGGCTAACAATGGGGCCTTATATATACCAGGTACTGGAACAGAATCCCGACGGTATAGAACCGGTTAAAGCACGAAATGCAGAAATGTACCTGGTCCAAAGGATGGCTGCAGATGAATTCCCTAATTGGTATACTACCCGAGATTTCAAAACCTTCACTCCGCTAACCGGTCTTCACCCGGAGAAAGCCGTTAACTGGATGACAACAGAACTGCATACCTGGAAGGATAAAAACGGTAAAACAGTACAGGGTGTACTATACAAACCGGAGAATTTTGATTCTACCAGGAAGTATCCTGTGATATTTCATTATTATACCGAGTGGTCGGCGAAGGTTCATGCCTATATCGAACCTGATTACTCGAACGGAAAATTGAATATTCCCTGGTACGTAAGCAACGGTTACCTTGTTTTTAGTCCGGATATCCGGTCCGGGATTGGCGAACCGGGCGAGAGTGCTCTGAACGTAGTTGTCTCCGCGGCCACCTATTTATCCACAAAGCCCTATGTGAATTCCAAAAAAATGGGTTTGCAGGGCCACAGTTATGGAGGATTTGAAACTGACTATATTATTACGCATAGCAATCTTTTTGCTGCAGCCTGTTCAGCTTCCGGAGTGGCGGACGTGGTAAGTTATTATGGAGAATTGTGGGGGAGCGGAGTAAGCCGTCAAACTTTTATTGAAGGTTACGGAATGAAGATGGGCGGGACACTATGGGAAAAGCCGGAACTGTATATAAATAACTCTCCGCTTTACAGGGCTAATCACGTTACCACCCCTTTACTAATGTTTCATAACACCATAGACGGAGCTGTACCGTTTAGTCAGGCGATTGAATTTTATCAGGCCATGCGCAGACTCGGTAAAAAAGCCTGGTTACTGGAATATGAAGAAGGAAATCATTATGTCGAAGGCAGATCAGCAGAAGATTTCAGCATTCGGATGTCGCAATTCTTTGATCATTATCTCAAAGACAAACCAGCGCCCAGGTGGATGACAAGAGGAATACCAGCCACTTTACGGGGTATTGATGATGGTCTTGATATAGATAAGGAGATTAAAACGCCCGGAAAGGGACTGGTTATTGATAACGATAAATAGTGAGAAACAAACAATAAAACGGACAAACATGAAAAGTGGAATTATTATTTTAATCGCATTCATTATATCAGGAAAAGTGAGTTCGCAAACAAATTTCAGCGGAAGCTGGAGCGATCCTCAGTTGGAAATGATCTCAGGAATACAATATGCCAATGCTGTACCCAGCCAGATCACTGTTGTTCAGACAAAGGATTCTATCAAAATGACCAGACTGGAAAACGAAGAGAACGCCACGCCATATACGATGACACTGGCATTGAGTGGCAAAACTGTCACCTATTATGCAACGAACTCCAGGCGGACGATAAATTGTACAGCCACATTGAGTAATACTGGGAATACGCTTACGATTAACACCACATTCAGTTTTGCCGACAAACCAGCTGAGGTGGAATACAATAATACCGAAGTGTGGGAGCTTTCCGCAGGAACACTTATCATTACCAAAGTATCAGACGCCAAATTAACGGATGATTGGACAATAAAGGCTATATACAGCAGGTAATGATACGGTCTGCATTTACGATTCTCTGGTTAGAATTATCCTCAGGTTCAGATTATCAGGGGTTTATTTTAACATACCCCTGATCTTGTTCATAATGTTATTACCTAAACAATACCTGCGCAAAATTGTAAAGGTTATTTCTCCATACTGGCCATGTATGACCACCAGGGTATTCAGTATAGGAATATTTTATTCCCATCTCATCAAATTTTGTCATCATGATCTTGCAGTTACTGTAAGCAATATCTTCCTTTCCTCCCATTGAGATCCAGAGTGATTTCAGATTGCCATTGATGGCAGCTGCATTATTCTTCATATACTCATATTGGGGATTTGCCAGCGTTGGCTGGTTAGAAAACCATCCTGAACTGAAAACGCCAAGCCAGGAAAATAACTGGGTATTTCTTATACCTGCATATAATGTCTGCAATCCGCCCAATGATAAGCCGGCCAGCGCCCTGTTTTTTGCATCGGTTTCTGTTCTGTAATTCTTATCCACAAATGGAATTATTACCTGCTTGAGTTCATTTTCAAATTGCCGCAGCGACTGTTCTCCAAATCCTGCAAGTCCTCCTGATCCAAAATTGCCATCTGGCATTACTATCAGCATTGGCTTTGCTTTCTTTTCAGCAATCAGGTTGTCCAGTATGAGATCTGTTCTGCCCTGGGTAGCCCATCCTCTCTCATCTTCTCCTCCACCATGCAAAATATATAGCACAGGGTATTTTTCAATAACGTTGGCATCATAGCCTGGTGGTGTATAGATATAGAATCGGCGCCATGAATTGGTAACAGTCGAAAAATAACGTTTGATTCGGAGATCACCATGCGGTACATTTTTCTCCGCGTAATAATCGCCACCTGCAAATGGTATTTCAATACCACTTGCCATACGGCTCATGCCATAATAGCTTTCACTTGCAGGGTCGGCAACGGCTACGCCGTCAATCAGCAGGGAATAGTAATGAAAGCCTTCGCTGATTGAATCAGTAACCAGTTTCCAGTATCCTCCGGTATCTCTTGCCATATCATATTTTCTGCCAAGATCAATCTGAACCCGCTGCGCATCCGGAGCTTTCATTCTAAATAGCACCCTGCTGTCTGGCAACACCTGCGGATATTTGACTGATCTGATATTACTGGAGGCCGGCGTACCTAATACTGTATACTTATTAAACGTTGAAACGTCCACCGGTTTGAACAGAAACTGGGTGAACATATAGAGGCTGTTTTTCCATACCTTAAAATCATGCACACCCGGCATTATATAATATATATGGGGTACATTTTTTTCGTTCAGGTAATCATGCGTACGCTTGCTGAAAGTTATAAGACCATCATTGTCGCCACAGGAGATCCACAATAATTTCAATTTCGCTTTTGCAGCTTCCGGATCGGGTAACAATTCCTGAGGTGTCTTTGTATTGGGGGCAGATGAGAAACCGCCTACCCAGGCAAACTTGTCGAGATTTCCCAGACCAAAATTCAGTGCTTGGCCACCACCCATGGACAGTCCCGCAATAGCGCGACTTTCACGGTTTTTCAGAACCGGATATTTTTTTTCTATATAGGGGATAAGATCATTAAGGAGATCCTTCTCAAATGTTGCAAACGCTTGTGCTTTGGCTGGTTCATATATATTACCTATGGCACGATCGTCTTTCATAGCCCTTCCATTTGGCAATACCACTATCATCGGCTCAATTTTACCAGCTGCATACAGGTTGTCCAGGATAACCTGGGGCTTTCCTTCTTTCAGCCACTCCTTTTCATCGCCCCCAATTCCATGGAGCAGGTATAAGACCGGATACTTTTTTTTGCTGGAGAAATCCGGTGGAGTATAAATCAGGGAACGCCTGTTTGTACCAACTGTTTTGGAAGGATAGGTAATTGTGTCAATTTTTCCATGCGGAATTTCCATTCGAAGCGAATCATATCCTGCAGGGGCTATTTTTTCCCTTTCCTGAGCGAAACACGCAATGCAAAAGACTGTGGTAAAGAGGCTGAATGCAATTAATCGTTTCATAACTGGTTTGTAAATAATAAAGAGTCTGCAAATTAGGTGGTCAATTATCCCAATTATAGCTGCCACAAACTTCCAAAATACCCCAGTGAAATTTATTGAACAAAATATTCTTGGTTTCATCTGATATTTACCAGCAGGAACCCATTATGCGGTTTTATTCCGAATTGTGCTGCTGCCATATAAATTACCAAATCTTCTATACATGAAACAGGCCATTTTCCTGCTCCTGACGATTACAGCTTTAAATTCCTTTGCTCAATCTTCCACCAAACGTGTTATCGCTAACAACCCTTCAAATTACCGGGAATTGTCAGCCGTGCATGCCGGTGCAGGAAAAATGAAATTCACCGGGTTAATTGGAAGCCAGACCTTATCTACTAACCTGCTCTATCTCCATGCTGGAGAAATACCCAGTAAAGCTGGCATCGGGCAACATTTTCATCACACTATTGAAGAAATGTATGTCATTCTTGATGGAGAAGCTGAATTTACGGTAAACGGACACACATCCCGTATTAAGGGTCCGGCGTTGGTTCCCTGTAAAATGGGGGACGCACATGGTATTTATAATTCAAGTGGTAAAACACTCCGTTGGCTGAATTTCGGGATAAGTACAATCAAAGGCCGTGGAGATAATTTTGATCTCGGGGATACCCGTGTTGGTGCAACCCTGGAGCCCATACCCCAATTTGTTTCCGCTCAACTGAAAACTGAATCCTTACGTCCGAATAGTCCGCTTTACACTGGCCAGGGTATTCTTTATCGCAGGATATTCGGACCAGACATCTTTTCTACTGCCTGGGATCATGTTGACCATGTTGTAATTCCCGCTGGTGTTACCACAGGACCCCGGCAACTGGAAGGAATTGAAGAAGTATACTATGTTGTGAAAGGTTCAGGAAAAATAAATGTCAATTCTGATTCTTCAACTATAAAAGCTGACGATGCTTTCTATGGACTATTGGGAGAAGGCGTAAAAATTTCAAATACCGGCAGTGATAACCTGGAACTGCTCGTAATCGGTATTGCCAATTCAAGGCAAAAAGATCCCAACCGGCTAAAACCAGCGCCTAAACCAAAGGCCATGGTTTTGCAAATGGATTTTGTAGTTGCAAAAGAAAATGCAGATGCATTTGAGAAAATGTATACTTCCATTTATGTTCCTGCCATGACGGTACAGCAGGGTTACCTTGAGTCAAAAATGCTCCGCATGTTTCCTGAAAATCTTGAAAAGGAAATTGAAGGTGAAGCCTCTACCTATAACTATCAAATTCAGATATCCTTTGATACTGAAGAGAACCGAAGGAAATGGGTAGCCAGTGAGCAACATAAAATTGCCTGGCCCGCAGCTACAAGCCTCGCCAAATCATATAAATGGCGAGGTTATGAAGTAGCCGGTGACGACAACCAGTTATTAAAGCGTCAATGATTTACTGAACGCGATAAGATAACGAACCCACTGTGGCTTCATCGGAAAACCCGGACAGGGTTTTGTTTTGATGTTCATATTTATTCCCCCATTCATTCATTTTGTCGAATAAAGGAATAAGATCCTGCCCTAGTTCAGTAAGGTAATATTCAACCTTAAAAGGTACTTCGGTGTATACAATCTTATAGATAACACCATAAGTTTCCAATTCCCTTAATTGCTGGCGAAGCACACGGGCACAGGCTCCCACACGTGATAAATGCCGCTGCATTTCACTGGGCCTTTTGATACCGTCATTAAGGCAAAAAATAATATCACGCTTCCATTTTCCTCCAATAACGAAAAAGGTGATATCAATTCCATTCAGTTTCTTAATCGGCAATTTTCGTTCATACATAACCAGAAGATTTTTTGATTAATTAGGGTATTTTAGTTTGATTGTTTTTCGTCAAGTGCGTACACTACATAGCCTCTGGGCAAAGCTCCTGCATCCTTTGAATGGTCATAACTATCCTTTGTGAAATTGTTGGTAGCATTTACTACCAGGTATTGTTTGCCATTTAATTCATACATAATAGGCTGGGCATTTGATTCATGGCTAAGGTTTGTTTCCCATAACAGGCTGCCATTGTCTGCATCAAACGCGTACAATTTTCCTCCTTTAGCTGTACAGAATAATATTCCTGTGGACGTAACTATGATTCCTTTTCGCTGGGAGCCATTTACAGCGCCGGTAGTTTTATCTCCCCTGGAAGAGGCTTCTGCATCTTCACCAATTGGCTGCTTCCATTTTATTGTTCCAGTGTTTAAATCGTATGCAACAACCCAGGCCCAGGCCGGTCCCAGTAAATTAGGCCAGGCAGTTCCATAATCAGTTGTATACCGATTGGCAGGATGTGGTATCCCCAGCGGATAGTCCGTCATCGCGGGAGCCGGTTTTTCATCGGGCGGAATAGGTGCACCGCCAGACGCCACAACAGGTCCTTCCGGCATTTTTTGAGTCTGGTTCCTGTTTCCACCAAAATTCCCAAAACGGGAAGCTGGCGTTCCTCCGAGGTATTTATATATTGCAGTAATACTTTGGTCGTCCACATGAACAAGACCCGGCATCTGTCCGCGTCCAACAGTCAATAACGTCTTAAATTCTTCAAAACCCAGTTTCCTGCCGGCATTTGCAATAGCTGGCGCTATTCCTCTTCCTCCGAGATTATCACCATGACACGATTTGCAACTGGTTGCTATCAGTGTTTTAGCCTTGTCCACGTCATCTTTCGACATCTGCTCCCTGGCTGTTTTTACTCTTTCCAGCTTATATACCGAAGGATATTCCTGGGTTAAAATATACACCAACCCTTTGGAGGGATTGGAGGCAGTATTGCCAAAGTTTGCACCTCCCAGTGCCCCCGGCAACATAATAGTTTCATATTTGTCAGAAGGCGGAACATACAATCCTGATTTGGCTGCATCTATTCTTTTATACCATTTCTGCTTTTCCTCTTCTGGCAAATAAGGATTCACCATGTCTTTTGTAACCTGGTGCCTTGTAAAACTCGGAACTACGGTTGGAATAGGTTGTGTGGGCCAGGATTTTTCTCCCGGCATCTTGCTGACCGGAAAAGGCTTTTCTTCAATTGGAAAAATGGGTTTGCCGGTTACCCTGTCAAATACAAACATCAATCCATGCTTGGTAGCAACAGCTACTGCGTCAATCTGCTGACCTTTACGGTTAACAGTAATTAATTGCGGTGCAGAAGCAAGATCATAATCCCAAAGATCATGATGTACGGTCTGAAAATGCCATAGCCGTTTGCCAGTTCTGGCATTTAATGCAACCAGGCTATTTCCGAAAAGGTTGCTACCTAAACGATCAGCGCCATAGAAATCATAAGTAGGTGACCCAACTGGCAGGTAGGCAATCCCTCTTTTTTCATCAATTGAAATCTCACTCCATACATTGGTGCCCCCCACATATTTATATGCATTCTTCGGCCAGGTATTGTAACCGAATTCGCCCGGGCGCGGAATGGTATGGAATGTCCAGATGAGTTTACCTGTTACTACATTATAAGCTCTCACATATCCTGGAGCTGAAAAATAACCTTCTCCTGGAGCAGAACCCATTATTATCAGGTCTTCAAAAATAACTCCCGGCATCATGGACTGCATTCTTCTTACAGAAGTTGGATTGCGGTCCAGGCCTTTTCTCATATCCACATAACCATTGGTCCCGAATGTCATAATTGATTTCCCGGTCAGCGCGTCTATTGCCTGCAGGCTATTATTAAGAGTAAACACCAGTCGTTTGTCCTTTCCGTCCTTACTCTCCCAATAGTTTATTCCCCTGCGGGTGATGCCCTGCAGGTTGGCGTGTATCCAGATCTCTTTTCCTGTATTAGCATTCACTGCAACAAGCGAAGAGTTCTTTGCCAACACATACATTATCGTATCTGCAATGACAGGACTGAAAAAGTTAAAGGAAGAATCCACGCTAGGATATACCCAGGCCACTTTCAGCTGTTTCACATTTTCTTTTGTGATCTGGGCGCCATCAAAATATTTAGATTGATCAGGTCCCCCTCCATATTGTCGCCATACGGAATAGGGGTGATTATTTACCTGGTGAGGAATGTTTGTAAATGCTAGGAGGAAAAGCAGTATAGCCAGGGCCGAGGTGGTCTTACACGGAGATCTCATCAATTTCATACAGCAAACCTTTAATATTCTAATCCTGGAATCTATCTATTAGTTGGATTTAACTCTGGTCAATTTTAATTCACCTCTTTCATTTTTAATCACTATTTCATCGTCACTAACCAGTTCCCCTGTACTTTCCGTAG
>Ga0136846_1220997_pt1 | contig 13028 bp, 11 predicted proteins | sample HopSoiMetagenom2_FD_96841 | JGI IMG/M metagenome (GOLD analysis project Ga0136846, IMG submission 96841) | Grasslands soil microbial communities from Hopland, California, USA - 2 Assembly 2016 (version 4) | ecosystem: Environmental > Terrestrial > Soil > Grasslands | place: USA: Hopland... | reverse complement strand
CATCCGGCGCACGTGGTCGGGGGTGACCAGGCGAAGCAGCCAGGCCACCCGCCGCTCGCGCAGGTCCTCCCCCTGTGTCGATCTCGGGCCGCCGACCCAGAGACCGACGTTCGCGTCGCCGCCCTTGTCGCCGCTGCGAGCGTGCACGAAGGTGCCGAGCGGGTGGCACACCGTCGGAGAGTCCTCGGGCGTCGACAGCGCAGGGAGGTCGAGGTCGGCCGCCTCGACCGGGCCGGTCTCGGCCGGCCCGTCGATCGCGAGCACGCGACCGTCCCACAGGTGCACGGTCTCGGTGACCTAGCTCCGGTCGACGTACGCCGGCCGGTAGATCCCGTACGGCGAACCGCGACCCGGCGGGGCCGTCAACGTGAAGCCCGGGTAGGACGCGAGCGCCAGCTCGACCGCGGCCGCGCTGAACGTCTTGCCGACGACGTCCGCCGACGCGTCCTTCACGACGACCCGCAACAGGCAGGAGGCCGCCTCCTCGGTGTCGGCGTCGGCGTACGGCCGGGAACCGAGCGACCAGTCGACGGTCGCCGGCGGGTTGTCCGCGAGCCGCGCCTCGAGCTGGGTGCGCAGCCACGCGGCCTTCTCGTCGATGTCCAGCCCGGTGAGCACGAACTCCATCTGGTTGCGGAAGCCACCCAGCTCGTTGACGCAGACCTTGAGCTGCTCCGGCGGCCTCGACCCCCGCACCCCGTCGACGCGCACCCGGTCCGGACCGTCCTCGGAGAGCCGGATCGACGCGAGGTCGGTGGTCACGTCCGGGCCGAGGTAGAGCGTGGACTGCACCTCGTAGAGCAGCTGCGCGGTCACGGTGTCCAGCGACACCAGGCCGCCGGTGCCAGGGTGCTTCGTGACCACGAACGACCCGTCGGCCCCGACCTCGGCGATCGGGAAACCCAGCGGCGTCGCGTCGCGCTCCAGGTCGAGGAAGCCGGAGAAGTTGCCGCCGGTGGCCTGGGTGCCGCACTCGATGATGTGTCCGGCCACGACCGCGCCCGCGAGCTCGTCGTACGACGTCCGCGACCAGCCGTGGTGGGCGATCGCCGGCCCGACCACGACCGACGCATCGGTCACCCGTCCGGTGACGACGATGTCGGCTCCCTCGTCCAGCGCGCGGGCGATGCCGAAGGCGCCGAGGTAGGCGTTGGCCGTGAGGGCGTCGCCCAGCCCGAGCTCGGCGGCTCGCGGCGCGAGGTCGTCGCCGTCGACCCAGGCGATCTTCGGGGCCAGCCCGAGTGACCCGGCCAGCTCGTCCAGCTTCTGCGCCAGTCCGGCCGGGTTGAGCCCGCCGGCGTTGCTGACGATGCGGACGCCACGCTCGGTCGCGAGCGCGAGCGACTCGGACATCTGCGTGAGGAAGGTGCGCGCGTAGCCGAGCGAGGGGTCGCGCAGCAGGTCCTTGCCGAGGATCAGCATGGTCAGCTCGGCGAGGTAGTCACCGGTCAGGAAGTCCAGGCTGTGCTCACCCGTGGCGCCCTCGAGCATCTCCCGCATCGCGGAGTGCCGGTCACCGTAGAACCCGCTGCAGTTGCCGATCCGCACCGGCCGGGTTGCGACGGGCTCAGCCACGGGTCGGCTCCCGTCCGGCACCGCTCGGACCGGCGAAGGCCTGCGCGATGTCCAGCCAGCGGTCGGCGTCCGGTCCGGTCGCCACGAGGTCGAGGTCCTCGCGATGACGGCGCTGCGTCACCCGCAGGCAGAAGTCGTACGCCGACCCGATCACCGCCTGCGCCGCGTCGACCGGTCCCCACTCCCACAGCTCGCCGGACGGCGCCTTGAGCACCACCCGGAACGGCTCGGCGGGCGGCTCGAGCCCGTGCACGCCGAAGGCGAAGTCGCGCGTGCGCACGCCGATGTGGGCGACGTGGCGGATGCGGTCGGTCGGCTCCCGCGTGATGCCGAGAGCGTCGTACACGTCGAGCGCGTGCGCCCAGGTCTCCATGAACCGCGCCGTCGCCATCGAGGCGGGGCTCATCGGCGGCCCGTACCACGGCAGCTTCTCGCCGTCGGGGTAGTCGCGCAGCACCTGCCCGAGCGCGGCTCGCGACGACTGCCAGCGGGCGAGGATCTCGTCCGCCGGAGCCTTCGCGCCGGCGAGCGCCTCCTCGTCGACGAAGCCCTCCGGGTCGGCGATCGCCTGCAGCACGAGCGCGTCCCAGGCGGCCTTGTCGGTGCCGGCCGCCACGGCGCACTCGTCGGTCCAGGCCAGGTGCACGATCGTGGTCGCGATGTCCCAGCCCTCGGCCGGCACCGGGGTGCGCCAGCCGTCCTCCCCGAGTGGCGTCACGACTGCCTCGAGCTCGTCCCCCTCGGCGGTCAGGTCGGCGAGGACTCGCTCGAGCACGGGGTTGCGGGACCGGTCGTTCACTGCGCCCTCCTCGGGAGCTCGTCGTCGAGCACGTCGGCCCAGCGGTCCAGGACGAGCTTTCGTCGGCCGCGGTCGTCGCTGATCGTGTTCGCCAGGCCCAGCCCGCGGATCAGGTCGAGCGTCGCCTGCACGAGCTCGCGGGCACCGGGTTGCGACTCGTCGACGTCGAGCATCTCCACGGTCAGCCGGTGCGTCTCCCGTCCCGTCTGTCGTTCGAGCGGCTCGACGGCGGCCAGCAGGGTGGGATCGGTGCGGGCCGCGACCCAGAGCTCGAGGGCGGCCGCGAACACGTCCGCGGTGAAGTGCTCGCCGAGCAGCTCGAGCACCTCGCGGGTCCGGCGGGTGCCGCGGGGCAGGGCCGCCGCGGCTTCCGCGAGCTCGTCGCGCCGGACGGTGGCGATGTGCTCGACGGCGGCCACCACCAGGTCGGCCTTGGTCGGGAAGTGGTGCAGCTGGGCGCCGCGGCTGACTCCCGCACGCTCCGAGACGAGCGTCGTCGACGTGCCGCTCCAGCCACGCTCGACGAGGCACTGGAGGGTCGCCTCCAGGAGGCGGCGGCGCATGGCGCGCGTGCGCTCCTCCTGGGGCACCCGGGTGGCGGTCACCGCCACATCCTGACCGGGAAACCAACAAACAGTCAAGCCTGACTTTAAATGTGCGGGTCGGGCGGGAGGGAAACCCCGTGAAACCGCGTGAAGGCGCGGTGAAACCGAGGCCGTGGACAGTTCCTGCTGACCGGCCGCCCCCTCCGTCGGCGGCGGTCACGAAGGAGAGAACCATGACTTTGCAACGAACCCCCCACGCAGTGAAGGCCACCGGCCTGGTCAAGACCTTCGGCGACTTCCGTGCCGTCGACGGCATCGACCTCGAGGTACGCCGCGGCGAGATCTTCGGCGTCCTCGGCCCGAACGGCGCCGGCAAGACCACCATGCTGAGCATGCTCGCGACGCTGCTGTCGATCGACGAGGGCCAGGCCGAGATCTTCGGCGTCGACGTACGCCGCGAACCCCACCGGATCCGGCAGCTGCTCGGCGTCACCGGGCAGTACGCGTCGGTCGACGAGAACCTGACCGCCAGCGAGAACCTCTGGCTCTTCGGCCGCCTCCAGGGAGTCGCTTCCCGGGAGGCCAAGGAGACCGCGGAGCGCCTGCTGCTCCAGTTCGCCCTCGAGGAGGCTGCGGACAAGCCGATCTCGCAGTTCTCCGGCGGCATGCGACGCCGGCTCGACCTCGCCGCCAGCCTGATCACGCGGCCCCCGCTGATCTTCCTGGACGAGCCGACCACCGGCCTCGACCCGCGCACCCGCGGTCAGATGTGGGACACGATCCGCGGACTGGTCGCCGACGGGAGCACGATCCTGCTGACGACGCAGTACCTGGACGAGGCCGACCAGCTCGCCGACCGGATCGCGGTGATCGACCGTGGCCGCAAGGTCGCCGAAGGCACCCCGGAGGAGCTGAAGACATCGGTCGGCGACTCGACCCTGCAGCTGCAGCTGAGCGACGGCGCCGATCAGGCGCTGGCCATCGACGTCGTCCGCAAGGTCCTCGGCGAGGAGCCGGTGCTGACGCCGGAGTCCGGCCGGATGAACGTCGCCCTCGACGACGCGAACCGTGCTGCGGACGTGCTGATCGGTCTGCGCCAGGCCGGCATCGGCATCAGCTCGGTCAGCGTCGACAAGCCCACCCTCGACGAGGTCTTCCTGGCCCTGACCGGCCACGACACCGGCGAGAGCTCCGACCACACCGACGACCGCGACCTGGAGGTAGCCCGATGAGCACGACGACCGAAGCACCGAACGAGACCCAGGAGCCGCGCGAGATGCGACGTCTCACCGTCGAGGAGATCGTCGCCCGCACGAGTACGCACAACAGCCTGCGCGACACCGTGAGCCAGACGATCACGATGGCGTGGCGGTCGCTGAAGAAGATGCGCCGCAACCCGGAGCAGTTCTTCGACGTGATCATCCAGCCGCTGCTGTTCACCGCGATGTTCACCTACATCTTCGGTGGCGCGATCTCCGGCAGTGTGTCCAGCTACATGCCACTGATCATCCCGGGCATCCTCGCCCAGACCGCTCCCACTGCTTGCATGGCAATGGGCACCCAGCTGCGCGAGGACATGGACAAGGGCGTCTTCTACCGGTTCAAGTCGCTGCCGATCGCCCGGATCGCGCCACTCGCGGGGCCTGCCCTGGCGGACGTGATCCGCTACGTCATCGCCGCAACCCTGACCATCCTGGTCGGCCTGGTCATGGGCTACCGGCCCGGCGGCGGGTTCGTCGGCACGCTGGGTGGCTGGGCGCTGACCATCGTCGCGGCCTGGTCGCTGGCCTGGATCTTCACCTGGCTCGGCACCATCGCCCGCTCGGCCCAGGCCGTGCAGGGCATCTCGATGATGATCATGTTCCCGCTGTCCTTCATGTCGAACGCGTTCGTCAAGGAAGACACCATGCCGGACTGGCTGCAGGCCTTCGTCAAGGTCAACCCGGTCTCGCACGTGGTCACCGCTGTCCGCGATCTGATGAACGAGGGCAGGCTCACCGCCGACGTCGGCTGGGCGCTGTTCGGCTGCGTCGTGGTGGTCGCGATCTTCGCCCCGCTGTCGGTGCGCAGCTACAAGCGGCACCTCTGATCGATCCACCGGTCTCCGGCAGGCTCAACCCGCTGTGGTCGAGCCTGCCGGAACCGTCTTGTCCAGGAAGGTCCTCACCTCGTCGAGGAGCACGGGCCCGCGTCGTACGCCGAGCTCGTCGTCGATCTTCGCGAGGAGTCCCGGCGCCACCTCCTCGGCACGCGGCGTGATCCGGTCCCAGGCCATCGTCGGGACCGACCGGTTGTAGGCGAAGCGCTCGGCGTACGCGAGCAGCCGGACGGCGTCCTCGGCGGAGAGGCGGCGCTGCAGCAGTCCCCAGGCGCCCAGCGCGAACAGCGCGACCCCGGCGACGGGGTAGTCCAGGTAGTCGAAGTCCGGGTCGAGCACGCTCTGCGTGCGCGCGGCGCAGACCTCGAACATCTTCTGGGCAGCCGCCGTGTGCGCCTCGCCGGCGTAGTACGCGTGCGCGGTCAGTGCCGCAGCCTCGCCGAAGAGCAGCCACGGCTCCAGCCCCGTTGGGCTCATCCCGGGGAACTGGAGGTCACGCACCAGGTCGACTGCTTCCCGGTAGAGCGCGAGACCTGCGTCGTGGTCCCCGCGCGCCAATGCGAGCTCCGCAGCCCCGATCTCCATGACCAGCCTGCCGCCGAAGATCTGGTCGGGGTCACCGACGTCGGCCATCTGGAGGAGCTCGGCCTCCGCCTGGTCGAGGTCGCCCCTCCGGACGGCCGCGAGGGCGAGCAGAGAGCGGAGCTGACGTGCGTCGTCCCAGGCGCCCAGCCGCTCGAGCACGGGCATCGCGGCCCGGGCGTGGACGACCCCCGAGTCGAACCGGCCCAGCTGGATCTCGAGCTGGCCGATCTGGGTGTGGAGGATCGCGCCCGACCAGGGTCCGTCCGCGACCTCGTCGGCAAGGGAGAGCGCGTGCTCGGCGGCGGCCACTGCGGCCTCCGGGTCTCCGGCGTTCTCCAGCACGTGGCTGTGCCACTGCGACGCGATCCCCACGAGGTGCCGGTCGTCGGACCTGGCGAACTCCTCGAGCTGCCCGGCGAAGTCGTGCGGATCTCCCGGGGTGAAGTTCGCCAGCACGGTCACCAGGGCAGCGACGCGGGGGTCCTCACCCGGACCCAGTCGGCGCAGCGAGTCACGGAGTGGCTCGGCCAGCTCGGCGACGCCGATCATCGCGTTGTTCAGCGTCATCACCAGGGCGATGCGAGTCGCGTCCAGCAGCTCCGCCGGCGGCGTCCAGTCCCTCAGGGTCTCGGTGATCGCCTCGGCGAGCACGATCACGCGTGCATGGTTGCCCAGGATGGACCAGTACGCACCGAGCGCCGCCAGCACCTGCACCACCGTCTCGGGATCCCGCCCGGCCAGTGCCTGCCGGAGCACGTCGGCCAGATTCACCTCCTCGGCTCTCAGGGCATCGATCGCGGCGAACTGCTCGGCGCTCCAGATCCGGCCACCGTGGGCGCCGGCGTACTCGACCGCCCAGGCGTGATGGGCCTTCCGAGCGGCAGCGTCCTCGCCGCCGTCGACGAGCTGCAGCCGGCCGAACTCCCGCACCGTCTCGAGCATCCGGTACCGCACGCCGGTGTCCGTCTCCAGCACGGTGAGCAACGACTGGTTGGCCAGGCTCTGCACGGAGTCGAGGGCCGTGGGACCGAGCACCCGCTCGGCCGCGTCGAGCGTGAAGCCGTCGTGGAAGACCGACAGCCAGCGCAGCGCACGTTTCTCCGGCTCTCCGAGGAGGTTCCACGACCAGTCGATGACCGCGAGCAGCGTCTGGTGCCGGTCCGGAGCGCTGCGGTCACCACCGCGCAGCAGCGCGAAGCGGTCCTCCAGCCGGCGGGCGATGTCGGTCGTCGACATGACACGCACCTTCGCGGCGGCGAGCTCGATGGCGAGCGGCAGGCCGTCCAGCCGACTCACGATGTCGGGGACGGCCGTCTCGTCGAGCACGACGTCGGGACGGGCGGCAACCGCCCGCTGTGCGAACAGCTCCGAGGCATCCTCCGGATCGAGCTCGCCGAGCGCGTACACCCGCTCGGCGGAGATCGTCAGCGGCGCCCGCGTGGTGGTGAGGATCCGGACCTCGCGCGTCGTGGCGACCAGGTACGCAACGAGATCGGCCACGGCCTCGACGATGTGCTCGCAATTGTCGAGGATCAGCAGGCTGGGGGCCTGGTCGAGGTGCTGCGCGATCCGGGCCCGTACGTCGGCCCGCTGCTCGGGCGTGAGGGTGCGCCGGCCACTCACGGAGTCGCGGACGCCGAGGGCTGCGCCGATCTCGCTGACGAGGTCCTCCGGTGCCGTGACGCCGACCAGCTCGACGAAGTGCACGATCGACTGCACGGCCCCGCGTCCGAGCACGTGGGCGAGCCTCGTCTTGCCGAGCCCGCCGGGCCCCACGATCGAGACCACCCGCGACGCGACCAGCGCGGCGCGCAACCGGCGCAGGTCGTCGCCGCGACCGAGCAAAGCGGTCGTCTCGTAGTGCACGCCCTCACGCACCGGGCTCTCCAGCGAGAGCAGCTGCTGGTGCAGGCGCTGCAGCTCGGGTCCGGGGTGCGTGCCCAGGCGATCGCGCAGCTCGGAGCGGTAGCGCCCGTAGCGCTCCAGCGCCGCAGCGGCGCCGCGCACCGCGGAGAGGCTGGTCAACAGGTCGCCGAGGAGCGCCTCGTCACCGGGCTGTCGCGAGACGAGGTCCTCGAGCGCCGGCAGCGCCTCGTCGTGAGCGCCCGCCCGGCTCTGCGCCTGGGCGAGCACGCGCCGCGCGACGTCCAGCTCCCGCGCCGCGGCGCGGCGTACCTCGGCGAGCGGACCGTCGTCGTCCGCGCCGGCCACGAGTCCGCGGCCGAGCGCCAGTGCGGCTCGGGCATGGTCGGCGGCGGCACCGGGATCGCGCGGCAACGCAGCCCGCGCCGCTCCTGCCTCGGCCCGGACGACGAGCGCGTCGACCTGGTCGTCCGGCAGCGCGATCCGGTAGCCGTCCCCGGTGCGCTCGAGGGCGTCCGCACCGCAGGCGGCACGGACGCGAGACACGAGCACCTGCAGCGCCTTCGCCGGAGCTGCCGGCGGCTCGTCGCCCCAGACCGACTCGACCAGGCGTTCGACGCTGACGACCCGGCCGCAGGCCAGAGCGGCCAGCAATGCCTGCGGGCGCTCGCCGACGACGGGCTCGCCCTGCCAGCGCACCCCGTCGAGCAACGTGAGCACGATCGGCATCCGGTCAGTCTAGGGAGCGCCTCGTGCGGGCGCCTGCAGGATTCGGACGTCCCGGCTGTGTCCAGTACGGGGGCCCAGTACATTCGTTGCGGTGACGATGACGCGTGAGGTGAGCGAGGTGGACGACCGGACCCGCACGAGCGCAGTACACGACCTGGCCGAGATCCGCCGGTTCGTGCTCGCCGTCGTCGCGTTCGGCCTGGTCTTCACCGCGCTCGGCCGGATCTACGGCGAGGACATCGCCCTGCAGCTGCAGAAGACTCCGACCACGGCACTCGGGTGGCGGTTCATCGGCTGGCTGGTCTCGGCGCCTCCGGCCGTCCTCGTGATCACCACGTGGCACGAGCGGCGCCGACTGCGTCCGAAGCAGCGTCGAGACCGCAGCCTGCTGCTCGCCGGCTGGATCGGCCTGAGCATGTTCATCCTTCCCGCCCGCACGACCAGCATCGACAGCCAGTTCGGCACCGGAGCCCTGGTCGGCGACCCGCTGAGCTCGGGTTGGGCGTGGGGCGCCCTGGCCGCGATCATCGGCCTCGTGTTCTCCGGACTCGTGCTGACGGTGCTCTACCGCACCGTCGACGTACCCACCCGTGAGCAGCGCGACCTCACCGCGCGATTCCTCGAGCGAGCCTGGCTGGTGCTGCTCGTGGTCTCGCTCGGCTTCGCCCTGTACGGCGGGCGCACGGACGTCTTCCACGGGGGAAGCTGACCCGCTCCCGCACGTGTGTCGGCGTACCTGTGAGTAACTCCAGGTATCAGGATGATGGACACAGACCTCATCCAACCCACACAATCGTCACCAAGGGAGGGGCCTTCTCGGCCGAGGTGTGGTCGACGCGAGAGGAGTCCTTGGATGCATGGCAAGCAATCCGCCGACCAGAAGCGGATCGAGGAGCTGGCCAGGGTCAACCGGTTCAACGACTTCACGCCGGACGAGATGCACCACGTCGTCGAAGCCGCGACCTACCTGACCGTGCCTGCGGGCTGGGCACTCATGGTCGAGCAGCAGCCGGCGGACAAGGCCTACCTCATCCTCACTGGCGAGGTCTCCGTCAGGCGGCACGGCGAGGAGGTCGCCCGGCTCGGGGCCGGCGAGGTCATCGGCGAGATGGCCCTGGTGAACCACAAGCTGCGGTCGGCGACGGTCATCGCCGACAGCCCGCTCGAGGTCCTGCACTTCACGGACCAGACGGTGGCCGACCTCACCGCGAAGATTCCGCGCTTCCGCGACGCCCTCATGGGCGCCGTCGAGGAGCGGATCGCGCGCGACCAAGGCAGCTGACCCGAGGCCGGGATGAGCCGCCCCGAAGGATGGTCGGTCAGCCCGGAGCTCGCGATACCGGCAACACTCGGGCGCCTGCGATTCGCGGATCCGGAGGTTGAGCAGGACTACCGCACTTGGCGTGACCAGCACATGCGCGCCTTCGCGCAGTTCGCCATGTACGCCGCCACCGGCGCCGCTGGCTGCGCGTGGATCGCCGTGGCCTTCGGAGCGCTCGGGGACCTGAGGCTGCTGGCACTGGCGCTGATCAGCGTCCAGATCGCGGTGCAGCTGCGCGGTGCCTCGGTCGCGCGAGCAGATCCCACGGCGCGGCAGCTGCGGTTCTACTGCGCACTGGTGAACCTCACCGGCGGGACACTGGCGCTGTTCATCACCCTGCCGCTGCACGACTACGCCGTGACGGCTGCCTGCGTCACCATGGCGGCCTACTTCGGGCTCACCATGTTTCGGCTGTCGCCGCTGGCCGCCCTGGGAGCCGTCGGGCCCTACACCCTCGGCGCGGCCATCGTCCCGGTCGTCTGGTACACCACCGGAGATCTCGACGGCGGGCAGCTGGCGATCGGGATCTTCCTGCCGGTCACCGCGCTCCTGACCGGGATGATGGTCAACCTGGCGCTCGAGTGGGTCACCCGGCAGACGTACGTCGACCACCTCACCATCGAGTCGCAGCAGGACGCGCTGTTCGAGGAGCGCACCAACCTCGCCCGCTTCATGTCGCCCGAGATCGCGGAGACCGTGCACCGCTCCGGCGTACCGGCGTCGACGCACTGCGAGATCTACAGCCTCACCGCGGTGAGCATCGACCTCCGCGGCTTCACGCGGTTCACGCAGCGCCACGGTGCCGAGCGCATGGTCGAGGTGCTGCAGGACTACTACACCGCGGTGATCGAGGCCGCCGAGGAGTACGGCGCGACGGTCAAGGACTTCGCCGGCGACGGGGCGCTCGTCCTCGTGGGAGCGCCGTTCCCGCGGGCGGACCACACCCGTGCAGGCCTGCGGCTCGCGCGCGACATGCTCATCCGCGTCCGCGAGGTGACCGCGCGCTGGGAGACCGCCGACACGCCGCTGGGCGCCGGCATCGGGATCGCGTCCGGCGAGTGCGCTGTCGGCGCCCTCGGCCTCCCGTCGTCGCAGCTCGAGTACGCCGCGGTCGGCACCGCCGTCAACCTCTCCTCGCGGCTCTGCGACATCGCCAAGGACGGCCAGATCCTGATGGCGGCCGGGACCGCACGGGCCCTCGAGGAGGCGCCCGGGTGGCGGCGGGAGATCGTCACGCTGTCCGGCGTCCCCGAGTCGGTCGAGGTCACGATCGAGGACACGCTGCACCCGCACGAGATGATTCCGGCGGACCGCCCCGCGAGCTCCACGTCGATCCCCTCACAGAGCCGGCCCGACCGAGAGGCCCCGGTAGCGTTGCCGGAGTGAACCTCTTCGAGTTCGAGGGCCGCCGACCGACGGTCCACCCCGAGGCCTTCGTCGCCCCGACGGCGACTCTGATCGGTGACGTGACAATCGAGAAGGGCGCCAGCGTCTGGTACGGCGCCGTGCTGCGTGCCGACATCTGCTCGATCGTCATCCGCGAGCGCGCGAACGTGCAGGACAACTCCGTCATCCACGGCGCACCGGACGTCCTGGTGGAGGTCGGTCCCGGCGCCACCGTCGCGCACACCTGCGTGGTGCACGGGGCCGTGCTCGAGGAGAACGCCCTGCTGGGCAACGGCAGCACGATGCTCGACGGCTCCCGCCTCGGTGCCGGCTCAATGGTCGCGGCCGGGTCGCTCGTCACGCCGGGCACCCAGATCCCGCCCGGCACTCTGGCGGCCGGCTCACCCGCGCAGGTGCGCAAGCCGATCGAGGGCACGGGCGCGCAGTTCTGGGTCGAGATGAACCCGTCGTACTACGCCGAGCTGGCCCAGCGGCACCGCGCCGGGATCACAGCCCTCTGAGCCGCAGCACCACCCCGCCGTGGTCGGACGGCCACAGCCCGGTCGCCGGATCGCGGTCAGCGAGATCCGTGCCGGTCACCTCACCGCGGTCGACGGCCAGCCCGGCACCGCTCTGCGTGCGCGCGAACACCATGTCGATGCGGTGGTCGAAGCCGGCGGCGGTCGGATCGTTGACGAGCTCGGAGAGCCCGGAGGTCCAGCCCTGCTCGGCCGGCGCCCAGCGCAGCCACTCGTCGGTGAAGCCGCCCGCACCCGTGATCAGGTCGTAGGGAGCCTTGTGCGGCACGTGGTCGGTCGGCTTGACCGAGCCGTTCAGCGGGTCGCTGTTGCAGTCGCAGACGAAGACGTTGGTGCGATCGGCCGACGGCGCGCTCGACAGCAGCTCACCGGCCTGCGCGAGCGCCAGGTCGGAGCTGAACGCCTCGAGGTGGGTGTTGATGAAGCGCAGGCGCGTCGCACCGGCGTCGACGTCGACCCAGTTGAAGCCGCGGTCGAAGCGCATCGTCGTACCCGCCACGGAGACCGCCAGGTTGTGGGCGTAGACGGTGTCGCCACTGTCGACCACCCGCAGCGCGTTGTCGGACCGCATCAGGATCACGTCACGCATGGTCAGGCGGATGTCCTTGGCGTCGGCCATGGTGCCGTCGAACGGGCTGCCGGTGAAGCTCGGCGACTCGACATCGGCGCGGTTGCCGACCTGCACGGCTTCGTAGTGCAGTCCGCGCGCGGCGAGGTCGTCGAGCAGGATCTGGAGGAAGTCGTAGTCGACGTGGGTCGCGTCCGCCACGCCGACGTGCGCCAGGTCGAGCGGACCCGACCGCCACAGCGCGACCTCCTGCAGCCCGACGAGGTCCGGCTGCGCCTGCGCGACCTCGTCGGCGAGCAGCGGTGCCCGGACCGTGGAGTCGGTCCGGTCGACGATGTCGCGGGAGACATGGGTGGCGTTGGCCAGGGCCACCAGGATCTGCTGCGGCGTCTTGCCCTCCGCCTCCGCCGTCGCAGCGGCGATCACCGGCCGGTTGATGTCCGTGCCGAGGTAGAGGTTGCGGGTCATCACCGTCAGCGGCTTGCCGGGCCTCGCGGCTGCGTCGGCGGAGGTGAGCGGCACGGCGACCAATCCGATCCCTGCGACGATGGCGGACACGCTGGCGAGCAGGCGCGATCTCATGGTGCTCCCTCCCGAGACGGACAATGAGGACATCCTGTCCCCGGGGCGCTCCACTGTCCACGGCAGAGCGTCCGCGGCAGCGCGTCCACGACCCTCCGCTGCGGCGCTCACGGGCGTCGCCGGTGTAGGCGTTGGACTCATCCGGTGGTTGGCACGGGCAGCCGACCGGATCTGCCGAGATCAGCGTGTGTCGGGAGTGCAGGGTTCCCGAGTGGAACGCCAGCGTTGTCCCGGGCGAGCCAATACAGCGCTGGTGTTCCACTCGACGTGCACCCTCTTCGGAATCGTGTTGATCATCAATGGATTGACGAGTCTGGCCGCGAAGAAGATCCGAGGTCGAGATGCCGAGGTCGGGTTCCATCGGCTCCAGGAGCGGTCCGCCCTGGGTTCGATTCGCGTTGGGACGCTGCTGACCGCCGTCGGCGCTGCCGCAGGTGT
>Ga0136846_1227647_pt1 | contig 13029 bp, 13 predicted proteins | sample HopSoiMetagenom2_FD_96841 | JGI IMG/M metagenome (GOLD analysis project Ga0136846, IMG submission 96841) | Grasslands soil microbial communities from Hopland, California, USA - 2 Assembly 2016 (version 4) | ecosystem: Environmental > Terrestrial > Soil > Grasslands | place: USA: Hopland... | reverse complement strand
GGACGGACCTGATCGCCCGGCTGGCCGCAGCACAGTCCAAGGACCGGACGTTCTCGCACCGCCGGCACGGCGTACCGCCGGTCTAGATAGTGTGCTCGCCGTGAGTGCAAACGATTTCGCGCGCAAGGTCCGGGCCCGGGAGAAGCTGGTCGGCTACTGGGTCACGCTGGACGTTCCGCCGGCCACGGAGCGGATCGCCCGGCTCGGGTACGACTACGTCGTACTCGACGGGCAGCACGGATTGATCGGCTACCAGGGTCTGATGACAGGGCTGCTGGCGATCGACGCCGGCGCCGCGCTCGGGCCCCGCGTGACGGCCGGGCTGGTGCGCGTGGAGGCGAACGACCCGACGCCCATCGGCCGCGCCCTCGACGCGGGAGCGACCGGCGTGATCGTCCCGCTGGTCGACGGTGCGGACGACGTGGCCCGCGCGGTGCGGGCGGCGAAGTACCCGCCGGACGGCGTGCGCTCGTTCGGCCCGATGCGTGCGGCGCTGCGGATCGGGCCGGTCCCGGCGGACAGCAACGCCGAGACCGTGGTCCTGGCGATGATCGAGACGCCGCTAGGCCTCAAGAACGTCGCCGAGATCTGCGCGACCCCCGGCCTGGACGGGGTGTACGTCGGCCCGTCGGACCTCGGCCTCGCGCTGGGCGCTCGCTTCCCCGGCGACCCGGAGATCGAGGGACCGTTCGAGGAGGCGGTCGAGCTGATCGCGCGTACCGCGCAGGACGCCGGGATCGCGGCCGGCATCCACACCTTCGACGGCGAGTCCGCGAAGCGCCGGCTGGAGCAGGGCTACAGCTTCGCGACCGTCGCCTCCGACCTCAGCCACCTCGAGGCCGTCGCCGCCGCCCACCTCGAGACTGCGCGGTCGTAAACCGCGGTCCCGCGCGGCGGAACACCTCAGCGCCTTCTCGGGTTAGGTTCGGAAGGAGCACATCGAGGAGGCCGTGGATGAAGGCACCCGCGCGCGGCGCGTTGCCGCTGGGGCTGGCGGCGACGCTGAGGCGGGCCTACGGCCGGCTGACCGAGACCGTGCAGGGCCTGAGCGACGCGGACTTCCAGCGCGCGACCAGATGCCCCGGCATGCCGGTAGGTCAGTTGCTGGTGCATCTGCTGTACGACGCCGAGCGGGCACTGATCGCGTTCGCCAGCCCGGCCGCCGTCGAGCCGGATCGGGACTTCGTCACGTACTGGAAGGACTTTCCCGCGCATCCAAGAGGTGACGACGCGGGCACGAGCTTCGTTCGGACGGTCGCGGCCGCCTACCGGAGGCCCGGCGTACTGGTGCAGCACTGGCGCGAGGTGTCCGAGGCGGCCACCCGGGCCGCGGCCTTCGGTCTGGCTGAGAAGGGGCGTCGGATCGAGACACAGGGGCACGTGCTCCGGGCGACCGATTTCGTGGCGACCCTGGTGCTCGAAGCAACCGTTCATCACCTCGACCTGATCGTCGGGCTGCCGGGCGCGCCGGAGCCGGACCCGGAGGGGTTGCAGGTGACCGCACGCACGCTGGACGGGCTGTTCGGGCCGGAGGCGTGGGACGAGATCGGCTGGGACACGACGACCTACATCATGAAGGCGACCGGCCGGGTGCCGCTCGACCAGGACGACCTGGACATGCTCGGCCCGCACGCCGACCGGTTGCCGCTGCTCGGTTAGAGCACCCCGCCGAAGGGGTCCTCCAGGTCCTTCCAGTCCAGGCTCGCCAGCTCGGACTCGGTGAGCAGGCAGGCGTCCAGGATCGACTGCAAGCGGGCTGGATCAAGCCCCATCCCGGTCGCGACGACCGTGCACTCCGCGAGGTGGTCGGTCTCGGACCACTCGCCCAGCGTTCCCAGCGACACGCTGCAGCCGGCTGACTCCCAGCGCACCCGTTGCGTCGGCCGGTTCGCCAGCCAGACCACACCGCGGCTGCGGACGACACCGTTCACGATGGCCTCGAGCGCGTCGTTCAAGCGCGTGGGATGCAGCGGTCGCGTCGATCGCCACCACACCGTCGTCACACCGTCCGCACTCGGCTGGACCCGGTCGGTCGATGAGGGTTCACCGGCCCACGCCTCGGCGGCCGCGAAGTGGAAGCGCCCGGTCCGCGCGACGGGTCCGGTCGGCACACCGACCAGATCCGCGTCGACAACAGTGGTCCGCGGGTTCAGATGGATCAGTAGGTTGTGCACGCGCTCGGACGTGGCGCTGCGATGCGCATTGGCCAGCACGCACACATCGGCGTACTCGATCTGCCGAGCGGTCAGCTCCGCGACGTTCCGCCGGTCCGGAAGGCCCAGCGCCAGACCGCGCTCAGCCAGCAGTTCGTCACCGGACAGTTGCTCGACCAGCAGTACGGCGTCGACAACGCAGGTCACCGTGTCGACGACGAGCTCCGGCAGCTCGGACACCAGCGTGGCGACGATCGGCCGCGCCTCCATGGCCGGCGGAGCAACGAGTACGACGTGATCCCAGCGCGCACGCTCGACCAGCGTCCCGAGCAATGGCACCAACGATTCGATCAGCTGGCACGCCCCGCAGTCGTCTCCGACTTCGAAGTCGCCGGCATCGATCGGTCCGGAACTGTCCTGCACCCGCCACGACAGCACGCCGCGCCTCGCGAGCTCGTCCTGGTCCACCGCGACGACCACTGTGGTGGCGTCCGTCATTGCCGCCAGCACCGGCTCCCGCAACGTCCTGGACAGGCCCACCAGCAACGACAACGGGGTCTTCGCTCGGGTGGCCATGTCCGAAGTATATGAAAACGGTTTTCATCAGTCTAGACCTGGCGCCGGAGACAAATGACAGGTACGAGGTACCGATCGTCTGGTAGGCAAGGGGTATGACGATCGAGATCGGCCGGTACACCGGCGAGTGGGACGAGCTCCTGGAGCTCCTGGACGTGGCGTTCTCGGCGCCGTGGACGGATCAGCAGTACGAGGCGGAACGCCTGGTGTGGGAGCCGGAGCGCAGTACGGTCGCCACCGACGAAGGGCAGCTGGTCGGGCACACCGGGACGGTCTCGCACCTGATGACGGTGCCGGGCGCGCAGGTTCCGGTGGCAGGCGTGACCATGGTCGGTGTCCGCGCAACGCACCGCAGGCGCGGCATCCTCCGCGATCTGATGCGGTCGCAGCTGACCGACATCCACGAAGCCGGCAACGAGCCGCTGGCCGCGTTGACCGCGAGCGAGCCGGTCATCTACCCGCGCTTCGGCTACGGACTCGCCGCCGATCACCAGGAGATCGTCGTACCCAAAGCGTCCCGCACGCTACGGCCGGTGGCGGGCATCGACGACGTCCGGATCAGGTACGTCGACGTTCACGAGAGCCTGGCGCGCTGTGCGGACCTGCGGAACATGCTGGCGGCGGAGCGGCCGGGGATGTTCCAGCACGACAAGCGCTGGCAGGAATTCGTGATCGCGAACAACGTGACGGTCGATCCGTCGAACGGGTCGAAGCTTCGGTGCGTGCAGGCTGAGCGCGACGGTGAGCTGACCGGATTCGCGTACTACCGGACGAAGCGGGCCCAGAAGGGGTACGTCGACGTACTGCGCGTACACGCGGTCGATCTCGCGTCCCATGCGGCACTCTGGCGGTACTTGCTCGAGCCGGACCTGTTGAGCGAGACGCACTGCGGGATGCTCGCGTCCGACGACCCGCTGCTGGACCTGCTGCTCGACCCGCGGGCGCCCGCGGCGACTACCCGCGACGGCCTGTGGGTGCGTGCGGTCGACGTACGCCGTGCGCTCGCGGCCCGGACGTACGCACGCGACGTCGATGTCGTGATCGAGGTGGTCGACGACTTCCTGGCGTGGAACGCGGGCAGGTGGCACCTCACCGGCGGTCCGGACGGGGCGGCCTGCGAGTCGACGTCGCGGGACGCCGACCTGACGCTGGACGTCCGCGATCTCGGCGCTGTCTACCTGGGCCGCCCGTCGCTCGCCAGGCTCGGCCGGGCCGGTCTGGTCGAGGAGCACACGACGGGAGCGCTGGCCGCGGCTTCGGAAGCGTTTTCCACATCTCGACTTCCGTTCCTCGATACCGGCTTTTGATCGGCTAACCTGCCCAGATGCAGACGCAGCGTCGGGGTGCCCTCGCGGTGGCCGCCGTGCTGCTCCTCGGGGTGGTCGCGGCCGGGTTCGTCGTGCTCGCATCAGCGAGCGGCCCGGTGCATCCGGTCAGCAACAGCACGGTGCGGGCGAGCCCGCGGCCGCTGCCGACGCTCACGCCGCCGACCAACACGGGGCCTGAACAGCCCACGCCACCGCCGCGGCGGGAGGTCAAGCCGACGGAGATGCCGCAATGGCTCAAGGCGTTGTGGCAGGCGTTGATCTGGATCGGGATCGCGGCCCTCGCGCTCTTCGTCGCCCGGCTGATCTACCGCATCGCCCGGGCGGTGAAGCTGCCTGAACCGGAAGACGACGAGTTCGACTGGGAGCGGACGAAGGCCGAGCGGCTGGCCGAGGCTGTCGACACCGGGCTGGCGCGGATCGAGTCGGGTACGGCGACGGACGCGGTGATCGCGTGCTGGGTCGCACTGGAGGATGCCGCCGCATCGGCAGGTGTGCCCCGGGATCCGGCCGAGACTCCGGCGGAGTTCATCGTGCGGGTGCTCGGTATCGGTGGCATCTCCGAGCCGCAGTTGGTCCGGCTCGGCGCGCTGTATCGGGAGGCTCGATACTCGACCCACGGCTCGAGTGAGCCGGCCCGCACGGAAGCACGGGCCGCATTGCTCCGGCTGCGGGACGAGCTCGCGACGGTCCGGCCGGAGAGCGCGGAGGAGGTCGCGCCATGACGTCGTACAGCTGGACGCCCTTGGAGGAGAAGGGGCCGCCGCCGGAGGTGAAGCGGCGCCGGTCGATGCGGCTGAACAGAGTCCTTGTCCAGCACGTCGGAATCGCCCTGCTGGTCAGCCTCCTGCTGGTGGCCGTGTTCGCTGCGGCGGGGATGTCGCCGCGGCCACTGTGGTTCGTCACAGCGGCACTGGCGATCGGGTTCGGGTCGCTGGCGGTCCGGTTGGTCGGCCCGCAGGTGCTGGAGACGAGCTGGCCCGGGCGTCAGGACGAGCGGCGGGCGTCGCTGCGAAGCCGGAGCAACGACAACCGGACGCAGTTCATCGCCACCTGGCTGCAGGAGTCGAGCCGCGAACGACGGGCCGGTGAGGGATCGCAGACGTTCATCAAGCGACTACGGCCGTTGTTGCTGGAGCTCGCCACCGACCGGCTGGTGCACCGGCATGGCGTCGATCCGGTGCGCGAGCCGGACCGTGCGCGGGCGATCACCGGCGACCGACTCTGGTACCTGATCACCAGCGACGAGAAACGCACCGCGTCCCTCGACGAGATCGAGTACGCGATCCACACCATCGAGAACCTGTGAGGGATATCCGTGACTGATGGCGAGCTGACGCTCGGCGAGGTGGCCGAGCTGAGCCGGCAGGTGCTGGAGAGAGTCAGCCAGGCCGTGGTCGGGAAGGCGGAGGCGCTGGAGCTGGTGCTCGCCGGGATCCTGGCCGGCGGGCACGTGCTCCTGGAGGACTACCCCGGTCTGGCGAAGACCCTGGCGGCCCGGTCGTTCGCGCAGGCGCTCGGGCTGGAGTTCCGACGAGTGCAGTTCACGCCCGACCTGTTGCCGTCCGACGTGACCGGTGCGTTCGTGTACGACCAGAAGGAGTCGGAGTTCGTGTTCCGACCCGGTCCGATCTTCACCGGCCTCTTGCTGGCGGACGAGATCAACCGGACGCCACCGAAGACACAGGCCGCACTGCTGGAGTCGATGCAAGAGCACCAGGTGACGGTCGAGGGGCAGACGTTCCCGCTGCCGAGTCCGTTCCACGTGCTCGCTACGGCGAACCCGGTGGAGTACGAGGGCACCTATCCGCTGCCGGAGGCGCAGCTCGACCGGTTCATGCTGCGAATCGGGTTCGGGTATCCGAGCCCGGCGGAGGAGTGGGAGGTGCTGCGGCGCCGGATGAGTCGCCGGAGCGAGGACCAGACCGTCGACGCGGTGACTGATGCTGCCGGGTTGCTGGCTGCGCAGCGTGCGGTCGAGAGGGTGACTGTCGACGACACCGTCGGGCAGTACTGCGTGGAGCTGGCGGCTGCGACGCGACGGGACTCCCAGGTGCTGGTGGGTGCGTCGCCGCGTGGATCGTTGGCGTTGCTGCTGACAGCGCGTGCCTATGCAGTGATCCAGGGGCGGGACTACGTCGTACCCGAGGATGTGAAGGCGGTCGCCGTACCTGCTCTGGCTCATCGGATCACCGTGCGGCCGGAGCTGTGGCTGCATGAGGTGACGGGGGCAACTGTCGTCCGGACTGTGCTCGGCTCGGTCGCTACGCCGCCTACCGTGGTCGGCGCGTCCCGCGCATGAGGTGGCGGCCGACTCACGCGCAGTTCCGCGCGGTCGTCGTGGCCGCGCTGCTGCTGGGCGTCGCGGTGCTGCTGCGACGGCCGGATGCTGCTGTGTTCGGGTTGCCGTTCGCGTTCCTGGCGGTGTGGGGGAGGTACTTCCGGCCGCGGGAGGCGCCGCAGGTGGAGACCGAGCTCGACGCGGACGTGCTGTTCGAAGGGCAGGCGACGACCTACCGGCTGCGCGTGGCGGAGTCGGTCGATCCGGACATCGATCTGATCGTCGCGGCATTGCCGCGGACGCCATGGTTCCAGTACGACCCCAAGCAGGCGGCGATCGCCGAGCCGGTGTCGCACGGTGTCGTGACCTTGGAGGTCGGGGTGCGGTCGCAGCGGTGGGGGCGGCGATCGTTGGAGCGGCCAACGGTGACGGCGACCTCTGCGGTCGGTGCTTATCGGCTACAGGTGGTGTCCACCGGGTCGTTGGTGGTGACCACGCTGCCGTTGCGGGAGGGGTTCGAAGCGATAGACGCCGTACCTCGGCCGGCTGGGCTGGTCGGGTTGCACCGGTCGCGGCGGCCGGGGGAGGGAACGGAGCTGGCCGGAGTGCGGCCGTTCCAGACCGGTGACCGGCTGCGGCGGATCAACTGGTCGGTGTCGGCGCGGACCCAGGAGTTGCATGTCACGTCGACCTGGTCGGACCGGGACACCGAGGTGGTGATCCTGCTCGACACCGGCGGAGAGATCGGCATCAGCGAGGGGATCGACGGACGGTCTTCGAGCCTCGACACGGCGGTGCGGGCGGCTGCGGCGATTGCCGAGCACTACTTGCGCAACGGCGACCGAGTGCGGCTGGTGGATACCGGGATGTTGGTCCGTGGAGTGCGGTCCGGGAGCGGGCGCGGACATCTGCGCCGGATCCTCGACGCGTTGGTGCACGCCGACCGCCGGGGACGGCAGCAGGACGAGGAGCAGTTGGCGCGCCGGAACCGGATCCGGTCGGACAGTCTCGTGCTGGTGCTCAGTCCGCTGCTGCGGCAGGCCATGCTCGGGTACATCGTCACGCTGGTGCACTCCGGCTGCACGGTGATCGCCGTCGACACCCTGCCGCCCGACGTGGCGTCCGTCATCGACCTCGAGGAACACGACAGCAGATCCTGGCCGCTCGCCTGGCGTCTACGCCTGCTGGAACGCCGCCGGGACCTCGACCGCCTAGGCGATCTGGGCGTCCCGACCGTGCCCTGGTCCGGCGCCGGGACGTTGGACGAGGTCCTCCGGGACGCCGCCCGGGTGTCCGCGGCACCGAGGATCCGCTCATGAGTCCGCTGACTGCCGATTGCTTCGTGAGGATGGCCTGCTCGTGACCGTTGCGGAGAAGATCACGCTGTGGCTGGCGCAGGTGCGGGCTGCCGGCCGGGCGGTGTTGCTCATGCGACTCGTCATCGCCTTCGCCGGAGCGGTCGCACTGATCGTGCCGTCCGTTCAGGCGTGGGACCAGGTGGACCTGATCCCGATCCTCGGCGTACCGATGCTGGCGGCAACCGTCGTCCTCCCGGATTCCGTTCTCGGCACGCTCTTCGTCCTCGTCGTCCCGACCGGCTGGTTCATGCGCGGACCCGGCGAGGTCTCGTGGAGCCTCGCCGTGACGGCGATCGCGCTCGTCATCGTCCATCTCGCCACCGCGTTCACCGCCCAACTCCCGTCGTACGCACGCATCCACCGCAACGCCCTTCAGCGGTGGTGGCTCCCCGGGGCCGTCGCCGTCGTTCTCGTCCCGGTCGTCGCCGTCGCGGCCGCCCTGGTCGAAGGCGCCCACCTGCCCGGCACCCTCCTCATCACTGTGGCCGCCCTGTCCCTGGTCACCCTCACGATCTGGTACGCCGCCGGCCAAAAGCCCGCCAGCTGACCAGCAGGGGACTGTGGACGTAAGAGCTACTTCTGTTCCGGGCCGGCGTCCGGGTGCCCAAGGGTTGCGGTGAGCTCTTCGGCCCAGGGGAGCGAGATGGCGTCAGGGCCCAGGACCTGCATGGCGGACATGACCGTGAGGAGCATGCCGGTGGCGAGGAACTCGCGGGCCTCCTGAGCGCTGGCGCCGGTGAGCTCCCGGACGAGGTTGTACATGCTGCCGAAGCGACCTCGGACGCAGTCGCCGATCGTCGGGTCGCCACTGGCTGAGAAGCCGTGGAGCAGGACCAGGAGGAGATCGGGTTCGGCAAGCAGGAGCTCGTAGTTGTGGCCCAGCGTGGGGAGGTCGGGGGTGTCCTCCGCGGCTTCCCGGAAGATCTGCTCGATGCGGTCGCAGACGCTTTGAACGGCGGCCAGGAAGAGTTGCTGCTTGGTGCCGAACAGGCGGATGACGTAGGGCTGTGAGACACCGGCCATGCGGGCGATCTCGTCGGTCTTGGTGCCCTCGTAGCCAGAGCGGCCGAAGGCATGGACGGCAGCCTGCAGCACCTCCTCACCACGCTCCGCCGCGGTCAGCCGAACCCTGCTCGCCATGAGGTCTCCTTTTCGTCCTTGACAGGTTATCAGTGGATGCATACTCTCGGAATCAAGCTTGTTATCAGTGGATTACAACTAGGAGTTCGAGATGACATCGACCGCTCTCGACGAGAGAGATCTGGTAGGGCAGCCGGCCAGTGGGCGCGGGCTGGGTCTGGTGCTGGCCGCGGTGGGGATACCGACCTTCATGGTCACGCTGGACAACCTGGTGGTGACGAACGCGCTGCCGGTGATCAAGTCCGAGCTCGGCGCCTCACTCTCCGACCTGCAGTGGTTCGTGAACGCCTACACGCTGGCGTTCGCGGCGCTGCTGCTCACCGCGGCCGGGATCGGCGACCGTCTTGGCCGGCGGCGGGTGTTCCTGGCCGGGATCACCCTGTTCACGCTCGCCTCGGCCGCCTGCGCGCTCGCGACCGAACCGTGGATGCTGATCGGTTCCCGCGCGATCCAGGGGATCGGCGCGGCAGCAGTCATGCCGCTGTCGCTGACGCTGCTCGCAGGCGCCGTACCAGCGAATCAGCGCAGTGCCGCGATCGGCATCTGGGGCGGCATCTCCGGTCTCGGCGTCGCCGTCGGCCCGGTGGTCGGTGGAGCCGTCGTGGACGGCCTCAACTGGCAGTGGATCTTCTGGCTGAACGTGCCGGTCGGCGTCGTCGCCGTACTGCTCGCCGCACGGGTCCTGAGCGAGTCGAAGGGTACGGCGAAGCGGCTCGACCTGCCGGGACTGGTACTGGCGACGGCAGGTGTGTTGTCCATCGTCTGGGGTGTCGTGCACGGAGCCGACGACGGCTGGACCTCCGGCACCGTGTTGGGCGCGCTGATCGTGGGCGTCGTACTGTTGGCCGCCTTCATCGGCTGGGAGCGCCGGACCGCCGCACCGATGCTGCCGCTGCGACTGTTCAGCGTCCGCTCGTTCAGCGTCGTGAACGTCGTCATGTTCACGTTCTCGGTCGGTGTGTTCGGATCGGTGTTCTTGCTGGCTCAGTTCTTCCAGGTCGTACAGGGCTACACCCCGTTCCAGTCCGGCGTCCGCACGCTCCCGTGGACAGCGGCACCGCTGGTGGTCGCTCCGATTGCCGGACTGATCGTCGATCGGGTCGGCGCGCGGCTGTTTATCACTCTCGGGCAGACGTTCCTGGCCGTCGCGCTCGGCTGGATCGCGCTGATCACCACCGCGACGACGCAGTACGGCGAACTCGTGGTTCCGTTCATCCTCGCCGGAGTCGGGATGGGGCTGACCTTCGCGCCGTCCGCCGCGGTGGTGATGAGCAGCGCGTCTGACGCGGACCGCGGCGTGGCATCCGGCACCAACAACACGATCCGCGAGGTCGGGGTTGCGATGGGCGTCGCCGTCCTCGCCTCGGTGTTCGCGTCGGCCGGCTCCTACGACTCGCCGGTCCGGTACGCCGACGGCATGGTTCCGGCCGTCTGGACGGGCGCTGCCGTCGTCGCCGTCGGTGCGGTCGTCGCACTCCTGCTGCCGGGCCGCAGACGTTCTACAGTGTGAGCGTGCTGGACGCTGACGACGTACGACGGATCGCGCTGTCCTTCCCGGAGACGGTGGAGAAGCAGCGGTGGGGTCACCCGACCTTCGACGTGGCCGGGCGGATGTTCGTCACGGTGCCGGACGACCAGACCTCGTTCGCGGTCCGGTGTCCGCGGCTGGAGCGCGAGGAGCTGATCGCGGCGGAACCCGAGAAGTTCTGGGTACCCAAGCACGAGGCGGGCTCGAACTGGGTTCGGGCCCGCCTCGCCGCGCTCGAAGACGCCGACGAGCTGCACGACATCCTGATCGACTCCTGGCGCCAGGTGGCGCCGGCTGAACTGTCGGAGCCGGCTTAGCTCACGTATCTCGGTGACACCGCGAAGGTGTTGCAGCTGGCCGGGTTGCCGGTCTTGAACGACGTACCCATGAAGCGCTGCTGGCTCGCGGTGCTGCCGTGGTCGCCCTCCTCCGGCTTGTCGCCGGACGTCACGACGTACCTGTTCCAGATCGACAGCATCAGGCCGTTGACCGGGTAGCTGCGCTTGTTGACGGCGAGGAAGACGCCCGCGAAGCAGTTCGCCTGCAGCTCCATCCGGCGGGTCTGCCGCATGCGGCCGGCGTAGTCGGCCTGCTCGTAGCGCAGGTTGTCCGACGCCTGCAGGATGCCGGTCATGTACTGCACGCTGTGTCCGTACTCGTGGGCGATCGAGCGGGTGTACCAGATCCGGGCGTACGTCTTGTTCGCGGCGTCCGGGTAGCGGGTGTAGGCGTCCACGAAGACGTCGACCTTCATGTACATCATGTGGTTGCCGGAGCAGTAGAACGGTACGTTGACCGGCCCCATGCCGCACGGGCTGGACACACTGGTCCCTGACCAGTAGGTCATCTTCGGCGCGCGGAACTTGTAACCCGCCTTCGCCACCAGCGGCGCCCACGACTTGTCCAGGCAGGGCTTGATCGACGCCCAGTACCGGGCCGCGTTGCTCGCGTTCGTCGGCCGGACCGACGGCTCCTTGCAGTTGACCGTGCGCATCTGGCCGACCTTGTAGAGCGCGTTCTTGGCCACGATCGTCGAGTCCGACGGCTTCGACGGCGCCGAGGTCGTCGTCTGCGTCGAGGTCGGCTCCTGCGTCGAAGGCTGCTCCGTCGGCCCGGAGGTCGGCTCGGATCCTGTGGTCGGCTCCGGCGTGTACCGGGGTGCGCTGACCGGCGGTGTGTAGCTGTTGTCGGCGTTCTTCTTGACGATGCCGAAGATCCACGCGCCGACAAGGGCCACACCCACGAGGCTCAGGATGGCGATCAGCGGACCCTTGGACTTCTTCCGCGGCCGCTGCGGTTGCCATCCCGGCTGGAAGCCGGGACCAGCTGGGCCGGGACCGCCTGGGCCACCCGGGCCGGCCGGCCCGAAGCTCGGTCCCCAGCCGAAGCCGGGGCCCTGCGGAGGCGGCGGGGCGTAACGCGGAGCCGCGTACTGCGCCGGAGCCTGGGGCGGCGGGCCCTGCGGCGGCACGCCGTACTGACCGGGCGGGCCGTAAGGACCGGGGCCCTGCGGCGGACCCGAAGGTGGACCGGGCTGCTGGTACGGAGGGTACGGCGCGTTCTGGCCGGGCGGCCCGTAGGGTGGCTGGCTCAACCCCGTTCCTCTCGTCAGTGCCGACAGCGACCGCCCACAGTATCGGCACCAAACAGGTCAGCTCCGCGGACCCCTGGAGGGTAGGGTCGGCCAGGTGACTGATGCCCGTACACCGGCCAGTACGCCGGACAGCCCGATCGACCGGCTTGCCGAGCGCCACCTCGAGCAGTACATCGCTCTCGATCCGATCGAGGCGACCGAGCTCGGGATCGCCGGCCACGACCACGCGCTGCCGGACTACACGCCGGCCGGGTTCGAAGCGATGGCCGAGCTGACCCGGCGGTCCGTCGCCGAGGCGCAGGCGATCGAGCCTGCGAGCCCGCGCGAGGAGGTCGCCAAGGACGCCTTCCTGGAGCGGCTCGGGCTGCAGCTCGAGCGCTTCGAGGCCGGCGTACCGCAGCACCAGCTGAACGCGATCTCGGCGGTACCGGCGGGCCTGCGGCAGGTGTTCGACCTGATGCCGACCGCGACCGACCAGGACTGGGAGACGATCGCGATCCGTCTGAACCAGATCGGTACGACGCTGGACGGTTACCGCGACACGCTGCTGGACCAGGCCGCCCGGGGCCGGGTCTCGGCAGTGCGGCAGGTCAACGGCCTGGCCGAACGGATCGCCAGCTGGACCGGCGCGGAGGGCGATGACTTCTTCGCCGGGCTGGCCGCGCAGGCGCCGGACAGTGCGGTGAAGCCGAAGGTCGAGGCCGCTGCCGCGTCGGCGCGCACGGCGTTCCAGGAGTTCGGTGGCTGGCTGACCGCTGCGCTGGCGCCGCGGGCGCCGGAGCGGGACGCCTGCGGCCGCGAGGTGTACGAGCTGGCTTCGCGGAACTTCCTCGGCGCCACGATCGACTTCGACGAGACGTACGCCTGGGGCTGGGCGGAGCTCGCCCGCATCGAGGGCGAGATGCAGAAGATCGCGGCCGAGCTGAACGGCGGCGACCGGAGCATCGAGGCGACCGCGGCGCTGCTGGACAACGACCCGCAGCGGCAGATCCGCGGCAAGGAAGCGTTCCGCGACTGGATGCAGCAGCTGTCTGACGCAGCCGTGGCCGAGTTGGCCGGTACGCACTTCGACAT
>Ga0136846_1226716_pt1 | contig 13029 bp, 15 predicted proteins | sample HopSoiMetagenom2_FD_96841 | JGI IMG/M metagenome (GOLD analysis project Ga0136846, IMG submission 96841) | Grasslands soil microbial communities from Hopland, California, USA - 2 Assembly 2016 (version 4) | ecosystem: Environmental > Terrestrial > Soil > Grasslands | place: USA: Hopland... | reverse complement strand
GCCCGCGATGCGGGCCCGGGGCAGGAAAAGGAAACGGCCCGCGATGCGGGCCCGGGGCAGGAAAAGGAAACGGCCCGCGATGCGGGCCGTTTCCGGGGGAGCAACAGCGCGAGCCGTCAGTTCTGCGCCGGATTGTTCTCGGCGAAGTACTCGTGGTTGTCGGCGTTGTCCAGAGCCTTGGTCGGGTTGCTGATCGCCAGGCTCTTGGCGGCCGACTGCCCGTAGGCCCAGTCGTCGGTGGCGGCGACGACGTTGAAGTGGCTCATCTCGTGGACCAGCGTGCCCGCCTTCGAATCCGTGCCGGTGTTCGGCGCGCTCCAGAACGCCTTGCAGACGTAGATCTGGTACGGCTGGGTCGGATAGACGTAGGCGTAGTAGCTCTGGTTGCAGCCGCAGTTGATCGTGATCTGGCCGGCGTTCTGGTCCATGGCCGAGTCGATCGCCGCGTAGTGCTGCTTGGCGGTGGCGTAGCGGCTGGAGGTGTACGCGCCGAACCAGGTGGTGTAGCGCGCTCCGGTCGTGCCCGCGTTGAGATAGCCCTTCGCGTTCTCGGTGTAGGTCCGGGCCGAATTCACCGCGGTGCCCGCCGAGTTCTGCTGCGTGCTGGTGCAGCCGGTGTAGTTGACGCCGTTCACCACCACGCCCTGCGACGGCTTGGCCTTGGTCGAGAAGCCCATGCGCTGGGCCGGGGTCTGCTGGCCGTTGTCGACCCAGATGCGCAGCGGCGCGCTCTGCGTCAGCAGCGGCAGACCGTTGGCCTGCTTGAGCATCGTCCCGCCCGACAGCGAGGCGTACTGCAGCGGCGCAGCGAAGGTCACCGTGTAGTCGCCGCCCTGCGAGAGGTCGTAGGCGGCGCCGAGGTCGACCGTCGCCTTGTAGGCGCGACCCGGGCGCAGCACGACGAAGTCGGACGCCCCCGGCAGCCCGCGCTTGATCATGGCGCCTTCGTAGCGGACTTCGACGCCGTCGCGGGCGACCGCGAACACGTTCGACTGCGCCAGCGTGGACGGCAACTGCCAGTTCGGCACGCGCACGGTCTTGCGGCTGGTGTTGGTCACCGTGACTTCGACGATGCCGTCGCCCAGCGACAGCATGCCGACGCGCAGCGGGTTGGCGGTCTGGACCGCCGGCACGGCGGCGACCGAACCGAACGCGGCGGCGATACCCGCGACGAGCGCGGTGGTGGCACCGATGGTGCCGATCGTTTTCAGCTTCATTCCCTTGTGTCCCCGGATTCGAAAACGCCCGCGGAGTGCGGGCGTCGGGATCATAAGGGGGCGGGGTGCCCGGCGCATGCTGCTTAGCAGCAGCGTCGGGGGAGGCGTCGACGCGCCCGTCGCGGGGCGGCGGCCCGGGCCGGCGGAGCTCCCGCCGGCGGAAGCGCCGTCAGCGGAAGTCCTGGTGGCAGCCCTTGCAGCTCTCGCCGATCTTGGCGGTCACGGCGTTCACGCCTTCGCAGTTGATCGGCGGCGCGGCGAGGGCGGCGTCGAGGGTGGCGCGCATGCCGCTGGCCTGCTTGGTGAAACGCTCGTCGTCGGCATCGCCCGGGAAGGCGCGCTCCAGATCGTCGGCCATCGTGCGCAGGCCCTTGAGGTGCGGGATGATGTCGGTCGCGTTGCAGTGGTTGGTGGCCGCCTTCTCGCCGAGCTGCTTCATGTGCCACTCCTGGACGTACATCACGCTCTCGGGGAAGTGGTCGCGACGCTGCTGCCAGGTCCGCATCAGCATGACGACGGCGATCGCGCCGATGGCCAGGCCGATCAGGAACACGAAGAAGTAGCGGCTGAAGGCGGAGGACTTGGGCTTGCTCGGGTCGGGCGATGTCGACATGGAACGGCTCCGTGACGGTTGTCGAAAACATACCACGACCGGCGTCGCCGTGTTCCGCCCGGCTACAATGGTCCGATGCACGAAACCCTCCGCAACGCCCCGCCCGCAGCGACGCCCGGCGATGACCCGGGCAACGGCCGCGACGACGGCCGCAACGATGGCCTGGACGCGCACTGGCGCGACCGCTTCGCCGGGATCGACCGTCTCTACGGACGCGGCGCGCTGGCGACGTTCGCGCGCAGCCACGTCGCGGTGGTCGGTCTGGGCGGGGTCGGCTCCTGGGTGGTCGAGGCGCTGGCCCGCAGCGGCGTCGGTCGCCTGACCCTGATCGACGCCGACGACCTGTGCGTGTCCAACACCAACCGCCAGTTGCCCGCGCTCGAAGGCCAGTACGGTCGCGGCAAGGCCGATGCGATGGCCGAACGCTGCCGCGCGATCAACCCCGGCATCGCGGTCGAGGCCATCGCCAGCTTCCTGGTGCCGTCGAACCTCGACGACCTGCTCGGCCGCGACCACGACCTGGTGATCGACGCCTGCGACAGCTTCCGCACGAAGGTCGAGGCGATCGCCTGGTGCCGCCGCCGCAAGCGGCCGATCCTCACCGTCGGCGCGGCCGGCGGCCGGCTCGATCCGACCCTCGTGCGCGTGCGCGACCTCTCGCGCACCGAGCACGACGCGATGCTCGCACTGATCCGCAAGAAGCTGCGGAGCGAGTTCAATTTCCCGAAGAACCCGCAGCGCTACTTCGGCGTGCCGGCGATCTATTCGCTGGAGAACGTGCGCTATCCGCAGGCCGACGGCAGCGTCTGCGGCCTGCGCCCGCAGCTCGGCGCCGACGCGGCGCTGAAGCTCGACTGCGGCGCGGGGCTGGGCGCGGCCACCCACATCACCGGCGCGTTCGCGTTCGCCGCGGCCGGCAAGGCGCTGGAGATGCTGCTGAAGCCGAAGGCCGTCGTGCCGTCCCCGTAACCCGGAGCCGGTCACCCGAACAGGGTTACCCAGATGGGGCATCCCATTTCGGTAGAGCGGCCTTCAGGCCGCTGCTGCCCCCTCTCCGGAGATGCGACAGCGGCCTGAAGGCCGCTCTACCGATCGGACGGCAGGCGGAACAACCGCTCCGCATTCGCCGTGGTGGCCGCGGCGACTTCGGCGGGCGGCATGCTCCGCAGTTCGGCGACGGTTTCGAGCACGCGCACCAGCCGCGCCGGCTCGTTGCGCTGCCCGCGATGATCGCTGTCGGGCTGGTCGGGGGCGTCGGTTTCCAGCAGCAGGCATTCGATCGGCAGCGTCGCCGCGAGCGTGCGCAGCCGGTTCGCACGGTCGTAGGTGACCGGCCCGCCGATCCCGACGAGGAAGCCGAGGTCGAACAGCCGCTTCGCCTGGTCGGCACTGCCCGGATAACTGTGGATCACGCCGCGCAGCGGGCCGAAGCGGCGGATCGCGGCGATGACCTGGTCGACCGCGCGCCGCGCGTGCACGACCACCGGCAGGTCGAAGTCGCGCGCCAGCCGCAGTTGGCCGTCGAAGAACAGCGCCTGCCGCGCCGGATCGAGTCCTTCGACGAAGAAGTCGAGCCCGCACTCGCCGACCGCGACCGGGCGCTCGCGTTCGATCCACGCATGCAGCTCGACGAGATCCGTTTCGCGATGGTCGTCGAGGTACATCGGATGCAGGCCGTAGGCCGGCAGCAGCCCGGCTTCGCCGCGGCACAGCTCGCGCAGCTTCGGCCAGCCGGCGGCGTTCACCGCCGGCACGATCTGCCGGGCCACGCCTGCGGCGCGCGCGCGGGCGAGCACCGCGTCGCGGTCGGCGTCGAACTCGGGCGCGTCGAGGTGGGCGTGGCTGTCGACCAGCATCGGCGCGATCAACCGCTGCGCTGGCCCTCGATCGGCGGTTTCGCGGTCGGCGTTTCCGTCACTGCGGGCGCCTTGCGCTTGCGGAAGCTGGCGAGCAGCAGCGTGGCGATGCCCAGCAGCAGTTCGTCGATGAACGGGATGAAGTCCGGGACGACCATGTCGACCGCCCACAGCACGGCGGCGATCACGAACAGGCGGGGGAAACTCAATCGGCCGAGGAAGCCCAGGATCGGGGCGACGAGCGGATTGGCCATGACGGCGAAACTCCGGACAGGGGACGAATGCGCGAACGCTATCACGCTGTCAGGGGCTTTCGGTGCGGAATTCAGGGTTTCGTCATGCAGGCGGGGCCGGAATCGGGGGACGTTCAGCCAGCCGGTGCTGGAATCCGACCCGACGGGGGATTCCATCCGATGCAGCCCTGAGGAGGACCGCATGAACCAGAAGAACACCATCGCCATCGCCATCGGGGCGCTGCTGCTGGGCGGCGTCGCAACCGCAGCCTACCTGGGCAACCGCGCGCCGTTGCCGTCCGAGGCGTCCGCCGACCTCGCGCGGCCGGCGACCCTCGCCGCCGAGGATCGCGCCGAGGACGACAGCCGCATCCCGACCGCGGGCGGGCTCGAATACGCCGATGTCGTCGACGTGAAGCCGATCACCGAGAAGTCGGCGCAGTACGCGACCGTGCTCGGCACCGAACCGGTCCGCGAGACCACCACCGCTTCGACCCCGCGCGAGGTCTGCGAGGACGTCGCCGTGCAGGAGCGCCTGCCCGAGCGCGACGGCAACGTCGGCGGCACGGTCGCCGGCGCCGTAATCGGCGGCCTGGTCGGCAACCAGATCGGCAAGGGCGACGGCCGCAAGCTGGCCACCGTGGCCGGCGCCGTCGGCGGCGGTTTCGCCGGGCGCGAGATCGACAGGCGCCACGTCGGCGGCCAGGTCGTGACCAAGACCGAGCGCCAGTGCCACACCGTCACCGACACCTCCAGCCGCAGCCGCACCGTGGCCTGGAACGTGACCTACCGCAACCCCGACGGGACCACCGGCACGATGCGCACCGACCGCAAGCCCGGCAGCCGCATCCCGCTGGGCAGCGAAAGTCACGTGGTCGGCTACGACGTGACCTACCGTTACCGCGGCGCGGAGCAGACGCTGCGGATGGACGAGAAGCCCGGCGATCGCCTGCCCGTCGTCGACGGCCAGGTGGTGACGGCGGTCGCCACGGCCGGGGCGCCGGGTCGCGGCTGACGCCGGCGACCACGCCAAGCGGTCCGCGGCCGACCCCTCGGACGGCCGCACGACAGGCGGGACCGGAGCGATCCGGTCCCGCCTTCTTTTCGGGCGGCCGACCGGCTGGCGAAATCGCGGCCTTTGCGGCGGAAGTCGTCGCTTCGCCGTCGTGTTTTGGTCGGTCCGCAGGTATCGGCTGCGCAGGTTGCCCCCTTACAATGACGTTTTGCCCGAATCGACCTCGCGCCATGGCCCTGCATCCCTACGATCTGTACGACGTCCGTTCCCTGCTCAGCGAAGAAGAGCGTGCCGTCCAGGACACGGTCGCCCGCTTCACCGACGAGCGCGTGCTGCCGATCATCGGCAAGGCGTTCGACGAAGGCCGCTTCCCGAAGGAACTGATCCCCGAGATCGCCGAACTCGGCCTACTCGGCTCCTCGCTGCCCGAACAGTACGGCTGCGCCGGCCTCAACGGCGTCAGCTACGGTCTGATCTGCCAGGAACTCGAGCGCGGCGACTCCGGCATCCGCAGCTTCGTCAGCGTGCAGTCCTCGCTGTGCATGTATCCGATCTACGCCTACGGTTCGGAAGAGCAGCGCATGCGCTGGCTGCCGGACATGGCCGCGGGCAAGGTCATCGGCTGCTTCGGCCTGACCGAGCCGCACGGCGGCTCCGACCCGGCGAACATGAAGACCCGCGCCGTGCGCGACGGCGGCGACTGGGTGATCAACGGCTCGAAGATGTGGATCACCAACGGCAACCTGGCCGATATCGCGATCGTCTGGGCGCAGACCGACGACGGCATCCAGGGCTTCGTGCTGGAGAAGGGCATGCCGGGCTTCACCGCCCAGGAGATCAAGCACAAGATGAGCCTGCGTGCGTCGGTCACCAGCGCGCTGTTCTTCGACAACGTGCGCGTGCCGGACGCCAACCGGCTGCCGAACGTGAAGGGCCTCAAGGGCCCGCTCGGCTGCCTCACCCAGGCCCGCTACGGCATCACCTGGGGCCCGATCGGCGCCGCCATCGCCTGCCTCGACGAGGCGCTGCGCTACAGCAAGGAGCGCATCCTGTTCGATCGCCCGGTCGCGGCGACGCAGAGCGCGCAGCTCAAGATGGCCGACTGGGCCCGCCGCATCACCGCCGCGCAGTTGATCTCGCTGCAGCTCGGCCGCCTCAAGGACGCCGGCAACATGCAGCCGACCCAGGTGTCGCTGGCGAAGTGGAACAACGTGCGCATGGCGATCGACATCGCCCGCGAGGCGCGCGACCTGCTCGGCGGCGCCGGCATCACCACCGAGCACTGCCCGATCCGCCACGCGCTGAACCTCGAATCGGTGATCACCTACGAAGGCACGGAAACCGTGCACCAGTTGGTGGTCGGCCGCGAACTCACCGGCATCAACGCGTTCTGACCGGACCGGGGACGCGACGCGCATGGACACGCCGGTGCTCGAGACCGAACGCCTGCTCCTGCGCGTCCCGCGGATCGAGGACTTCGACCGCTACGCCGAGTTCTTCGCGCACGAGTCGTCGCGGATCATCGGCGGCCCGCACGCCCGCGGCGACGCGTGGCGCCGGTTCCTGCAGATGCCGGGCGCGTGGCTGCTGCAGGGGTTCGCGATGTTCTCGGTGGTCGAAAAGGCCTCCGGCCTGTGGGTCGGCCAGGCCGGCCCGTGGCGGCCCGACGGCTGGCCCGGCACCGAGGTCGGCTATGCCTTCCACCAGGACGCGCGCGGCAAGGGCTATTGCACCGAAGCCTGCGTCGCGTCGATGGACTGGGCGTTCGACGCGCTCGGCTGGGACGACGTGATCCACTGCATCTCGCCCGAGAACGCCGCCTCGCAGGCGGTCGCGCAACGGCTTGGATCGCGCAACCGCGGCCCCGGCAAGCTGCCGCCGCCGCTGGATGCGCACGCGATCGACCTGTGGGGCCAGACCCGCGGCGAATGGCGCGTCCACCGGGAGCGCTTCGCATGATCACGCTGTACGGCATGTCCTCGTCGGGCAACTGCTACAAGCTGCAGTTGCTGATGGCGCAGCTCGGCCGCGAATACGACTGGGAAGAGATCGACGTCACCCGCGGCGAGAACCTCTCGCCCGAGTTCCTGGCGATGAACGACCGCGGCAAGGTGCCGGTGCTGAAGCTCGACGACGGTCGCACGATGTCCGAATCGAACGCGATCCTGAACTACCTCGCGCAGGGCACATCCTTGCTGCCGGACGATCCGTGGGATCGCGCGAAGACCCTGCAGTGGATGTTCTTCGAGCAGTACAGCCACGAGCCGTACATCGCGGTGTCGCGCTTCATCCGCAGGTTCCTGCCGGCGGACCATCCGCGCCGCGCCCACCTCGACGCGCTGAAGGCGTCGGGCGAAGAGGCGCTGGCGGCGATGGAGCGGCACCTGTGCCGGCTGCCGTGGTTCGGCGGCGAGCGCTACACGATCGCCGACATCGCGCTGTTCGCGTACACCCACGTCGCCGAGGACGGCGGCTTCGACCTCGGCGGCTATCCGCACGTCGAGCGCTGGATCAAGCGGGTGACGCAGCAGCCCGGCTTCGTGCCGATGCGCGACGCCGACCGCGTCGAGGACTGACGCGCCCGAGACCCGCAAACGCCGCGCCGCAGAGCGGAACGCAGTTCCGCTGCCCCGTTGCCGGAACAGGTCCGGCCTTCCCGCGGCCGCAATCCAAGACCCGTTCCGCAGCGGATCCCCGATCCGCGCCACCGAGACCAGAGCCCGCCATGTTCGCCACCGTCCCGAATCCCATCCCGGCCCGCATGAAGGGCCTCAACCGCGCCGAGATCTGCGACGTCAATTTCCAGGCGTTCGTGAAGGACTGGGACGGCCCGGTGCAGCCGAAGCCGGCCCCGGGCGAGGCCATCCTGGACGGCAGCGCGCTCGACGCCCGCGGCTTCCGCGAACTGTTCGAGTCGCAGCTCGTCTCGCGCCACCTCGACCTGATGGCGCGCGTGCTGCGCGTGCAGAACAAGGTCTTCTACACCATCGGTTCGTCGGGCCACGAAGGCAACGCGATGGTCGCGCGGCTCACCCGCCACACCGACCCGGCGTTCCTGCACTACCGCTCCGGCGGCTTCATGGCCGAGCGCTTCCGCAAGTTGCCGGGCATGGACCCGATCATGGACTCCGCGCTGTCGTTCGCGGCCAGCGCCGAGGACCCGGCCAGCGGCGGCCGCCACAAGGTGTGGGGCAGCAAGCCGCTGTGGGTGCTGCCGCAGACCTCGACGATCGCCTCGCATCTGCCGAAGGCGCTGGGCACCGCGATCGCGATCGAGCACGCGCGCCGCATCGGCCACGCGCTGCCGATCCCCGGCGACAGCATCGCGATCTGCTCGTTCGGCGACGCCTCCAGCAACCACGCCACCGCGCAGACCGCGTTCAACGCCGCTGCGTGGACCGCGTACCAGAAGCTGCCGGCGCCGGTGCTGTACGTGTGCGAGGACAACGGGATCGGCATCTCGGTGAAGACGCCCGACGGCTGGGTCGCGCGCAACTACCGCGATCGCGCCGACCTCGACTATTTCTACGCCGACGGCCTGGATCTCGCGAACGGCTACGGCCAGGTGCAGGCGGCGGTCGAACATTGCCGCAGCACCCGCCGCCCGACCTTCCTGCACCTGCGCACCATCCGGATCATGGGCCACGCCGGCACCGACTTCGAGATCGAATGGCGCAACATCGAGGAACTGTGCGCGGTGGAGGCCAGCGACCCGCTGCTGCGCAGCGCGCAGATCGCGCTGGAATCCGGGCTGATGTCGAAGGACGAGGTCCTCGCCCTGTACGAGGCGACGCGCGCGAAGTGCTTCGCCGCCGCCGAGGATGCCGACCGCCGTCCGCGGCTGACCACGCTGGAAGACGTGATGAAGCCGCTGGCGCCGTACACGCCCGCCGCGGTGAAGGCCGAGGCCGAGCGCTTCGACTACGCCGAGAAGCGACTGCAAGTCTTCGGCGGCGAGGCGAAGCTGCCCGAGCACCAGCCGGCGAAGCACCTCGCGATCCAGATCAACCAGGCGCTGCACGACCTGTTCTGCAAGTATCCCGAGACGATGCTGTTCGGCGAGGACGTCGCGCAGAAGGGCGGCGTCTACACGGTGACCAAGGGCCTGCACAAGGCGTTCGGACCGAAGCGCATCTTCAACACGCTGCTCGACGAGACGGTGATCCTCGGCCTCGCCCAGGGCTACGCGAACATGGGCATGCTGCCGATGCCCGAGATCCAGTACCTGGCGTACTTCCACAACGCCTGCGACCAGATCCGCGGCGAAGCGGCGAGCCTGCAGTTCTTCAGCAACGGCCAGTACCGCAACCCGATGGTGATGCGGATCGCCTCGCTGGGCTACCAGCGCGGTTTCGGCGGCCATTTCCACAACGACAATTCGATCACCGCGCTGCGCGACATCCCGGGGCTGGTGGTCGGCTGCCCGTCGCGCGGCGACGACGCGGCGACGATGCTGCGCACCCTCATGGCCCTCGCGAAGGTCGACGGCCGGGTCTGCGCCTTCCTCGAACCGATCGCGCTGTACATGGCCAAGGATCTGTACGAGCCCGGCGACGGGCTGTGGCAGACCGGGTATCCGTCGCCGGAGCAGGCGATGCCGCTGGGCGAGGGCCGCGTCTACCCGCCGGAGGACGGCGGCCGCGGCGACGACCTGGTGATCTTCACCTTCGGCAACGGCGTGCCGATGAGCCTGCGCGCCGCGCGCCGGATCGACGCCAAGCACGGCTGGAAGACGCGGGTGGTCGACCTGCGCTGGCTGGTGCCGCTCAACGAGGCGTTCATCCGCGAACAGGCCGCGGGCGCGAAGCGGATCCTCATTGTCGACGAGGGCCGTCGCAGCGCCGGGGTCGGCGAGGGGGTGATCACCGCGCTGGTCGAGGGCGGATTCGGGGCGGTGCCGGTGCGCCGGGTGGTCGGCGCCGACACCTTCACCCCGCTCGCGGGGGCCGCGTTCCTGGTGATCCCGGCGGACGACGACATCGTCGCCGCGGCGGACGCGCTGGCCGGCTGAACGCCCCGGCGGCGGCGGGCGGGGACGCGGTTGGCGGCGTCCCCGGCCCGGTGTAGGATCGAACCGTTTCGTCGAAGGTCCAGGAGTCCGTGATGCAGTACGCACCCCAAAACCCGTCCGATCCGGGGCACCCGGATTACGACCGCTACATGACCCTCCGCGGCATGGTCGACAAGATGCACGGCGAGAACGGCATCGACATCAGTTCCAGCGACATCAGCCACCGCGCCACCGCGGCCATGCTTCGCGCCTACAAGGCCGAAGCGATCCGCGAGAACGCCTCGCTCGACCCGAAGGCGGACGTCGACGGCGTGGTCCTGAGCCGCGGTAGCGTCGCCGGGCAGTACGCGATCCTGTACCAGGGCGACCCGAACAATCCGACGGTCCGCACTCTGGCGGTGCCGACCCAGGAGCTGACCCAGCCCGCGGACCGGAACTTCCAGGAAATCAACCGCATGAATGCGGACCAGATGACCCAGATGCAGGCGCAGAACCGGCAGCTCGGCCAGCAGCAGGACCAAATGCAGGCCCAGCAGCAGAGCCAGGCGCGCGACCAGAACGCCCCGAACCAGGGCGCCCGCTCGCTGTTCTGACCCGGCTGCCGGCGCTGTGGCGCGATCAGCGCGCCAGTCCGCCGAGCAGCGTCCCGTATCGCCAGGAAGCCCCGCCCGCAGCGGGGCTTCCGTCGTTTCCGGCCGCTGCGGCGCCCGGAGCGCCGGAGACGACCGCAAGGGCGAGTTCGCCGGCCACCGAGACCACGGTGCCGGCATCGCCGCCGTCCGCGCCGACCAGCGGGCCGCCGGCCACGAGGGACGCGTCGGCGTGGACCAGGGCCAGCGCGCGCTTGGCCTGGCCGAGGAAATGGGTCCGCGCCACGATCTCCTGGCCGGGATAGCAGCCCTTCTTCACGCTGAAGGCCTGCAGGCGCTCCAGCGACAACTGCTGCGGTGTCCACTGCTCCGACTGGGCGGCGTCCAGCCGCGGCCAGCCGTGGGCGAGGTCTTCGCGGCGCCAGGCGGCGAGGGCGGCCGGGTCGTCCGCGGCGGCCGCGGCCGGGCCGATGCGCAGGCTGCGGCCGGTGCGGTCGCCGGACAGGTCCAGTTCGATGGCCGTGGCCGGATCGCCGGCCCAGTGGTTGCCGGAGGCCAGGTCCGACGCCCGCAGCCGCCCGGCGATCGCCAGATCGTCGCGCACCGCCAGCGCCACCTTGCTCCGGAACACGAACCGGCGCAGGCGATCGGCGAGCGCGTCGGCATCTGCATCCGGAACCACCAGCCACACCGTATCGTCGGCGATGCGCACCAGTCCGAACAGCACGATCACCCGGCCCTTGGCCGTCAGCCAGCCGTTCCACTGCCAGCGGCCGTCCTCCAGCGCGGCGACGTCGTTCATCGTCTGCGCCTGCGCGAACGCGACCGCATCGCGTCCTTCCAGGGACAGTAGACGATGGTCGGAGAGGCGGAACCAGGGGGCGATGGCGGTTTGCGGGTTGTCCGGCATGGGGGCGGGACTTAAACTTCACGGTTCAGGAATCCCGACATGATAGGCGAAACCGTTCTCATCTCCGCGACCGAACCGGAACTCCCGGCGACCGAACCGGCGCCCGCGCAGCGGCCGCCCGTCCCGGCGAAGGAGATCGGCGGTCGCGAGGGCCCGGACCCCACGCGCTACGGGGACTGGGAAAAGAACGGACGCTGCATAGACTTCTGAACATCCCCGGCCCGCCGGGTCGTTGTTCTTCACCTTGACCGATCAGGGCGCCACTCGAATGACCCAACGCGCACGTCCCCTGTCGCCGCATCTGCAGATCTACCGCAAGCAGATCACCAGCGTGATGTCGATCCTGCATCGCATCAGCGGCATCGTCCTTTCCATCGGCGCGTTCGGCCTGGCCTGGTGGCTGCTGGCCGCGGCGCGCGGCGGCGAGACCTACGCCGACGCGGCGGCGCTGCTGGCCTCGCCGTTCGGCAAGCTGGTGCTGTTCGGCTTCTCGCTGGCGCTGATGTACCACCTGCTCAACGGCATCCGCCACCTGCTGTGGGACCTCGGCTGGGGCTTCCGCATCCCGCAGGTCTACCGTTCCGGCTACACCGTGATCGCGCTGACCTTCGTGCTGACGGCGGTGATCTGGGTGGTCGCACTGGGAGCGAAGGCATGAGCACGCGGACGACCCCCGATTTCCGTTCCCCGGTGGGCCGCGCCCGCGGCCTCGGTTCGGCCAAGTCCGGCACCGGGCATTTCTGGTGGCAGCGCGTCACCGCGGTGTTCCTCGCCCTGCTGACCCCGTGGGTGATCGGCATGCTGGTCGCGCTGGCCGGCGCCGACCAGGGCCAGGTGCTGGCGGCGCTGGCCAGGCCCGCCAACGCGATCGCGCTGGCGCTGTTCGCGCTCAGCCTGTTCGCGCACGCCCGCCTCGGCCTGCAGGTGGTGATCGAGGACTACGTCCACCACCGCGCCGTCGAACTCGCGCTGCAGGTGCTGGTGCTCTTCGCCTGCGCGCTCGGCGCGCTCGCTTCCCTCTACGCGATCGGCCGGATCGCACTGCTGGCCTGATCGACATGACTGCCTACAAGATCACTGAACACAAGTACGACATGGTCGTGGTCGGCGCTGGCGGCGCCGGCCTGCGCGCCACCTTCGGCCTCGCCCACAAGGGCCTGCAGACCGCGTGCATCACCAAGGTCTTCCCGACCCGCTCGCACACCGTCGCGGCGCAGGGCGGCATTTCCGCCGCGCTGGGCAACATGGGCGAGGACGACTGGCGCTTCCACTTCTACGACACCATCAAGGGCTCGGACTGGCTGGGCGACCAGGACGCGATCGAGTACATGTGCCGCGAGGCGATCCCGGCCGTGATCGAGCTCGAGCACCAGGGCGTGCCGTTCTCGCGCACCGACGAGGGCAAGATCTACCAGCGCCCGTTCGGCGGCATGACCACGCACTACGGCAAGGGCACCGCGCAGCGCACCTGCGCCGCCGCCGACCGCACCGGCCACGCGATCCTGCACACGCTGTACCAGCAGTCGCTGGCGCACGACGCGCGCTTCTTCATCGAATACTTCGCGCTCGACCTGATCATGGACG
>Ga0136846_1234867_pt1 | contig 13030 bp, 10 predicted proteins | sample HopSoiMetagenom2_FD_96841 | JGI IMG/M metagenome (GOLD analysis project Ga0136846, IMG submission 96841) | Grasslands soil microbial communities from Hopland, California, USA - 2 Assembly 2016 (version 4) | ecosystem: Environmental > Terrestrial > Soil > Grasslands | place: USA: Hopland... | reverse complement strand
GGAGCGGCCGCCGGAGGCGCGGCTGGCGGGGCCGCGCCGCCGGCCGGAGGCGCGCCGAGCCCCGGCGGACCCTCGCCCAGTACGCCCCCGGGCGGCGGCACCCCGGGCACGGGGTCGGCCGAAAGCCTGAAGGCTTCGCCGCAAGGTTCGGGCGGCGGCGGCGAGGGCGGCGGCCAGGGCGGGGAGGGCGACCCGTCCGGTCCACCCGCCTGGGCGCGCGACCTGCAGCACCGCCAGGCCCTGGCCCATGGCGCGACCATGGCCGTCCACGCCGTCGGCAGCGGCGACGATCACAGCGCCGGCGCGGCGCCCAGCCTCAAGGAAGACTAGGATGAAGCCGTTGAAAGGATCGGCGCGCTTTGGCGCCACACCCCAGCCTGAAACCCCGTACCAGCGGGCGGGCCAGGCCTGGGACGAGCGGATTGGCTCCGCGCGCGTCCAGGCCGCCAACTGGCGGCTGGCGGCGCTTGGCCTGGTGGCGGCCAACGCCGTACTGGGCGGGAGCCTGGCCTGGCTGGCGACCCGGGGCTCGGTGACGCCCTGGGTCGTGGAGGTCGATCGGCTGGGCGAGCCGCGTGTCGCCGCCCCGGCCGTGCAGGGCGCGCGGCCGACTGACGCCATGATCGCCTGGACCCTGGCCCGGTTCATCGCCGACGTCCGGACGATCTCCACCGACCCGGTGCTGATGCGCCAAGCCTGGCTTCGCGCCTACGACTTCACCGACGCCGAGGGGGCCGCGGCCCTGTCGGACTATGCCCGTCGGGCCGACCCGTTCGGCCAGGTCGGCAAGACCCAGGTCACGGTCGCCGTCGCCAGCGTGGTCCGCGCCTCGCCCAGCAGCTTTCGCCTGGCCTGGACCGAACAGCGCTACGCCGACGGCCAGCTGGTCGCCACCGAGCGCTGGACCGCCATCCTCACCGTGACGGTCAAGCCGCCGCGCACCGCCGAAGGCCTGCGGGCCAACCCGCTCGGGGTCTTCGTCACCGCCATCGCCTGGTCCAAGGAGTTCGGCGCATGAGCCGCCTGGCCACAGCCGCGGGCCTGGTCGGCCTGCTGGCCGCTTTCGCCGCACAGGGGCAGGACGGCGTCTTGGATTCCCGCCTGGCCGCGCCGGCCGGCATGGCCCGTTTCGACTACGGCGAGACCAGCGTCTATCCGCTGATCGCCACGCCGGGCCGGATCACCGACATCGTGCTGGAACCGGGCGAGGCCCTGGTCGCCACCGGCGCCATCGCGGCCGGTGACACCGCCCGATGGGTGATTGGCGACACCTCCAGCGGCGTCGGCGGTTCGCGCCGCGTGCATGTCCTGGTCAAGCCCACGGCCGCGGATCTGGCCACCAACCTGATCATCAACACCGACCGGCGGACCTATCACCTGGAGCTGCGCGCCTCGGCCAGGACCTGGCAGGCCCAGGTCTCCTGGCGCTATGCGCCGGTCGCTCCGGCCGGGCCGGTCCTGGTCGCCGCGCCGCCCGTGGTGGTCGCGCCCAGCCTGGATCTGGCGCGGGTGAACCGCAACTACCGTATTGAGGGCGACCATCCCGCCTGGCGGCCGACGGCGGTCTTCGACGACGGCCAGCGGGTCTATGTCGAGTTCGGGCCTGGCGTGGCCCTGGACGACCTGCCGCCGCTCTATCGCCTGGGCGCCGACGGCAAGACCGCCGAGCTCGTCAACTACCGCGTCGAGGGCCGGCGGATCGTCACCGAGCGCCTGTTCGAGCGCGCCGAGCTTCGCCTGGGCGCCCGGCGCGGGGCCTTGCGCGTGCGCATCGTCCGCCAGACCCCGAGCGTGGAGGCCGCCCGATGAGCCAGGATCGTGACGCGGCCGAGGAGGCCATCGCCAAGACGCTGCGCCTGCGCGGATCGCCCGCGCCCGTGGCGCGCCTGTCCCGGCCCGCCCTGATCGCCACGGCCGCCGTCATCGGCGCCGGCCTGTTTGGGGCGGTGGGCTGGTCGCTGGTCGAACGCAACAGGCCGCAGCCGCGGGCCGACGCGGCGCCGCGCCCGGTGACGCCCGCCGAGCAGGTCACGGCCCTGCCGCGCGGCTATGTCGGGCCCGCCAGCGTGCCGGCCTTGGGGCCGCCGCTGCCCGGCGATCTTGGCCGGCCCATCCTCAACGCCCAGCGGCAAGGCAAGCTGGACGGAGGGCCCGTCCCGGCGAGCGGTCCTTCCGCACCGATCGCGCCGGCGTCTTCCGCGCCGCCGATCGATGTGGAGGCGCAGGCGCGGGCCGCCGCCCGCCGAGCCGCGCGCCAGAGCAACCTCTTCGTCGCCGCAGGGCCCGCCGACCGGGCTTCGGCCCCTGCGCCGGCCACGGCGCCGACGGCGTCGGGGCTTGAGGTCGATCCGCGAACCACCAGCCTGGAGCGGCTGCAGGCCCCGGCCTCGCCCTATGTCCTGCAGGCCGGGGCGGTGATCCCCGCAGCGCTGGTGACGGGGCTGCGGTCGGACGCCCCCGGCGTGGCGATCGCCCAGGTGACGCAGGACGTGCATGACAGCCTGGGTGGCGGGGTGCTCCTGATCCCGGCCGGGGCGCGTCTGGTCGGCGAATACGAGGCGCAGGTGCAAAGCGGCCAGAGCCGGCTTCGGGTCGCCTGGACCCGGCTGATCCTGCCGTCGGGTCGCTCGATCGTCCTGGACAAGCTGCCGGGCGCTGACGAGCAGGGCATGGCGGGCCTGCAGGACGGTGTTGATCGTCATGGCGGCCGGATCCTGGCCGCCGCGGCCTTGAGCACCTTGCTGGCGGTCGGAGCCGAAAGCGGGTCCTCCGCCGATGAGTCCGACCTCATCCGCGCGATCCGACGCGGCGGCGCCGATGCGGTGACCGACGTGGGCCGCCAGGTCGTCGGCCGCAGCCTTGATCGCGCTCCAACCCTGACTGTCCGTCCCGGCGCGCCGCTGCGCGTCCTGCTCAACAAGGACCTCGTCCTGGAGCCCTATCGCGTAGGAGCCCGCCCATGAACAAGTTGAAGCTTCGCCCGCTGGAAGACGAAACGCCGGTCAAGATGACCCTCGACGTTCCGGCGTCCACCCATCGCAATCTGCTCGCGTACGCCCAGGCTCACGCGGCTCAGACCGGCGGCAAGGCCGCCGAACCGGTTCGGTTGATCGTGCCGATGCTCGACCAGTTCATGGCCAGCGACCGGGCGTTCGTTCGGGGACGCAAGCCGCGCGATGGCTAGAACGAGGCGGGCGGACAAGCTGCGGGCCACCTCGCCGTTCGTCGGCCTAGGCTTGGGACCTCGACGCTATCGGTCGTTTGGTCAGGTCGATGCCGATGACGATGATGTCCTCGACGTTCGCCAGCTTCGTGGCCAGGCGCTCCCAATGCTGCCGGAGTCCTTCAACCAGCGCGTCGAATGACTCCAAACGCCCCCCGGCTGGATGCTCCCACCAGGTCTTCTCGCCGGTATAGACAAGGACGAACACCCCACGGCTCGACCGGATGTCACGAAGATAGTCGCCGCAGAGCTGGTTCTCGAGCCGCTCGAAAAGGTGCGGCCCGGTCCAGGCGTCCGCGATTTTCAATTCGGCCGGAACGGGGCCGTCGAACCCCACGCCGTGAAACCGCAGGTCGGGCCGCTTGGCGTCGGCCATCTCCTCTTCCTGCGGGATCACATACCGTCCGGCCGCGCGATCCCGGCACCATCCGCCGATGAAGTTGCGGATTTCAGTTTCGCGCGTAGCCCGCACCAGGATCGCCGCCAAGCTGGCGTCGCCGCCCTCCAGATCGTTCTTCAGGTTGATCAAACGATCGACCGCCAGGTCCCAAAGTTCGTGATGGTTGGCGGGCGTGCGCTCGAGCGTTTCGGCAAATTCCCGGACCTGCTTGGGCGACCATGCCGTCATATCGGCGTCCTGCGCGGCCTTGTGCTTAGCCCGATAGGCCGCCCAAGGTCGCGTCTCGGCGTCGGGGTGGTCGGCGGCGATATCCATCAGGGCCAGGAACGCCTCCTTGCCGGGTGTCTCGGTGATGAACGAAAACAGCGCGGAGCGGGCCTCCTGGGCATCGTCGCGCAGTCCTGGAGAGTAGACGCCCTTTCCCGCGCGCTCGATGTCGTCCTCTTTCCGGATGTAGCGATACATCAGGAGAAGCAGGTCCTTCATGTACCCGACGCGCCGGTAGGCTTGGCGCGCGAACCCCATGGCGATCCGACGGCCCCCGACCAGACTGGTGAGGAACCGCATGGCGAACTGGGTCTGAAGCTCCGGCGCCTTCAAGGCCGCCAATCGGCTGGCCAGCGCCGGGATCGCGACCTCCGGGTCCAGGCCGCACCACTGGGCGAACCACATCGGCGCGAGCTGGTCGTGCTTGATCGTTCTGGCCTTGCGCGCGGCCAGGGGCGTTACGGCCGCATCGGCGATCGTTGACCGATTGATGATCGCTAGCAGGTAGCCCAGGTTGGCCGGACTGGGGCGAGCTGTCGCGAGGCGTTGCAGGACCGCCGGCGCCAGGCCATCGAACATCCAGGCCCCGTGCCAGGCGACGTCATAGAGGACATAGTGGCTCTCCCCATCGGGCGGACTGGTCGCCAACTCGTAGTCGATTTCCCCAAGGACGACGGCCTCGACCTCGGCCGGGAAAGCCGCATGAAGTCTCGATAGCCACGGCGCGAACCCGTTGAGTTCGCGCAGAGCGTAGCGCGTGGCGTTGGCCGCCTCGGCCGGCGTCAGTTTGGCGGGCCAGTCGGGGACGGACGCAGCCTCCATATTGAGGCCGCTGAGGCCAAAGATCACCGCGAAGGGGGTGCCGTTGGTCGCTCCGCCCGCGCTGGCCATGGCGGGTGTATATCGGCGCCAAAAACCGATCGCGCCATCGCGGAACGCCTCCGCCACGGCGGTCCCGAACTCTGGTTCGAGTCGGCGCCAGTCGACGACGCTCCAGTGTTGGTGACCCTCCTGCAGCTCGCGCAGCACGTTGTGTAGGTAGTATTGGTCCTGGCTGATTTCGGCCCCCTGGCCGAAGCTGCGGATGGACTCAACACGGGTGTTCAGGATGTCGACGGCTTCCCGTCGGCTAGCGGCGGCCTTGCCGGCTCGGACCTCTTGCTGGGCCTTCCATCGCGCCTGGTTGCGCCGCCATTTGGCCGCGTCGGGATGCGCGGGCGGATGAAGCCTTGACTGCAAAGCGGCTTCTAGGACGGCGTCGCCCGCGACCTTGCGGCGTAGACGTCTGCGCCAAGAGTCTGGGCGCCCGTTGCTCCGATAGAGTTCGAAGGCGAGCGCGAGCGCCAACATCCGATCATCGTGCAGAGGACGCGTGACGATCTCGTCGCAAGCCGTCGGGAAGTCGTCGGGCCCGAAGGCCCAGTCATGTCCGTAGATCCCGACCTCCCACAGGTCGAGCGTCGCCCGTTCCTTTTTGTCTCGCTGGGCGCGGGTCTCAGCCACATCGTACCAGAAGAGCGCGTGATTGAGGTCTCGCCAGGCCGGCACGAGCTCGGCGATGGTCTGGCGAGCCTTCTTGTGCTCCTCGGTGTTCAAGTCGTCGATGTCGCGCGTGTTGCGGATGATCCAGAGCGCGGCCGGCTGGAGAGCGGCTTGGTCGCGGGCCTCGATCAAGCGCGCCACGCATCTGCTCGCCATGCTCGCCAGCCAGGCGTACTTCTTGGAATAATCGCGATAACGTCGTTCGATCACCGGCGGCGTCGACAAAAGCTGTTGCAAAGCGACCATGCAGGCCCGGAGCTGCCTTGTCGGGAGCCGTTCAACATAGTCGGGCAGGGCGTGGGCCAACGGATCGACATCGAACCGCTTTCGCCCCGTGGCCTGCTCGAGGACCTTCATCAGCCAGTCGCTGCCTTCGTCGTCGACGGGCAAGGCCTCGATGAATTCCGCCGACCAGCTTCGATATTTGAAAGCGTTGCCGGCGAGCATCCTCGTTCGCACGGCGCGGACATCTGACGGATCGCCTGCGGCGATCAGCGCCCGGATCGCGGCCAGGCGCGGGTATTCGGCCTCCAGCGTCAGGGCCAGGGCCTTGGCTTCGGGAGCAAGCGCCTTCAGCTCGCCGATCCAGATCATCCGCAGCAGGAACGCGACGATCTCTTCGTTGTCGGCGTGGCGGGTCAGCAGGTCGCGGATCTCATCGACCAGATCGGTGTGGGCGAACCGCTGGACCGCCATGTAGTCCAGCATGGAGCGTCCATGGGCAGGCTCCGTCAGCTGCTCGCAGGTCAACCGCAGGATCTCGATGCGGGTCTGGGTCGGCAGCTGGCTGGCGTCACCGCCCTCGAAAAGGATCTCCGGCGCCAAGCGCATGGTCCTGGCCAGGACCCGTGCATCGGTCAGGCAGAGCCAGGGCAGGATCGGCCGTGTGGTCGGAACGATCACTTCAAGCCCGTATTGCTCCCGAAAGAACAGAGCCTCGATCTTGGCGCGCGAGGCCTGGTTGACGAGTTGGGCCTGCAGCCACTCTGCGGTAAGAAATTCGCGCACCGCCCGATGGTGGAAACGCACGGTCCCATAGATGCCCTCATCGAAGATCGGGCGGGACAGCAACGCGTTGATCTCAGCGTCGTCCCAGTCGGTGAGAACCTGCTTGACCGGCAGGCCCTTGGCGTTTTCCGAGCCGTCGGGAACGCGCAGTCCTGACTCTTGGGTAAGGGTCGCCGCCGCCGCGACCAGTCGCGCGCCGGTACGCAGGCGTTCGACAGTCATGGGTCTGGCGTCGGCGCGGTCTTGGTCGATTTCCTCCAGCCGTCGATCGATGCTGGTCTTCATCAGGTCGTAGCGGGAGGCGATCTGGCCGTGCGCGGCCCAGTATTCGCAGACCTCGGCCAGGTCGAGCGGCCGCGTGGTCAGGGTCCAGGCGTCCTTGCGGTCGAGGGCGGCCCGAAAGGCGACGAGATCCGTGACGCCCTTGGCCTTAGCGAATTGGTCGACCTGTTCGCCGTGCAGGTCGTCGAGCGATACGATATGGAAGCCGCCGATCGTTTTTTCGGCGCTCGCGGGTTTGGACTTCGCCTCTCGTGGCCTGTCGACCTCCTCGACCGTTCGTGCCCGGGCAGAAGGGAAGTACTGCGATACCAGCATCAAGTCGGTCTTGGGCCGCCAAGCGACAGTGCGTCCGGTGATCAGGATGTGCGCCCGCGAAAGCACCGGCGCTAACTTGCGGCCCAGCTTCCGGACCGCCAGTTCAAAATCCTTCGGATCCTTCAGGCGGGCTTCGTCGACCGAGTCCAGCAACAGCCAGCCTTCATCACCCGAAGCGGTCCACGCCACGAAATCCTCGAACGTGCCTTCCTCGAAGGCGTCCTCGAAACTGTCGACGACATGTTCGATGCGGATGAAGAAGGCTTTTTTGCCTTCATCCCGCAGCGCGCGGCAGGCTTGGCGGGTTTCGACGGTCTTGCCCGAGCCGGCTTCGGACAGCAGCACGACCCGTGGCCATCCCAGCAGATCATCCCAGCGAAGACGACCTTCGCCGCGCAGGAGCTTCAGATCGGTGTCGTCCGTGTCGGTCTCGCTTTGACGCAGCGCGTGAAAGGTTCTCGCGAGCGGGATGAAGGCGTCTGGATCAAACATCGTCGACATCGGGAGATTACCGCTTGGCCCGAAGCTTGGCGTCAGTCGCCCGCGGGCGGTCGGACCCGGATTTGACCAACTCCGGTAGCGACGCCTCGTCCATGAGTTCGATCACGGCGCCCTCCGCCCGGTATCCGCGTAGCTTAACCGTGATACACCGTCAGGGCGCGCCGGGCGAATTTTTCGTCCGCGCCGCCGAACGTCTCAACGCCCCGACCAGAACCACGACTGTGCACGCCAAAGACAAATTCATCGCGTTCATCGACGTCCTCGGCTTCACCAACCTGGTCGAACAGGCCGAGGCCGAAGGCGGGGACTTTACGCGGGCGCTGGAGCTGGCTGCAGCCCTTGGCGACCGCGGCGATAGCGACATCTATAAGGATCTTGGGCCGACGACGTGCCCATGCTCCACCTATGTCGCCAAGGATCTGGATTTCCAGCTCACCCAGATTTCCGACTGCGTCGTGGTCTCCGCCGAGGTGTCGCCGGCTGGCCTCGTCAACCTCATCTCTCATTGCTCGGGCATAGCGATCCGTCTCCTCCAGAAGGGGGCGCTGTGCCGGGGCTTCATTACCCGGGGGGCGATCCACCACGAGCCAGGACAGTTCATCGGCACGGGCTATATGAACGCCTACAAGAGGGAGGCCGAGGTGGCCTTTCTGCGAGCCGACGAGGCCGAAAAGGGCACCCCCTTCATCCAGATCGATGAGGTCGTGCTCGACTACGCCGCCAATCACACGGACCGCTGCGTCCAAGAGCAGCTGGCGCGCGCGACCCGATCGGACGGGGAATATCGCGCGATCTATCCATTCGGCGTCTTCAAGAACATCCCGGGCGCGATAATGCTTCCTGGGCATTTCAATCCGACGCACTTCCTCGAAAATGTTCGTAAGAGCATCGGCTATCGCCAGCGAGACCTGCAGAGGTTCCAGGACGCCGAAGCCGCCGCGCCCAACGAGCGGGCCAAGCGCAAGATCCGTCACTACAGCGCCGGCATCGAGGAGGTCATCGACCATCTGCGCGGCAAGGAACGGCGGGCTGAGCAGATGATCGCCACCGGGAATATCCCGTGGGGCTCGAGCATATGATCCTTTTGGCCGCTGCCGCGGCGCTGGCTTAGGGCTCCGCCCCCGGCGCGCTTCGGATCGGCTTCCGCCCAGCTTCGGCCGGCCCTTGGCCGTCCTGCAGCCGGGTCCCCGCGAAGCCGCCCCTCCGCTTGCACCCCCGGTCTCGCCGACGGGCAAGGGTTCGATGTCGAACCCCTGCCTTGAGGATGAGGATCATGCGACAAGCCGCTGAAAATCTTGAGCCCCGTATCTATGTGGCTTGCCTGGCGGCCTATAATTCAGGTGTCCTGCATGGGGCCTGGATCGCGGTCGAAGACGAGGACGCGGTGTGGGCCGCGATCCGGGCGATGCTGGCGGCCTCGCCCGTGCCGAGGGCCGAGGAATTCGGGATCCACGACCATGAGGGGTTTGGCGGGGTGGAGATCGCCGAATACGCCAGCATCGGGCGGGTAGTGGAGATCGCCGCCTTCCTGCGCGAGCGGGGGCTTCTGGGCGCGTTGGTGCTGGACGAGGTCGGCGGCGACCTTGATGTGGCCCGCGCCGCGCTCGACGACCAATATCAAGGGGTGTTCGCCAGCCTCGCCGACTGCTTCCAGGAGATCACCGAGGAGACCACGGTCATTCCCGAGGGCCTGCGGCTCTATATCGATTACGAGGCCATGGCCCGCGATGCGCGGCTGAATGGGGAGGTCTTCACGGTGGAGACCGCGCATGACCAGGTGCATGTCTTCTGGAGCCGCTAGACGCGGGGCAGGACCTGCACCAGGGCGAAGACCAGGGCGGCCGCCAGCAAGGCGAGGGCGGCCAGGCCGGCCCAGCCGGCGGGGGTCAGCATGCGGGCGGTCGGGCGAAGGCGAGGGGGCATGGCGTCATGGTACGGCGCCGCTCGGGGGGCGCCAAGGCGCGGCTCGCGTCGCGATGATCGTAAGTTTAGGCCCTCGTCCGCAACGGCAACGCGGGAAGCCAATGGGGCGGGGCCGACAAGCATCCAGGCGAACGACTCTATTCGTCTGAAAGGAGATCGCTGTTCAGATACTTAAGGCCAGTGTCGCTCGCGACGGTGACGACCGTCTTGCCCGGTCCCAGCTCTTTGGCCAAGGCGATCGCCGCGGTGACATTGAGGCCGGTGGATGTGCCGACCAGCAGTCCCTCCTCGCGGGCCAGCCGCCGGCACATGGCGCGGGCCTCGACTTCGGCGACAGCGCGCACCTCATCATAGAGGTCTTCGCTGAGCAGCGGGGGAACGAAGCCCACGCCGATCCCCTCCACGTGATGGCTGCCAGCCCATCCCGCCGAGATGACAGGTGAGGAGGCCGGCTCCAGAATGACGATCTTGACCCTCGGGTCGTGCGATTTCAAAACGCGCGCAACCCCCATCGCCATGCCCGCCACACCGACCGCGCCGCAAAAGGCGTCGATTCCGGACGGAAACTGCTGGACCAACTCGTGGCCGATGTCTTCGTAGCCGATCAAGGCGTCGCGGTTGTTGAACTGGTCCGAATAGTAGCAATCCCCCCGTTTGGCGACGTCCTGGGCATGACGGATCATCGCCGGGATCAGGTCAGCCGAGATCTTGCCGGACGGGCTGTGCGTCAAATCAACGGTCGCCCCAAAGCCGCGCATCGTGCGCAGCTTCTCCACGGCGAAGGCGTTTGAAGACGCTACGATGAAGCCATAGCCCTTCACCGCGCAAACAAACGCAACCGAGGATCCGGTGCTTCCGCCGCTGGCTTCGACGACGGTCATGCCAGGCTTCAAGTCGCCGCGACGCTCGGCCTCCTCGATCATGGATTTGGCCATGCGGTCCTTGTACGAGCCGGTCGGGTTGAAATACTCGAGCTTTACAAAGACTTGAGCCGCCCCCTCCGGCACGACGCGGCGCAGCCTTACGACGGGCGTGTTGCCGATGGCCTCGAGCGCGGTTTCGACGGGCGGCGGTGGGCTTGGTCGCATATTGCCTTGTCCTTCTGTGGAGTCGGCCTGGCCCCAAATCGGCGAACCGGTCCGTGCGTCGGTTCAGTCCGGCTGCGCCCGGATGGCCTCGATCATCTCGACCTTTCGGCTGAGGACGTAGCCGCGCGCGCGGACCGGTTCGATCACGTCCTCGCCGAACACCTGAGCGAGCTTTTTCCGCAGCCGCCAGGCCGCGACATGGGCCGAGCGCGCCGCCAGATCGGCCTCCGGCGCGATCCGGCCGGCCAGGGTCTTGTCGTCCAGGGGCTCGCCCGCCGCTTCGACCAGGGCGCAAAAGAGCCTGTGTTCGTTCTTGGAAAGCCGTGTCCAGCGCCCGCTTGGGGCGCAGAGCTTCAGCTGCCCCATTTCGTAGGCGTAGTGCGCAGGCCGCGAGGCGGCCGGGGCCGGAACGCGGGCGCGACGCCGCGCCACGCCCCGGATGCGCGCGATGAACTCGCGGTGCGGGCAGGGCCAGGCGATGACCTCGTCGCAACCGGCCTCCAAGGCCAGGATCCGGTCGACCGGGTCGCCGGCCAGGTCGATGAGCACCACCGGAGGACCCGGTTCGCCGCAGAGAGCGAAGACGTCGGCCAGCGCGTTTTGCCGGGGCGGGGCGTGCAGCAGCACGACCAGGTCGGCGCGGACCTGGTCGCTGACCCAGTAGCCGCAGGTCTCCAACAGGGCGGAGACGCCAGGGAGGACTCGCCCGTCGCTTCCCCGGACCTGGGCGACCTTCGCACCGTCGCCAGCCAGGAAGCGCTGGGCCAAGGCTTGATCAACGCCGACAGCCACTGACATGCGGGCTCCGTGAGAGGATCGGTTCCAGGTGAAGCTGGCGGCCGGATGGCTGGCGCCAGAGACGAGGGTCTACGCGTTCGCGGCCGTCCGTTTGGAGGGACGGTCGCGGGAAACAGGGTCTTGATCGCCGCCGGCTCGCCTCAGCGCGAGGCGGCGATCAGGGCGCGAACGTCATTGGCGAACGGCTTGGCGGTGTCGCCAAGATAGAGCATGTGGCCCGAGCCGTAGCGGCGCAGCATCAGGCGGTCGGCCGGCAGCTTGGCCTCTTCGACCGACGCCTCGGCCGTGGCCGAGGGCGTCACCAGGTCGTAATAGCCCGACGCGACCAGCACCCGCATCTTCGGGGTGCGGCGCATGGCGATCGCCAGGTCCGTCGCGAAGGTCTGGTTGGGGGCCGCGCCGGAGCGCTTGAAGTTCCAGCTCGGATAGAGGTCCTTCCAGACGATGAACCCGTAGGGACGGTCCATTTTGATCTTCAGTTCGCCCGTCGCCATCTGGTGGAAGGCGGCCACGAAGCCTGGCGAATAGCGGGTCATCGACGGGTCATCGGCGACCGGATCGCCGCCCGAGCCTTCCAGCGGCAGGGTGTAGCGGCTGTCATAGGCGCCCACCTGCAAGCCTTGGGCGGCCAGCAGGCTGCTGGCGAAGTCGCCGTCCTTCAGCGTCAGCGACGTGGCGAAGGTCTGGGCCGGCAGGCCGGTATAGGCGACCAGGCGCGCGACGACGGCGGAGCGCTCGTCCGCGCCAAGGGTCTTGTCGGCCTCGCGCCGCAGCGCCTGGAGGTAGGGGCCCTTGGCGAAGGCCAGCACCTCCTGGTGGAACGGTTCCAGGCCAAGGCCGCGCCGGTCGATGCGCTTGTGGTACCAGGCCGTGTCCGCCAGCGCCGGCAGATGCAGGGCCTGGCGCGACATCGCCTTGGCCGGGTCTGGCGGAACGTTCATCGGGTCCAGCGTCGTGCCCAGCAGGATGACCCCGTTGAGGGTGATCCCGCGCATCAGGCCGACATAGAACGGGCTGCCCAGCAGGGCGCGGGGCAGCAGGGCCGCGCGCGTGGACCCATAGCTCTCGCCCATCACGTATTTGGGCGCGTTCCACCGCTGGTGCTCGGTCAGCCACAGCTCGATGAACTGGGCGATGCTGTCGGCGTCCTCGTCCACGCCCCAGAAGTCGGCGGGCACGCCCTTGCCGACGACCCGCGACCAGCCGGTGCCGACCGGATCGATGAAGACGATGTCGGCCACGTCCAGCAGGGTGTCGGGATTGTCGACCACGCCGAACGGCGGGGTGTTGGACGGGTTGATCTCCTGGTCGAGGTGGACGCGGCGCGGGCCGACCACGCCCATGTGCAGCCAGAACGAGGCCGAGCCAGGTCCGCCGTTGAAGACGAACAGCACCGGCCGCTGGGGATCGACCGGGCCGTCCTTGAGATAGCTGAACGAGAAGATGGAGCCGATCGGCTCGGCGGCGCGGTTGTAGAGATAGGTCTCGCCGGCGATGGCGGTGTAGTTGAGCGGCGTCTTGCCCAGCATCACGGTGTGCTTGGTCACGAAGCGCTTGGGCGCGGGCAGCGGCTCGATCGGCCCCGGCGCGGTGGCGCGCGAGAACGGGATGGGCGAGGCGGGCGCGGCGGGCGCCGCCGTCTGGCCTGCCGGATCGGCGGGCGCTGCCGGGACTGGAGTCTGC
>Ga0136846_1214436_pt1 | contig 13030 bp, 14 predicted proteins | sample HopSoiMetagenom2_FD_96841 | JGI IMG/M metagenome (GOLD analysis project Ga0136846, IMG submission 96841) | Grasslands soil microbial communities from Hopland, California, USA - 2 Assembly 2016 (version 4) | ecosystem: Environmental > Terrestrial > Soil > Grasslands | place: USA: Hopland... | reverse complement strand
CACCGTTCGGCCGAGCCGTCCGCCCCGCCGGGTTGACGCAACTGATCGGTTGCCATATTATAGCAACCAATCAGTTGCTACTGCATGGAGGGCCGCATGGCTTTTCCTGACCGCATCGAGCGGACCCTGGAACTCGCCCATCCGCCGGCCGCGGTGTGGGCGGCCCTTACCACGTCCGAAGGGCTGGCCGCCTGGTTCGGCAACGAGGCCGGGATCGACCTGCGCCCCGGGGGGACGGCCTGGATGAAGTGGACCGATGGCGCCGCCGCCGAGATGCGCGTGGAGCGGGTGGAGGAGCCGGCGGTGTTCGGGTTCACCTGGCACATCTACGGGCTGCCCGAGGACGACCCGCGCCGCACCTATGTCGAGTTCACCCTCGAGCCGGATGGCCCGGGCACCCGGCTGACCGTCGTCGAGAGCGGCTTCGCCCAGCTGCCGGAGGATGCCTACCGCAAGGCGTACGACGGCAACAGCCAGGGCTGGGTGAGCGAGCTGGGCGAACTGGCCGCCTACCTCGATGCCGCCTGACGCCGAGGCGATCGCCGAGCAGGTCTTCGCGGCCCTGGCCGACCCGAGCCGGCGCTCCATCCTGGCCGCGCTGGCCGCGGGCGGGCCGGCTACGGCCACCGACCTCGCCGCCCGCCTGCCGATCACGCGGCAGGCCATCGCCAAGCACCTGGCCCTGCTGGCCGAGGCCGGCCTGGTGACGGCCGAGCCGGGGGAGCGGCGCCGGGTGCGCTACCGGCTGCGCTCCGCCCCGATGCGGGTGGCCCAGCAGTTCCTGGCCGCGCTGGCGCGCGACTGGGACGGCCCGCTCAGCGCGCTGAAAGACCACCTCGGCAGCACCGAACCCGGTGAAAGAAAGGAATCAGCATGAAAACCCCTCCGGTCGTGACGGCGACAGAATGGGAAGCGGCCCGCGAGCAGCTTCTCGTCAAGGAGAAAGAGCTCACCCGGGCCCGGGACGCGCTGGCCGCGCAGCGGCGGCGCATGCCGTGGCTGGCGGTGGGCAAGCCCTACGAGTTCACCGGCCCCGGCGGCCCGGCGAGCCTGCTGGACCTGTTCGAAGGCCGCCGCCAGCTGGTCATCTACCGGGCCTTCTTCGAGCCCGGCGTGGTCGGCTGGCCGGACCACGCGTGCCATGGCTGCTCCATGATGGCCGATCAGGTGGCCGACGTGGTGCACCTGAACGCCCGCGACACCGCCTTCGCCTACGCTTCCCGCGCCCCGCAGGCCGATATCGTCCGGCTGAAGGAGCGGATGGGCTGGACGATGCCCTGGTACACCATCACCAGTGACTGGGACGTCGACTTCGGCGTGGACCAGTGGCACGGCACGAACGCCTTCATCCGCGAGGGCGATCAGGTGTATCGCACCTACTTCGTCAACAACCGCGGCGACGAGGCGCTGGGCAGCACCTGGAGCTACCTCGACCTGACCGCCCTCGGGCGCCAGGAGACGTGGGAGGACTCGCCCGCGGGCTACCCGCAGAGCGCGCCGTACGACTGGTGGAACTGGCACGACGAGTACGACCACCCCGAGCTGGCGCAGGGCCCGCTGAAGCAGCGGGTCGCGGCCGCCGCGGCCAGCGGCGACCCGGGCGGCTGCTGCTAGAGCAGGGTGAGCTGCTCAGGCCGGGCGGCGGCCCGAGGAGGCACCGGGGCCTCGCCAGCGGGCCGGGACGGGGGAGCCGGGACGGCCCGGGCCGCCGGGCCGGTGCCGCGTGACGGGGCGCCGCGCCCGGAACCCGGCCGGGCGCGGCCGATGCCGTACTTGTCCGCCAGCTCGCGGACCTGGCCGGCGATGCGGTTCTGGTAGGCCTTCGGGGCGTAGGCGCCGTGGCCGTACAGCTCCAGGTACCGCCCGACCAGCTCCGGATGCTGGGCTCGCAGCCAGGCGAAGAACCACTCGCGGGTGCCCGGCCGCAGGTGCAGGACGATGGGCATGACGTGATGGGCGCCGGCCGCCGCGATCTGCCGGACGGTCTGGTCGAGCTGGGCGGGGGAGTCGGACAGGAACGGGACCACCGGGCCCATGAGCACGCCGCAGGGCAGCCCGCGCTCGTTCAGCGTGGCGCACGCCTCCAGCCGCCGGGCCGGCGCCGGGGTGCCCGGCTCGATGGACCGCCACAGGTCCTTGTCGGTAAAACCCGCCGACACGTTCAGGCCCACCTCGGTGACCTCGGCCGCCGCGGCGAGCAGCTCGGCGTCCCGCAGGATCAGCGTGCCCTTGGTCAGGATCGAGAACGGGTTGGCGGCGGCCGTGAGCGCGCCGATGATGCCGGGCATCAGCTGGTAGCGGCCCTCGGCCCGCTGGTAGCAGTCCACGTTCATGCCGACCGCGATGTGCTCGCCCGCCCATTTCGCCGAGGCCAGCTTCTTGCGGACGAGCTCGGGCGCGTTCACCTTGACCACCACCCGCGTGTTGAAGTCGGCGCCCGCGTCCATGTCCAGGTAGGTGTGCGAGTTCCGGGCGAAGCAGTATGCACACGCATGTTGACAGCCCCGGTAGGGATTGACGGTCCACCGGAACGGCATCCGGGAGGCCTCCGGTACCCGGTTCACCACGGACCTGGCCTGCACCTCGTAGAAGGTCATGCCGCGGAAGCCCGGCGTATCGAAGGTGCGGGCGACCGCGCCGCGCTCGATCAGCGGGAGCGTCCCTTCCCGGCGGACGGCGCCCTGGCCAGCGGCCGTGAACAGGTCACCGGCCTCGGCTTCGGGCGGATCGTCGAGCCGCAGACTGTCCCAGCGCATGCCCTCCACGATAGAATGGATGTTCGATGATAACAAGCCTGGCGCGATACGAGTCGCCGTCAGTATTCAACATGTCCCGGTCGGCCCGGCCCGGTGGCGTAACCTGCCGCTCAACGGGGCATGAGACGGCCGAGGGAACATCGGGCGTTCGCCACGAAAAACGGGCGAAGTGCGAAGCCAGAACAATTGGATAAAGACCCCCTCCTGAGAGATAGTGAGAGGGTAATCACCCCGGCGCACGACGCGGAGGTTGCTGGATGGCGCTGTCGATGGACGAGCAGCGCGCGCTCGCCGAGATCGAGCGGCGGCTCGCGGCTGACGATCCCGGGCTTGCCACCTGCATGACGGCATTCCGGCGGCCCGGGCCGGCTCGCGTCCTGCGCTCCCCCCGGGCGCGCATCATCGGTTCGCTGTTCACCGTGCTGCTCGTCGCGATGGTGTCGCTGATGGTCTACGCGATGATCCCGTTCCGCACGCACAACCCGCGCACCCCTGCCACGCAGGGCACGGGAGCCCCCAGCAATACCGCGATCACGGCCACCGGGAGTACCCCGGCCCCGCCGAGCCACGCGCCCTCGTCCGCGAGTGCCAGCGCCAAGGTGAGCGCGACCTCCAGCGCCACGTCGTCCGCCAAGCCCGCCGCGGGCGCCAAGGCATCGCAGTCCCAGGATCAGGCGGCGGGCCAGGCTGGGCCGGCGGCAGCCGGGCCTTAGCTCCCTCAGGATTCCCGCCACAGCTGGACGAGGTAGCGCTCGAGCCCCTCGAGCGTCTTCTTCTCCTGCTGGAATTCGTCGCTGAGCGGGTTGCGGTGATGGTCGAAGAGCTGCGCGTAGCGCCGTGTGACCTGGTCCCGGTTACCCGCGTACACCCGGACCGAGTAGTCCCCGACCCCGCCCGCCAGCCGCAGGCCGCGGACGGCGGTGCCGGCCAGGCCCATGCTGATGCTCAGCTGGCCGCGCAGGTAGATCGCGCCCTTGGCCTCTTCGTCCCAGGCGTCACCGCACGGCGGGGGCGCCTCGTCCCATTCCTCCAGCACGAGCCGGACGTCGATGTCCTCCTGCAGGCTGCCGACCCACAGCTGCTCGCGGTTGGTGCTGATCAAGGCGCCCACCGGGGGCAGCGGACCACCTGGGGCATCCGGGTCGACAGACGGGTCATGGATCCGGAACATCCTCCGCTCCGGAGTTACCGGCATGACCAGCTGTAGAAGTCTGCGGCTCATGGCCTTCCCCTCCCCCCTCGGCACGTTGCTACCTCGGACAACAGCCCGTTAGCTAGCAAATCTAGACTGCGGACGCTCATCGTGCAGGGTGAAACGGTGCGGAAGTGCTAAACGTAACCACTTGACTACATGCAGCCACAGTGTACCGTCATATCTGTTATGAACCTTGTGTCCGACCTCGACCTCCCGGCGTTCGATTACGCGGAGCCGGACGTCCCGGCCGATCGCTATCACGCCCAGCTCGCCGGGATCCGCCAGCACGGCTGGCTAGCCAAGTCGCCACTGGCTTACCTGGTGCTCGATCATGACGCCGGGGAATTCTTCCTGAGGTCGAAGAAGACCGCGTTCCCCGGCCGCCAGATCGCCGGGTTCTTCGGCGTCAGCAGCGGCCCGCTGGCCGAGCACATCGACGCCAACATCTTGAACCTCAGCGGCGAGCACCACCGGCGGCTCCGGGCGCTGGTCGGGCCGGCCCTCACGCCGCGGGCGGCCGACCGCTGGCGCCCCGTGATGCGCGGCTTCCTGGCTGATCTGTGGGCGCGGGTCGCCGCCGGCGGCGGCTGTGACTTCGTGGCCGCGGTGGCCCGGCCGTATCCCGCGCTGACGATCGCGACCGTGCTCGGCGCGCCGCCGCAGGACGCCGGGCGGCTGCACGCCTGGTCCACCTGGGTGCAGCGGCAGTTCGACATCCGGGCCCTCGATGCCAGCCGCGACGAGATCGAACAGGCGGTCACCGAAGTCGAGGCGTACGTGACCGGGCTGCTCGAGGCCAGGCGCGCGGCTCCCGGCGACGACCTGATCAGCTCGCTGCTGGCGGCCCGGGACCAGGGCGACCGGCTATCCGCCGCCGAGTGCGTGCAGCTGGTGGTCAACCTGCTGGCGGGCGGCATCGATACCACCGCGGGCCAGCTCGCGCACGCGATCCGGCTCTTCGCCGCCCATCCCGGCCAGTGGGCGAGGCTGGCCGCCGATCCCGGCCTGGCGCCGCGCGCGGTCGACGAGGTGCTGCGGTTCGAGCCGGTCACGCCGTTCACCGCCCGGATCTGCCTGGAGCAGGTGGAGTTCCGCGACGTCATCTTCCCGGCGGGCACGATCGTGGCGGTCTGCGCCGAGCGGGCCAACCGCGAGGGCGGCGGCGGCGAGGGCTTCGACATCACCACCACCCATGCGGGCCGGCTGCTCACGTTCGGGGCGGGCGCCCACTACTGCCCGGGCGCGAACCTGGCCCGGGCCGAGCTCGAGGAGGCGCTGGCGTTCCTCGCGCCGCGCGCTCCCGGCCTCGCCCTGGACGGGCCGCCCCAGCTGAGCGGGATCGAGGGCATCTACGGGATCGACAAGCTCCCGGTCAGCTGGCCGGGAACATCGGCGATGAGCCCGAACCACGGCCGCGCGCCGAACGTGTCATAGGTAGTACGACCCAAGGGGTTCGCACGATGCAGGCACCAGGGAGAACTGCCCGTCAGAGGTCACACATCGTGCCTGATCGACTACCAGAACGTAAGCCCGTGCCGGTCCTGGGCCTCGAGCTCGCCGCCCGCCAGGAACTCGCCGCCCGGCCGCCAGGTCCCCGTCCCCGTCCGTACCCGCCGCGCGGGGGGCACCCTCAGCCGGCCGTGGCCCCGGCGCCCGTCGCGGCCCCCGGCCCGGCCGGGCTCACGTCCGGGCGCCGCGCCCTCATGCTCGCGGTCTGCTGCATGAGCCTGTTCATGGTGGGCCTGGATAACACCATCGTGAACGTCGGACTGCCCACCATCGGGCGGGAGCTGCACGCCGGCGTGTCCGGGCTGCAGTGGACGGTCGCCTCCTACACCATCGCGCTGGCCGCGCTGCTGATGTTCGCCGGCGCGCTCGCCGACCGGATCGGCCGCCGGACCATCTTCCAGGTGGGCCTGTCGCTGTTCACCCTCGGCTCCTGGCTGTGCAGCCTGGCCCCGGGCCTGGGCTGGCTGATCGGGTTCCGGATACTGCAGGGCGTGGGCGGCTCGATGCTCAACCCGGCGGCCCTCGGCATCATCACGAATACGTTCACCGGACGGGCCGAGCGCGCCCGCGCGATCGGCGTCTGGGACGGCGTGTTCGGCCTGTCGATGGCGCTCGGCCCGGTGCTCGGCGGCGTGCTGGTCGGGACCGTCGGCTGGCGCGGCATCTTCTGGGCGAATATCCCGGTCGGCCTGGCCGCCGTCTCGCTGACCGCGCTGTTCGTGCCGGATTCCCGGGCCCCGCGGGCGCGCCGGGCCGATCCGGTGGGCCAGTTCGTCATCATCGTCATGCTCGGCTCGCTCGCCTACGCGATCATCGAGGGACCCGCGCTCGGCTGGCGCTCCCCGGAGATCTTCGGCTTCTTCGCGCTGGCGACCGCGGCGCTCGCGGTCCTGCTCGCCTACGAGCCCCGCCGCGCGGAGCCCGTGGTCGACCTGCGGTTCTTCCGCAGCGTGCCGTTCGCGGGGGCCAACCTGAGCGCGGTCTGCGCGATTGCCGCGATGGCCGGCTTCCTGTTCCTGTCCACGCTGTACCTGCAGGACGTGCGGGGCCTGTCGGCGCTGCAGGCCGGCCTGACGATCCTGCCGATGCCCGTGGTCATGGCGCTGTGCGCGCCGCTGGCGGGCCGGATGGTCGCCAAGCGGGGCCCGCGGATCCCGCTGATCATCGCGGGCGCCGCCATGACCATCAGCAGCGCCGCGCTGTCCCGGCTGACCGGCGCGACCGAGCACCTGTACCTGATCGTGACCTACTCGATGTTCGGCATCGGGGCCGGCATGGTGAGCTCGCCGATCACCAACGGGGTGATGTCCGGCGTGCCGAAGACCCAGGCCGGGATGGCCTCCGGCATGAACTCCGCGAGCCGGCAGCTCGGCCAGTCACTGGGCGTGGCCATCGTGGGCTCGGTCCTGGCCGCCAGCATCCGCGGGTCGATGCAGGACGGCTTCGTCCGGGCCGCCCACGCGGGCTGGTGGATCCTCGCGGGCTGCGGCTACGCCGTGCTGCTGCTCGGCCTGCTCTGCACGACCCGGTGGGCCCGGGCGACGGCGGCCCGGCTGGGTGAGGGCGACCCCGTACCCGAACCGCGACCTGCTCACCTTCGGTGACGAAAATCTCAGCCATCCGGCCTTGGCGTCCCGCCCGGCACCCTAAATAGTTAGTTGCAGGGACGCAACTACGCTCATTCGAGCCAGGCCGGGTGATGCCGCTTGCCAGAGCTCAGCCGCCGTCGCCGCCTGCTGGTGCTCGTGATCTGCTCGTCCAGCCTGTTCATCGTGGGCCTGGACAGCACGATCGTCAACATCGCGCTGCCGTCCATCGGACGGGACCTGCGTGCCTCGGTGGCCGGCCTGCAGTGGACGGTCGACGGCTACGCGCTCGTGCTCGCCAGCCTGCTGATGCTGTCCGGGGCGACCGCCGACCGGATCGGCCGCCGCCGCGTCTTCCAGACGGGCCTGGCCGTCTTCACCGTGGGGTCCGCGCTGTGCAGCCTGGCGCCCGGCCTGGGCTGGCTGGTCGCGTTCCGCATGATGCAGGCCATCGGCGGCTCCATGCTCAATCCGGTGGCGATGTCGATCATCACCAACACCTTCACGGAAAAGGCCGAGCGCGCCCGCGCGATCGGCGTCTGGAGCGCTACGTACGGCCTGTCCATGTCGCTCGGGCCGGTCGTCGGCGGCTTCCTGGTCGACTCCGTCGGCTGGCGCGGCACGTTCTACGTGAACATCCCGGTCGGCCTGGCCGCCATCGCGCTGACCGCCCGGTTCGTGCCGGAGTCGCGGGCGCCCCGACCGCGCCGGCCGGATCCGGTCGGGCAGGCGCTGATCATCGTCATGCTCGGGTCACTGACCTACGCGATCATCGAGGGGCCCGCCCTCGGCTGGCGCTCGCCGGTCATCGTGGCGCTGTTCGCGGCGGCGGCCGCGGCCCTCGGCACGTTCGCGGCCTACGAGGCCCGGCGGACCGATCCCGTACTCGACCCCCGGTTCTTCCGCAGCGCGCCGCTGGCGGGCGCGGTGCTGACCGCGATCAGCGCCACCGCCGCCGTCGGCGGCTTCCTCTTCCTGGCGACGCTGTACCTGCAGGAAGTGCGCGGGCTGTCGGCGGTGCAGGCGGGCCTGCACCTGCTGCCGATGGCGTCCATGGTGGCCCTCGGCGCGCTGGTGTCCAGCCGGGTCCTGGCCCGGCGCGGCGCGCGGCTGCCCATGGTCGCGGCCGGCCTGGCGCTGGCCGCGGGCGGCCTGCTGCTATCCCGGCTCACCGCGTCCTCGGCGCTGGCGCCGCTGGCCATCGCCTTCGTCGTGTTCGGTATCGGCGGCGGGGTGATCAACGCGCCGATCACGTACATCGCGGTGTCCGGCATGCCGGCCTCGCAGGCCGGCGTGGCCTCGGGCATCGCCTCCACCAGCCGCCAGATCGGCCAGGTGCTGGGCATCGCCGTGGCCGGCTCGCTGCTGGCCGCCGAACTGCGCGGCCAGCCGCTGCGGACCGGATTCGTGGCGGCCAGCCACGCCGACTGGCTGCTGCTGGCCGCCATGGGAGTGGTGATCGTCGTGCTCGGGCTGGTGACCGCCAGCCGGTGGGCGGTGGGCACCGCCGCCAGGACCGCGGCCAGGTTCGCCGAGGCCGAGCCGGAGGCCGCCGGCCCGCTACGCCGGGTACCCGGCGATTCTCTTCAGGGCGTCCAGCCCGGTGATCGTGATGTCCCGCTGGCCGGTCAGGATGATGCCGCGCTGCCGCCAGTTGCTCAGGGCCCGCGTCACCGTGGCGCGCGACGTGCTGGCCAGGCTGGCTAGCTCCTCTTGCGACAGGGGTACCGCGATGTGAATCCCCTGGCCGGTCTCGCTGCCGAACCGGCCGGCCAGGTCGAGCAGGACGATGGCGAACCGGTGCGCTCCGTTGGTCACCGGGTAGCTGCGCCGCATCGAGTCCGCGTCGTTCCACCGGCGCGTGACCACCTGGCGGTAGGCGTGCCCGGCCCCCGGATGGTCGTCCAGGAGCGAGGTGAACTTGTCGTACGCCACGATCAGCGCCCGCACCAGGCCGATGGCCCGCACCGTGGCGTTGCGGTACCCGGTGGTCTCGCCCGCGATTTCCCCGACGAGGTCGCCGTCCCCGCGCAGGGCGAGCGTCTGCTCGTGACCGTCCGCTGTCGACGAGAGGACCTTGGCCAAGCCGTCTAGCAGCACGAACACGTGCGTGGCGGGCTCGCCCTCGTCGCATATCATCGCGCCCGGCGCGAAGACGCGGATCCGGCCGAGGTCGGCCAGGACGGCCTGTTCCTCGGCCGTGAGCAGAGCCCAGAAGCCCTGGGCGGGTCCTATCTCGTGCGGGTTCATATCACCGTAGCTGGGCTCAGATGCCGGCCTGGGGGTCATGACCGGTACTGGTTCTACGATGAGCCATCCGGGTTCCGTTGACAAACTGTGAGGTAACGTGCCTTCCCGGCCTGCCGGGCCTCAGGGGGAACGCTGCTCGGCAGGCCGGGAAGGAGCCAGGGGAGGCGGGCCGGGCCGGGTGCCCTCTCACGCCCCCAGGAGAACGGTCACGGTCCAGGCCAGGAAGCACGCGACGGTGATGAAGGCCCAGGTGTCGGCGAGCTGGATCCGCTCGCGGCGGTGGCGGACCGCGCCGAGCATGAGGTTCACGTGCGCCCAGTCCCAGGCCGCCTCGCCGTCCGCGGACGGCCCGGTCAGCCACCGTACCCGGGGATCGAGCGGGGCGCCAGTGCGCCAGCGGTGGTCGTTCAGCTGGTCGAGGACGGGCCGGCTGGCCAGCAGCAGCAGCGCGGCGGCCCGCAGCCAGCACAGGATCAGGCAGCCGAGCAGGCTGACGCAGGCCACGCCGGCCAGCCCGGGGCGCAGTACGGAGGGCGAGAACGCGGCCTCCAGCGCGATGCCGACCGAGAGCGCGCCCAGAATGCTGCCGCCCAGGAGGACGCTGCCGCGCGTGCCGCGCAGCAGCCATGCCATCTCGGCAATCTGGTCCTGGGCAGGCCCCCGATCTGTCACCTCACCGTCCGCAGCGAGCTGATCGTGACCGAAGCTGTGCCGCCCACCCATCGCCTCTGCCGATACAGCCACGGTCACGGCCATGATCCTCGCCTCCGTACATGCGCTTAACCCGATGAGCTAAGCCAATCAGGGCAGGATGCGGTGTGCTACGCCACGCGAGACAGCCCGGCTGTCTCAAATGAAGCAGCTCGCCGGGAGGCGCCGACGGGGTAGTCGTCAGCCGCAGCCGCAGGCCCCGCCGCAGCAGCCTCCGCCGCCGGAAGGCCCGGCCGCCGGGCGGCCGGCGGCCAGTCCGCCCACCGCCACCGTGGACAGCAGCTTGACCGTGTCGTCGTGGCCCTGCGGGCAGGCGCATGGAGCCGAGGATTCGCTCATCGGGCGGTTCAGCTCGAACGTGTCGCCGCAGGCGCGGCAGCGGTACTCGTAGCGGGGCATAGCCGCAGTTTACGTGCCGGCCGCCGGTCCGGTATCGCGCCTGGCCGGACCGCGCGGATCGCCGGCCGGGGAGGTAAAGCCCAGCTCGTTCGGCACGGCGGCGCCACCGGGTCCGGGCGGCACCGCGGCTGCGGGCCTGGCCGGCTCCGGCGGGGTCACCGGGTCCTCGTAGTAGAAGGCCTTGCCGCGCAGCAGCGACACCAGCGCGCCGGCGATCGACATGACGGCGGCGGCGGTGAAGACGATGACCAGGCCGTGGTGGAACGGCGCCGAGATCAGGTGCGGGAAGAACTGCCTGCCGGTGAGCACCGCCACGTTACGGGCGGGCAGGTGGTGCAGGACGCCGGACGGGGCCAGCAGGTTCTGGATCGGGTTGTAGCCGAGCAGCGCGGCGAACATCGTGCTGACCGGGGGCAGGTGGCTGACGTGGGCGGCTACCGCGGCCGGGACGCCCTGGGCGGTCAGCCCGCTGGTCAGCGTCCTGGGCAGGGTGGAGGCCAGGCCGGCGATCATCAGCGAGAAGAAGATCCCGATGGACAGCGACATGCCCGAGTTCTGGAAGGTCGACCGCATGCCGGAGGCCGAGCCGCGGTGCCGGACCGGCACCGCGCTCATGATCGCGGCGGTGTTGGGCGCGGCGAACAGGCCCGAGCCGATCCCGTTGCCGAGGATCAGCAGGGCGAAAACCCAGTAGGTGAAGTTCACCGGCAGCAGCATCAGCCCGACGAAGCACAGCGCGGCCAGCACCAGCCCGGCGGTGGCGAACGGCCGCGGGCCGTACCGGTCGGACAGGGTGCCCGAGATCGGCCCGGCGATCAGGAACCCCGCGGTGAGCGGCAGCATGTAGATCCCGGCCCACAGCGGGGTGACCGCGAAGTCGTAGCCGTGCAGCGGCAGCCAGATGCCGGCCAGCCAGATGACCAGCATGAACTGCAGGCCGCCGCGGGCGATCGCGCCGAGCAGGCTGGCCAGGTTGCCGGCCGCGAACGGCCAGACCCTGAACAGGCTCATCTGGAACATCGGCTCGGCGATCTTGGTCTCGACGACGCAGAACAGCACGAGCACCGCGGCGCCGCCGGCCAGCCCGGTGATGATCCACGGGTTGGTCCACCCGGTCGGGTGCCCGCCGTACGGCTGGATCCCGTAGGTGATGGCGACGAGCAGCGCGCCCAGGCCGACCACGAACAAGACGTTCCCGATCCAGTCGATCCGGGCCCGCCTGGTGGTCGCGATCTCCCGCAGGGACTTGTACGCCCACACCGTGCCGAACAGCCCGAACGGCACGTTCACCCAGAACACCAGGCGCCAGTCCCAGGCGGCCAGCACGCCGCCGAGCAGCAGCCCGACGAACTGCCCGGAGATCCCGGCGATCTGGTTGACGCCCAGCGCCATGCCGCGCTTGTTGGCCGGGAACGCGTCGGTCAGGATCGCGGCCGAGTTCGCCATCAGCATCGCCCCGCCGAACGCCTGCACGAAGCGCCAGCCGATCAGCCACATGGCCCCGTCGGCGCCGGTCAGCGGGTCGAGCGAGAGCGCGATCGAGGCCAGCGTGAAGACGACGAAGCCCAGGTTGTAGATCTTCACCCGGCCGAACATGTCGCCCAGCCGGCCCAGCGTCACCACCAGCACCGACTGGACCAGCAGGTAGCCGATGATCATCCACAGCAGGTAGCTGATGTTGCCCGGGTCGAGCGGGTTCAGGTGGATGCCGCGGAAGATGGCCGGCATCGCGATGATCACGATCGAGGCGTCGATCGTCGCCATCGTCATGCTCAGGGTGGTGTTGGACAGCGCGACCCACCGGTACCGGCCGGATTTCCCGTCCGCCGTGTTCACCGCCGCACCGCCGCCGCCCGATGTCCCGTTCAGGTGCCCTGAGGCCACGCTTCGCCGCACGTTAACCCAGTCTACAGCGAAACACTTGCTTGTTGGCAACTATATATCTGGGCCCGTTTCAGGTGACCGGCTGCTCCTCGTCCCCGCCGTCTGACGCCCCGGGGGAGGAAGGGGTGCGCTCGAAGACGTAGTAGACCGCGGTCACGGCGATCAGCACGAACGACGCGACATCACTGACCAGCGCGATCACGATGGCGGCCAGGTAAATCAGCCCGCCGCTGACGAACCGCACCCGGGCCGGCCAGTGCTGCTCCGGCGGCAGCGGCTGGTACATCCGCTCGCCGTGCAGCGTCCACTCGAAGATCGCGCCGAAGGCGGCCGACATGCCGAGGAAGACCCCGCCGTAGATCATCATCGCGACCCGCGTGTCCCAGTTGTGCCGGGAGAAGTAGTCCGCCACGATCGCGGTGGAGAACGGGATCAGCACGACGAACAGCAGCAGCACCAGGTTGAGGAACAGCAGCGTGCGGTTCACCTTCGTGACCTGCCTGATCAGGGCGTGGTGGTTGACCCAGATGACGCCGATCATGAAGAAGCTGATCAGGTAGGCCAGGAAGGCCGGCCATTTCTCCTGCAGCTGATCGGTCAGCGAGCCGGTTCCCTCCGGCCCGGCCACGGTGAGGTCGAGCGCGAGCAGCGTGATCGCCACGGCGAACACGCCGTCGCTGAAGGCTTCCAGCCGGGACCGCCCCATTAACTCCGCTCCTCAGCCGGCGTGGCCGCGGCAT
>Ga0136846_1213981_pt1 | contig 13031 bp, 12 predicted proteins | sample HopSoiMetagenom2_FD_96841 | JGI IMG/M metagenome (GOLD analysis project Ga0136846, IMG submission 96841) | Grasslands soil microbial communities from Hopland, California, USA - 2 Assembly 2016 (version 4) | ecosystem: Environmental > Terrestrial > Soil > Grasslands | place: USA: Hopland... | reverse complement strand
TAGGCGTCGGTCGCGCCCAGGCTGGACGGATGCGACGGATTGCCCTCGATCTTGACCGGCCGGCCTTCCTGCGTGCCCACCAGCACGCCGTGCGCGAAGCCGTCGCGCACGAAGGCACTCGCGTAGTACAGCGGCAGGTTGCCGCCGCCGGCCTCGGGCAGGTCCACGTACGGATGGGCCTGCAGGCGCGGCGGCGGCGAGCACGCCGTGTTGGCCAGCGCCGTCGACGCCGCCATCGCCGCCAGCACCTGGCGACGGTTCACGCCGGCCGCGCGGTCGATGTGGATCACCTGCGGGTCGTCGGGGGCGTGCGGATGGGGGTGCATGGGGCGGGCGGGACGATGGGTGGCAAGCGCCATGCCGTCAGCGATGGCAGGTGGAGCAGTCGGTCATGCGGCGGCGGCTCTCGAGGTGGGCCTCGCGCGCGAGCAGCCCGGCCTGGTCGGGCGGCGGCAGCGGTGCGTCCATCGAGAACGCCTGCGATGTCGGCCGCAGGCGGGCCGCCGGGTCGCGATGGCAGTCGAGGCACCACTGCATCTGCAGCGGACGCGCGCGCCACGCCAGCGGCATCTGGTCGACGCGCCCATGGCACTCGACGCAGGCCACGCCCTTGGCGACGTGCACGCCGTGGTTGAAGTAGACGAACTCCGGCAGCACGTGCACCCGTTGCCACGCGATCGGCTGGTGGCTGGCCTCGCTGCGGTGGAGCAGCGCGAGCAGCGGCTGGTCGCGGAAGAGCTGCGAATGACAGCCCAGGCAGACCGCGGTGGACGGCAGGCCGGCGTGCGCCGCGGTCTCCACCGTCGTGTGGCAGTAGCGGCAATCGATGCCGTCGTCGCCGACGTGGTGCTTGTGGCTGAACGGGATCGGCTGCGTGATCGGCTCGCCGAGCTGCTCGTAGGCGCGGGCGCGCCAGACGAACAGGAGGACGGTCGCGACGCACAGGCCCAGCAGCGCGAGCACGGCCAGGCGAACCACGAGCACGGCGCGCCGCGAGAAGACGGCCGTCATCTCGGGTGCGCCGGCGCGGCGCCGAACGGGCAGGTGCGATGTGGCGCGAACACGGCGGGACGCGCTCGACGACCGGGAATCGGCATGCGGTTTCCTTGTCGGATGCCGCGGGCCGGGCAAATCGCATGCGCGATGGCTTCGGGTGCGCTCGACCGCGAAGCATGCGGGTGCCGCGCGCGCACAGAGGGAAAACACCGGATCGCGCGGCGCCCCTCCTCGTCAACAATCATTCCCGGAACATTCGCTTTCCGACGCGCTGGAGGGCAGGGTCGGATGCGATCGTGCACCGGACGTCTCACGACGCCAGGGTCACGGAGTACTTCCTGAGGTGATGTTCCGGGGTGAAATTTTAGGGGCCGCAGCTTGCGGCCCTTTTTTCGTCCGATGACCCGTCCTGCCTGGCGTTGACACATTTGCACCCGAGAAAGGGCAGATGTGATGGATACAGGGATCAAGCGCACCCAGCGCGACTACACGATGGCCTTCAAGTTGGCGGTGGTCGAGCAGGTGGAAAAGGGCGAACTGACGTTCAAGCAGGCTCAAGCCAGGTACGGCATCCAGGGCCATACGACCGTGCACAAGTGGCTGATCAAGCATGGTCGCCGAGGCTGGAGCCGTGCGGCATCATCGGCAGCTATGCCGATCGACAAACAAGCCAAGCCGCTCACGCCCGAGCAGCAGATAAAAGCGCTGCAGGTGCAACTGAAGCAGGCCGAGCAGAAAGCCCAGTTCTTCGAGGCCGTCGTGGACGTGCTGAAGAAGGACTACGGCGTGCGTGTCGTAAAAAAGCCTTTGGGCAAGTCGTCGCGCAAGAGCTCGTCAAAGGGCTGACTGTGTCGATGGCTTGTCAATTCATGGGCATCAGCCGACAGGCGCACTACCAAGGCCAACAAAGGAATGCCGAACGCAGCCAGCGCGCTGAGACGGTGGTGAAGTTGGTCGGCGAACAGCGGATGCGTCAACCGAAATTGGGCACTCGCAAACTGCACTACTTGCTGCGCGAGCCGCTGAAGGAACGCGGCGCAGCTTTAGGGCGTGACGCGATGTTCGACGTGCTGCGCAACGCGCGAATGCTGGTACGAACCCCGCGGGCGTATCACAATCGCTCCGGCGCGCGGCGACCGAGGGTTTCCCCGGCGCCCCGCGGGCCGCAGGCGGCGATCAGCCCTTGACCACCGCGTCGTGGCGCTTGTTGTAGATGCGCCTGCTCTGGCGGTTGTCCGCGCGCTGGATGCCGCGCTGCTCGCGGGCGCCGACATGGCCGTCGGCGCCGGCACGCGCCTGCCGCGCGTCCACGTGCGACTGGCCACGCTCCAGCGTCGAGGCCTGGTGCTTCGTCAGGCTGCCGTCGCGCACGCCGTCGTGGATGCGCTGCTGCTGGTTCACGTCGCGCTGCACGTCGGCCTGGGCGCGCTGCGAGGACGCCGACAGCGGATTGCCGTCGATGCCATTGGTCTTGGCGTGCGTGATGTCGCGGCTGACCTTGTTCTGCGCCGCCGTCAGCTTCGCCTTCTCCGTGGGCGACAGGCTGCCGTCCTTCATGTCGTGCGCCTGCATGCGATCGACGTGCGCCTCCTCGCGCTGCAACTGGCTGTTCTCGCGCGTGGTGATCGTGCCGTTGCCCAGCCCGTTCTCGATGCGCTGTTCCTGGTTCACGTCGCGTTGCGTGGTGCTGGCGGCATTCGTCTGTGCCGACGCGGCGAAGCTGGCGCCGAAGGTGGCGGTGGCGACGAGGGCCGTCGCGAAGAGCTTGCGGTTCATGTCGATCTCCTGGTGTGTGGGTTTCGGGAGCGAACGGTGTGCGGTTCGTACCGGCTCAACGAGCCCTCGCCGGCGTGAGTTGACCCTGACGCGCGAACATCACCTGGAGATTCAAACGCTTGACTCGGCAGCAACACGGCAAGCAGTTGTTGCGCGGCCGCCGGCGCGGTATCCGACAATGCGCCCATGCCCGATCTCGACCCCATTGCCTCCGCCGTCGACAAGCGCCTGACCGATCTCGAGGTCAAGGCCAGCTTCACCGAAGACCTGGTCGACCACCTGAACGACCTGGTGGCCCGCCAGCAGGAGCAGATCGACCTGTTGATCCGCGAGGTGGGCAAGCTCAAGGATCGCGCGCCCGACACCGGCGGTGCGGCACGCGATCCGCGCGACGAGCTGCCGCCGCACTACTGAGTCCCACGGCCCGCCGCCAGCAGGCGGACGCGGCGCCCGGAACGCCTGCACGAACACCGAACGAGGTCCGAATGACCGCGCCCGATCCACACCACCTTCCCCAGCCCGACGTCGTCGCCTCGATGCGCGGCGATCTCGCCGACTGGCGCCAGTGGCTCGCGCGCCTGGTGGTCCTCGCCTACGCCGCCGCCGCGGGCTTGTCGGTGGTCGCGTTCAACGAGCTGTGCGAGGCCGCGCAGCGCGGTTTCGCCGCGGTGCTCGCGTTCCACCCCTGGGCGCCGCTCGCGTGGACGACCGCCTGCACGGCCCTCGTCGTGTGGCTGGCGCGGCGCTTCGCGCCAGGCACCGCCGGCTCGGGCATTCCACAAGTCATGGCGGCGCTCGACCCCGCGGCACCGCCGGGGCTGCGTCCGAAGCTGGTGTCGCTGCGGCTGAGCGTCGCCAAGTCCTTGCTGACGGCCGGCTCCCTGCTGGCGGGCCTCGCCAGCGGCCGGGAAGGGCCGTCGGTGCAGATCGCCGCCGGCGTGATGCAGCATGCCAGGCGCTGGTTGCCTCCGCATCCCGGCATCTCCGAGCACGGGCTGCTGGTGGCCGGCGGCGCCGCGGGCATCGCCGCGGCGTTCAATGCACCGCTGGCCGGCGTCATGTTCGCGATCGAGGAACTGGCGCGCACGCTGGAGCAGCGCAGCAGCGGCCTGATCATCGCCGCCATCGTGCTCGCGGGCCTGATGGGCGTGTCCTTCTTCGGCAACGCGACTTATTTCGGCACGATCGAGGTGCCCGCGCTGCACTACGCCATGTGGTGGCCGGCGCTGCTGCTCGTGCTCGCCTGCGGCGCACTGGGCGGCGTGTTCGCCCGCCTGCTGCACGCGTCCATCACGGGATCGACCGACCGCATCGGCCGTTGGCGCGCCGCGCATCCGGTGGCCTTCGCGGGCGCCTGCGGGCTCGCCGCGGGCGTCATCGGCATCGTCAGCCACGGGGCGACGTTCGGAAGCGGCTACGGCTACACGCGGGCACTGCTCGAGGGCCACCTCGCCGTGCCGCTGCTGTACGTCACGCTGCGCGTCGTGGCGACGTGGCTGGCCGTCTGGTCGGGCGTGCCCGGCGGCATCTTCGCGCCGTGCCTGGCGATCGGCGCAGGCGTCGGCCACGACATCGCGGCCTTCACCGGCGCGACGGCCGACGCCTCGGCCCTCATCGCGCTGGGCATGGCCGCCTTCCTGGCGGCCGTCACGCAGGCGCCGATGACGTCCTTCATCATCGTCATGGAGATGGTGGGCGGCCACTCGATGGTGCTGAGCCTGATGGCGGCGGCGCTCGGCGCGAGCCTGGTCTCGCGCTGGGTGGCGCGGCCCCTCTACGCGTCGCTGGCCCACACGATCGTCTCGCGCGCGGCCCACGCCCGGGCGGACGCCGGCGCCTGACGGGCGCAGGCCCGCCCGCACACCCAATCAGCTGTGGTCGAGACGGGGGCCGGGGGCGGCCCGTGCCGGCACGGCGTGCGAGGCCGACGGCTCGAGCGACGCCTCCGCCGCCACCCTGTCGGACACCGGCAGCGTCGCGATCACGAGGCCGATGGCCAGCGAGAACACGAGGGCGACCAGCGCGATCGCTTCGGCCACGCGGTCGTCGCGCGGGTACGGCAGGCTGCCGTCGCGAAACCACAGGTATTCGGATTCCGGGCCGGCGTGCGGCGCTGCGTCGTCGTGTTGCATGGCGTTCCTCGTCGCTGCGATGGGGTGTCGGATGCACCCTCGTCCCCAGGGACTTCGGAGCGCGCCGCGCAGGGATGAGCCTCCCGCCGTCGGGAAGTCTCCATGGTGCTCGTCAGGAATGCGCGAGCGCGGAGCAGCCTCTCCCGAGGCGCCCAGGCAACGGTCAGAGCTCGATCAGCTTCTCGCGGATGGCCCAGCGCACCAGTGCGGGCACGTCGGCCAGTTCGAGCTTGGCCATCAGGCGGCTGCGGTAGGTGTCCACGGTCTTGGGCGACAGGTGCAGTTCCTCGCCGATGGCGGCGCTGCTCTTGCCGCTGGCCACCATCACCAGGATCTGGCGCTCGCGCGGCGACAGCGTGTTGCCGCGCTCGGCGTCGGTGGTCAGGCCCTGCACGGCGATGTCGGTCAGGCCTTCGCCCAGGTAGCGGCGGCCCTGCATCACGGCATCGACCGCGGACACGAGCTCGACGCTCGCCGAGCCCTTGAGCACGTACCCCGACGCGCCCATGCGCAGCGCCTCGGCCACGTTGCGTGGCTGGTCGGACATCGACAGCACGATGACGCGCGTGGTCATCTGCCGGCGCTGCATCTCGGCCAGCACCTCCAAGCCGGAGCGGCCATCCAGCTGGAGGTCCAGCATCAGCACGTCGGGCACCAGCCGGTTGACCTCCGACAGCGCCTGGGTGACGTCCTCGCCCTCGCCGACGATCGAGTGCCCGGCGCCTTGCAGCAGCGCGCTCAGGCCCGCCCGGACGATCGGATGGTCGTCGATCAGATAGATTCTTGCCATAAGCCTTGTTCTCCCTGAACCTGCGCCGCGGCGGATTGCCGCGCGGCGCGCCTTCCCGGTTCGCCGCTGGACTCGCGGCCTCGATCACGTCCTCTGCGAGCCGTGTTGCCCGCAACGCTACGCTGGCGGCCTGCGCAGGTCAATCGCCGCGGATGCCCTCGGCAATGTACTGTGCGCTGCAATGCCGTGTCGGTGACGTGCCGGGAGACGCGGGCCGTTCGGGTGGATTCGTCTCGCAAAGCGTCAGGCGCCGCCGAGCGCGGCCAGCAGGTTCTCGATGTCGACCGGCTTGACCAGGTGCGCGTCGAAGCCCGCCGCGCGCGCGCGCGCGACGTCGTCCGGGCTGCCATAGCCAGTGAAGGCGACCAGGCGCATGGGCTGGCCACCGAGGCGGCGCCGGATCTCGGCGGCCAGCTGATAGCCGTCCATGCCGGGCAGGCCGATGTCGATGACGGCCGCCGCCGGCGCGAACGACTCGAGCTGGCCCAGCGCGAGTTCGGGGTGGACGGCCGTCGCGACCTCGTAGCCGAAGGCCTGCAGCAGGATCTCCATCGACTCGACGGCGTCGACGTTGTCGTCGACCAGCAACACGCGCTTGGACGATGCCGACGGGGAATCGGTGGGACGGGGTGCGGGGGACATGCGGCAGCGGGCCCGAGGACGAGGGATGAACGTCGATTATGGCGTGGGCCGGGGGTATCCGCCGCCGCGGGCCGTCCGCTTGCCTGCTGTCCTACACGCCGTGATGGGCTCGGCCTACCGTGTCCGCGCCGCGGCAGCTCCACACTGGGGCGACTCGACAATGGTCATGGAGACGATGATGGCGCAGCACCGCGCAGACCGGTCACGCGAATCCGCGGAGGTTGCCTTATGAGCGCCGTCCACGTCTTCCCGGCCTCCGACGAGACGCTGGAGGTGCCCGTGGAGGCGACGGGCGAGGGCGCCGAGGCACCCGACAAGGATGCCGCGCTGCTGCACATGCCGCTGGATGTGCGCAGCACGTCGATGATCGTCATCGCGTCGCTGCTCGGCCTGTACGCGCTGCGCTGGGCCGCGCCGGTCGTGATCCCGGTCCTGATGGGCCTGCTGTTCAGCTATGCGCTCACCCCGCTGGTCGATCGCATCGTGCGCATGGGCGTGCCGCGCCCGCTCGGGGCGGCCGTCGTGATGGTCGCGCTGGTGGGCGGCGTCGCCTGGGGCGCGTGGTCGCTGACCGACCAGGCCAACAACCTGATCGAGTCGCTGCCCAGCGCCGCCCAGAAGGTGCGCGACACCCTGCACCCGCGCGGCCGCGATCCCAGCCCGTCGACCATGGACCAGGTGCAGAAGGCCGCCGCCACCATCGCCCAGGCGACCGACAACGCCCGGCCGGCGCCGGGCGTGGCCAAGGTGCAGATCGTCAAGCCGCAGTTCAACATCCAGGACTACGTGCTCACCGGCACGATGCGCGTGGCCGAGGCGGCCGCGCAGGCGCTGGTGGTCGCGTTCATCACCTACTTCCTGCTGTGCGCGGGCGACACCTTCCGGCGCAAGGTCACGCGCATCGCCGGACCCAACTTCGCCAAGCGCAAGATCACCGTGCAGGCGCTCGACGAGATCACCGACCAGATCCAGCGCTATCTGCTGGTGCAGCTGCTGACCAGCATCGTCGTGGGCGTGGCCACCGCGCTGGCGTTCTGGGCGCTGCACTTCAACAACGCGGCCGTCTGGGGCGTGCTGGCCGGCGTGCTGAACCTCGTGCCCTACGTCGGCACCGTGGTGATCTGCGGCGCCTCGTCGGTGGTGGCGCTGCTGCAGTTCGGCACGCCGCAGATGGCGCTGGCCGTGGGCAGCGTGTCCATCGTGCTGCACGTCATCTCGGGCTACGTCATCACGCCCTGGCTGACCAGCCGCACCAGCCGGCTCAACGCCGTCGTCGTGTTCATCGGCGTGCTGGCCTGGGGCTGGTTGTGGGGCGTGTGGGGGCTGCTGCTCGGCACGCCGATCCTGATGGCGTTGAAGGCGATCTGCGACCGGGTGGAGGACCTGCGCGCGATCGGCGAACTGCTGGGCGGCAGCGACAAGCCCTCGGAAGGCGGCAGCGGGACCGTCGAGGCCTGAGCGCCAGGGCGCCCGAGCGCCCTCGGGCGCCGGCCCGCGCCGCGATGCGGTCGTCTGCAACGTCGGGGAGGCGTCGCCGCGATGCCGGCCATGAGGGCGATCGCACGTTGCGTGCCTGCCTTCGGATCCTGTCTGGCGCGGACACGCCGTCAAGCGAGGCTGCCGCGGCCCTGAGTCTTCGCCTCGCGCAGCCGTTCGGCCGCCTGCGCCAGCAGCTCGGGCGCCGCGCCGCCGTCGGGTGCGATCCCCCATGCCACGCCCACGCTGGCGCCGATGCGGATGGTCAGCGCATCGACCTCGAAGGGCTGCGCCGCCGCGGCGATCGCCTTGCGCGCCAGCGCCTGGGCGTGGGCGCGCTCGCGCACGCCCGACAGCGCGAGGACGAACTCGTCGCCGCCGACGCGCGCCACCGCGTCGCCGGGTCGCACGATCGCCTGCAGCCGGCGCCCGAACTCGCTCAGCACGCGGTCGCCGGCCGGATGGCCGAACACGGCGTTGACCGGCCGGAAGCCGTCGAGGCCGACGCGCAGCAGCGCCAGCGACCCCGCCTGCGCGGCGCCGTGGTGCGTGTCGAGCCACTCGTCGAGGCCGCGGCGGTCGAGCAGCCCCGTCAGCGCGTCGCGGCGTGCCAGCGCCGGCAGCGGACCCGGCGCGTCGCCCGGGCGCGGCAGCAACTGGCCGACGACGACGTAGCCGTCGATGGCGCCGTCGATGCGCAGTGGGATGCAGGTGATCGCGAGGTCGCGCAGGCGCTGCGACGGGTCCACGCTCTCGAGGCTGACCGTCTCGCCGGCCAGCGCCCGCGCGATCCGCGGCTCGCAGGCCGCGTACAGCACCGGGCCGACGACCTCGGCCACCCGCCGCCCCAGCAGGTCCGAGCGCGGCAGGCCGGCCCAGCGCTGGAACGCCGAATTGACGACGCGGTAACGGCCGTCGGCACCGACCACGGCCACCAGGGCGGGCAGCGCCTCGATGACGGATTGCAGCATGGCCGACTGCAGCGTCAGCGCGTCGCGCGCGGCGACCGCGCCCGAGATGTCGCTCATGACGGCCGACAGCCGCTCCACGCGGCCGTCCTCGCCGCGATGGGCGATGGCCAGGTGGCTCACCGGCGCGATGCGGCCGCCGGCCAGCTTCAGCGTGGTCTCGCCGCGCCAGGAGCCGCGCGCGCGCAGCGCGGGCTGCACCTCGCCGACATGGCGCGCGTTGGCGTCGGCGGTGCCCAGGTCCTCGGTGCGCAGGCCGGCCAGCGACGCGCCGGGCGCGATGCCCATGGCGCGCCGCAGGGCCGGATTCAGGTACTCGATCTCGCCCTGGCGTGTGGCCTGCAGGATGAAGTCGGGGCTGAGCTCGGCGATCTGCGTGAGCTCGCGCAACTGGCGCTCGCTGGCCACGCGCTCGGTGATGTCGATGCTGGTGGCGTAGTAGCCGCGCACGCGGCCGTCCTCGCCGACGTCGGGGATCAGCTGCGTGTGCAGGCGCCGCGTCCGCCCCTGCAGCGTCTCGTCGTATTCGAATTCCTGCGGCTGCCCGCGCAGCACGGCCTGCACGTGCGGTTCGATCGCCGCGTCTCCGCTGCCGCCCGAGAACTCGGCGCGCGCGTGGCCGAGGATCTCCTCGCGCGGGCGGCCGTAGCGCCGGCAGTGGGCCTCGTTGATGAAGCGGTAGCGCGAATGGGCGTCGAAGCACGCGATGCGCATCGGCAGGTGGTCGGTGACCTGGCGCAGGAAGCGTTCGCTGTCGGCCAGCCGTTGCTCGAGCAGCTTGCGCTCCGTGACGTCCTGCAGCGCGCCGACGATGCGGCGGGGCTGGCCGTGTTCGAGCTCCAGGCTGCCGACCGTGCGCACCCAGATGCGGCGGTGGGTGGCGGTCTCGCGCGGCAGCTCGAGGTCCCACGGCACGCCGCGCTCCACGCAGTCGTCCATCGCCCGGCGCAGCGTCTCGCGCGCCTCGGGCTCGTAGCTCGCCAGCGCCTCGTCGCGGCTGCGCGCGAACGCCGCGTCGACCTCGAGGATGCGGCACACCTGCTCGGACCACGTGATGGCGCCGCTGCGCAAGTCGAGCTCCCAGCCGCCGATGCCCGCCACCTCGCTCGTGCGGTGCAGGAAGGCCTGGCTCGCGCGCAGTGCCCGGTCGGTCCGCTTGCGTTCGGTGACGTCGCGGCCCACCGAATGCAGCAGCGCGCCTTCGGGCTCCTGGCGGCGCTTGTTGGTCCAGGCGATCCAGTGCTCGGCGCCGTCGGGCCCGAGGTTGCGGTTCTCGCCCTGGCGCTCGCGCCCCGTGCGCATCACGGCGGCCACCTGCTGGCGCACGGCGTCGAGCTCGGACGGCTCGACGAGGTCGTACAGGCTGGTGCCCACGAGCCCTTCTGGCGTGCGGCCGAAGACGCGTGCATAGGCGGGGTTGACGTAGACCAGCGTGCCGTCCTCGCGCGCCAGCGACACGAGCTCGCTCTGGTCCTCGACGAGCGAGCGATGGCGCTGCTCGCTGGCCCGCAGCACCGCTTCGAAGCGCGTGCGCGCGGCAAGTGTCAGCAGGGCCTGCGCCAGCGCGAGCAGGATGAACCCGCACAGCGACGCCACGGCCACCCATTGCAGCCGCTGGATGCGCGCGACGCCGGACGCGATGCGAGCGCCGGCCGCGTCGTGCTCGGCTCGCACCGAATCCAGCACGTCGCCCACGGCACGCCGCGCGCGGGCGGCGGCGTCGCGGCCTTCGCCACCGGCCAGCAGCGCCAGCGCCTGGTCGTGCCGGCCGGCGCCCTGCAGCTGGACGCCGTCGGCGAGTTCGGCGAGCTTGTCCGCGACGGCTTGTCGCGCCTGCGCGGCGGCCGTGCCGCTGCTCATGGCGTCGGCGGCGCCATCGAGGGCGCCCAGCAGCACCGGCAACCGGTGGATCGCGGCGCGGTAGGACGCGAGCCAGGCGGCGTCGTCGGTCATCAGCCAGGCGCGCTGTGCCGATTCCGCATCGGCCAGCGCGAGCTGCATGCCTTCGAGATCGCGCATCCGGGCCGACAGCGACGCCTGCTCGTCGACCTGGCGCAAGGTCGCCCGCGCCTGGGAGGTGAACGCCAGCGCCGCCACGACCAGGCCCGCCAGCGAGACGAGCAGCGCGGCGAGCGTGATCCGCAACCAGAGGCGGCGCCTCGCGCGGCCCGTGTCCTGCACCCGAACGCCTGGCACCCTGGCCTCCGATCCTGCGGGCGTTGGCTCCCTGTTCGCGTCCAGTGTAGGGGAAGGCGGCGCGGCCAGGGCGCGCCGCCGCAGGCCCGTCACGCCATCAGTTCACGGCGCGGATGTAGATCGGCACGGTGCTCTTGCAAAGCTGGGTCGACGACGCCGGGTACAGCGGCTTGGCCATGTACGACGACTGCACCGTCGACGGCAACGGGCTGGGCAGGCGCATGTGGAAGCGGACTTCCTCGAGATAGCTCTTGCCGCCGGAGCTGATGCACAGGTACTCGATGTCGATCTTCGCGTAGGTGCCGTAGTCGAGCGCCGCCGCGGACTGCAGCTGCGCCAGCGTCAGATGGCCGCCGACGTTGGCCGACACCGTGGCGCCGAGGTTGCTCGCGTTGATGCCATCGAGCATCGCCAGCGTCGGCGCGAAGAAGGCCTGCTGCGACAGGCCCGAGCAGGTGCCGTGCTCGGTCCACTCGTGGCGTTCCAGGTAGGACTGCGTGCCCGGCTCGTCGATCTGCAGCAGCGATTCGGTCGAAGGCTGGAGGACGACCGCGGGCAGCGACGCCCAGTCGCCCGACTGGTCGTCGGACTTCTGGCTCGCGCTCACGCCGCAGTACGAACCGCTCTGCGGCCACAGGCCGTGCAGCGAGAAGGAGTGCGCGTCGTGCCGGGTCGGCGTCTCGCTGCTGCACTCGGGCTTGGTCGAATGCTGCAGGCAGAACGCCGGCTCCCAGCTGATGGCCAGGGCGTAGTTCTCGACAGGCGAGGCGGCGCGTGCGGCGGCGGGAGCCAGCGTGGCGGTGACGGCGGCAAGGGCGCCGACGACGAGGGGGCGCAGGACGGGGGACGATTGCATGCTCGTGGTTCTCCAGGTTTTGTTGCGGTCCAGGCGCTCGTGGCGCGTGGCCGACCCGGATTCGAGCATCGGCACATGACAAGGGACAGCGGGAAACGCCGGTCGACCGCAGGCAGGCCGTCGCGTTGCTTTTCGCACGAATCTCCTATGGCGGAACCGGTTCCCGGACCCGCGGGCGACATACCCCATACCGTGTTTCGGGTAGGGGCGCGGCCCCGTGTTCAGCTTCACGACGGTTCGGGCATCGCCATCAGTTGCGCCTTGCGCCGGGCGATGCGTCCCCCCATCGCCTTCAGGTCGAGCCCGGCCTTGCGCAGCTTGGGAAAGAGCGCGCTCTCTTCTTCCTTGACGTGGTGGTCGATGTACTCGCCCAGCACCTTCACCTTGGCGTCGAACAGCGGCTGGTCGCTGGTCATGGTCTTGATCTGCGCCACCAGGCTCTTGGCGCTGGCGTGTTCGACGTAGGCCTCGTCGACGATGTCGTCGTCGTGGACCAGCGCCTCGCGCGCGGCCGGGTAAAGGATCTCCTCCTCCACCTGGGCATGCAGGGTGAGCGCGACGCAGATCTGGCTGGCGAGCAGCATGCGTTCGTCGCCGCGGCCGCCGGCCTCGGCGAGCTGGTCGTACTGCCGGAACATCGCCTTGACTTCGCGATGCTCGGCCGTCAGCAACTGCAACGCGTCCTGCGACGAATCCGGCGGCACGGCGTGGGCAGGCGTGGCGGGTTGGCTGGCTGGCATGGTGCTCTCCTGGCCTCAGGTAGTTGCCGCGAGTTCGCAGCAACCCGCATACCCATGTCGCTGCAGCGGCGGCTCAGGTGGCGCGCGCGGGGACGGGCAACGGCGCCGGACGCTTGAGCAGGAAGATGGCCACCGCCGCCACGATGCAGGTCAGGCCGGCGGTGTACAGCGCCGGGCTGTACGACTGCATCACCGTGCGCGTCAGGCCCGCACCGTAAGCCGCCACGGCCCCACCGAGCTGGTGGCCCGCGAAGATCCAGCCGAAGATCATCGGCGCGCGCTGCTTGTCGAACGCGGCGCTGGTCAGGCGCACCGTGGGCGGCACCGTGGCGACCCAGTCGAGCCCGTAGAACACCGCGAACAGCGACAGGCCCACCACGGAGAACGTGGAATGCGGCAGCCACAACAGCGACAGCCCGCGCAGGCCGTAGTACCAGAACAGCAGCTTGCGCACGTCGT